>Ga0233372_1000939_pt1 | contig 11925 bp, 11 predicted proteins | sample ElkDunMinimDraft_4_FD_191538 | JGI IMG/M metagenome (GOLD analysis project Ga0233372, IMG submission 191538) | Fecal eukaryotic communites from dung pellets of Tule Elk in California, USA - Elk Dung D8 | ecosystem: Host-associated > Mammals > Digestive system > Large intestine > Fecal | place... | reverse complement strand
TCAATAGCATTGAAATTATCATTAGATAATGTAAGTCCCCAAAGATCTTGAGCTACAGGTCCACCCCAAATTTTAGTTGCTAAGTATGGGTTATCAATAAACGGATTTCTATTTCCTTGACCTGCACTATTAGTGGTATTACCTAAATACGTATTTCTTTGAGTTTCTATTTCAGAAACTGGATCTTCAACATTCCATTGTAAAAATAAACCAATCATTTGATCAAAAGAACTTGTTACAGTTCCGACTGCTACATTTGTTGGTAAACATTGTGTATTATATCGTAAATACATATACATCATCATGCGGGCAACGTCACCTTTCCATTCATCTCCAGGATACCAATTAGAACCTACAGATCCAGAATTTCCAGAACCTGATACAAATTTTTTATTTCCACGGTCTCCATTTAATTGTACATCTGATGCTCTCACATGATGTGCGTCCGAATTAGCATCTGTCGGCTCTAAATTTGGTGTTCCAAGTGAACGTGCATAAACATGTTCTCTATTCCAATCACCATTATTACCACCATTTTCATTCTTACCACGAACTCGTGAATATTTACTAGTTGGTACTTGTACTCCTTGATGACCATAAATCAACATGACTTGATTTGAGTTTTCAGGATTTAGATCAGTAACTTTTAACGCTGTCCAAACTTCTGCATAAGTTAATTCGTTTGTGTGCGTATTTGTAATTTTTGTAGCTAATGCATTTTTTAATAATTGACCATTTAAATTGAAATCAATACCGTTATAATACGTTTGAGGTTGCGCAAAACCTGTAATTGTAGCTAAAAATAAAGTAAAGCTTGAGATAATTTTTTTCATAGTAAAAAAATTTTATTTTTTTCTTTCAAGTAAAGCCATATAGAATCCGTCAAATCCAGAATCTTTAGCTAAAACTTTTTCATCTTTAATAAATTCAAAGTTTTGTCCGAATTCTGTTTTTAAGAATTTTTCTATTTGTTCCTGATTTTCGGATGGAAGAATCGAACAAGTTGCATAAACTAATTTACCACCAACTTTAACCATTTTTGAATAATTAGCTAAAACTTCTTCTTGAGTTTTTTTGATATTATCAATAAATTCTGGTTGTAATTTCCATTTACTATCAGGGTTTCTTTTCAGAACTCCTAAACCACTACAAGGCGCATCAATTAAAACACGATCAGCTTTATCATGTAATTTTTTAATCACCTTTGTTGTATCGATAATTCGATATTCAATGTTGAAAGCAGCATTACGCTTAGCTCTAATTTTAAGCTGACGTTGTTTACTTTCGTACAAATCCATGGCAATAATTTGACCTTTGTTTTCCATCAAAGAAGCAATGTGAAGTGTTTTTCCGCCAGCACCAGCGCAAGCATCAACAACACGCATGCCTGGTTTTACATCTAGTAAAAAGGCTACTTTTTGTGACGATGCATCTTGAACTTCGAATAAACCTTCTTTAAATAAATCGGTCATGAATACATTTGCGCGTTCACGTAAGATTAATGCATCTGGATATTGGTCATGGAAATCTGTTTCGATTTCTAAATCCATTAATTGCGCACGAAGTTTTTCTTTAGTTGTTTTTAAACGATTCACACGTAAAACAACTTTTGCTTGTTGATTTTGAGCTTTTAATTCTTGGCTCCAGATTTCTGTACCCAATTCTTTTTCACCCAATTCGTCCATCCAATCTGGGATAGATTCTTTTACTCTTCTAATTTTAGATAATTCGTCAAAACGACCTTTGATTTTACGTTCAGGTGTTCCTTCAAAATATTTCCAATCAGGTAATTTAATTCCTCTTAAAACAGCCCAAACAGCAAACATTTTCCAAATGTCATCTCTATCGTAATTGTCTTTAACTTCTGCTACTTCTGCATAAAGTCTTTTCCAACGAACCATTTCATATATTGTTTCGGCAACGAATTTTCTATCGCTGCTTCCCCATCTTTTATCTTTTTTTAGTGCAAATGCAACCGCTTTATCAGCATATTGTCCTTCGTTAAAAATCGCCATAAGCGAATCAATAACTGTAAAAACTAAATTTCTATGTAATCTCATTATAAAATAAATCAGTATGCAAAGATAAAGTATTATTATGTTAATATAAAGTTATTTGATTTGATATTGAATTGTATATTATTTTTTTTTCACATACAATAAGTTTAATTTTGCACAAACAATACAACTCATGATTAAAACGGTAATTTTCGATATGGACGGCGTGATCGTTGATACAGAACCTGTTCATAAATATGCCTATTTTAAACATTTTGAGGAATTAGGAATTGATGTAACAGAAGAATTATATGCTACTTTTACAGGAAATTCTACTCGAAATGTTTTTCAAAAATTAAAAGATCAATTTCATCTAAATCAAGAAGTTGAAGATTTGATTCTTAGAAAAAGAAGTTTATTTAACGATGCTTTTGATACCAAACCCGATTTAGAATTAATTTCTGGTGTTTATAATTTGATCGTTGATTTACATAAGAATAATATTGAATTGATTTTAGCTTCATCAGCTTCAAAAGGTACAATTGAACGAGTTTTTAATCGTTTTAATTTAAATCCGTTTTTTGCTCATAAAGTAAGTGGAGAAGATTTTCCGAAATCAAAACCTGATCCAACGATATTCATTCACGCAGCTTCTTTATCAAAAAATCCAAAAGAAGAATGCATCGTAATTGAAGATAGTACAAATGGTGTAAAAGCAGCTGTTGGAGCCGAAATTTACTGTTTAGGATACAATAGTGAAAATTCGAAATTACAAAACCTCGAAGGTGCAAGCGTTTTAGTAAACGATTTTAATGTAATTGATGCGTTTTATATTCAAAAATTAAAGTAATATTTGATCGTAAGCCAATAATATAGCTTGTTTTTTATTAAAAAGCAATATTTTTTTTATTTTTATTTTATTTCTAAAGTGTTGATTTATAAGTGTTTGTTTTTTATCAAGTGTTAAAAAACAAGTTAAAAGTGCGGTTTTATTATTTTTCTTATTTAGAAGTCGTAATTTTGCACCGTTAATTTCAAGGAGTGACAGTGCTTGAGAAATCAAATTTAATGATAAAAAAATGTTCTTATTTTATTGGAGTAATTGCTACAATAGTATTAGTCTCTTCTGCTTTTAAAAAGTATGAAAATGAATCAATTACTGATTTTTTGATATCTGATCAGGTAGATTTAAATTACCATGTTCCTACAAAAGATGAAGTAGATGAAAAGTTATTAGCTGACAACTATAATGCAAGTCCAATTACAAAAAGCAAATCTTTTATAGAGTTTAAGGAGGCGCTTGCTGAGAGAGAATCAGCTGGTGAATATGATATTGTGAACTCTTATGGATATATGGGTAAATATCAATTTGGAAAATCTGCTTTAAAATCTGTTGGGATTGAAGATTCGAAAGAGTTTTTAAATAATCCAGAGATGCAAGAAAAAGCTTTTGTTGCTTTATTGCAAATCAATAAATGGATTTTAAGAAAAGAAATTAACCGATATCAAGGTAAGCGAATTGGAGGTATTTTAATTACGGAATCGGGGATACTTGCAGCGGCTCATCTTGGTGGAGCTGGATCTGTTCAAAACTTTTTAAGATCAAACGGACAAAATAGCTTTAATGATGGTTATGGTACCAGTATTAAACATTATTTTAAGAAATTCGCGGGTTACGATACTTCTATAATTACGGAAGATAAAGCACCATTAGTTTTATAAAATTAAAAAAACTTCTGAATTCATTTCAGAAGTTTTTTTTTAATAATTAGTATAAGTTTTTTTGGAAATTTGTATATTATACAGTAATTTTGAACTGTATACAAAAAAATCTGAAAACATGTTTGAGTTTCAACAGTACATTGCTTTCTTAGTCGGAATGGGCATTTTAACAATGGGATTCTGGTTAATGTTTTTCTTAGTTGGTTTCGTATTTTACTGGGCAATCGGTGGAGCTAGAGACTTAATGCAAGAAAAAGCAGCAAAGAAAAAAGCATAATTAATTAGGCTTTATAAAAAAAGAGAACTTTAAAGTTCTCTTTTTTTTATTGTTTATAATAAGATTGAAATCAAACTAATAAAGAAATCAATTATTATTTGAATAAGATTTAAAAGTATCATAAGCACATTTTTTAAGGTTAATTACAATTTGTACATTCTAATTTATCATCAATCAACTTATAATAATGTAAACCAGAATTTATTTGATGTTGATATTCGAAATATCTTTGATTATCACTATTTATTCTAATTATTTTGTTATAAGGTAAATATAAAATAATTTTAACAGAATTATCGTATTTATCCATGTTGTTTTTTTCTGTTAAAATGGCATTAGCAAATTCAATATTATTGTTATTTATTTTGCTATAATATTCTAACATTGTTGGCGTTTCTGTAAATGAAGTTTTGCCATAATTGTTATTAATTTCGATGGAACTAGATTTTGAATATGACGCTTCTGTAATTATTTCGAAATACGCGTTTGTATTTGTTGTTGATTTTATTTCTATTTCGACTTCGTCTTTTTCAATAAAAATCTTATCATTACTTAATGAATCATTTATTCCGTAAAATCTAGGGTCACGAATGAAATCTATATTTAAAGTATCGTTAGCCACATGATCTAATGATTTTTTAACAACGGTTACTTTGGTTGTATCATCAATATATTTTCTGATAAGATCATTTTTCGATTCAATTTCAATCATGATAACGGTAAAAAATATAATTGCAATTGCCCAAATAAAACCAAGAAGTATAGAAATTAAGCCTACATATTTAATGTTTTTGTACAAACATTTTAAACCAACTAAAAAGATTATTAAAAAAGGGATGAATCCTGAGGTAAAAATTGCTGCAATTCCATACCAAACAGGATAGCCAATGTTTACAATTTCATGTAACGGAAAGTTGTTAAAGTTTGCATTGGTAAAACCATTCAATACAAAAAGCATAATGAATGATCCTATCATTCCTAAAATCCCAAAAAACATACAAGTAATACCTATAATTTTTTTAATGACTTCTCCTGCTGTTACACCGACAGCTTTTATCTTATTAGTATCGATATTTTTAATGTTATTACCTAATTGGTCAATATTTTCTCTTACTTGTTTTTCGATATTAGAAATATTTACGGGTTCACCTTTCATTTCTAGAATATCTGCAACCGTTTTTGCTTTTGGTATAATGATCCATAAAATAGGATAGATAATAATACTTGATCCGTAAACAAATATCAATAAGATGAATAAAACTCGAATCCAAACAACATCGATTCCAAAGTAGTTTGCTAGACCTGATAAAACTCCGCCCAAAACTCTTTTTTCCGGGTCACGGAATAATTTTCGTTGTCTTTGAGTATAATTATCTTCTTTTTTATATTGATTTGATTCACCTTGAGATTCGTTCTCATCATCTAAACGATAATCTTCTGGTTGTCCCATTATTTGAATGATGTTCTCCACATCAATCATACTTATAACTCCAGTTTTTGGATCTATTTTTTCAGAGAATATTTCAGCAATTCTACTTTCGATATCGCTAATAATTTCTTCTTTACCTTCTGTGTTTAATGAATTTTTTATGGCATCTAAATAATCACTCAATTTGACATAAGCATCTTCATCGATATGGAAAAATAATCCGGCTATATTTATGGTTACTGTTTTATTCATCGTTAAGTTGTTTTTCGGTTATTAGTTTTACAGCGTTTGATAATTCGTTCCAGGTTAAGGCCAATTCTTTTAAGAAACTTTCACCTTGATCTGTTAATTTGTAATACTTTCTTGGCGGTCCAGAAGTTGATTCTTCCCATCTATAACTTAGTAAATCATCATTTTTTAATCTCGTAAGAAGCGGATAAATTGTTCCTTCTACGACCAGTAGTTTTACATCCTTTAGCATATCCAATATTTCAGATGTATAGCAGTCTTTGTCTTTTAGAAGAGAAAGAATGCAAAACTCTAAAATACCTTTACGCATTTGTGCTTTTGTGTTTTCAATATTCATAGAACGTATTTTTTAATAGATATATCTCTTTTATTGTTTAACAAAGATATAAACAAAAGAAAGTATTTTGTATTGCATAGTACTAAATTTTAACTTTATTTTAACAATTGTAAAATTGATTAAAGTTATTTTTTGTTGATTTATAAAAAAGGGTATCTTTAGCGCACAAAAAAAACAACTTTTATATGAAATTCTCACCATCTAAATTAAATACTTATTTATTTGCGAAATTACCATCTGCATATTGGTCAGGTGTTCGTGTATCATCTATTGATGAAGATAAATGTGTAGTTCAAGTAAAACACAAATGGTTCAATCAAAATCCATTTAAATCGATGTATTTTGCAGTACAGGCAATGGCTGCTGAATTGAGTACAGGAGCGCTAGTAATGTTACATATACAAAATTCTAGAAAAAAGATTTCGATGTTGGTTGCAAATAATAATGGCAGTTATACCAAAAAGGCAACTGGTAAAATAACATTTACATGTATTGAAGGTTTAAAAATAAAAGAAGCAATTCAGTTGGCAATTCAAACTGGAGAAGGGCAAATGTTTTGGCTCCAATCTATTGGAATTGACGAGTCTGGAGATCAGGTTTCTGTTATGAATTTTGAATGGACAATTAAAATCAAAGGATAATGCGTGTTTTAATTACTGGTGCAACTGGATTTGTTGGAACTGAATTAACCAATTATTTACTAAAAAGCGGTTATGAAGTTTTTTATTTAACTACTTCTAAAAATAAAATTCAAAATAAAGTAAATCATAAAGGTTTTTATTGGAATCCAAATAAATTTGAAATTGACTCTAAATGTATAGAAGGTGTAGATTTTATCGTTAATCTATCTGGTAAATCTATTTCTTTTAGATGGAATACTAAGAATAAAAAAGAAATCCTACAAAGTAGAATAAATAGTTCTAAAACACTTTATAAACTTTTGTCAGAAAATAATCATAAAGTTAATAAAATAATTAGCGCCTCTGCTATAGGTATTTATAGAAATGATTTTAAACGTTTCCAATCAGAAGAAGAAACTAAGTTGAATAAAGATTTTCTTGGAATGGTTTGTCAAGAATGGGAAAATGAAAATCAGAAATTTAATGAGTTAGGTATTGAAACTTTGATTGTTAGATTTGGATTAGTACTTTCAAATAAAAAAGGTGCTTTACCTCAGTTTGCTAATACTACTAAACTTTATCTAAGTGGTCTTTTGGGCTCAGGAATGCAATGGTATTCTTGGATTCATATTCTTGATTTAGTAGAAATTCTAATTTTTGGTATGAAATCAAATGTTTCTGGAATTGTAAATGGAGTTTCCCCAAATCCTAAAACTCAAAAAGATTTTTTAATTACGTTAGCTAAAATATTAAAAAGAAAAATGATGATGTTTCGAATACCCACTTGGTTACTTAAGGTGGTATTGGGCGAAATGCATCATTTAATTACTGATAGTCAAAAAGTCAGCTCTAATAAATTATTAAATTTAGGTTTTGAATTTAAGTATCCTATGTTAAAAGATGCATTAAGAAATTTATATTTAAAAAAATAAGTCCTTATATAAGGACTTAATTTTTATATTTTAACGGTAAATGAACCACTTTTTTTGTTTCAAAAAACGCGTTATCAAAAAGATCTGATAAATTATAAAGAGTAGCTTTCGGAAAATCTTTCAACTCATCAGTTAAATCACCACCTTTTAAATATAAGATTCCATTATCTAATTCGTGATTATTTTTCTTTTTTGTTTTGTCTTTTACCCATTTTACAAAATCGGGCATATTAGTAACGGCTCTACTTACTACAAAATCGAATTCTTCTTTAACTAATTCGGCACGTTTTTGTTCTGCTTTTAAATTTTTAAGTCCAATCGCAGTTGCCACTTCGTTAACTACTTTAATTTTTTTGGCAATTACGTCAATCGCATAAAAATTAGTTTCAGGAAATAAAATGGCTAACGGAATTGCCGGAAAACCACCTCCAGTTCCAACATCCATTACTGTACTTCCGGGTTTAAAAGCCTGAATTTTAGCAATACCAAGCGAATGTAAAATATGTTTTGTATATAACTCGTCTATATCTTTTCTTGAAATTACATTGATCTTTGCATTCCAATCTTGGTATAGATTCTCTAACATTTCGAATTGTTTTACCTGAATTTCGGTTAAATCAGGAAAATAACGTAAAATATCCTTCATAAATTTGAATTTGTGCAAAAGTACGTTTTATATCATTAATTTAAGAATTATCACTTTAATTAATTCACATTTATATTTACCTTTGGATTATAAACACAATTAATAAAATGACTACAAACCCATTATCAGACAGAATTAATAATTTATCTGTTTCGCAAACTTTAGCAATGGCTGCTAAAGCTAGAGAATTAAAAGCTTTAGGAAAAGACATAATAAGTTTAAGTTTAGGTGAACCTGACTTCAATACGCCCGATTTTATCAAAGAAGCTGCTAAAAAAGCTATCGATGAAAATTGGAGTACCTATTCACCAGTTGACGGTTACGCAGAACTTAAAGATGCAATTGTTTTAAAATTCAAACGTGATAATGGTTTAGCATATAAACCTGCAAATATTGTAGTTTCAACAGGTGCAAAGCAATCTTTATATAATATTGCTCAAGCGATGTTGAATGAAGGAGATGAGGTGATTTTACCAGCACCGTTTTGGGTAAGTTACTCTGAAATTATTAAGTTATCTGGCGGAACACCAGTTGAAGTATCAACTTCTGTAGAATCTGATTTTAAAATGACTCCGGCTCAATTGGAAGCTGCAATCACACCAAAGACTAAAATGATGTGGTTTAGTTCGCCTTGTAATCCATCAGGTTCGGTTTATAGCAGAGAAGAATTAACGGCTTTAGCTGAGGTTTTAGCTAAACATCCAAATATTTATGTGGTGTCTGATGAGATTTATGAGCACATCAATTTCTCGGGTACTTTTTGTAGTATAGCTTCTGTTCCAGGAATGTTCGAAAGAACAATTACAGTAAACGGAGTTGCTAAAGCTTTCGCGATGACAGGCTGGAGAATTGGTTATATTGGAGCTCCAGAATTTATTGCTAAAGCGTGTACAAAATTACAAGGTCAGGTTACAAGTGGTGCCAATTCAATTGCACAACGTGCTACGATTACCGCATTAGAAGCAGATCCAAAAGTGTTGAACTATATGGTTGAAGCTTTCCATAAACGTCGTGATTTAGTTATCGGATTAATCAATGATATTGCTGGCTTGAAAGTAAACGTTCCAGAAGGTGCTTTTTACGCTTTCCCTGATGTTTCTTCTTATTTCGGTAAAACTTTAAATGGTTATGAAATCAAAGATGCAAACGATCTATCAATGTATTTATTGGAATTTGCAAATGTTGCAACTGTAACTGGAGATGCTTTTGGAAATCCAAATTGTATTCGTTTATCTTACGCAACTAGCGAAGAAATCTTAATCGAAGCTTTCCGCAGAATTAAAGAAGCATTAACTAAATAATATTTTTTTAAAAATAATATCAATTAGCCTAACATAATCGTTAGGCTTTTTTTGTTTGATTGAATTATTGTTTGATTTGTGTCGATTTTTGATTGAAAATTTATAATAATAACATTGAAAGTTTTATTTCATTGTTTTTTTTATAGATTTATCTCGTTAAATACAAATTATGAAAAGAGCAATATTATGCGCTTTGTTTTTACCATTTGTAATGCAAGCCCAAGAAAATGAAAATACGTTAGACGAGTTAATTATTCAAAATAATCGAATTTCGATTCCGTTTACCGAACAAAACAGAAATGTTAGCGTCCTAACGGCACAAGAAATTAAAGCTTTGCCAGCAAAATCTATAAACGAATTATTGACTTACGTTTCTGGTATTGATATTCGTCAACGCGGTCCGTTCGGAACACAAGCCGATGTCAGTATCGACGGTGGTAGTTTTGAGCAAACGTTAATTCTCTTAAATGGTATTCGAATTTCTGATCATCAAACGGCACATAATTCTTTAAATATTCCAATTCCAACAGAAGCTATCGAACGAATTGAAATTTTAAAAGGTCCGGCAGCTCGAATTTATGGCGTAAACAGTTTAACCGGAGCTATAAATATTGTAACGAAGAAGCCAATTGAAAATTCGTTTTATGCACATGCATTTGGTGGAACCAATTTCAAAAAAGATAAAGAAGAAACCAACGAAATGTTTAACGGTCGCGGTTTACAATTGGGACTTACTTTAGTAAACAAAAAATTTCAACAGCAATTATTTGGTTCGTACGAATCGGGTAGTGGCTATCGCTACAATACAGCGTATCATAACAATAAAGTGTTTTATCAAGCCGATTTTCAAGCCAACGAAAATAACAATTACAATGCATTAGCTGGTTACGCAAATTCAAATTTTGGAGCCAATGGTTTTTATGCCGCTCCAGGCGATAAAGAAGCAAAAGAAATTGTTCAGACTTTTATGTTTGCCATGCAATCAAAACATCGTTTGAGCGATAATTTTGTTTTGATGCCTCAAATCGGATATCGATATAATTATGACGATTATCGTTATTTTCGTCATAAATTAGATGTAGCTCGAAGTCAACATTATTCAAATAGTTTGAACGCGCAGTTAAATGCGAATTATCAAGTGAATTTTGGTGAATTTGGATTTGGAATTGAAGGCCGATATGAGCAAATAAATTCAAGTAATATTGGAGATCACGAACGTGAGAATTTTGGTTTTTATGCTGAATTTAGAACACAAGAAATTGAAAAAGTTGACGTAACAATTGGTGCTTATACGAATTACAATTCGGTTTTTGGATGGCAAGTTTTTCCAGGTTTGGATTTTAGTTATTTGATTCAACCCGATTTTAAATTCATTGCAAGTGCTGGAACAAGTCAGCGAATTCCTTCGTTTACCGATTTATATTTAGACCAACGACCGGGCAATGTTGGTAATCCGAATTTAATTTCAGAAAAAGCTATTCAGTATGAAGGTGGATTTAAATTTGAAAATGATGCATTTAATGCAAAAGCTATTGTTTTCTATCGAGACATAAATGATTTTATCGATTGGACTCGACTTTCTACCGATGTTCCTTGGCAAGCAAATAATGTTGGAAGTTTAAGAACAACCGGAGTTAATGCAAGTTTTGATTATCGATTGAACACCAATAAAAGCGATTGGAAGTTTAAATTGACTTACACGTATTTATCTCCAAAAATGGAAGGTTTGGTAGAAGATAATTCTTCTAAATATAAAATTGAAAATTTTCGTCATCAGTTGGTGAATGTTTTGCAATGGTCAAATACGAATTGGTCTGTATTAATTGCTAACAGATATAACGAACGTATTTCGTACAAAAATTATTTTTTAACTGATTTACGAGTTTCATATCAGTATAAAAAATTCAATTATTATATTGATGCACAAAATATTTTCGATAAAGCCTATATCGAAGCAGGAGCCGTTACGATGCCTGGCCGCTGGTTAAGTGTTGGAATTAAATTTAATACAGGGATTTAAAAACAAAAGGTCTGAAATATTAATTTCAGACCCTTTATTTATGTTTATTTAAAATTATTTAGTTGCAGCAACGTTTAATTTTAAAATAATGTTATCATTGATGATTTTATCACCAGCTAAATCTTTAACAACAGATCCAGAGTTGTAGTTTACACCCCATTTAGTTCTGTCAATTTCGAAGTTTTCAGTAACGATAGTTACGTCATTATCAGTAACTGTAACTGTAGCAGGGAATTTAACTGCGTTAGTAACATCTTTTAACGTTAAAATACCTTCAACCATTTGAGTTCCGTTTTCTTCAGTAACTGTAGTGATAACGAAAGTTCCAGTAGGGAATTTACCTGCATTAAAGAAATGATCAGAATTTTCTGCAGTTGCACCTTTTAAGTGACCTT
>Ga0233372_1000934_pt1 | contig 11976 bp, 9 predicted proteins | sample ElkDunMinimDraft_4_FD_191538 | JGI IMG/M metagenome (GOLD analysis project Ga0233372, IMG submission 191538) | Fecal eukaryotic communites from dung pellets of Tule Elk in California, USA - Elk Dung D8 | ecosystem: Host-associated > Mammals > Digestive system > Large intestine > Fecal | place... | reverse complement strand
CGCAAGACCTACGAAGGCATGCCGTCGCCTCTCGAACAGAACGACCGTCACATCCTCGTGCTTCGGGATGCAATGGCATCCCTCACCCTTCCGACGCGCCTGGGCTTCTCGATACCGCCCGCTTTCCAGCAGTTCGTGCTGGTCGCGCCTGGGGCCAGAATCAGCCGACCCGAAAACTTCGACACCCGCCGCGTCATCAAGGCGGACCAGCTCCGCAAAGCCATCTGGCGTGACGTCGACAACGAGAACGCGCTACTTGGCATCCTTCGGACCGCTGCCAAGCTGGTGTCGTCTGAGACGGTCGAGGCCGTGGCACGCCAGCTGGCTGCAATGCACCAGCCGGCAGCAGACGCCACACCTGCAACCGAGGTGGCGGTGCCTGTCCTGACCAGCCCGATCAGGGCATCTGCCGCCGTCCAGGCAAGGATCGAACCCACACTGCCGCCAAAGTTCCCTGAGCCGCAAGCGTCCGCCCTGCCCGCTTGCAAGGCATGCGGCGGCCGAAAGGGCGAGATCTGCTATGGCAAGTTCGGCTATTACCTGAAGTGCGACGCCTGCCAGGCCAACACCGCAATCCGGTTCACCTGCCAGCCGGGACATGCCCCGCGCCTACGCAAGGCAGGCCAGGAGTTCTATCGAGACTGCGCCCAATGTGGCAGCAGTGACCTGGTCCACCGTAACGCAGGGAACCAAAGCGCGTGATCCTCACCACTGCCGTCCTGCTCTACCAGCTGTTCTTCGTCGTGGTCATGTTCATCGCCAGCCGATTCGGGCGCGTGCCGCTGACGATAGCGCTGGTCGCATCGCTGGCATGGACGGCCACGCATGTGTTCATGCCACCGCTGGCAGTCCTGCAGGCAACGGTGATTGTGGGCAGCTATTTCATCTTCCGGCGCCGGCGCGGGGCCAGCACGACTTGACTCCGCCACACAACGGGGTCCGCACAACGGGGTCAGGTTCACTTTTCCTGCGGGATTGTCCTGTCCCTGTTTACAACCCACTCCCCAGCAGGCGGATGCCTTGGTCGGGTCGCTGGGGCTTGGGCCATCGACCTGTGGATGCCCTTCCTACCCCAGACCTCACGCCGCGTTTCTGCCGCCGGGCCACGCGCCGCCCCACGCCTGCCCCGGCCGACCGCCGTTCACCCAAGCAGATGGGCTCGGGGGCCGCGTACATTCTCCGACGTCTGCAGGTGCGGAATCACGATGCCACGCATAGTCAGTGCAAAGCTGCTCCTGATGAAGATTCCGCACATCCTGACCTGCGCCTTGATCTGCACAGCCTCGCTGCTGGCAGGATGCGTCTCATCCAGGCCGTTCGCGGCGGTCCCGGCTGGTTCCCCCGATCTGCTCAGGTCAGGCGTTCACGGGGTTCAGGTCATGCGCAAAGGACCGCCCGTTTGGCAGGTTTACAGCTACTTCCATATCCCCTACGGGAACGAAGAGGCACGATTCTCCCGACCGATGCCCTGCCCTGATCGCCGCATCGGGTTGAAGTTCGGCCGCGACACCCCGCACCCGGAATCGTTGATGGCGAGCATTTGCGATGTCGCCAGCTCGGCCATGGAGTACCTGGACCCCACGGGCGCTTTTGCGATACGGATCCACGTCGTACCGGAAGGAAAGACGGCATGGCGCAGAACGATCCATCTCGGACGCAGGCCAAGACTCTCGCTTGCTGTCCCCCTGCTTGACGACCAAGCGCACACTCTCTCGCTGACGGCCAGGATTATCGGGCATGAGGGCAGCCACCTGCTCGACCACATTCTGGATGCCCCGGACCCGATCAGTTACGTCGGAGAGCAGCGCGCCCATAGACGCGGGCTGTGCGCACAGTTGGTCGCCCTCGGCCAGGTGACGGCATCCGATCTGCCGACTGCAGCCTATAACGCAGAGAGTGAGGCGTTCGAGCGCAGCACCTCAGCCGCCCGCGCGGTCATACGGGAGGCGCTTCCGGATCTAGAGGGCGGGGCTGCACGGATGGGCAGACCCGAGGCCGATGCAATTCTTGCTCGATGCGCGCAGGTCGAGACAACTCGGGCCAAGTGTCATCCGTAACGGTGTATCCGTAACTGAGTCACGTTCATTACTGGCGTGCGGCGGTGCCCGCACCTTCTTGCATGCTCCCCATGAGCATCCCCCGCAGCGCCCATTGGGGCGCGGTCAAACCGGAGTGGCGTGGGCACGTGCAACGCAAGAGGCTGCCCACGACCGGAACGCGGATTGCAGGACGCATCCCGGGCAGCCTGTGGCCGTACCTTGCCGCGGCGCACGGCAGCTCTAGCTTGCCTCGCTTCGCCGCCGGTGGCCCCCGCCAGCCCCACGGAACTTCCCGCAAAAGCCAAGGTCCACCGGTGCGCACACCTAAGGTGCGCCTGGCGCCGGCACGGCGCCGTCTTCAAGGGAGTACAGGATGCGGTGGACGAGTGTGATGCTGGCGACGATGCTCGCTGCAGGCATGCCGATGATGGCTTCGGCTGAGGACGCGGTGCAGCCGCGTAAGGCGGTCGACCCGGCCGGTGTGGCCTTCGAAGTGGCCGCCAGCGGTCACATCATCGTGCCGGCCCGGATCAACGGACACCCCGTCCACCTGGTGATCGACACCGGCGCCGGCGCCACCGTCATCGATCGCAACGCGGCCGAGGCTCTGGACATGCGTCCCTCCACCGAGGACGGAGGCAGCGCCATTGGCGCGGGCGGCAAGAACCTGGCCATCCAGCGTTCCAGCGGCAACACGCTGCAGCTGGCGGGCACCGAGAACGACGATCTCGATCTGCGCATCATGGACCTTGCCCACGTGGTCGAGGCGCTCTCCACGCCAGAGCGTGCGATTGCCGGCGTCATCGGCTTCGACTGGCTCGATCGCCATGGCGTGGTGATCGACTACGCCGCGCGGACCCTGCGGGTAATGCGCTGAGGGCAAATGGAAAGGAGCGTCACTCGCCGGCCATGGCGGCAAGCCGGGTGACGGTGTTGATGTTGCGCGCCGTGCCGCCGGCAGCCGCGGGCAGCTTGAACCTGGATCGGGCCATGCCCGAGCCGTAGTGAATATAGAGTTCGCGCGTTCCCGCGGCTGCCTCTTCCCCATCAGGCGCCGCCAAACCTTCGCGCCAGTCCTTCGCAGGCGATCAAGGGAGACGACGACGGTGTGGTTCGGCGCCCGGCCGGGGATGGGTTCGCGGCCAGCACAGCCGCCATTTCCTCGGCGGTGCGCACCATCACGGACACGGGCTTGCCCGCGTAGCTCGCAAGGGAGCGTTCCAGCGTCGCCTTGACCTGCGCTTCCGCAAGCGGGCTGCCGAAGACCAGATTGCCGCTGGCGATATAGGTCCGCGGCTGCGTGAAGCCGGCGGCCTTGCCCATGTCGATCAGCTCCGACATCGGCAGCTTGCCGGTGCCACCGACGTCGACAGCGCGCAGCAGGGCGATGAAGGCAGGCATGCAGGATGGCTTCCCAAGAGCGGTTTGCAGCAAGACCGGATCGGCTTCGCCGGGGGTAAGGCCCAACGCGCCCTGCGAACGAAGTCGTCGTCGGCCTTACGTTCCGGAGGCAGATCGAAGCACTGATCTGCAAGCCTGAAGGTCAGACCACGAGCCCCCCGCGGTCGGCGCCAGGAGCATGAACCTGCCCCGCTCTTTTCAGCGCCCCTTTTCATCCTCGCCCGCCTCCGTCCCGAACCGCCGCAAGAGGCCGCTGAGCGGGTCCTGGAACACCAGCCCACAGGCCGTCAGCTGTAGGGGACACGCCGCATCGTCCGGCCCCTGGGGCTGCAGCTGCGGGTAATAGCGGTCGTGCACGATCGGCGCACCCAGCGCCGCCATGTGCACCCGCAGCTGGTGTTTGCGTCCGGTCACCGGCTCCAGCCGATAGGTCCAGGTGCGGCCGTTACGTTCCAGCACGTCGACGACGGTCTCGCTGTTGGCCCCGCCCTCGACCTCGCACATGCGGAAGAACGGCTCGCCCGCTTCCAGCCGGCTGCGGTGGATGTGAGGGAAGCGCAGCCCCGGCAGGGCCGGCGCCACCGCCCGGTAGAACTTGCGGATGCGGCGTTCGCGGAACAGGGCGTGGTAGGCACCACGGCTGGCCGGCCGGGTGGAGAACAGCACCAGCCCCGCCGTGTCGCGGTCCAGCCGGTGCAGCGGTGCCAGGTCGGCGTTGCCGGTGAGGGCGACCATCCGCGTCAGCAGCGTTTCGCGCACCCACGCGCCGGTGGGCGCGACGGGCAGGTAATGCGGCTTGAAGGCCACCAGCAGGTCGGCGTCGCTATGCACGATGTATTCCCCGCCCGGCAAGGCCGGCTCCACGGCCACCTCACGGAAATACCGCACCTGCGCGCCTGGACGATACGGTGCACCGAGCGGCAGTGGCGCGCCGGCCCCGTCCAGCACGCGCCCGCGCATGAAGCGCTCGCGCCATTGCGATGCCGGAATCCGGGGAAAGCGGGCGCACAGCGCTTCCAGCACCGTGCGCCACGGCCCCGGCGGCAGCTGTACGCGGCTGGGGGGAACGGTCATGGATTCCTCTTCATCGCGCTTGGGCGCCAGCCGTGGCCGCGATGCACCTACTCGCCCGCGTCCCAGACCCGCCCCGAGGCGGTACCGTCCTTCTCGACCAGGAACACCTCCACCGCCAGCACCTGGTAGGTGGGGTCGTCGCTGGCGTCGAAGTTGTCCATGTCCGGGATCTTCCAGCCGTTCCGCTCCCAGGCGGCGACATGGTCGGCGAAGATGATCTTGTGGTCCTCGCCCAGCGGCAGCTGCGCCTTGGGGCGGCTCCAGTACTGATAGAACGTGGCGGTGTTGTTGATCGAGGGCTTCTGGGTGCGGACGGTACGCAGGGTGGTGTACTCCACGCCGTTGCTGACGAAGGAGACACCTTCCTCGCCGCCCTGCCCCGGGGTGCGGACGCCGCGCTGGATGACGTAGTACTCGACGAGGTGGGCCGGATCGGCTGGATCCATGTCCTTGTCGTAGCCCCAGCCATACAGGGTGACGTAGCTGGCGCCGGAATCCTCGTCCAGGCGGTAGCCGATGACCCGATTGCGGTCGCCGGATTCCCAGCCAGGGCCGCCGACGTAGTTGTAGTCGCCGCCGATCCAGTCGATCTTGAAGTTGCCCTGCGCGTCCAGCTTGAACGAGGCTTCGCCGCCATCCTTCCAGTGGGTGAAGAACACATCGCCCACGTGCCCCGTGGCATGGCCCTGGCTGAGCAGGGCCTCGCCGTCGAAGCGCCGGGTGTAGGCCTTGAACTTCGTGATCGGCGGCTTGGCCTCGCCGGTCGGGGCGGCTTCCGGCTGCGGTTGTGCCGCGTCGGCACTGGCGTCAGGAGCCGGCGAAACACCGCAGCCGGCGATGCCCAGGATCAGGGCGGGGGTCAGGAGGGCTTGGGCGAATCGACAGGTCATGGATTACAGGATGCGCGTTGGGACAGCGTGCAGCATGGCGTGGCGGCGGGGTTTTGGCCAAGGACGCGGCGCGCAGATCGACTGCACCTCACCCCGTCCTTCTTCGATCACCTCCGCGCCCTCCAGCTGCGTGGGCCGTGCGCTCGCCGCGCGTTACCGGACAGACCTGGGCGATGCGGCGGTCGTATCCGGACAAGCGCCCGGGCACGGCCAACCGCGGTCAGGCACGTTCGAAGTGGTAGATCTCCACGCTTGCCGGGGCGACGGACAACGAACCGGCCGAGGCGTCGAACGCCGACTCCGTGGCCCCGACCTGCTCCGGCTCCCCAAGCGGGTTCCTGGCGTCCGGGCCGGGGCCGGTGAACTTCCAGCACCGCCCCGCCGCCTTGGGCCTGAAGCCCTGCAACGCGAGCGAGAAGCTGTGCGGCGCTTCGGTGGCGTTGACCACGGCCACGGCCAGGGCCCCGCCATCGCCCGTCAGCGCCGCGGACACGTCCAGCGGATACGTGTCGCCACCGGTATTGACGCTCGGCTGGTCGCCGCCGATCGGGTACTTCGGCGGCGGCGTGGGCGAGTTGCCGTTCACCGCCACCGGCACGGTGCCGAAGCGCTCCTGGTAGAACTGGAACATCCGCCCCTTGATGCTGATCTGCGAGCGCGTGCGGTCGAAGTTCAACCAACCCGTGGCCATGGTGAAGCCGGCCATCCCGATGAAGTCGGTGTGGCGGAAGAACTCGTGGAACGCGGCGGCGATCGCCAGGGCGCCCTTGAGGTCGTCCTCGAAATGGAAGGCCCATTCGTCGAAGAAGACCTTGACGCTGCCCTGCTCCAGTTCCGGGAAGTGCTTCTTGTACTCCTCCCAGGCGTCCACCATGGTCCGGATGCGGTCGGGCATCTGGTGCGCCCACTCGTTGAGCGTCTGGGTGACGTCCACCAGCTTGCCGGTAGCCAGGTCGAACCGCTTGTTCGCCGGCGGATAGGCGTGGGTACCCAGTGCGTCGAACCTGCCCCGGCTGTTCTTGAGCATGCCGTAGGCCCAGTCGCGCTCGGATCCGACATGCACCTGCGGCTGTCCGGCGATGAAGATGCCCTGCCCGGTGGTCATCTCATCGACGAAACCACCGGGGGCCACGATGTAGATGTCCGGGTCGACCTTGCGCATCGCGTCGACGAACATGTTGTGCTTGACGGTGTACTGGTCGCGCGCCATGTGCCCGTACTGCCAGTGGCCGTACATCTCGTTGCCCACCGCCCAGTACTTGACGCCATAGGGCTGGCTGCGGCCATTGGCCGCGCGCCGCGCGCCCCACTCGGTCTCGGCGCTGCCGTTGACGTATTCGAGCAGCTGCGCACCGGAGCGCGGATCGCCGAAGCCGGTGTTCACGCACCAGAACGGCTCGCATTCGATCAGTTCGCACAACTGCAGCAGCTCGTCCACGCCCACGTCGTTGGGCTGCACCGCGCTCCACACCGGATCCATGACGGGCGGGCGCCGGTCGGGGTCGCCGATGCTGTCTTCCCAGTCGTGCGCGGAGATGAAGTTGCCGCCCGGCATGCGGAGGATGCGGCAGTTCATCTGCTTCATCAGCGCCACGGTGTCGGCGCGGAATCCGCGGACGTTGTCCGCCGGCATCAGCGACACCGCGCCCACGCCGAAGCGGCCGCGGCCTTGCCCGAGGATTTCCAGGCGGGCATCGGTGGTGTCGATGCCGGGGTCGAAGCTGAAGCGCTGCGTCCCCCATGTCGACGACGCGCGCACCCGGGTCGAGCGCGGCTCGCCGCCGTCGCCGGGCACCAGCCTGACGGTCACCGTCACGCCGGGATCGGCCCACAGGACGATGCGGCCGTCATAGGCGGTGCCGGATTTCAGGGCGAGGCCGTGCTGCACCATCCCCCGTTCCTGCGCACCGTCGAGGGTGACGACAGGACTGTGCTCGCCCACCCAGGGACTTCCGGTGTCCAGCGCGATCGCCGACACCGGGCCGATGGCCACCCACTTCTCCATGAAGCCCATCGCGCCGCGGCGATCGGCCGGCTTCTCGTCGCGCCGCGCCACGACGCCGTAATAGAACTTGCGATCGTCGAGCGTTTCGCTCCACAGGCTGTGGTTGATCAGGTTGCCGATGTGTTCGATGAAGCCGCCGTAGATCATCGGCGAAATCGGCGGACGCGCTGCCCCGGTATCGATCATGGCCGTGATGCCACCCGATGCCGCGAAGACCGGCGGAATCCACGTCGCCGCGCCCAGCGCCGCCGAACCCAGCAGCAGGTTGCGCCGCATCAGGTCCACCTTGTGTCGATGCTCCATCCCTCATCCCCTCCAGCATGGTCCCGGTTGCTGCGCGCATGGCACCAGACCGGCGCCGTGCCCGCGACCAGGGCAGCGCCCCCGCGCCGGTACAGCATAGCCGCGGCGTGCGGCCGCGCGCCGGCGGCAGCCATGCGGATAGCGCGCCGAAACATGTCAATCAGGACATGTCACCGACATGCCAGCGAACGGGGCCAGGTGTGCGTCTCCTGTCGAGCTGGCCGGGAAGGCAACTCCTGCCGGCAAGCAGTCCGGCTTACGCCGCGTCTTATTGGTGGCCGCGTACCCCGGGTCCGATCTCGCGTTCGAAAGGTGGGCCAACAAGGGCTGCAACCGGGGCAGCGGCGCTGGCACCAGGCATCGCTCCAGGACTTCCGCAAGGACCTTGTGCTCGAACTGTGCAACGAGGCCTGCCAGCTCGTGCTGGCATATACAGGACTGCCGTTGCTGGCCGTCGGAAATCCAGCGGCAGGGATGCCGGCCACCCACGGGAGCCACGGGCTGTTCGTGCGTTCCGACGTTCCATCAAGTCGCGATCGCGCGCGATACGGATCCGCGTACGGACGCCGCCCTGCCCGGCTGTGACATGCACGCATTTCCCGGTGCGGCAAGCGCCCGCGCCCTCTTACCGGGTGCGAACACAAACCAGCCCAGCGCTGCTCTCCCGCCCACTTGCGAGGAAACGGGACTGCTACAGGAACGGGACGAACGGAACGTCGTCCGGGAGCGGCCCTGGCAGGTCGATATCAGGCAGCGCGTTGTCCAGCGTGGGCAGCGGCGCCAGCACCCACTCCGCGCCCGGCGGCATCCACGATTGTTCCGTGGCGCGCTCCCACAGGCGCTGCGCCTGCGTGCCCGCCTCCATCGCCGGGCCGATCGCGCTGAACGCGAGGACGCCGTTGTCGCGCACGTACTGCGCGCCCGTCGAGAGCAGGATGTCCGGCACGTCACCAACATTGGCCTTGGTGGCCGTGATCAGCGACTGGTCGATGCCCTCCTGGCTCAGCACGTCGTTGATGTCCGGTGTGCCGGCGATGACCAGCAGGTCCTGGACGGGCAGGCCGTACAGCCCCGAATCGACATAGGCGGCCGGATGCGTCTCGAAGGCGAACCGTCGGAACGCCTGCGGGTCGTTCTCGAGCCGGGCGAATCCCTCCGGGTCCTCGATCCGCTTGTCCTCGATGGCCTGCTGCAACGCGACCAGCGTCCGGTCGCGCCACGCCAGCCCCTCGACGGACAGGTCCCTGCCATCCAGCGACGAGAACCGCTCGGCGTACTTCTGGCCGTACTCCAGGTAATAGTCCGGCGGGTCCGCCCCCGGATTGCGCGAGACGAAATCCTCGTAGCGCCGCTGGTAGTAGTCCGGCGTCCCCGGCTCCACGGCAGCAGGCTCGCCGGTGGGCACCCGCAGGTAGGGCGTGTGCTGGATCCCTTCGACGAGCATGGGCAGACCTCCGCAGTGGTGCCCCGCAGCCTACTCGCGCGCGTTCGGCCGGAAATCTGGGGATAGCCCTAGACTGCCCGCCCCCCGCCGGCGCCCGGTTCATGATGCGCGCTGAACCCTCCCGCACAGACGTCCGGGTGCGGGGGCGCGAGGGCAAGTCCACGGCCAGGACTGGATCGCCGCCCACGGAAGCCGGGTCGCGAAGAGCGAGATGTACTCCGACGCAGAATGCAGGCGGCGACCCCGCAACGACGCGGGCCAAGTCTAGACTGGCCGTACCCGGTTCCTTTCGCGGCAGTGCCCCGCGCGCGGCGGTGCCGCTTCCCACGGCGAACGCATGGATCTGCCTGCCACGCTGAAGCTGTACCTGGTCTCGCTGGATCCTGGCGGGGTGGGATTGCGCATGGGGCTGCGCGTGATGCTGACCCTGCTGGGGGTCTGCCTGGTCCTGCTGGTGCTCGACCACTGGATTCCCCTGCATGCCCCGTCCTATGTGCTGGGGATGATCACGGCCCTCCAGGGCGCCATCCAGATCAGGGACCGGACGCGCGCGGAGCGTGCGCTCACGCGGCTCTATGCCGCGCTGGGCGGCTTCGCGGCCATCGCGGGCATCGTGGCGGCGGGGGCGTCCCTGCTGCACATCGACGCCCTGCTGCTGGTGATCGTCTTCCTCGCCACCTGCGCGCGCCGCTTCGGTCCCCGCTGGCAGGCGGTGGGCATGTTCGCGTTCATGTGCGGGGTGGTCGGTTCGTTCCTGAAGGCGCCGGAAGCGCAGTTGCCGCAGATCGCGCTCGTGCTGGGGGTGTCCGCGGTGGTGGCGCACGTGGTCCAGGATTACCTGATGCCGAACCGGCCGGCGCGCGCGTTCCGTCGGGTCGTGGCAGCGACCAGCGACATCTCCCGGCAACTGCGGCACATGATCGGAATGCACCAGGCGCCCCAGGCGCGCCAGCGCGATATCCACTGGAGGGAAACGCTGCGGCTTGCGGGCCGCCTGCGCGGCGACATCCGCATGTGCCTGGACTACCTTCCCCTGGGACTGGAGGGGCCAGGCAGCAAGGCGAGCCGCGCCGTGACGCTGCGGCTGCTGGATCTGCAACTGGCGATGGAGAGCGCGCTCGACTGCGCATCGAACGAGGTTCCGCGCGGTCCCGAGGGACGCGCAGCCATCGCGCGGCACCTGCAGACCATGCAGGAGGCGGAAACGGGGCTGGCAGCGGCTGTTGCCGGCTTGCCCGCCAGCTTTCCCGGCGCGCCAGGCCCGGCCGGTGCGGGCGCGGCCGGGGCCAAGCCTTGGCCCCGGCGCGGCCAGTGGCTCAAGGAGCCGATTCTGCGCATCGCCATCCAGGCGACCCTGGCCTGCGCGATCGCCATGGTCGGCGGTCGCCTGATCTCCTCGGACCGCTGGTTCTGGGCGGTGCTGGCGGCCTTCCTGGTCTTCATGAACACGCAGACCATGGGCGCGGTGACGGTGCGCGGCCTGGACCGCGCCCTGGGCACCCTGGCGGGCATCCTCGTGGGCATCGGGCTCGCCACGCTGGTCGGCGGCGACCTGTACCTGACCGTGCTGCTGGTGGCGCTGTCGGTGTTCGGGGTCGTCTACCTGGCGCGCATCTCCCAGCTCGGCATGAATGTCTGCATCAACGTCGCGATCGCGCTCATCTACGGCCTGGTCGGCATCTTCACGCCCGCGCTGCTGGTGCTGCGCCTGGAAGAGACGGCCATCGGCGCGGCCGCCGGCATCCTCTGTGCCCTGGCGGTGCTGCCGCTGGGCACGCACCGCGCCGTGGCGCAGGCCTCGAACCGCTTGCGCGCCGCGCTTGGTGAACTGCTGGAAGCCCTGGCCGGCGTGGCGTCCGACAGCACCGGCAGGAGCTCCGTTCCCGCCGCTGCCCGGGCGGTGGACCTGGCGTTCGCTGCCGTGCTCAACGCCTGCGAGCCGTTTCGCAGCATGTGGAACTTCGCGCTGTCGCAAGCCGACACCGACGAAGGCCTGCGGCGCAGCAATCTCCAGCTCCATGCCGCGCACCTGCTCGAACATGCCCTGCGCCACCGCGCCCCGACCCCGGCCGAAGCGCGGCAGTTGCGCGCCATCGCCGCCCGGCTGCTGGCCGTGCAGGCGCCGGATGGCGTGGCGGCCCCCCACACGTCCGCCGACACGGCCGGGCGCCGCGCCGCCGAACGCCAGGCCATCGCGTCGATTCCCGACGCGGCGGTGCGCCGTGCGCTCCAGATCCTGTCCGAGAGCCTGGAGGACGATGGCAAGAAAGACCCGGCCGGCCGGCCCGTGCCGCGGTGAGATGGCTCAGTCGAGCTCCTGCACCCCACCGCCCGAGACCGTCAGGATCTGCCCGCTGACCCACGCCGCCGCAGGCGAGCACAGGTACAACGCGGCATTGGCCATGTCCTGCGGCTCACCCAGCCGGTGGATGGGCGTATGCGCGAGCATCCGCTGTTCGATCTCGTCATTGAGCACCGAGGCCAGCGCGGCGGTGCGGGTGGCGCCGGGCGCGATGCCGTTGATGCGCACGCCCATGGGCCCGAGATCGAAGGCGATGTTGCGGATCAGATGGTTGGTGGCGGCCTTGGAGGCGCCATAGGAGGCCATCCGCTTGTTGCGGTTCTCACCGGCCATCGAGCTGATCGCCAGCATCACGCCGCCGCCCGCTTTCTGCATCTCCGGCGCCGCCAGCTGGGCCAGCCGGAACAGCGAAAACACGTTGAGTTCGAACGCGCGGCGGAAGTCGGCCATCGGCATGTCGAACGGTTTCGGCCCACCGCCACCGGCATTGCTCACCAGCACCGTGAGCTTGCCGAACC
>Ga0233372_1000933_pt1 | contig 11992 bp, 12 predicted proteins | sample ElkDunMinimDraft_4_FD_191538 | JGI IMG/M metagenome (GOLD analysis project Ga0233372, IMG submission 191538) | Fecal eukaryotic communites from dung pellets of Tule Elk in California, USA - Elk Dung D8 | ecosystem: Host-associated > Mammals > Digestive system > Large intestine > Fecal | place... | reverse complement strand
CGCCCCTGCCCCCAAAGCGGGTTCGAGGTATTCGAGGGTGAGTTCGAGTATCCGGCCTTCGAGATCCGCCACACGGCGCGGCGTGAAGCCCTTCGAGACCAACTGGCGCATCCGCATGTGCCGCGGGTCGTCCATCGCGAGGAAGGACATCACCTTGTGGGCGTTGGGCCCGTACGCCGACGGATCCAGCGAGACGCCGTTGGCACTCGAGAGCCGGGTGCCGTCACGGAACGCCGCAACCACGTCGGCGTGGCGAGACAACGCCCAGAATTCGAGTTCGGGGTTGTAGTACAGCGGCGCTTCCTCGCGCAGCCGGCGGTAGGTGGGGTACGGGTCCTCGTGGAACGAGTAGTCGTACGGGTTGAAGGTCGGCGGGTCGAGCGATGAGGACTCCAGGGAGGCCTGAATCATGGATCACTCCAGTAAAAGTCGGGCTGAGACTTCCAACCTGTCGGCGAGCTTTTCGTACGTGCCGTAACCCATACCGGCGCGCACGAGGGCACCGGCGTAGAGCAGTTCGAGTGCTTCGAGTTCGTCGGGGTCGGCGCCGGGTCCGAGCGCGGCGGAGAGCCGCTCCCGGATCTCGAGACCGATTCGTGCCCGCAGATGCTCGACGTCCGGATCCTGGCCGAGCAGCGCGCTGGTCACCGCGGCCGCCAGTTCCGGTTCGCCGGCCATCAGCAGCGCGATCCCCCGGAGCACTGCCGACACCCGGTCGGCTCGGTTCCCGTCGGCCTGCCCCGGCGCCGGCTCGACGGCCGCCTCCGTGGCGAGCCGCCGCCAGAACACCTCGGCGACGAGATGCTCTTTCGACGAGAAGTACGTGTAGGCGGTCGCCGGTGCGACACCCGCACGGGAGGCAACCATCCGGACCGTCAGTCCTGCGAATCCCTCTTCGCGCAACACCTCGACCGCGGCCTGCGTGAGGCGCTGCACGGTATCGGCCTGCCTCTCGGTCAGACGGCGGCGAGTCGATTCGAGATTCACATTTCTGGACACGTGTCTGGACATTACTACGGCAGGTCGGGTCCGGCAATGCCGATACTGGGCGGTACGCACCGAATTCGTCACCCGCGCGGGTGGATCCGCACGGGCATGGCCTTGACCCCGTTGATGAAGTTGGACCTCAGCCGTCGCACCGGCCCTGCGGATTCGACACGGTCGAGGCGCGTCGCGAGCGTCTCGAACATCACCCGCAGTTCCAGACGGGCGAGATGCGCTCCGACACAGAAATGGACCCCGCTGCCACCGAAGGCGACGTGCGGGTTGTGTTCCCGGCCGATATCGAAGACCTGCGCGTTCTCGAACACGTCCTCGTCGCGGTTCGCACTGGGGTAGTACACGACCACCTTGTCGCCGCGCTCCACCGCCTGGCCACCGATCGACGCCGGACAGGTGGGGGTGCGACGGAACGCCACTACGGGAGTCACCCAGCGCAGGATCTCCTCCACCGCGCTGTCGATCAACTCGGGCCGGTCCTGGAGTCTGCGCCATTGCTCGGGATGGTCGATGAAGGCCTGCATACCGCCGGTGATCGCGTTGCGGGTGGTCTCGTTGCCCGCGATCACGAGGAGCACGAAGAACATGTCGAACTCCACCTCGGACAGCGTGTCGCCGTTCTCGTCGGGACGAACGAGCGCGGAGACGATGTCGTCGCGTGGCTCCGCTCGCCGTCGGGCGGCAATCTCGTTGGCGTACAGGAAGACCTCTGCTGCGGCGAGCTCACCGTCCTCCTGCGTGCTCCCGTATTCGGGGTCGTCCCAGCCGATCATCCGGTTCGACCACTCGTAGAGTTTGCCGACATCCTCGGTGGGTGCCCCGAGCAACTCGGCGATCACCTCGAGCGGCAGCGGCGCCGCCACCGTCGGCACGAAGTCGACGACGGCACCGTCCCGTCCGGCTTCGACGACCTCGTCGACGATCCGGTCGCACACCTCTCGGATGTGCGCCTCGAGCGTCTTGACCATCCGCGGCGTGAAGCCACGACTGACCAGTTGCCGCAGGCGGGTGTGGTCCGGGGGATCGAGATTGAGGAGCATCGCGGCCTGCTTGAGGCGCGTTTCCTCGTCGAAGTCGTCGACCTGGGTGGTTCCCAGTGCCGACGAGAACGTGCTGCTGTCGCGGGAGACAGCGACGACGTCGGCGTGCCGGGTGACGGCCCAGAAACCGGCACCCCCCTCTTCCGGCTGCCGCGGCACCGGGCAGACGCGGCGGAGTTCGGAGAAGTACGCGTGGGGAATCCCCTCGAGGTAGAGATCGGGGTTCTTGAGATCGATGCGGGAGGTGGTCATGCCCTTACCCTCGTCCGGATATACGAATGTGTGTCGCACTTAAACTACAGATCTTCGTTTGATGCGGAAGACCCTTAGACTAAGTTCATGGCACGCGACAATTCCCGGCCCGTCCGGCGGCGCACCCTCACGCGCGAGAAAGTTGTCGCCACAGCGCTCGACATCGTCGAGGAACTGGGCTGGGAGCAACTCACGATGAGCACCCTGTCGGCTCGCCTGGGCATCGTCGCGGCCTCGCTGTACAACCACGTGCGCAATCTCGACGACGTGCGGTCCGCCGTCCAGGTCCGCGCCATGACCGATCTGGGCCTCCACCTGCGTGAGGTGGCGATGGGCCGGAGCGGACTCGCCGGCCTGCGTGCCCTGATCGATGCCCACCGGGCATGGGCCGTCGAGCATGCCCGACTGTACGGCGCCCTGACCGCCGCACCGGTCGACCGCGACGCGCTCGTCGGCGCCGCACTCGACGCGAATGTCGCGCTGCGGACCATGCTGTCCTCGTGCGGAGTCCCGGCCACCGAATCGCTCGAGGTCGCCATCAGCATGTTCGCAGCGCTGCACGGCTTCGCCACGCTCGAGGGGAGCGGATTCCTCGGTGACGAACTGGACCTCGACCAGATCTACGACACCGTGGTGCGGGGCGTTCTGGCAGGAGTTCCCGCCACGGGCACGCACACGGGCTGAGCGAACCGTAGGCTGAATACGGCCGTTGTCGGAGGGAGGGTCCCATGGCAACCATCCGCTCCCTCGGAGATCTGGTGTCACCGCTCGGCGGCACGATCAACGTGGCGAACGTGATCATGCAGTTGGCTCTGCCGGGGGTTGGTCAGGGTGTCGTCGACAGCGCGGTGGACTCCGGTCGAGCCGACCTGCATCCGGTGAAACGCGCCCGGACCACCGGCGCATATCTGGCGGTCGCGGTCTTCGGCAACGACGACGATCGTGCGTATGTCCGGGAAGCCGTGCGCCGCATCCACTCCCAGGTCACGTCCGCTCCGGGAGCCCCCGTTGCGTACAGCGCCAACTCTCCCGTGCTGCAGTTGTGGGTCGCGGTGTGCCTGCTCACGTACTTCGTGGACCAATACGAATTGCTGCACGGGCCGCTGAGCGAGGACGAATTCCGGCGCGTACTGCGCGACGGCGCGAGTCTCGGCACCACCCTCAACGTTCGCCCGGAGTCCTGGCCCACCACGCGGGAGGAGTACGACGAACTCTGGCGCGCAGGCGTGGACAGCATCTCGATGAACGACGACGTCCGCACCTATCTCACCCACCTGGCGGAACTCAGTTTCCTCGAAGTACGGCTGGGACGCCTCGGCCGGGTCATCCACCGCGTGTTCGGTCGTTCCTTCGAGTTCGTCACCCGTGGAGCACTCCCACCGGAGTTCCGGGACGTCATGCACTACGAGTGGACCCTTGCGGACCAGCGCAGATTCGATCGCTATCTGGCGAACCTCCGCACGATGCATCGGTGGACACCGTGGGTGTGGCGACTGCCGTGGCAGGCCTACCTGCTCGACATGCGACTGCGGCGCCGCCTCGGCCTGCCCGTGTTCTGATCCGCGCGCCGCGGCGCCGGCAGTACGGACGAACCCCGGATCAGACGAACCCGGCGATCTCCTCCGGCGTCCACGGCGGAGACGTCTCGTGGTCGCGCCAGGCGAGCAGGTCCGGCGCCTGCTTGCCGAACCGCCCGACGAAACACCCGGACCCGGCGAAGATCCCGCCCGTCGACGAGGACAGCGCACTCGCGAGAAACACGTAGAGGGGTGCCACGTACTCGGGCGGAGCCGGATTGCGGGACGCCTCGTACGCCACGTCGTCGAGCAGGCCCCGCTCGTGCAGCCGCGTGAGGTGCCGCGCGTAGTCGTCTCCCGTGGACAACCGTGTGCGTGCTCCCGGGCACACGACGTTGGCGCGCACGCCGTACTCGCGCAGTTCGGCCGCGATCGCCAGGGTCAAGCTGTTCACCGCGCCTTTTCCCGCGGGGTATCCCGTTCCGCCGTAGTCGCCCAGAAATGCGAACGACCCCGTGTTGACGATCGCACCGCCGCCTTGTTCGACGAAGTACGGAGCGAGGACCCGGCACGTCCGGAAGGTGCCCGTGAGATGTGCGTCGATCAAGTCGTGCCACTGACGGTCGTCGATGCCGAGGATGGACGAGCCGGCCGGTTCCGCGGTACCGGCGCAGTTGACGAGCGCGGCCACCGACCCGAATTCGGCCAGTGCGGTGTCGAGCAGTCGTTCCGCGACCCCCGGTTCGGCGGCAGATCCCGCCACGCCGACCGCCCGCGCCCCGGCTGCCACCATCTCGTCCACGGTCGTCTCCACCGCACCGGGGTCCCGGCCGTTGACCACGACCCCGGCCCCTTCCGTCGCGAACCGCTGGGCGACGGCACGGCCGATCCCCCGGCTCGACCCGGTCACGATCACAGCCTTGCCGGCCAGGCCGGTCGAATTCGGCTCTCCCATAAGTTCTCCCGTTTCGGCCATTGCGTCGTACAACTGCCCGAACTATAGTCCAGACACCTGTCCAGAACCGAGGGAACGTCTGATGACACTTCGCCCCACCGACAGCTCCACACTCCTGATCGACGGAAAGCTCGTACCCGGCAGCGGCGGCACCTTCGAGGTGTTCGACCCGAGCACCGAAGAACTGCTCGGAAAGGCCGCCGACGCCACCGCCGCCGACATGGACGCCGCCATCGAGGCCGCACGACGCGCGTTCGACGACACCGACTGGTCGCGCGACCACGCGTTCCGTGCCCGGTGCCTCCGGCAGTTGCGCGACGCGCTGCGCGGACACATCGAGGAACTGCGCGAGATCACCATCGCCGAGGTCGGGGCTCCCCGCTTCCTCACCTCGGCCGCCCATCTCGAAGGTCCCGTCGACGACCTGCTCTTTTTCGCGGATCTCGCCGAGAACTATTCCTGGAAACAGGATCTCGGCAACGCCGCGCCCATGGGCATCCCCACGCATCGCTACCTGCTCAAAGAAGCCACCGGCGTGGTCGGTGCGATCACACCGTGGAACTTCCCGCACCAGATCAACTTCGCCAAGATCGGGCCCGCGCTAGCCGCGGGAAACACCGTCGTTCTCAAACCCGCCCCCGACACCCCATGGTGCGCAGCCCTGGTCGGAAAGATCCTCGCCGAGGAAACCGATTTTCCGCCCGGGACGCTCAACATCGTGACCTCGAGCGATCATCTCCTGGGCGCACAACTGACCGAGGACCCGCGCGTCGACCTGATCTCGTTCACAGGTTCCACCGCGACCGGCCGATCCGTGATGCGGTCCGCCGCCGACACCCTCAAAAAGGTGTTCCTCGAACTCGGCGGCAAATCGGCGTTCCTCGTGCTCGACGACGCAGACCTGCGCAGCGCCTGCTCGATGGCCGCATTCACCGTGTCCACGCACGCGGGTCAGGGGTGCGCCATCACCACCCGGCTCGTCGTCCCCCGCGACAAGTACGACGAGGCCGTGGCCGCCACGGCGAAAACGATGCGTACCCTGCGTCCGGGCGACCCTCGCGACCCCGGCACCGTCTGCGGACCGTTGATCTCCGAGCGCCAGCGTGCCCGCGTCGAAAGCTATCTCCGGCTCGCTGTCGAAGAAGGCGGCACGATCGTGGTCGGGGGCGGCCGGCCGGCCGAACACGCACGCGGGTTCTTCGTCGAACCCACTCTGATCTCCGGTCTCGACAACCGATCCCGGACGGCGCAGGAAGAGATCTTCGGTCCCGTGCTCGTCGTGATTCCCCACGACGGGGACGACGACGCGGTGCGCATCGCCAACGACTCCCCCTACGGCCTGTCGGGCGCGGTATACGGCACGGATCCCGCGCGCATCGCCCGTGTCGTCGCCGGGGTGCGCACCGGAACCCTCGGCGTCAACGGCGGCATCTGGTACGCGGCCGATGCCCCGTTCGGCGGCTACAAACAGTCCGGAATCGGCCGGGAGATGGGCGTCGCCGGCTTCGAGGAATACCTGGAAACCAAGCTGGTCGCGGAGCCCGCGAGCTGATCGCCGCACCCTCACAGAATCGAAAGGACCGACAGCATGGGCAGATTCACGGACCGCACGGCGATCGTCACCGGTGCAGCACAGGGCATCGGCGAGGCATACGCCCGCGCGCTCGCGGCCGAAGGCGCGAACGTCGTGGTTGCCGATCTCGAAGCCGAACTCGGTGAGCAAGTCGCCAAACAGATCATCACCGACGGCGGCAACGCGACGTTCGTGCCGGTCGACGTATCCGACCCGGTATCCACCGAGGCACTCGCGGCCTCGACCGTCGAGAAGTACGGCCGCATCGACCATGTGGTCAACAACGCCGCCATCTACGGCGGCATGAAACTCGACCTACTGCTCACCGTGCCCTGGGACTACTACAAGAAGTTCATGAGCGTGAACCTCGACGGTGCCCTCAACGTCACCCGCGCTGTATGGCCGCACATGTCGGCCCACGGCGGGTCGATCGTCAACCAATCGTCCACCGCCGCATGGTTGTACTCCGGCTTCTACGGACTCGCCAAAGTCGGAATCAACGGACTGACCCAGCAACTCGCGGTGGAACTGGGCGGGTCGAACATCCGTATCAACGCGATCGCGCCGGGCCCGATCGACACCGAGGCGACCCGCAGCACCACCCCGGCGAAGATGGTCGCGGACATGATCAAGCATCTGCCGCTCAAGCGAATGGGCACCCCCGACGACCTCGTCGGCATGTGCCTGTTCCTGCTCTCCGACGAGGCGAGTTGGGTGACCGGCCAGATCTTCAACGTGGACGGCGGACAGGTGATCCGCTCGTGAACCCTCCCGAAAACGTGAGGATCGGGTACGTCGGCCTCGGCAACATGGGCGCACCGATGGCCCAGCGTCTCCTCGGCCGTCCCGGCGGGCTCACCGTCCTCGACACCCGCGCCGAGGCCGTCGCACCGTTCGTCGACGCGGGGGCCACCGCCGCGGCGGACCCGGCAGAACTCGGTGCGTCGTGTGATCTGATCTCGGTGACCGTGCTCGACGACGCGCAGGTACGCGAGGTCGTCGCGGGCGGGAACGGGCTCCTGTCTACCGCGCGACCGGGAACCGTGATCGCGGTGCACTCGACGATCTCCGACACCACCGCCACCGAACTCGCCGCCGAATGTGCCGAGCGCGGGGTGGATCTCGTCGACGCGCCGGTCAGCGGTGGTGCACCCGGGGCCCGCAACGGCACGCTCGCCGTGATGGTCGGCGCGACGGACGAGGCGTTCGCCACGGTTGCCGAACCGTTCGGGCACTTCGCCGAGGTCGTGATCCACGCCGGTCCGGTGGGAGCGGGCACCCGCATGAAACTGGCGCGCAATCTTCTGCACTTCATCTCCTTCACCGCCGCGACCGAGGCTGCGCGGCTCGCGGAGGCAGCCGGGATCGATATCGCGGAGCTCGGCAAGGTCGTCCGCCACACGGATGCCATCACCGGCGGCGCCGGAGCCATCATGTGGCGCGACAGCACCTCCCAGCTCGACACGGGTGATTCGTGGTACCCGATCTTCTCGCACGTCCGCGACCTCGGCGAAAAAGACCTGTCGCTCGCTCTCGAACTCGGCGAGCGCCTCGGGGTCGAATTGCCACTCGCCACAAGAGCATTGACCGGGCTCGGGCCCGGACTCGGTGTCGGTACCGGCAGCGCCGCCCATTCCTACGCCAGCGAGGAGCACGCATGACCGACGACACCCGCCGCCGCGGACTCGAGATGATGACCAAGGTCTACGGCTGGGAGATGCAGGACGGTCCGGGAGACCACTTCGCGGTGACAGCAGACCACCTCTTCGCCGACATCTGGTCCCGGCCCGGACTGAGCATCCGGGATCGCAGACTGCTGCTCCTGGGCGCCCTCACCGCGCAAGGACTCACCGATGTCGCCGAGATCCAGATCGGTGCGGCTCTGCACAACGAAGAACTGGACGAGGAGCAACTCAAGGAGATCGCGCTGTTCCTCTGCCATTACGTGGGGTGGCCGCTGGGCACCAAACTGGATTCGACGATCGGGAGCGTGCTGCACAAGCGGCGCGCATCGAACCGGTCGTGAGCGCCACCGGCCGGGCCGCTGCGACCCCCGAGTTCCCGGAGCTCGGGTTCTACGGCCTCGCCGGGCACTCCCCCGAACCTCGCGACCTGCTCGACGAGGTTCGTCACGGTGAACAACTCGGCCTCGGGTCGGTGTTCCTGTCCGAGCGATTCGACACCAAGGACGCCGCGGCGCTCGCCGGTGCGGCCGCGGCGGTGAGCGAGACGATCGGAATCGGCACCGCCGCAACGAATCCTCACACCCGGCATCCCCTCGTCACGGCGACGATGGCGACGACCCTGCACCGATTGAGCGGGGGCCGGTACGCCTTCGGCCTGGGACGCGGATTCGATGCACTCTTCGACCTCATGGGCCTGCCGCGCGTCACGTCCGCCGGGCTGGAAGATGCAACCGAAATCCTGCGCGCGCTCTGGAACGGCGAGGCGGTCGCGGGGCACGACGGACCCGCCGGAGCGTTTCCGTATCTACGCCGGATCTCCGAAGGGTCCGACCGTATTCCGATCCTCATGGTCGCGCTCGGCGACAGGACCCTCGACCTCGCCGGACGAATCGCCGACGGCGTCGTCCTGCACACCTTCTTCACCGACGCCGCCGTCGCCCGTGCCGTGAAGATCATCCGCGACGCGGCTGCGGCGGCCGGGCGAGACCCCGCCGCAGTGCGGGTCTGGTCGGTTCTCGCAACGGTCGAGGACTCGATCTCCGGAGACCGGCAACAGCGGATGCTGGTCGGCCGTCTCGCCACCTACCTGCAGGGATACGGCGACGTCCTGGTGCGAGCCAACGGATGGGATCCCGGCGTGCTCCGGCGGTTCCGCGACGATCCCGTCGTGCGCGATCACCGTGGACCGTTCGATGCGGCCGGCAGCCCCGCGGTTCTGCGGCACGTCCGCGCCCTCCTGCCGGAGGAGTGGATCGCTGCCTCCGCCACCGGAACCGCCGGACACTGCGCCGCGCGCATCGCGGACCAGTTCGATGCGGGCGCCGACAGCGTGATCCTGCACGGCGCAACCCCGGCGGAACTCGCACCCGTGGTGGCAGCATGGAGCACAGTACGCACGCCGGAGAACCACTCGCGGCTGCCCGCCAATCCCGGATGGAACGCCCGATGATCTCGCCTCCGCCCGACCCGGCCCTGATGCTCGACGTCGACGAGCTGACCCCGGAGCGATTGGGGGCTGCCCTCGGAAGCGCGGTGCACTCGGTACGGTCCGAGCCGATCGGTACCGGCCAGATCGGCCGGTGCCTGCGGCTCACGCTCACCGGCGACGAGATACCGGCCTCGATCGTGGCAAAACTTCCCGCGGCCGATCCTGGAACACGAGCCATGCTGGCCGGCGCCTACCGTGGCGAAGTCCGGTTCTACACGGACATCGCAGACTCGGTGTCGGTCTGCGTGCCGGTCTGCTATTACGCCGCACTCGGCGACGGCGGCGATTTCACGCTGCTGCTCGAAGATCTCGCGCCCGCACAGCAGGGCGACCAGGTCGCCGGCTGCACCCCGGCGCAAGCGCACGACGCGGTGCGCAACCTCGCAGGTCTGCACGGGCCCCGCTGGTGCGACCCGACCCTCCTGGAACTGTCGTGGGTCGGCCGGACCGGCCAGGACGAAGCGCAGGTGCTCGCCGAACTCTACGGCCCGGCGCTGGAGACGTTCGCGCACGATCTGGGTGAACACGTCTCGAGTCGAGATCGCGCCACACTGCGCGACTGCGTCGAGGTCACGGAGCGGTGGATCTGCGCACGACCGGAACGGTTCGCACTCGTGCACGGCGATTACAGGCTCGACAACCTCCTGTTCCCCCCGGTCCCGGACACGGGCGTGACCGCAGTGGATTGGCAGACACTCACAATCGGGCTTCCCGCCCGCGACCTCGCCTATTTCGTGAGCACCTCCCTGACCCCCGAATTGCGACGGGAGCACGAGTGCGACCTCGTGGCGACCTACCACCGGGCACTGCTCGGTCACGGAGTCGAGAAATACAGCCTGACGGACTGCTGGGACGACTACCGTTTCGCGATGCTCCAAGGCCCTCTGGTTGCTGTCTTCGGCTGCGCGTACGGCACTCGCACCGACCGTGGTGATCGGATGTTCGCAACGATGGTCGCCCGGGCGTGCACCGCGATCCGCGACCTCGACAGTCTCACCCTGGCGGCCCACACCTCCGGCTGAGGCAGCGTCTCGGTAAGGTTGCCCACCGGACACCGCAGTTCGCGAACGGACGGAGACCCCGATGACCCGCACCAGCTTGCCCCGTGAGGTAGTCGAACTTGCCGAAGCCACTCCGGGTTTCATGCCGGAGGACGAAGGAACTGCGCTGCACGACGTGGCTCTGCGTTACCTCGGCGACGGGGTCGGCGTCGAGATCGGCACCTATTGTGGCCGGTCGACGGTCTACCTGGGCGCGGCGGCGCGATCGACCGGGGGCACGATCGTCACGATCGATCACCATCGTGGTTCCGAGGAACACCAGCCCGGATGGGAGTACCACGATCCCGCGCTGGTCGACGACCATACCGGCCGCATCGATACTGCCGGACGGTTGCGGCACACACTCGCCGACGCGGACCTCGAATCACACGTCGTGGCCGTGATCGGCACTTCGCCTCGGGTGGCGGCATTCTGGCGCACGCCCGCACGCTTCGTCTTCATCGACGGTGGACACAGCAGCGCCGCCGCCCAGGCCGACTACGAGGGGTGGTCACCGTGGGTGGAGGTCGGCGGCGCATTGATCATCCACGACGTCTTCCCCGACCCGAAGGACGGCGGCAGGCCGCCGTACGAAATCTACTGTCGCGCTTTGGAGAGCGGGGAATTCACCGAGATGCCCGCGACGGGAACGCTGCGCGTGCTCGAACGCACCGGAGGGACCGTCGGAGTCCTACCCGGTCGCTAGAGCAGCGGGGCGGCCGTCAGACCAGGACCGGGCAGTTCTCCGTGCAGCGGTCGGCACCCGCGACGTGCGTGGGTGCCGCCGCGTCCCGGAAGACCCCGTTTCCCCGTGTCGTCCGCGACAGTGCGTCGGCAGCCAGGATCACCGCCGCACTGGTCCACGAACTGACCTCGACCGGCCAGCGTTTACCGTCGCTGTAGACGAGGCCGGTCCAATACGAGCCGTCGGGATCACGGAGATGCTGCATGGCAGCGAACAATTCGTGCGCACGCGCGCTGTCGCCCAGGCAGTCCAGCGCGAGGACCAGTTCGCAGGTCTCGGCGCCTGTCACCCACGGACGGTGGTCGACGCAGCGAATTCCCAGTCCGTCGACGACGAAGTCCGACCAGCGTTCCCGGATCCGTTCGTGTGCGTCGGGTCCGCGGACGGCACCGCCGAGGATCGGGTAGTACCAATCCATCGAGAACTCCGGCTTGGGAGTGAACACCTCGGGATGCCGTCGCACGGTGTGTCCCAGCCGGAACGACGCCACTTCCCATTCCGGCTGCGGGTCGCCGACGAACTCGGCGAGACGCATTCCGCACTGCAGGCTCTGGTGGATACTCGAACACCCGGTCAGCAGTGCTTCGTCGAACATGCCGCCCGCCCCGCGGGCCCAGGAGATCGAACCGTCCGGACGTTGCATGTCGACGACGAGATCGAGTGCCCGCCGGACGGTCGGCCACATGTGTTCGACGAA
>Ga0233372_1000931_pt1 | contig 12003 bp, 11 predicted proteins | sample ElkDunMinimDraft_4_FD_191538 | JGI IMG/M metagenome (GOLD analysis project Ga0233372, IMG submission 191538) | Fecal eukaryotic communites from dung pellets of Tule Elk in California, USA - Elk Dung D8 | ecosystem: Host-associated > Mammals > Digestive system > Large intestine > Fecal | place... | reverse complement strand
TCGGCACGGCGGCGATCGCCGGCGATCTGGACGCGACTGCCGGCACCGGCTTCGACGCGCAGAGCCTGCGGGTGGGGGGCGATGCGCAGATCCGGGCGGCGGACATGGCGATCGTGTCTGGCGACATCGGCGGCAACGCCGCGCTGACGTCGCTGGCATCGACCACGCTCGGCAGGCTGGCGGTTGCCGGTGCGCTGGATGCGTCGGCGGGCAGCGAGCTCATTGCGGACGACCTGCAGGTTGGCAGGGAAGCAGCGCTGGCCAGCGGTGGCGACACCGTCATCGACGTCCTTTCGGTCGGTGGCGCGCTCGCGGCAGCCGCAGGCAATGACCTGCGGCTGGGCACAGCCAGCATCGCAGGGGACGCGGCCCTAGGCAGTGCCCGGGACCTCGTGGTCGGCACACTCGAGGCGGGTGGCCTCCTGACGGGCGAGGCTGGTCGCCACCTGTTGATCCAACAGGCTTCGCTCGCTGCAGGAGCGCAGCTGGCCAGTGGCCAGGACAGCAGGCTCGGGACGCTCGCGGTCGACGGTGCACTGCTCGCCGAAGCCGGGCGCGACATGGAACTCGGCACGGGTCGGATCGGCGGAGACACGCGGCTGGTCGCCGGACGCGACATGGCGTTGGAAGATCTGGCCTCGATCGGCCAGCTCGACGCGGATGCCGGACGCACCCTGCGGTTCGCGCACCTGCGCACCGATGGCGATCTCGATGCGACCGCGCATGCCGGCGACATCGCGGGCGGTGATGTCGAGGCGGACGGGCAGCTCCGGCTGCAGGCTGCCGGCGATGTGCGCTTCGATCGCGCGGCTGCCGGCATCCAGGCGGATGTGCTGGCGGGCGGCGACGTGCTCGGCGGTGAGCTGCAGGCACGCACGACGGATGTCCGCGTCGACGCAGGACACGATATCGAGCTCGACAGCGTGGACGCGGCGCGTGATGTGTTGCTGTCGGCAGGCAACGCGATCCGTGTCGGCAGCGTGCGCGCCGGTCGCGACATCGACGCACGATCGAACAGTGAGCTCGCCTTCGACGCACTCGAAGCGGCACGTGATCTGCGCCTGCGGTCCCAGCGGGGCAACGTGACCGGATCCACGCTGCGGAGCGGGCGGGACATGACCGTCTTCGCGGCGGGCTCGATCCGGGTGGCCGACGCCACGGTCGGCAACGAGCAGTCCATGGAAGCCGGCGCCGACGTGGATCTGGGCCGCTATCGGGTCGGCGGCGCGTCGACCGTCCTGGCGGCAAACAGCATCCGCATCGGTGATGGCGAGGCGCGGGGGCAGCAGTGGATGAGCGCAGGCGGCGACATCGGCTTCGGCCGGGTCGCCGGCGACGACGACGTGCATATGGAGGCCAACGGCGGGCGCATCGATGGCGCCCTGCTGGCGGCACCGGACGCCTTCCTGGCGGCGCGCGACCGGATCAGTCTGGATCTTGCGCGTATCGACGGGCGGCTCAATCTCGCCTCAAGCGACATCCACGCCAACGTGAGCCAGAGCGGCACCGGCGACGGTCCGATCTCGATGGCGTTGACCGGTTACCGCGACGGCGTTGCACGCCGCGTCACACTGAGCGTCGACGCGCGCGATGCCTGGATCATGGACAGGCTGGCGGCAGTGCAGGCCGAGCTGGATACCACGGCAGCGAAGGTCGACATCGAGTCGGGATGGATCGAGGAAAGCATGCGTCTGTCGACGCCTGCGGCCCTCACCTGGATGCACAACCAGAATCGCGAATTGCGACCTGTCGATGTCCAGCTGACCGAGCCGGGCATGGCCTTCAGCCTGACCCAGCGGAACAACTTCACTTTCACCGATGCCTATGTGGTGCGGTACGGCGAGGGTTTCTGGGTCGACGTGCCGAACCATCAGGCGTCGCATGCCTGGGCCGACGTCAACTACCACGCGGAAAGCGCGCTGCGTTTCACCTTCCGGGCCCTGCAGCACGAGGCCTGGTCCTATCAGGGGCTGGCCCAGCACCCGTTCTCGGCACGGCACCACGCGCCTGCCTCGGAGCGAGATCCGGTCGAAACGATCCAGGGCGCCGTCAACACGGGAATTTCAAATTGATCCAGTTCTTGCGAATGCCGTGCCGCGTGGCGCGGCCGATGTCCCTGGCCTGTGCACTGCTGGCGCTGCCTGCCGTGCACGCGCAGACCCTGCCGCCCGATCCGGCGAACCCGCAGTCGCCTGCGCAGCGGATCGAGGGGTATTACGAGCGGCGCGCCACGGCCGAACCCGTCGCGCCCGAGGCGGACCCACTCACGGCGCCGGAAACGGACGCGACACGCCCGGCCGCCGACGATTCGGTGCGCTTCCTGCTCAGCGATGTCCAGTTCAGCCCGTCGGAGTTCCTGGACGCGGCGACGCTCGAAGCCGTGGCCGCGCCGTACCGGGGTCGCGAGGTAACGATGGCCGACCTGCAGCGACTGCTCGCAGACGTCAACGCGGCCTATGCGGCGCAGGGCGTGAGCACCTCGCGCGCGGTGTTGTCAGCGCAGGCCGTCAGCAATGGCGTCGTGCGTGTGGACCTGATCGAAGGCCGCCTCGGTGAGCTGCGCATCGTCGGCGATGCCCACGCCCCGGAGGCTTTCGTCCGCCGCCGGGTCCAATCGACACCTGGCGCAGTGGTGGATGCCCAGCGCCTGCGCGACGAGCTCGTCTACCTCAACCGCACCACCGACGTGCAGGCCCGCGCCCTGATGCAGCCGGGCAGCGCACCGGGCCAGACCGATATCGCGATCGAGCTCGACATCCCGCCGCGCCGCGGCTTCGGTGTCTTCGTCGACAACGCGGGCGTCGAAAGCACCGGACGCGAACGCATCGGTGCGCAGGGCCAGGCCTGGGGGCTGCTCGGCGCCAGCGACCTGCTCGCCGGTTCGCTGGCGTGGGCGGAAGGCGGTCTCGAAGGCCGGATCGGCTATTCGGGCATCGTCAACCGGCGTAATGGCCGGCTCGGTGCAACCGTCTCGCGCAACCAGATCAACCTCGTGGGCGGCGCCTACGCCGATCTGGACATCACCGGGGAATCGACCGCCTACGGGCTCGACTTCCGCCAGCCGTTCCTCGCCACCCAGCGCTGGTTGCTGGTCGGTTCGGCATCCCTGTCTAAGGTGTCGTCAGTCACCGAAGTGAGCGGCGAGCGCATTTCCGATACCCGTGCGGACATGAGCACGCTGGCCCTGAGCGCCGGCTACCGCGTACCGGGCATGGAGATCAACCTGACCCAGGCGCTGTCGCGCGTGGGAATCGATGAGCCCCTGCGCGAGAACGACGATTTCACGGTCGCGCCGGGGACGTTTTCGTGGATGCAGCGACTGGGCGGGAGTGGCCTGCTGAGCCGGGTGAACGCAGGGTGGCAGTATGCATCCAGCGATTTCGTGCCTTCGGGAAACCTGTTCCAGGTCGGCGGCGTCGGGACGGTGCGCGGCTACGAGCGAGGGGTGATCGCGGGGCCGCGTGGCTACTACGCGAATCTGGAATTGCATCGTCCCTACCGCGAACGCCACGACGTCTACCTGTTCGCCGATTACGGTCGGGTCGAGGCCGACTTTCCCGCTGCGACCAGCATTCTCGGCGCGGGGCTGGGTCTTTCGGGGCAGTGGGTGCGCTGGCTTTCCTACAGCGTGGACATCGGCCACGCCTTCGATCGCGTGATCGCGGACCAGGACCGCGTGCGTGTTGATTTCCGCGTTGCGACAAGCTGGTGAGGCGGCTGGGTCCCCGGGGCCGCGCGCTTGCCGGGCCGGAGCGGGTTGGGTAGGGTGCTCTTCATGAAACCGACTGTGCTTTCCCTCGCCGTGCTCGCCTCCGCGCTGGCCGCCTGTTCGCCTGCCGAGTCTCCATCGGCCGGGTCCGATGGTGACCGTGCACCGCCAGCCAATCCCACGGCCGACGCCGCCGCCGCCGCCGCGGCTGTCGATGCGGCTACGCAACGCGTGCCCGCCGACGAATTCCTCGCCGCCATCGCCCGCCACTGTGGCGAGGCATTTGCCGGCCGTATCGTCGCCAACGAGCCGGCCCCCGCGCCGGGGGCCGAGCCCGATGCGTTCGAGGGCAAGGAGCTGGTGATGCATGTGCGCGACTGCAGCAACCGCAAGGAGGAGCTGCGCATTCCGTTCCACGTCGGCGACGACCACTCGCGCACCTGGGTCCTGACCCGCACCGAGCATGGCCTGCGCCTCAAGCACGACCACCGCATGCCCGACGGCAGCGACGACCCGGTGACCATGTACGGCGGTGAGTCGCAGAACGCCGGCACCGCGCAGCGCCAGGAATTCCCGGTCGACGCCGAATCGATCGAGATGTTCGAGCGGGAAGGCCTCAACGCCTCGGTGACCAACACCTGGGCAATGGAGATCGAGCCGGGCGAGCGCTTCGTCTATGAGCTCAGCCGCCCCGGTGGCCGCAAGTTCCAGGTCGAGTTCGATCTGACGAAGACCGTCGCCGCGCCGCCGACGCCCTGGGGCTACTGAGCCCTGGTGGATCGCCGGCGCGCGTGCGTCGGCCCGACAGGCGACCGCGGGACGGTCGCCTGTCCGTTGTGGCGGCACCGGACTCTCCTCGGCCTCCCATCGCGCGGACCGCCGATGGGCTGACCTGGGTGATGGCCGCAGCTCACTAGTCGCGCAGGAAGTACTCCACCGTCGTCACCACCCGCACTGTCTTCACGTGCGGACTGCCGCGGTCGCGGTCGCCGATCGAGATGACGCCCTGGTTGGCACTGCGGATGCCGCCGATGCGTGCGCCCGAATCGCTCGCGAACTGTTCGGCCGAGACCCGCGCATTGGCGGTGGCCTCGGCGATGAGCTCGGGCTTGATGTCGTTGAGCCGGGTGAACTCGAACTGCGGGCCGCCGTCGTCGCCGGTATTGAGCATCACGCCCTGGGCGACGATCTCGCCACTGCGGCGCAGGGCGGCGATCGCCTCGCCCACGCGACCGGTGCGCAGGGTGACGGTGTTCGAGTAGCGGTAGCGCTCTGGGGGACGGCTGTCACCGTAGGAGTACGCCCAGCGGTCCTCCAGGCGGGGCGGGGAAACCACCACCTCGTCATCGCCGAAGCCCGCGCCGGACAGGAACGCGCGGATGGTCGCGGTATTGGCATCGAGCCCGCCCTGCACGAGCGCCAGGTCGTCGCCGCCCACGGTCTGCGACAGCGGCCAGACCACGAGGTCGGCCTCGACCACGCGCTCGGCCGAGCCCTTGACGGTCACGTAGCGGTCGGCGGTGCGCAGCTTGGTCATGCCCTGGGCGGCGAACCAGCCGGCGCCGATGAGGCCCAGCGCGATGAGGCCGGCAGCGGCCACGGTACGGAAATTGGGGGGATTGGACATGGAGATAACCTTCGGGGGAGGCCGCCAGTCTAGGCCGAGGCGCAGCGCGCGGCAGCCTGCGCTGCCGGCCGACGCATCGCAGGCTTGAAGTTGCCGCCGCCGGCCCCAGAATGCAGAGCTCCCTGTTGTCGTAACCGCCTTCTCCATGCCGATCTACGCGTTCCAGTGCACCAGCTGCGGCCACAGCTTCGACCGCCTGCAGAAACTGTCCGATCCCGACCCGGAGACGTGTCCCTCCTGTGGCGTCGCGGCGATCCGGCGCCAGGTGACTGCGCCCTCGTTCCGTCTGGCGGGCAGTGGCTGGTACGAGACCGACTTCAAGAAGGACGGGGACAAGAAGCGCAACCTGGTCGAGGGCGGCGACGGTGCCAAGTCTGGCGGCGACAAGCCGGCGACGACCGACGCGCCCGCGCCCAAGACGGAGAGCAAGCCCGCCGCCGAGGCCAAGCCCGCCGCCAAGCCTGCTGCTGGCGACTGAGTCGCGCCACCCGGCCGGCGCGGCGTCCGATCACGCCTTAAACTAGCGGACTGTCAAACCAGCGCGATGTACCGCGCCGCCGGTCCGCGTCCCCGCGGGCGGGTGTCCCCCGTGTCCGGAGTCTCCATGCGTACCCATTTCTGCGGCCTGATCGACGAGACGCTGATCGGCCAGACCGTCACCCTGTGCGGCTGGGCCGATGTCGCCCGCGATCTCGGCGGTGTCTGTTTCATCGACCTGCGCGACCACGAAGGCATCGTGCAGGTGGTCGCGGAAGCGTCGGAGGCCGACGGCAATGCTGAGGTCGTCGCGACCGCGGAGAAGGTGGGCTACGAGGATTGCCTGCGCATCACCGGCACGGTGCGCGCGCGGCATTCGGTCAACGCCAAGATCCGCACCGGCCAGGTCGAGATCGTCGCCACGCAGATCGAAGTGTTGAACAAGGCCGAGCCGCTGCCGTTCCATCACCACGAGAATCCGGGTGAGGAGACGCGCCTGAAGTACCGCTATCTCGACCTGCGCAGCCCCGACATGCAGCGCAAGATGCGCACGCGCACGAAGCTGGTCAGCGCGCTGCGCCACTGGCTGGACGCGCGCGGCTTCCAGGACATCGAAACGCCGATCCTGACCAAGGCCACGCCCGAGGGCGCGCGCGACTTCCTGGTGCCGGCGCGGATGCATCCGGGCGAGTTCTACGCCTTGCCGCAGTCGCCGCAGCTGTTCAAGCAGATCCTGATGATGGCCGGCTTCGACCGCTACTACCAGATCGCGCGCTGCTTCCGCGACGAGGCGCTGCGGGCCGATCGCCAGCTGGAATTCACCCAGCTGGACATGGAGTTCGCGTGGGTGTCGGAGCGCGACGTGCAGGATCTCGTCGAGGCGATGATCCGCGACGTGTTCCGCGATGTGGCCGGCGTCGAACTCCCCGCGCAGTTCCCGCGCATGACCTGGGCCGAGGCGATGCGTCGCTTTGGGTCCGACAAGCCGGACCTGCGCATCGCGCTCGAACTGGTCGACGTCGCCGACCTGGTCAAGGACAGCCAGTTCGCCGTGTTCACCGGTCCGGCCAATGAAGCCGGCGGCCGCGTTTGCGCGCTGCGCATTCCGGGTGGCGCGTCGCTCTCGCGCAAGCAGATCGACGAGTACGCCGCGCATGCCGGCAAATACGGCGCGAAGGGCCTGGCGTACATCAAGATTTCGGAGGCGGGCGAGATCAGCTCGCCGATCCAGAAGTTCTTCGACGAGGCCGCGTTCGCCGCGCTGGTCTCGCACGTCGGCGCCGGCAATGGCGACATCGTGTTCTTCGGCGCCGGCAAGTATTCGACGGTCAGCGATTTCATGGGCGCGGTACGCCTGAAGGCCGGCAAGGATTTCAATCTGGTTGCCGACGGCTGGGCGCCGCTGTGGGTCACCGACTTCCCGATGTTCGAATGGGACGACGAGGCGCAGCGTTACGTCGCCCTGCATCACCCCTTCACCGCGCCGTCGGTCGACGATGAGGCCGACCTGCGCGCGAACGCCGCCACGGCGGTGTCGCGTGGTTACGACATGGTGCTCAACGGCAACGAGATCGGCGGTGGTTCGATCCGCATCCATCGTGCCTCGATGCAGTCGGCGGTGTTCGATCTGCTGGGCATCGGCGCCGAAGAAGCGCAGGCCAAGTTCGGCTTCCTGCTCGATGCGCTCAAGTACGGCGCGCCACCGCATGGCGGCATCGCCTTCGGCATCGACCGCATCGCCGCGCTGATGGCTGGCACGGAGTCGATCCGCGACGTCATCGCGTTCCCCAAGACCACCGGCGCGCAGTGCCTGATGACCGATGCGCCGTCTCCGATCGCGGATGCGCAGCTGGCCGAGGTCCACGTCCAGGTCCGGCCGCGGGCCTCATCTGCTGCGCAGTGACCCCCACGATTCCGCTGAGCGGAATCGCGGGCCCCGGCGCAGTGTTCCAGACCCCCCCCGCGGCTTTCGCCGCGCCCCCCTTGACTCGAGGGGGGCTTCACGCCGGAGCATTTCCGCATGACCGGAGCATCTGCTGACGCTGCATCCAACCCTGTGGCGAGGCTCCGCCGCGCCACCGTCGACGATGCGGCCACGCTGTCGGCGCTGGCCGCGCGCACGTTCACCGAGACCTTCGGACACCTGTATCCGCCGCACGATCTGGCGGCGTTTCTGGCCGAGGCATATGCGCTCGACAGGCAGCGCACGATCCTCGCGCATCCGGACTACGCGGTCTGGCTGCTGGAGCACGCCGGCGAGGCGGTCGGCCACGCCGCTGCCGGTCCGTGTGGCCTGCCGCATCCGCAGGTCGCGCCCGGCGATGGCGAGATCAAGCGTCTCTATCTGTTGCGGGAGCATCAGGGCGGTGGCGCCGGCACGCGGATGATGGAGGCCGTCATGGCGTGGCTGCTGCGCGACGGGCCGCGCACGCTGTGGGTCGGCGCGTGGTCGGAGAACCTCGGCGCGCAGCGCTTCTATGCGCGTCACGGCTTCGGGAAGGTCGGCGAGTACATCTTCCCGGTCGGGTCCATCCAGGATCTGGAATTCATCCTGCGCCGTCCGGCGCAGGGCTGAGCGGGACGCGCCAGCCGCGTCCCGCCCACTTGCGACTTACTCGGCGATCGACAGGGTCACGTCGATGTTGCCGCGGGTCGCGTTCGAATACGGGCACACGATGTGCGCGGCGTCGACCAGGGTCTGCAGCTGCTCGCGCGGCACGCCCGGCGCCGACACGGCGAGATCGGCCTGGATACCGAAGCCGGTCGGGATCTTGCCGATGCCGACCTTGCCGGTGACCGAGGTCGCAGCCGGCAGCGCGACCTTGTGCTGGCCGGCCACGAACTTCAGCGCGCTGAGAAAACACGCCGAATAGCCGGCCGCGAACAGCTGCTCGGGGTTCGTGCCCGGACCGCCGGCCCCGCCCAGTTCGCGTGGGGTCGACAGGGTGACGTCCAGGACGTTGTCCGACGAGGTGGCGCGGCCCTCGCGGCCACCGGTGGCGGTCGCGGTCGCGGTGTAGAGCACGGTTTCGATAGACATGGGATATCTCCGATTGAGCCGACGGCAGGAGGCCGTCCGGCGAGATGGGCATCGTGCCTGCGATTGCGGGACGATTGGTGATACAAAGTCCATGAAATTTGTCCTGGAGTCCTGCATGGTTGATCGTCTTGCGGCGCTGCTCGATCGCTTCCCCATTGCTGCCCGCGTGGATCCATCCGGCGCCGCCTGGCCGGGCGCCGCGCTCTGGGTGCTGCGCGAGGGCGAGATCGCGCTGCCGGGAACCGGTGCATGGGCGGGGCCGGGCCTGCTGCTGGCAGGCGCCGGCACCCGTGCGGCGGCCTTGCCCGGCCCAGGTGCGGTCGGCCTGTGCGTGCGGTTGCTGTTCGAAGGTGGCGCGGACAGTCCATTGGCCGCGGCACTGCCGGACGCGCTGTGGGTAGCGCCGGGCGATCTGCCCGGCTCGCAGGGGCTGCTTGCACTGCTGTTCGAGGAAGCCTTCGACGGTCGTTGCGGCCGCACCGCGCTGATCGAGCGCCTGGTCGAAGCCCTGCTGGTGCAGGTGCTGCGCCAGCAGATGGAAACCGGCGCGCTGCGGGGTGGCCTGCTGGCCGGCCTGGCGCATCCGCGCCTGCGGCGTGCCCTGGTCGCGATGCACGAGGCGCCGGCGCAGCCCTGGTCTCTCGAGGCGTTGGCCGAGACCGCCGGCATGTCGCGCAGCGCGTTTGCGCAAGCCTTCCGCGGCGCCCTCGGACAGACACCGGGGCAGTACCTGCAGGCCTGGCGTATCGGACTGGCGCAACGCGCGCTGCGCCGGGGCCGGCCGCTGAAGCGGATTGCCGACGAGGTCGGCTATGGCAGCGAAGCGGCCTTGTCGCGCGCGTTCAAGGCACACAGCGGGCTGTCGCCGCGGGCCTGGCGGCACGCACGCATCGAAGCCGGGGTGGTGGCATGAAGGCGGGACCCGATCGCGTGCTGCTGCTGCATGGCCTGTGGATGGTCGGCCTGACCATGCAGCGCTACGCCCGTGGCCTGGCGCGGGCGGGATTCCAGCCGGAGATCCTCGGCTACCCCAGCATCGCCGGCGGTCCGGATGCCGCCGTGGAGCGGTTGACCCGCGCGCTCGGACGCGGGCCGGCGCATGTCGTCGGCCACAGCCTCGGCGGCCTGTCGGCGCTGCAGGCGGTCTGCGCCACGCCATCGCTGCCGATCGGCCGGATCGTCTGCGTGGGTTCGCCGATAGGCGGCAGCCGCGCGGCGCAGGCGATGGCCCGGGTGCCGCTTTCGCGGTTCTATTTCGGCCGCAGCGCCGGAATCCTGCATGCCGGCTGCGCGCGCTGGCCGGCGGGTGTCGAGGTCGGCATGGTCGCCGGCAGCGAGCCGCGCGGGCTGGGCGCGCTGCTGGCCCGGTTCGAGGATGCGCACGACGGCACGGTCTCGGTCGAGGAGACCCGGGCGCCGCAACTCTCCGACCACATCGTCGTCCCCGCCAGCCACAGCGGCCTGCTGTTGTCGGCCGACGCGATCCGACAGACGGCGACCTTCCTGCGCGAGGGGCATTTCGAGCATGCGCGGTAGCGGCGGGCGCTTGGAGTAATATCGCCGGCCTCCAACGCCACAGACGCAAGCAGCCATGGGACGAGGACCTTCGATCGAAGCCCGCAAGAACGCGACCGACGCCAAGCGCGGCAAGATCTTCACCAAGATCATCCGCGAGATCGGTGTGGCGGCGCGCGCCGGTGGCGGTGATCCCGCGAACAACCCGCGACTGCGCGCGGCGATCGACAAGGGCATGGCGCAGAACATGTCCAAGGACGTGGTCGAGCGTGCGATCAAGAAGGCCACCGGCGAGCTCGAGGGCGTCGAGTACGAGGAGATCCGCTACGAGGGCTACGCCCCCGGCGGGGTCGCGGTGATCGTCGACACGCTCACCGACAACCGCGTGCGCACGGTCGCCGAAGTGCGTCACGCTTTCGGCAAGTGCGGCGGCAACATGGGCACCGAGGGCTCGGTCGCCTTCATGTTCAAGCGCCTCGGTGTGTTGAGCTTCGAGGGCATGGACGAGGACACGGTGACCGAGGCCGCGATCGAGGCCGGCGCCGACGACGTGGTGGTGTATCCGGAAGATGGCGCGATCGACGTGGTCACCAGCGTCGAGGCTTTCGAGGCGGTGCGCGACGCGATGGCGGCCGCCGGGGTTGTCCCCGGCCATGCCGAGGTGACCTATCGCGCCGACAACGACATCGCCGTCGATGGCGAGACCGCCGACCAGGTGCGCAAGATGCTCGACCTGCTCGAGGATCTCGACGATGTGCAGGCGGTCTATTCAAACGCGCAGTTCGGGGCCTGACGGTCGCGCCCGCCGCCGATGCGGACTCTTCTTCTCCGTCCTGTCCGGGTGGCATCGGTCCTGGCGCCGCGTTCCGCAGGCCGCCGGGCGCAGGCGGTCGCATGACCCGCATCCTCGGCATCGATCCCGGGTCGCAGCGCACCGGGGTCGGCATCATCGATGTCGATGCGGCGGGCAAGGTCTCGCACGTCTTCCATGCGCCGCTGGTGCTGGTCACGGCCGGCGAGTTCCCGGCGCGTCTGCGTCGCCTGCTCGACGGCCTGACCGCGCTGATCATCGAATACCGGCCCGACGAGGTCGCGATCGAGAAGGTCTTCATGGCGCGCAATCCCGACTCGGCGCTCAAGCTCGGCCAGGCGCGCGGCGCGGCGATCGGCGCGGTGGTGCTGCGCGACCTGCCGGTCAGCGAGTACGCCGCCACCGAGGTGAAGCTGGCCGTGGTCGGCCGCGGCGGCGCGGAAAAGGCGCAGATCCAGCACATGGTCGGGCTGATGCTCGGCCTGAGCGGCAAGCTGCAGGCCGACGCTGCCGATGCGCTCGCGGTCGCGATCACCCATGCCCACGTCCGCGCCACCGCGCGACGTCTGGGCGTGGACGTGAAGCAGGCCTGGGGACGCAAGGGATGAGCCTCGTCCAGGGGCCGGCGCCCGTCGTCGGCCGCAGCCCCGGCCGGCGCATTCCGTTTTCCTTCTTCCGTTCCACCCGCCCGGAGGGGCAACGCCGATGATCGGACGACTGCGCGGCACGCTTGCCCACAAGGCCCCGCCCTGGCTGGTGATCGACGTGGGCGGTGTCGGCTACGAGCTCGAAGCGCCGATGAGCACGTTCTACGACCTGCCCGC
>Ga0233372_1000929_pt1 | contig 12019 bp, 11 predicted proteins | sample ElkDunMinimDraft_4_FD_191538 | JGI IMG/M metagenome (GOLD analysis project Ga0233372, IMG submission 191538) | Fecal eukaryotic communites from dung pellets of Tule Elk in California, USA - Elk Dung D8 | ecosystem: Host-associated > Mammals > Digestive system > Large intestine > Fecal | place... | reverse complement strand
ATTTACATAAGTTGGCACACCTGAATACGTAATTTCGATTTCACCTTCTTGATTTAAAGCAACAGGCTGAGCTAACTGAATAATCAATTCGTCATTTAACTGATTAAAAATAAGATTAGTTGTACCTTGTTTCACTGAAGAAACTACAAGCGGACTACTTAAATCAAAAACTACCGAATTCATAGTTCCGGAAGTAGCTTTGAAACGAGAAGTAACTTTCCCAGAAACAGAATAAACAGCAGGATTTACAGTTAATTCAATTTTATGATAACGGATATCATAATTTTGTGTGTTTGGATTGTATTGAAAAGCCATCTTTTTTTGCGCAGATTGCATTTCTCTTTCAATCATTTTTTGATAATCAGTATCTATGTGAGAAGTTTGTGCAAATGCAAATCCCGATGCAAGCAAACAAAAAACAAGTCCTTTTAATTTCATAACCAATTGATATATAATTCAAAAATAACATTAATTATTTAAAAACAACCACAAATAGAAACGAATACAATCAGAATTACTTCTTAAAAAACAAACGAATTCAAAAAACTTATTTTACAACTATTTTTAGTAAATTTGCTATCTATAAAAAACTTTATTTTATTATGTTACAGATAGCATACATTAGAGAAAATCAAGAAAAAGTGGTTAAAGCACTTGCTAAGAGAAATTTCGATGCTTCGGAATTAATCGCATTAGTTGTGGAACTTGACGAAAAACGTAGAAGTACTCAGGTTGAATTAGATAACATTCTTGCCGAATCGAATAAGCTATCCAAAGAAATTGGTGAATTAATGAAAGCAGGTAAGAAAGAAGAAGCTGCTGCTATTAAAGAGCAAACTGCCGATTTTAAAGAAACAACTAAAAATCTTACCGAAGTTTTAAATGCAGTAACCGAGCAATTAACACAAGAATTATATAAATTACCAAATACACCATCTGAAATTGTTCCAGAAGGAAAATCTGCAGACGATAACTTAAACGTTTTCGAATCGGGAGAAGTTCCAACGTTACATGAAGGTGCGGTTCCGCATTGGGATTTAATCAAAAAATACGACATCATCGATTTTGAATTAGGTACAAAAATCACTGCACCAGGTTTCCCTGTTTACAAAGGAAAAGGAGCTAAATTACAACGTGCTTTAATTTCATATTTCTTAGATAAGAACACAGAAGCTGGATATAATGAGGTTCAAGTTCCGCATTTAATCAATGAAGCTTCAGGTTACGGAACAGGTCAGTTGCCAGACAAAGAAGGGCAAATGTACCACGATGCTAAAGACGATTTATATTTAATTCCTACAGCAGAAGTTCCGGTAACAAACATCTATCGTGATGTGATTTTACAAGAAAGTGAATTACCTGTAACAGTAACTGGTTATACACCTTGTTTCCGTAGAGAAGCAGGTTCATGGGGAGCTCACGTTCGTGGATTAAACCGTTTACACCAATTTGATAAAGTGGAAATTGTACGTATCGAACATCCAGAAAAATCTTACGAAGCTTTAGACGGAATGGTTGAACACGTAAAATCTATTTTAGACGAATTAAAATTACCTTACCGTATTTTGCGTTTATGTGGTGGCGATATGGGATTCACATCAGCTTTAACCTATGATTTTGAGGTTTATTCAACAGCTCAAGAACGTTGGTTAGAAATTTCATCAGTGTCTAATTTCGAAACATTCCAAGCAAATCGTTTAAAATTACGTTTCAAAGGAAAAGACGGAAAAACGCAATTAGCACATACATTAAACGGAAGTTCGTTAGCTTTACCTCGTGTTTTAGCCGGAATTTTAGAAAATTATCAGACTCCAGAAGGTATCGTAATTCCAGAAGTATTAAGAAAATACACCGGATTCGATATCATTAACTAACATAAAAAAACACCAATCAAAAGTTGGTGTTTTTTATTCAAAATACAAGCAATGATTATTTATAATATAACTGCGAACATCGACGAAAGCATTCATGAAGAATGGTTAAATTGGATGCAAAATGAACACATTGCCAACATGATTGCTACAGGTAAATTTACATCGGCTCGTTTGGTAAGAGTTTTAATAAACGAAGAAATGGGTGGCGTTACCTATTCGGTTCAGTACGCTTCTCCAAACAAAGAAACTTTAGATGCTTATTACAGAGAAAACGAAGCTACTTTGGATATGGAAGCTCGTAAACGATTCGCAGATAAAATGCTAACTTTCTGTACCGAATTAGAAATCATTAGCGAACACTAATCGCCTAAACAAACAAAATGGAAAAAGTAAGAGCAAAAAAACATTTGGGTCAGCATTTTTTAAATGACGAATCTGTCGCTAAAAATATTGCCGATGCACTTACGTTACAAGGTTATAACAAAGTTTTAGAAATTGGTCCTGGAATGGGCGTTTTAACCAAATATTTATTAGACAAACCTATCGAAACTTTTGTAGTTGAAATCGATAGAGAATCTGTTGAATATTTAGAAAAGCATTATGAAAAACTTCACAATCACATCATTGGTGAAGATTTCTTAAAATACAACATTAAAAAAGTTTTCAATGAAGACCCGTTTGCAATAATCGGAAACTTCCCTTATAACATTTCTACACAAATTGTTTTCAGAACATTAGAAATGCGTGACCAAATTCCAGAATTTGCAGGAATGTTTCAAAAAGAAGTTGCTGAACGAATCTGTGAGAAAAAAGGAAGTAAAGCCTACGGAATTCTTTCCGTTCTGTGTCAAGCTTTTTACGATGTAGAATATTTATTCACCGTTTCTGAACATGTTTTCACGCCGCCTCCAAAAGTAAAATCAGGAGTTATGCGTATGATTCGTAAAGAAAATTATCATTTACCTTGTAACGAAAAATTATTCTTTACTGTGGTAAAAACAGCTTTCAACCAACGAAGAAAAACGTTACGAAACAGCATTAAAAGTTTAATAAACGATGAGATTAAAGATGACGAAATCTTTAACTTACGTCCAGAACAATTAGGATTCGAAGAATTTATCACCATCACTCAAAAAATAGAAGCGTATGGAATTCAAAATCAGTAAGGAATTTATCACGGAAATTGAAACTTTAATTTCTGAAAAAAACGAGCAAGCGATACTTCAGCTACTCGAAGATATTCACTTTGCTGATATTGCCGAATTGATGAACGAACTAAAAGAAGCAGATGCAGGTTATTTGTTTAAACTTTTAGATTCGGAAGTCAGTTCTGAAATTCTTTTGGAACTTGATGAAGAAGTTCGTGAAAAAATCTTAAGTGAACTTTCGGCAAAAGAAATCGCCGAAGAGTTAGATGAGATGGATACCGATGATGCGGTAGATATTATCTCTGAACTTTCGGAAGAAATGAAAGAAGAGGTAATTTCTGAACTTGAAGATTTTGAACACGCCAAAGACATTGTAGAACTTTTACGTTACGATGAAGATACCGCCGGAGGTTTGATGGCGAAAGAGTATATTCAGGTAAACGAAAATTGGAATGTTTTAACGTGTATTCAAGAAATTCGCAAACAAGCCGAAAACGTTTCACGTGTGCATTCAATTTATGTGGTTGATGACGAAGACCGCTTAAAAGGACGTTTGTCTTTAAAAGATTTAATCACTTCTTCGACGACAACTAAAGTCATGGATATTTACATCCCAAAGGTGGATTCTGTAAAGGTTGATACCGAAGATACTGAAGTTGCTCGTATCATGCAAAAGTACGATTTAGAAGCTATTCCGGTTGTTGACGAAACCAATCGTTTGGTAGGACGAATCACCATTGACGATATCGTTGACGTCATCAAAGAAGAAGCCGACCGTGACTACCAAATGGCAGCCGGTATCTCTCAAGACGTTGAAGCTGACGATAGTATTTGGGAATTAACCCGTGCGCGTTTACCTTGGTTATTGCTAGCTTTAATGGGAAGTTTTGTTGCCGTAAGTGTTTCACAAACATTTAGTGACGCAATGGAAAAATATAAAATTCTATTTTTCTTTACGCCTTTAATTGCCGCTATGGCAGGAAATGTTGGTGTGCAATCATCAGCGATTATTGTACAAGGTATTGCAAACAACTCATTGACAGGTTCGCTATTTAAACGACTAACCAAAGAAATGTTACTGAGTTTATTTAACAGTACCATTTTAGCAATAATTCTTTTATTCGGAACTCATTTTTTAATGGAAACCTCTTACGAAATGTCATTCACCATTGGCACCGCTTTGGTTATGGTTATGGTTATCGCAAGCTTAATTGGAACTTTCGTGCCTATTTTATTAAACAAATATGGCATTGACCCAGCAATTGCAACCGGACCATTCATCACTACAAGTAATGATATTTTCGGAATTTTTATTTATTTCTCAATAGCAAAAATAATCTTAGGATTTTAAATACAAAAACGCTTCTCGATGGAAGCGTTTTTTTTATTTAGTTGATTTTATAATTGTCTCTTTAGAACCAATTGCGTATCAATATCTTCAAAATCTGTGTCGTCACCTTCTTGAATCAATCTGATACGTAATTCATTAGTCCCTGATTGTAAAATGGTTCCCTTAATAATATAATCTCCATCTTCATCGTTTTCAATAAAAGTAAGTTGATTATTATTTTTGTTATAATTCCAAGTACCATCACTCTCATATTTTTCGCAATTCTCTTCAATATCTGCATGTTCTTGAAGTATAAGATTATTGTCTTTAAAGATTATAAAACCACTATTACAATCGGTTTGTCTTAAATCTAAAAAATTTAAAAGATTATTTTCATCATCAAAATCTTCATTTCCATAATAATACCACTTGCCTTTGATTTTGTTTTCAATACTGTTTACTTCAGTTTTAGGAGAAGAATCATCATTCGAACAAGAAGTAAATATCCATGTTAAAAACAAGGCACACAAAAGGATTTTGTTTTTCATATTATTTATTTTTTAGGTGTAAATTTGAATCCAATCGAATAAAAATCTCTTTTTAATGCTTGAATGTAGTTGTTGGTAGATGAGGTCCTTTCGAAATTAAATTCGTAAGTATCTGTAAATGATTTGCTATAACCCAAAGAAATCCCAAAAATTCCTTTATTCGATTTTATATTAAAATCCAAACCTACCAAGCCTCCAATACCAAAAGGTTTGGTTTGTAAAGTTGTTTCAAAACTATTTCCTGTAGAATAATAATCTTGGTAATAACGCTGTTCTGAATTTAAAAAAGCATTCACATTTAATCCCACATTTGGTGTTACATAAAACTTTTCACTTAAAGGTATGTTGTATTCAAACTTAACAGGTAAATCCAAAAACAATTCAGAGCCAGTGTTCGATAATCCATCGTTAACTCTGTATTCAAGTGTACTATAATTTAGTATTGCACCCAATGTAAACTGATAATTTTTTTTCTCAAATAGTCTATAGTTTATACCAAGATTTACAATCGAAGAATTATTGTAACTTGCAACATTCAGCGTTTTATATTTTGAATAATTTGTACTAGAATAACCTAAGTAGTAACTTAATTTTTTAGATTCTGAAAATAATCCGGAATCATTTTGGCTATATCCGAATTGAAAACCTAGAATCGTAATAAATAATAAAATTTTTTTCATGTTTTTTTTGTATTTTGCTTTTATGTTGAAAACAAATATAGCTTATTTTTTAGTTTAAGAATATCTAATGAAATAATAGATTCTAGAAATATTTTCTTTCACTATTTCAATTTTCAATAAAGAGTATTTAACAAAAATTCACAAAGTTGAAATGCTGTTAATTTTTAGTAATTTTATCGTGTAAAAATTCCAACATGAAAATACTCCATTTAGATACCAATCACGAATTAATGCTTGAACAATTAGCACAAGCAGGTTTTGAAAACCACGAAGATTATACGTCTCCAAAAGAAATAATCGAGCAAAAAATAGCTGATTATGATGGAATCATTTTAAGAAGTCGTTTTAAAATAGACAAAACTTTTTTAGATGCCGCAACCAATCTTAAATTTATTGGACGTGTTGGTGCAGGTTTAGAAAACATCGATTGTGAATATGCACAAAGCAAAGGAATCAAACTGATTGCCGCTCCAGAAGGAAACAGCACATCGGTTGGTGAGCACGCTCTAGGAATGTTACTTTGCTTGATGAATAAACTTAATTTAGTTGACCAAGAAGTTCGAAACGGCATTTGGTTACGCGAAGAAAATCGCGGTTTTGAAATCGAAGGAAAAACCGTTGGAATCATCGGTTACGGAAACATGGGCAAAGCATTTGCTCAACGTTTACAAGGTTTTAATTGCAAAGTTATTTGCTATGATATTAAACCTACTATTGGTGATAAAAATGCGAAACAAGTATCGTTACAAGAATTATTCGAACAAACAGATATATTGAGTTTACACACACCACAAACTCCTGAAACACATCATTTCATCAACGAAACTTTCATTTCGAGTTTTCAAAAATCGTTTTGGTTTGTGAATACCGCACGCGGAAAATCGGTTGATACAGCAGCTTTGGTTTCTGCTCTAAAATCAGGTAAAATTCTGGGAGCAGCTTTAGATGTTTTGGAATACGAAAAATCGTCGTTTGAAAATATGTTTTCTGAAAACGAACTTCCAGAACCTATGCAATATTTAATCGCTGCAAAAAATGTATTACTTGCGCCGCACATTGCCGGTTGGACGATTGAAAGTAAACGTAAACTTGCCCAAGTAATTGTAGATAAAATTTTAGCCGATTTTAATTAGAAGCTCTTTCCAGCTTTCCGCTTAATCTTTTACTTTCTAAGAAAAGTAAAAGGATACCGCTACAATCTGGGCTAAAAACTAATACTACAAAATATTAAATTTCGTATATAAATCATAAAAAACTCCGACAAAATTAAAACATTGTCGGAGTTTGATATTTATCATCAGTTGATATTATTTCTTAATAATCTTTGAAGTTTTCACTCCGAATTTTTCAAAATGAATTTGCACTAAATAAGTTCCAGCGCTTAAATTTGACATATCAATTTGATTTAAATTTGTTGCCTCAACTTTAATTTCTTGACCTAATAGATTATACACTTTTACTGTATTAATTTTTTCTACTGTATCAATGTTCAACAAATCTGAAGTTGGGTTAGGATAAACTCGTAAATCCGAAACAGAGAAATTATCAACATTTGCAGCTTCATCAAAATACTGAATAGCTAATGGTAATCCTTCACAACCATTCAATGTTTGTGTAACATAATACGTAGCTCCTAAAACCAATGGAGTTGTTAAAGGTAACTCATCGATTCCATTTGCATCTGAATAGAATTTTAAACCAGTACCTGTAACAACCAAATCAGCTAAAGTTTCGAAAGAAGCATTAAACTGAATCGTTTCACCAACCGGCATAGCAGTTTCACAAATAGAGAAAGATACATTATCTAAATAAAAGAAATTACCAGCTCCCATATTAATGGTACGTTGACCTTTAAATTTTACACGATTTGTACCAGCTGGCAAAGTTAACGTTTTTGACTCCCATTGCGTTGCTGTTGGATTAAACATTCCGTTCACAATAAAACCAGCAGTATTTAACTCACCATCTAAACCAATCAACATTTGATTAAAAGGTAAAAAAGTAGTTCCTCCATCCGTAGAATATTCAAGTTCTATAAAATCTGCTGCATAATCATTAAAAGGTAAAGCAGCTGGCACAGTTTTTTTTACAGCTCCAGCAAAGTCAAACGAAAGTTTTAATTTAGATTCTGGATTAACCAAAACCGGCGATCTTAAATCAAATTCTGTAAAACCAATATTAGCAAAGAAATTATAAACCAAAGATCCGGATGTAGATGCATTTGGCGCTTCAAAAGCACTTGTAGCGGCGTTATGAAACATAATTACCTGATCGTTTGGTGAAGCCACATACCAAGTTGATGGTATTGAACCGGTAAATGGTTCAGAATAAGGCAAAGTTTGTTGAGCATTCATATTGTTTGTCATAAAAACAATTAATGCTAAAAAAGAAAAGTTACGTAATTTCATATCATTTAGTTGAATTAAAAATTTGAACTAAAGTAATATTTTTATAGAATCACAAGTATATTTATACAAAAAAAAAATTATATTTTTTAAAATCTTAAATTATATAAATAAATATCAATTAAAAACCAAAGATCACTCCTGCCGTCGGAATGACATGAAACAAAGTCGGAGTTAAATCAGATTTCTGCTATCATTGAAATGAAAATAAAATTCAAAAACTACAATTTGTACTGAACAGAAAACAAGAAAACACGTGGCAATACGTAAGTATTTGTATTCACGATTTGAAAATCAGAAAACGAAACATTATTAATCAACCCTGTGTTAAACAAATTATTTCCCTGAAACATAAATAACCACGGACTGTTTTCTTTTTTGTAATCTAACGAAACATTAGCTTGTTCAAATTTTACATTCGAAATATTGTATTTAGAAATGTTGTAACTGTAATTCCCTTTAAAAGTAAAATTTTTCAAGAACTTATAATCCATCCCAAAACTGATATTATCAGAAGTTGTTTCAGAATCGTATGATGCTTTTAACTGTGAAAAACTCTTATCATAACTTATTCTAAAAGTTGGAATTTCTTTATGAAAAGTACGAACAGAAACGCCAATCGATTGATTGTTATTTTGTGTAGGAATATCAACATTATTCGTATTTTGAACGTATTTATTAAAACTCAAACTTCCGTTAAAACCAAACTCCCATTTTTTAACACGTTGCGAAAAACTTCCGTACATACTCCATCGTTCATCCGGATTATTGGTCATTACGGTTTTGTAAAACAAATCGGTATTGGAAACTTCAACCTGATTCCGTACGGTGTTATTTTGTTTGTTGTAATTAATCGAAGCCCAAATACTCGAACCTTGATACATATTAAATTTCGAATAACGTAAATTTAAGCTGTGATAACGCAAACTTTGCAACAACGCATTCCCTTGATAAATTGAATTAAACGAATAAATTTGATAACGGTTTGCATAACTATTCGCATCTAAAAAATCATTAGATAAATTATAATTAAAATTTAAACTTTCCGATTTATTAAAATCATACACAGCAGTTACCGTTGGTTCTAAAAACCATTTATTAAACGTTTTGTTATCTGCAATTTGCTTGTTATGTAAATTGTAATTATTAAGTTGTAAACCAAAAGTTGTGGTTAATTTCTTGTACAACAATTTATATTCTAACCCTAAATAGGAGTTGAACAACTTATAATCTAAATCGTTTCCAAAACCTGCATCGAATAAACTTTGCGAAGTGTTTTCCAAAAGTTGATTACTTGCTGAATGCAACTTGGTCAAATTAGCATTTAAACCCAAGGTTGTGTAAATATGATGACGTTTACCTGCAATCCAGAAATGTTTAAAGCTGGTTTGAATTTGGTTGTTTTGTACTTTATCAACCTGTTGTAACAAATAAAAATCGGCTACTTGCAATGGAATATATTCTCCTAAAAAAGGTTGGTCTGCTCCCCATTGATAGGTTGGTTTCTCGTTTGAATAATTATGATTAAAAGCAAACGAACCTTTGTGTTTTTTATTAAATGTTTTCTGATATTCAAACAACTGAGCAATAGCAAAATTATCGGCTTGAGAATGTGTTTCAAATAGCGTTTCTCTTAAATTATTTTGGGTTTGAATGCTGTTGTTTCGGTTGTTATTGGATAATGAAGTTTGAAAATTATAACTGTAATTGGTTGTTTTATTCTGACGAAAATCTGCAGAAATTCTTCCAGAAACCAAACTAGTTTTGGCTTTTCCGAACGTGTTTCTGTTTTCAAAACTGATTTCATTTTCTTGTAAATACTCAATTGATTGGTCACTTTGTGAACGAATCCAATTTTTGTTTGCCAAAACAAAAGCCTTTACATCCCAACGTTTACCAAACGAATAACGAAAATCGGTAGCTAAAAACTGATTTTTGTTTTCGGTTACATTGGTGTTTGGTGTTGTATAATCGTATAAATTAATCAACGATTTTTTCTCTTTTAAATACAAACTTTTAAAGCCTTCAAACCGGGCAATATCACTATAATCTAAAACTTGTCCGCCGTAATTATTTACGTTTAAAATGGCACTCCAATTAATTTTTGGCGCGTAATAAAACAACGAAGCGTGCGTTTCGTAATATTTGTTGTTGCCGTAACCCAAACGCAAATCACCAAAAACAAACTGCTTTTTATCTTCTTTCAGTTTAATGTTCATCGCCAATTCATCAGAACCCGAAACCTCTTTCATGTGAGCTACTTCGGTAAAATGATCGATAACTTCAACTTTATCCACCGCATCGGCAGGAATGTTTTCTACACCAATTTTGGTTCCGCCACCAAAAAAGCTTTTACCTTCCACCATAAATTGCGTTACGGTTTTACCCTGAACTTTTACTTGTCCGTTATCTGAAACTTCAACACCGGGAAGTTTTTCTAACTGTTCTTTTAGCTTGCGTTCGTTTCCATTGGCAAAAGCAGCCACATCAAAAATTAGCGTATCTTTTTTTACAATTACGGGTTGATAATCGTATTCAATAACAATTTCATCTAATTGGGTTTCTTGTGCTTGCAACACAAAATGGTAGGTTGTTATTGGGTTTTCGTTGGAATACGTGATTTTCTCACCAACAAAACCAATATAACTTACCGATATTTCGTAATCGGTTTCTTTTTCGAGTTCTAGTTTATAACGCCCTAAATGGTCTGCAATAGCAAACTTCATCCCTTTTTTACCACCCAATGGTTTTGCCATTACGTTGGTGTTTTCTAAGGGTTGCTCGTTTTGGTCTTTTACGGTACCAGTAATAGTTTGCGCTTGTAACTGCAAGGCAAAAAAGAAAAATAAAAGGTTTAGGATTGGTGGTTTCAATAGGTTTGTTTTTATTGATTCATTAGAAAATTGTGTTGTTTTTGTATTTGTTCGTCAAAACTTTTATAATTTATAATCTCCTTTCCAGTCGCTTTTACGATTTTTGAATCATATGAGTTTGTAAATTCAATTTTTTTGCAAATATATTTAGTATATAAAACTTGTAGTTCTAAAATTAAACCTGGTAGTCCCATAAAATTTTCAGGACCAGCATTTACAGGAATTTCGGGTGTAAACCAAGCTTCAATTCTTTCATTATTTCTTGTTTTTCCAATAGCTTTAAAAACTTTTAAATTTTGTATTTCCTTTTCTTCATTAGTTATTTCCCATTGAAAATCATTCTTATCTTCTAGAATGAACTCTTCATCTAAAAATCTATTATATATAACGCAGCTAAAAATTTGATTCTTTAAGTCTGAATAACATGAGCATTCAGGGTCAGTTGAAGCAGCCATAAATAAATTGACATAATATAAATAATTAATTGGTGAATTATTGATTTCAAAATAACTCTGATTCTCTTTAAAATATAGATTAAAAGTCAAATCGTTACTTAAAGTTTGACCACTTCTCATTATTTCTGTTAATCCCTCGTGTAATAAGAAACGTGGATCATCTCCGATTTCTATTTCATATTCAACTTTACCAGATATTTGCCCTAAACCAACTAAAGAAATAAAAAATAAAAGGATAGTTATAATATTTTTCATAAATATGATTTTTAAATTATAAATCTGGCAAGATTTTTTATTCTTGCCAGATTAGATTTACTTATCTTGGTGATATAGTTTCCGTTTGTTTCGGGGTAGCTTCCTTAGTATCTTTTCCAGTTCCTGGTAATGGTCCATAAGTTTTTTCTAAACAATTCCAAAATAAACCATATGCTAATGTATAAGCATTTTGTGCACTCATTCCAATACTTATAAAATAATCGTAGTTATTAGAATATTGAGTTGCACAAGAAGTACTTGAAGTTGTAACTTCTTCTACGCTTTCAACAATTTCATTAGCCGCATTCGCACTTACTGTAAACGCTACCATTGCGATAGCAGAAAATAACATTTTTTTCATTTTATAAAAATTTAGGTTAGTTAGGTTTATTCTTAAAGTCGTAACCTAAATTTACCGACTATCTTAATTTTTTCCGGAAATTTCAGATAG
>Ga0233372_1000927_pt1 | contig 12052 bp, 10 predicted proteins | sample ElkDunMinimDraft_4_FD_191538 | JGI IMG/M metagenome (GOLD analysis project Ga0233372, IMG submission 191538) | Fecal eukaryotic communites from dung pellets of Tule Elk in California, USA - Elk Dung D8 | ecosystem: Host-associated > Mammals > Digestive system > Large intestine > Fecal | place... | reverse complement strand
CCGCATGACAGCGCGCACCGCGGATCCCCTGCCACCCCGCCTCGGCAGGCTGCTCGGGCAGGCCGTCGTCGTCATCGGCGGAAGCGCAGGCATCGGCCTCGAGACCGCGCGCGAGGCGCGGACCGAGGGAGCCGACGTCCTCCTCGTAGGCCGTGACGCCGACCGCCTCGCCACGGCGGCGACGGAGGTCGGTGCACAGCTGACCGCCGCCTTCGACGCCCACGACCTCGATGCCGTGGCAGGGTTCTTCGCCGACCTCGAACGACCGGTCGACCACGTGATGGTCACGGCCGGGAACCCGTACTACGCCTCCCTGTGGGACACCGACTTCGGCGAGGCCGGCCGGGCACTGCAGGATCATCCTCTGCTCATGGCCGGTGTCGCGCGGTACGGCGCACCCCACGTCCGCCCCGGGGGGACGCTCCTCTTCATGGGCGGGACGGGCGGCCGTCATCCGAGCATCGGGATCGGTGTGACGTCCGCGATGACCGCGGCCCTCCCGGCGCTCACCGCCAGCCTCGCCGTCGAGGTGGCGCCCGTACGCGTCAACCTCATCGCGGCCGGTTTCGTCAACACCCCGCTGTCGGCGCGGCTCCTCGGGGACGGGCTCGAGGAGAGGCTCGACGAGCTGCGGCGCACCGTGCCGACCGGGCGCGTCGTCGAACCGGAGGACGTCGCCGCCCTCGCCGTCCACATCATGACGAACCCGGCGCTCACCGGGGCGACCTTCGACATCGACGGCGGCCAGCAGCTCGTCGCCGCGCCACCGCCGTAAGAGCGTGGAGGGCGGTCAGACGATCAGGAGGACACCGGCGACGACGAACGCCGAGGCCACCACGCGCTGACGACCCAGCGGCTCGTGCAGGAGCGCGGCACCGATCACGGCACCGAAGACGATGCTGGTCTCCCGCAGTGCGGCGACCGTGCCGAGCGCCGCCTGGGTCTGTGCCCAGAGCACCAGGCCGTAACCGGTCGTGGCGATCAGGCCGCCACACAGGCCTCGCAGCCAGATCCCTCGGTCGAAGGACAGCACGCGCCGGCCCCGGGCACCCGCCGCCACGGCCAGGAACCCGAGGCCCATGATCAGCTGCAACCAGACCACGTAGCCGAGGACCGTGTCGGCGCCTCTCACCCCGAGCCCGTCGACGACCGTGTAGCTCGTGATGGCCACCCCGGTGGCGACGGCCGACACCACCGCCGGCCACGCGGGCGCGGGGCGCCGCGCACCCGTGAACACCAGGGCAAGCAACCCCGCGCAGACCAGCAGGATGCCGAGGAGCTGCCCGCGACCAGGTACCTCGTGGAGGAAGAAGAGCCCGAAAAGGGTGACCAGGAGCGGGCTGGTGCCCCGAGCGAGCGGATAGACCTGGTTGAAGTCACCGACACGGTAGCTCCAGGTCATCAGCAGCATGTAGACCACGTGCAGCACGCCCGAGAGTGCCAGGTACGGGTACGACCTCGGGTCCGGGGAGGGAACAACGGCGACGCCCACCGCCCCCAGTACGACCGACACGGTGGACATCGCCACGAAGCCGGCGAGCCGATCGGACGTCGACTTCGCGAGCGCGCTCCACGTCGCGTGCAGAAGCGCTGCCACCAGGACGACGATCACGACGCTCACGTACGTCAGACGACCTCATCGACAGCGATGTGACAAGGGGGTTTCGGAGGTCGGCCTCCTCGACAGCTCAGGCAGTGGCGCGGGGACGGCGGCGCACCGGCCGCCGAATCACCGAGCCAGGCTTCGACGCGAGGAGGGGATCGAAGTCCTCGGTGATCTCGGTCAGGCGAGCCTCGTCCACGAAGACGGCGCCGTCGGTGACCTCCTGGACGAGGTCACGTCCGAGCACGGCGCCGGCCGTGCCCATCCCGCCGTAGATCGTGGCGTTGATGCCGAACATGTGCTCCGTGCTCCCGCCCGCGAGGAAGAGCCCCGGGATGTGCGTGGTGACCCGCGGCCGGAACGGGCCGAGGTTCTTCAGGAGCGGGGCGATGCCGTAGCAGGAGCCGTCGGTGGTGAGAGTGAACCGCTCCTGGGTGATGGGGGTGGACGCCTCGCAGAAGACCATCCGCTCCCGGATGTCAGGGATCATGAGCTCGGCGGTGTCGAGCACGCGCTGCGTGAGCTCCTCCTTCAGCTGGAGGTAGCGCTCGTCGCGGCCGTAGCTGCCACCGTCCGCCGGGCCCGTCTCGACGTTCCAGAACGCGTAGTCCTTCGGCGCCCAGCTCACCAGCTCGAGCGTCGAGTAGCCGGGGGGTGCTGAGTGCGTACCCTCCGGGTCCTTGGCCGTGGGACAGCTGATCCCGACCGGCATCTGCTCGGGGCAGCGGCCCGCGGCGACCTCGCGGTAGTAGCCGTCGACGTCGTTGTTCGGCCACACCCAGGCGAGAGGAGGGGTGTCCCGCTCGCGCAGGTCGACGTCGAGCGCGACGTACACCGCGAACATCGGGAGCGTCATCTCGAGGCCGTCCAGCTTGCGCCGCAGCTTGCGGGTCAGATGCTCGTCGCCGACCAGCTCCGCCCACGTCTTCTTGAAGTCGGCCGCGGAGACGACGACCTCGGCGCGGATCTCCTCACCGCCCTGGAGGCGTACGCCCGTGGCGCGCCCGTCCTCGATCAGGATCTGCTCGACCCTGGCCTTCGTACGGACCCGGCCGCCGTACGACTGGACGACGTCGGTGAGATGGGCGCCGATGACCTGACCGCCGCCGCGCGGGTAGTAGGCGCCCGCCTGCAGGTAGTGGTGGAGGAAGCCGGCGTGCATGGCGGTGGGCGTGCGGTGCGGAGGCCACGTGTAGTCGCCGTTCTCCGCCAGGATGACCGCCTGCGCGTCTGCGCTGAGGCCGCACGCCGCCATCAGCGTCGTGATCGGGCGTACGCCCCACCGCAGCAGCGAGAAGACGCGCCGGCGCGGCCGCTCACGGGTGGCGATCGCGCGCATGACGTCGACGCAGCGCCGAAGCCCTTGCTCCTCGTCGGGGAACGCCGCGATCAGGCGCTCGAGGTAGGTGTCCCAGCCGGTCGGCGTCTGGAACGTCGTGCCGGGGATCATGATCTGGCAGTGACCTTCGGGCCGCTGGCGCAGCCACTTGATGCGCTCGGACAGGGCGAGTCCTGAGAGCGCCGTCTGCATCCGGCCGCCGGGGCCGCACTCGCCGACGTAGTGCGTACCGACGTCGAACTCGAACTTGTTGCCCGCGCGGCGGAACACCTGGGTGCTGCCGCCGACCACCTGGTTGGCCTCCAGCACGAGCACCCGCTTGCCGTTGGCCGCCAGGTACGCCGCGCAGGTGAGGCCGCCTGGGCCCGCGCCCACCACCACGGCGTCCCAGTTCTCGGGTCCGGCCTCGGGCCCGGGCGTCAACGGCGGTGCGGTCTGCGTCATGAAGGATCCCTTTCAACGGAATCTAGAGTCGGACTCTAGTTAACTCGATCCACGACGTTCGTGCCAAGGCCGCCAACACGTCAGGTGCGCGGCGACTCCGCTTTGAGGCCGTCCAGAAGTGCCACCCCGGCCTCGAGCGCTGCCTGCTCGAGGCGCTCGCGCGGGAGCATCAGGTCGTCGCGCCGTAGGGCCAGCGCGGCGATCCCGTTCCAGGCACCGAAGAGCAGGTACGACATCGACTCCGGGTCGACCGGACGGATCGCCTCCGCGTCCACGGCGTCGCGGATGCTCTGCTCGAACTCCCGTCGGAGCTGGCTGAACCGGGCGACGACCTCGTCCTCGACCGGGGTGCGCGGACCGCGTTCGCCGGTCGCGGTCAGGTACTTCACCACCGCCGGGTGGTCGAGCAGGAGCCGCATGTAGGTGACACCGACGCCGGCGAACCGCTCCAGCGGGGACGCCTCCGCCTCGTACGCCGACCGGAGCGCGTCGGTCGCCACGGTCAGGACCCGGTCGGTGACCGCGGCCAGCAACGTGTCCTTGGTCCCGAAGTGCACGTAGACGGAGGCAGCCGAGACCCCCGCCTCCGCGGCGACGTCCTCGATCCTGATCTCCTCGGGAGCGCGCTGCGACATGAGCAGCTCGGCCGCGTCGAGGAGCAGCACGCGCGTACGCTCCCGCCGACGCGATCCGCGCGCGGCGGCGCTGGTCACCGCGGGTACGGACTCCTGGTGGTCGCTCACGAGAAGCACCCTAGTTCTCCACCTCCACCGACCCTCCGCTGGTCGAGTAGCCCGGAGCGCCAGCGGAGGGCGTATCGAGACCTACCCCTCTGCTGGTCGAGTAGCCCGGAGCGCCAGCGGAGGGCGTATCGAGACCCCCAAGCCACCCCTCGACATCGACGGCCGACTCCGCACATGATCGGGAGGATCGGCCAGAAGCGACATGGACGAGGAGGGAGCTCATGGCAGGCGCCAAGCAGAACAGCCCGAAGCTGCTCTCGGGAGGAAACCCCCAGATTCCGAAGGGTGACGGCCGCGGCCCGGTGGAGGACTATCTCGCAGCCATGCCCGACTGGAAACAGGGCATCGGTCGACGACTTGATGACCTGGTCCTCCAGGAAGTCCCCGACGTCCACCAGGCGGTGAAGTGGAACCAGCCGTTCTACGGAGGCCCCGACGGCACCTGGTTCTTGTCGTTCCGGTGCTACACGCACTACGTGCAGGTGACGTTCCTCAAGGGAACATCGCTCGATCCGATGCCACCGAAGGCCTCGAAGCACGCCGAGGTCCGCTACCTCGACATCCATGAGGACGACGAGCTGGACGAGGCGCAGCTCCGACGGTGGATCAAGCAGGCCAGCAAGCTCCCCGGCGAGAAGATGTGAGGACGTCACGCATGCTGAGACACCGTGCGCACGACGCGTCCTGGATCGATGTAGACCAGGAGCAGCTCGTCCATGTCGTTGGGGACCAGGAGGTCAACGCGCTGCTTGGGGGAGACCTTGGCACCCCGCATCACTTGCGCCTCCAGCCCCCGGCTCCCAGGTCCCAGATCATGCCGTCCACCTGACCGTCGAGAACGGGATCCGCGAAGGCGATCACCGCGTCGAGGACGTCAGCGAACGACTCGGGGACGTGGTCGGAATTGCTGCGCCGTCGCCACGCGATCCACCGCGTCCGGGCCAGATCGGCGTAACCGCCGAGGACGTCGGCGAGTGGCGACAGTTGAGAGTTGCGGTACGCCGCGACGGCATCGATCGCCGCGCGAAGATCTGAAGCCGAGACGGAGTGCCGCCGCGACAGCGTCCAGATGTCCCCGAAGTCCCGCCACCGTGTGTTGGCGACGCCCCGCTGGATTGCGGTCACGATCTTCTCGGCATGCACCATGTGGATCGGATAACCCGCCAGCACGATCGGCTCGCCGCCACGGAGTCGCGGGACGTCGACCGTGCTCGGCGCCGGCCAGATCGGGTCGCCGACGCTGACGTCGACGTGGAACGGCAGGTTGGCCGACGCCAGGCGCGCGCCCACGCTCACGCGAACGCCGGAGTATGAACCCTCCTCCCGAATGACCTCCGCCTTCGCCGTGTCGGGCTGGAAGACGACGCCGTCGTCCAGCGACGGCGGTGACTCAACGATCGAGCGGACGAGTTCGAGCACTGTCGCGGCGTCGTTCACCAAGTCAATTCCGGCGAGGTCGACGTCTCGCGTCGGTCGTCGTGAATCGAACGCCGCCAGAAGCACGCCGCCCTTGAGGACGAACTGGCCCTGAACCTTGCTTGCTGCCAGCCGATCGAGGAAGGCCTCGAGCACGTAGAGCTGCAGCAGCTCCTGTGTAGGTCGCTTCTCCCGTTGCGCACGGTTCTTGAGATCCAGATAGGCGTCGCCCTCCGGCGTTCCTCGGGATACTCGACTCACAGCAGGATCTCCAGGGTCTTGCGGATGGCGCTCGCAGAGCGCGGGAACGAACTCGACAACCGAAGCAGCTGGGAGGGCTGCCCACCCTGCAGAAGCCAACGCTTGAGGGCATCGTTCGCGAGATCCGCCCCGTCGATATGCCGGAGTCGGAAAGCGTCGATGATGCTGCGTTCCGCGGAGTAGATCCCGATCGAGTGATCGTCGTCCACCGCCAGCTGGTCGCGGCCGAGCTCGAAGGTGTCCTTGTCGAAGTGCCGCCACCTGACGGGAGCGTGGGTCTGTGGCGCCCAGCTCCCCCGCGGGATCGCGATGTCGTACTTAGCAGGGATGTCATCGATCAAGTCGTGTTGGGCCAGCGCGGACCTCATGCACAGCGTCGCCGCCTCCGACTTGGCCGCGATCTCCAGCAAGTCGTCATCCCCGATCGCACCGGCCTTGCGGTAGACGCCCCGAGAGATCGCCTCAATGTCACCGTGCGCGATGAGGTTGCGGAGCTGCCGTTCGCTGATCCGCTCAAGCGCGTCCGAGTAGCGGAAGGCCTCGGGCAGGGCCGCGAGCAACTCCTGCGGCTCGGGCGTCATCGCATCGCACCTCCGTCGGCAATCCTCAACACCAATAGTTCTATTGTAGAGGATCTCCTACGCGAGTGTGCTGACCTCGTCGCTACGAGCCCGGTCGCTTGATGCCCGGCACACAACCAGGCAATGGAAGCCTCACCCAGATCGGGGAGCCGAGATAGGCGGCAAGCGACTCACGCCGATCGAGGTCTCGATACGCGCGCTCGTTCCTCGCGGACTACTCGACCGACAACGAGGGCGACCTCCGAAAAGCAGATCGAGGCCAGACGATGTCTGACCTCGATCATTGGTAGCGGGGACAGGATTTGAACCTGTGACCTCTGGGTTATGAGCCCAGCGAGCTACCGAACTGCTCCACCCCGCGTCGGTGAAACCAGCGTACTGGACCGCTCGACGAGGGCGCGGACCGGCCCTCGCATGGGGCCCGTCGGCGAGGAGATGCCGCCGTTCGCCGCGAAGCGACGCCGAGAAAGACAGAGGCCCCGGAACCTTGTCGGTCCCAGGGCCTCTGATCTGCGCTGTGCGCCTTGGTAGCGGGGACAGGATTTGAACCTGTGACCTCTGGGTTATGAGCCCAGCGAGCTACCGAACTGCTCCACCCCGCGTCGCATGAATGACAGTACAGGAGATGTCGCGAGGGCCCAAATCCGGGGTCGATCGACGGCCCGGGCCAGCGTCGTCACGTCGCGGCGGAGGGCGCGCGACGTCGGTTCGCCATCGCCACGAGGACTCCCGACCCGGTCACCGCGATGTACGAGGTGAGGACCGCGACGGCGATCGGCACCGTCTGGAGCGCACCGAGGTCCATCATGAGCGCAGCCATCAGGACGAGCGAGAACGGCGCGGCGACGATCGCGCCGGGAAGCGCAGCGAAGACGCAGCTGAACGCCAGGGCGACCGGGATGTCCGGCACCAGCAGGTGGATCGCGTACCCGTACGTCCCGCCGATGAACAGCATCGGGAAGAACGGGCCGCCGATGAAGCCGGACTCCGTACAGACCGCGAAGGCGACGATCTTCGCGAGCACGATGACCAGGAGGAACCCGGCGCCGAGGCTCGAGCCGGAGCCGACCACCGTCTCCAGCTGCTCGCTGCCCGTGAACAGCGTCAGAGGGAGCGCGACAGCCACGACCCCGAACACCGCTCCCCCGACGACCGGCCGCACGATCGTCTTCGTGGCGAGCGGCGCGACGAGGCGGCGCACGACACCCGTGACCACGGCGAGCACAAGCGCTCCGACCGCTGCCGCGAGGCCCAGCCCGACACCGGCAAGGATGTGCCAGTCCTCGAACGTGTACGAGGGCACGTCGTAGATGCCGAGGAACGTCGTCCCCGCGATCGGGTAGAAGATCGCGAACGCCACCGTCGCCGAGACCAGCGAGCCGAAGACCACGTGGGTGAAGCGGCGGCGGTGCGGCTTGGCGAGCTCCAGCACGAGCAGCGTGGCCACGATGGGCGAGGCGAGCAGTCCTCCGTACGAGGCGGAGATCCCGGTGAGGGTGGTCGCCTTCTGCATCTCCGGGTCGTTACGGCGATCACCCACCAGCGTGCCGAGGCCGCCACCCATCGAGCCGAGCGCCGCCTCCGGGCCGAGACTGGCGCCGCCGACGAGTGAGACCGCCGACACGGCGATCGTCCCGGGGACGGTCCGCGGTTCGACCCGCTCGGCGGCGAGCTCCTCGATCAGTCCCGGCGCGTGCGCCGGCATCCGCAGGATGTGACGAATGATCCCGACGACCAGCCCGGCACCTGCAGTGACGGCGATCCACCACCACCGCCCGCCCCACCAGCCGTTGCTCGTCGGGTCGCTCCAGAAGTCACCGTTCTCGACGACGAACAAGAAGGCGAGACCGCCGAACGCGAGCGTGACGCCGAAGACGACCGCGTCGCGGAGCAGCAGCCAGAAGTCGCGGGAGTGTGCCAGCGGTGCCATCTGGGACGTCGTGGTCTCGTCTGCCACCGGCCCCCGCCTTCCGTTCGACGCCGCACATGCGGGTCGCGCGCAACGTACCGCCGCGGGCGCCGCCGGGCCAGCGGAAGAGACACTCAAACCCTCAGGTCACCGGCAAATCCAACTTAACTACTATAGTTACCCGAGTCAGTGCTCCGCCCGAACCGAGGTGTCTCGTGCCCGCTCCCCGCCGTACCCGCCCGACCGTCGTCATCGTCGGCGCAGGAGCATCCGGCACGCTGGTCGCCCTCCACCTGGCGCGGACTGCGGGCGGACGCTCGACCGCCGTCGACGTCGTCCTCGTGGACCCGGCGGACCGCTGGGGACGTGGTCCCTCCTTCGGGACCACCGACGACCAGCACCTCCTGAACGTGCCCGCCGCCGGCATGAGCGTGCTGCCCCAGGACCCCGCGCACTTCGTCGCCTGGCGCACCCGCGAGAACCCCGAGAACGGCAGCGACCCGGGGACGTTCGCCCGGCGGCGTGAGTTCGCGCGCTACCTCGACGAGACGCTGACCGACACCTACCAGGGCCCGCCCGGTGACTTCGCCTCGCTGACCCACCTCCGCACCCGTGCGGTCGCGCTCCGCCGCACGACGTCCGGCATGGTCGTCGCGACGGCCGACGGGCGAGAGCTCGACGCCGACGCGGTCGTCGTCGCGACCGGGCTGCCAGCGGCAGGGCACGCCTGGGCTCCTGAGGCCCTGACCGACTCCGCGTTCTTCGTCCCCGACCCGTGGGCGCCCGGCGCGATCGACGTCGTCCGCCGCGACCGTTCCGGGCCGGGCGACGTCCTCCTCGTCGGGACCGGACTGACGGCCGTCGACGTTGCGCTCTCGCTCACCGACGCCGACAACCGCGAGGACCGTGTCGTCCGGGCGATTTCCCGCAACGGGCGGTTCCCACGTCGCCACGCCACGGAGCTCAAGCTCGCCGCCATCCCCGACGTGTCCGACTGGGGCGACGACCTGCCGTCCATCCTCGACGCCGCGGCACGCCACCTGGCGACCGTACGTCGTGACTCCGGGGACTGGCGGCCCGGCGCCGACGGTCTGCGCTTCCAGGTGTCCACGCTCTGGGGTCGCCTCAACGAGTCCGACAAGCTCGCCTTCGCCACCGAGCACGCCGGCGCCTGGAACGTGCTGCGTCACCGCATGGCGCCGTCGAGCGCCGCGCTCGTCGCCGGCCTGCGAGACACGGGACGGCTCGTGCTCGACGCGGGTTCCGTCCTCGGCGCCGAGCCGCTCCCCCTCGGAGGCCTGCGCGTTCGGGTGGCCACCGGCGACGGCAGCGAGACCTCGTACGACGTGGGCTGGGTCGTGAACTGTACGGGGCCGCGTGCCGACATCCGGACCCTCGGCGACCCGTTCCTCGACGACCTCCTCCGCCCGCGCGGCGGCGCTGCGCTGGCCGAGGTCGCGACCGCGGGCATGGGCGTCCGTACGCAGAACGGTCGGCTCGTCGACACCGAGGGCCGTACGGACGCGCCGGTCTGGACGCTCGGGGCACTGCGACGCGGCGAGCTGTGGGAGTCCACGGCGGTGCCCGAGATCCGGAGCCAGGCGCTCGCGGTCGCCACCTCCGTCCTGGACGCGGTGGCACCCCAACCCCGTCGCCTCGCGGACGGGCGGCTCGTCAGCGGTCACCACCCGGCGGCACGCCCTCGCGACCCGCTGGGCCTCCCCCTCTCCACGACGGCCGAGGCCGCCGCTGCGTACAACGCCGGTCTCGAGCGACTCATGCGCCTCCAGGACGACGTCGAGGTCCCGCTGCGCGAAGCGGTGGCGCACGACCCGGACTTCGCGCTCGGGCACGCGACGCTGGCGCTGCTCGGTCACGAGGCGGGGGCGGACGCCGACGTCCAGGCCTCGCTCGAAGCGGCGCAGCGTGCGGTCGTCACGCGTGGCGACGAGCGCGAGCGCAGCCTCGTCGACGTCGTCGCACACCGTGTCCGCGACGTCCGGCACAAGGGGGCACGGGCCCTCATGAACCATCTCGCGACCCACCCGCGCGACATCCTCGCCGTCTCCGCCGCCGTCCCGACCATCGCGTTCTCCGGCGTCACCGACGTGCAGCAGGAGGCCTGGGACCTCGTCGAAGGTCTCGCCCCCGCGTACGGCGACCACTGGTGGTACATCTCGTTGCTCGCCTTCACCCGTCAGGACCAGGGCCGCTTCGAGGAGGCCGGGCTGCTCGCCGAGAGCGCACTGTCGTGCGAGCCGTCGTCCGGTCATGCGGTGCACGCGCTCACGCACGTCATGTACGAGACGGGGCAGCACGAGAGCGGCCGTGTGTGGCTCGACCACTGGGTCGCCGAGAGCGGCCGCTCCGCGAGCCACCGCGCGCACTTCTCCTGGCACGCCGCGCTGCACGAGCTCGCGCTCGGTGACACCGAGGCCGTCCGCCAGCGCTACTACTCGCAGCTCGCACCACCGACCGTCACCGGCGTCCGAGCGCTCATCGACTCAGGCTCGCTGCTGTGGCGCTGGCGCATGACCACGTCCGAGGCGGCCCCGCCGGTCCAACCCGTGCTCGACGCCGTCGACGTCGACCTCGTCGAGCGTCCGCAGACGCCGTTCGTGGCGCTGCACGCCGCGATCGCGCTCGCCGGCGCGGACGAGCATGCCCGGCTCGCGGCCCTCGCCCGGCACTGCCGCAGCTCGAGCGAGCCCGCTGTCCGTACGGTCGTCGCCACCGTCTGCGACGCCCTCTTGGCGGCGGGCGAGGAACGCTGGGCCGACGCGGTCGCGCTGCTCGACGACGTCCTCCCGGTGCTCGTCCAGGTAGGCGGCTCGGCCGCCCAGCGCGAAGTCGTCGAGGAGACGCTGCTCTACTGCCTCGTCGCCGTCGGAGCGGCCGAGCGTGCGGGCGCGCTGCTCGACGCGCGCCTCGAGCGCCGCCCGTCCCCGCAGGACCAACGCCGTCGCGGCAACCTGTCCGTCACAGTGGGGTGAGCTCGGTGACCGTCCAGGCCCCGTCGACCTTCTTCGCCGTGACGGCCAGCTGTGCCGCGGAGACGCTCGCCTCCTTGTCGTTCGCGCGCTGAGAGGACTGGTCGAGAAAGACCAGGAGGGTCGCGGTGTCGTCGGTGAGCTCCTTCACCGCCGCCATCTGGACCTGTGCTGTCAGGATGAGCTGCTGACCGGGCGCACGCTCCTGGAGTGACGCGAAGAGCGTGTCGTACTCCGCGCGCGCATCGCCGGACAACACCTCCTCGGCGGCCTCCTCGGTCAGACTCGGGTCGTCGTAGCTGTAGCTCAGCACACGCGTCAGAGCCCGCGAGACCTCGGACTGGACCTCCGCCGTCGCGGTCGTGTCGACGACGGCGAGGTTCTGGCCTGACGGCGTCGAGCGGATGTCGTAGGCCATCCAGGCGCCGACGAGCCCGAAGACGGTGAGGGCGACGAGCAGCGCCAGAACGAGGTGCGGGCGCATCGCCGAGAGCCGCGTACGGACGGTGGTCATGAGAGGTTCACCGCCACCTGCTGGAGGTTCTCGAGAAGCCACTCGTCGCCGACCTTCACGGCGTCGGCGCTGAACCGGTTGCGCTTCAGCGTCGGCTCGGCAGCCGGGTCGGCATCGTCCTTGACGGTCACCTCGACCGAGGCGACGACGGTGGCGGTGTCGCCGTCGAGCGAGAAGACGGCGCTGTCGACGACCTTGCCGGTCGAGATCTTCTTCTGGTCGGCGAGCAGCTGCCGCTCCTCGTCGCCCACC
>Ga0233372_1000920_pt1 | contig 12113 bp, 9 predicted proteins | sample ElkDunMinimDraft_4_FD_191538 | JGI IMG/M metagenome (GOLD analysis project Ga0233372, IMG submission 191538) | Fecal eukaryotic communites from dung pellets of Tule Elk in California, USA - Elk Dung D8 | ecosystem: Host-associated > Mammals > Digestive system > Large intestine > Fecal | place... | reverse complement strand
AAATGAAATATCTACTTCACATCACTACATTACTTTTTTTAATCACTTTAGGTTATGCACAAAATTCAACTCAAAAAGTATTATGGGATAAAAAAGCGAACCAGCCTATTGCCTACGCTACTATTACAACTGACAACGAAAATGTAATTAGTAATAACGAAGGTGTTTTTAGCTTAAACAGCATACCTAAAACATTAGCAATACAAAGTATTATGTATTATGATACACTATTTACGCAAAAACAGTTTTATGCTAATGACACACTATTTATGCGCAGCAAAAACTTTGTACTTAACGAAATTGTTATTGAAAATGAGAATAGCTATAAAAAAATGGTAGGTACAATTAAATCTCATTTTGCCTTACAACCGCACGACGAAAGCTTTTTTTTGCGAGCTATTATTAAAAAAAATGACAGCTTATATAAAATTGCTGATTTTGCCGGTAACTTACGTAAAGAGACTTTATTTGGTACTAAGAGTTTACCTGTGCCTAAAAAAAATTATACGGTACATTTAAAACACATGAGAAAAGTTGGTTTAGATGGAAGACATATAAACTTTATAATGTTAGACTTTAATAGATTACTAACTTTGTTTGCCTCAGTAAACTTCACTCCTGACATCTATAACTATACATACGAAAATACAGACGATCATTTTTTAAAAATAACCGCATTACCTAAAGATCCTAGTAAAGTAAGATCTACAGGGTATTATATTGTAAATGATACCGATTATATTCTAAACGAAGCCTACCTATCTACTAACCAAATTGGAGAATTTGTAGAGATTGGAGGAATTAAAAACAGAAATAATTCGTTAACTAAAAAAACAACCTTTAAACAAAACCCAACAACTCATAAATATCAACTCAACTTTGCCTTTATTCAAGATGAAACTGAAGTGGTTTATAATGGAAATACAGATATATATAGCTCTACCTACATTTTTTATTCTACTCCAAAATCCCCTGATGTAAATTTGAAAAATAATATTAATCTTAATAAAGATATTTTTGAGCTTAAGGTAAAATATGATGCTACGTATTGGGACAATCAAACGGTATTACCTTTAACTGCTGAAATGCAAGAGTTTATAAATAAAGTAAATTTAAATACAAAAAACAAAGAGTTTAAATCGGTAACCAATATAAAATAAAAAAAGCCTTTTTCTAAATTCAGAAAAAGGCTTTTTTAACTCTCTTAACAATATAACAAAATCTAACTCAAGTATAATAACTTTAATTATGTACTTTTTATTGTTATACTTTAATATTTTATTTCAAATTTTTGTAAGATAAAGTGTAATAACCAAATTGGACCGATTAATAAAAATTGTAAATCTTTTAAAAAACTTGGCTTTTTTCCTTCAATTTTATGTCCAATAAATTGAAAAATCCATGATAAAGTAAATACAATCAAATAAAAATAAATTGCACTATTTTGCATTAGCGTATTTATCCAAGCGTTGGTAATGATAAAAAAGATTAGAATTACACACATAAAACTTGCTATTTTTACTGACAGCCGAGCATAAAAAGATAATACAAATAGAAATCCTATTCCAGTAATTATTGATATTGAACCTATGTAGGGTATTAAGATACCCGAAGCAGGAATTAGAGAAACTAGGCCTAGTATAGACCAGAAAATTAAAGGAACGCATACCCAATGTATTTTTTTATTTGTTGGGTTTTGGTGACTAACTGCGTATTCTGAAAATAATAAATCTATTGCTCTCATAACAAATTTGTTTAGTTGATTGGTCGTACTAATTTAATTATTTAAAGTATAAAAAAAACATCCACTATGTGGATGTTTTTTTTTAGTCGTGGTGATGTTCATTTGCATCATCACCAATATATATTTCTACAAAAAGCTGTTCTTGATTTCCTGATTTATCTAAAGCGAAAATTCCTACATGATAATGTCCTGGAGTAAGTGGCGCATCATTTTGTAATAAAGGAATTTGAATTTCGTGTTTCATTTCGTAAACCTTAGGCTGGTCTGCCAAAGTAAAACTTTGTTCGTACTGAAAATAATTATTTACAGCACGAGCATGATTGTGCCCATCGCTAGCCCCGTGTATTTCGATTTTATAAGAAGCTAACCCGTCGTTGTCTGATAAAATTCCTTCAATATGTAGTTCAGATCCTGGCAAAAAGCCTTCGTGATCACCTGGTTCTACCAAAATAATAGTTGGTTTTTGAGTGTCTGTTGCATCGTCTGACGAGCAAGATCCGAAAACGAATGAGGTAATTATTGCGGTATATAAAGCTATTTTTTTCATTTTAAAAGATGTATTTATTTTTAATTTATAATTTTTAACCGTTTGTAAGCATTAGTTTTATAGGAGGTCCACGGGTACAGGTATAAAAAAATAAATGATTTATAAATACTTGATTATAATAAAACCTGAAAGTAAAAAAACCGTTACAAACCCAAAAACTAAAAGCTAATAGAGTTGGTACCACCAATGCCGAGAATATAAAAATATGCTGCTCGCAAATGTGTTGGTTGGTTGATTTATGAACTTCTGTTTTATTAGAAATTTTGTTATGAAAATGGTGCTCTATAACAAAATAATGTAGCGCATTGTTTGCTAGAGGCATTAAAAAAATGCTCCATAAAATTATGGCAATACTTTTTGTTATATGTGTCAAAATTAAAAAGGAATATTTAAAATTAATTGAATATTACGTCCTAGTTCTGGTATTTGGATGGCTCTATAATAACTGCTATGGTTATAGTATTTATTATTAAATAAATTAGTAGCCGTTAGTTGGGCATTAATTTTAACCTTATTAAATGTAATTGTACTACTTAGTCCTGCACCAAATGTGGTATAATTTTGTGTAATTTGTTCGTTTTGAGCAATATTATTTTGCGTAAAAGCATATTTACCCGAAACATAAACTTTAGTGTTTTTAAAATATTTATACGAATTTAAGGAGTATGTTACCTTTGCAAAAATGTTATTGGCTGGCGTAAAAGGTAGTGCGTAATTTAAACTTTTACTAGCTGTAATTTGTTGATTGTGGATGTACTCGAAAATAGATTCGGCTATAAACTTTTTTCCAAAATATTTAGAAGCTTTTACCTCAAATCCGGTTAAAACAGCCTCAGACTGTGTATAGGTATATATTTGCCCACCGTGTGGTAAAATAGAGAATTGCCCACTAGGTTTTAAGTAAATATAATTGGTGAAATAATATAAATACGGACTAAAACTTAACTCGAAAGTTTGAGTTTTATAATCAAAAACTGTATCAAAAGCCCATCCTTTTTCTGGATTTAAGTTTGCATCTCCCTGTTCATGACGAAAAGCCCCGTGATGAATTCCGTTAGAACCTAATTCTATAGCAGTAGGAAACCTAAAGTTCGAAGCTACTGTAAAATTCCAATTCCATTTTTGAGTTAACGCATAATTAAACCCTAACGCAAAGTTATAGGCATTAAAATTACGGTCTATTTTAGGAGTACGTAATGCGTAATAATTTGCTAAAGCCGGTGATTTACCCGTACCAACTAAGTAATCATACAAGGTATCGTCGTAAAATGACTTAATTTTTATGTCGGCATAATCAGCACGAAACCCTAAGTCTGCTTTAAATTTAGAGGTTATTTGCATTTCGTGTGTTGCAAAAATGCCTAATGTCTTTCGGTCAAAATTTGGCAATAAATAACTATACCCGCCACTTGTATTGTTTTGATATTGGTATTGTACCCCTATTTTACTTTGTTGAGAATTAGACCAATGGTGTTTGTACGAAAACTGATTGTCTATGGTAATTAATTTAAAGTCTAACTCTAAATCAGGATTTTTTTCTGGTGCGGTTTGATTGCTGTAATGTGTGTGAAATTTGCTCCACTCTTGGCGGTGATTGTTTTGAAAAGCAATATTTAAATTAAAACTTCCTTGGGCTGTTTTAAAAGTATTATCGGAAATTATTTTTAAATGGTTAACCGATTGGTACGGATAGTCAACGTTACGAATATTTCCATCGGGCTTTACCGCATTAACATTAGGGATGCCATGGGCTCCTGGAAAAAAACCAGCTTTTACGTAATTGTTTGAAACCTGAATATAACTATGTACTTTTTTATTAGTATAGCCAAGTTGCGCTGAAATATTACGTTCTATTCCAGCAGAATTTTTTAAGCGCTCGTTGTAAATAGGTATGTTATAATTTAAATATTTTATTTGTTTTGTAGGAATTTTATAATCTGCATAATCTAAAAAAGTAGCGTTTAATTTATAATAAAAGGATTCTTTTTTTTGCTTTAAATTTACGTTAACGCCATATCCATTGTTTACCGTTTTAGCTAATAAATTTAATGTTCCTTGCAAACTATCTCCAGGAATCGATGAATTATCAATAGCAATAACGCCGCCCATGGCATCACTTCCATAAGCAATTGTACCAACACCCTTAATAATTTCTACTTTTTCGGTATTAAAAGCATCAATCTCTAAACCATGATCAGCTCCCCATTGTTGTCCTTCCTGCTTAACACCATTCTCAACAACTGCAACACGATTCGCACTAAGCCCACGAATAATTGGTTTAGACTGTCCTGCTCCAATTTGAGATGCATTGACACCAGGGATATCCTCTAAAGACAAGGCTAAAGACCCCGAATAGTTTTCGATTATTTGCTTTTGATTAACTCTAGTAACGTTTTCAATTTTTTTATTCGAATTGGTTACCAACACCATTTCGTTCAAAAATTGAGAATCTTCTTTTAATACAATATTTAAATGCATCGAATCAGAAACATCAATTAAAGTATCCTTAGTTATATAACCAAAGTAACTAATAACTAAACGATGATTTCCTTCGCTAACATGATTAAACTCAAAATTACCAATAGGATTTGTAGATTGACTAAATTGGGATATATGCACATGCGCTCCTGGCAAAGTTTCGTTATTTTCATTTCGAATACTACCAGCAACTTGATGTTGTGCCATCCCGATACACGCCATGCATAAAGCTAAAGCTGTGAAAAGGTTTTGCATACTTAAATTTTTAGATAAAACAGATTGGACAATACAACGTTGTATCGTCTATTTTTTAAACTAAAAATTGTGTTGGAGGTCCGCGTAAAAATGCATGAAAGAATGACTGAAAGAAATAGTCAGACTCTAATGAAGAGATTTTTTTTAGTATTAGATCATTATGCCAAATAGGGACAAAAACGATACTAGTGGCAATATAAGGCTGAAATGTATATTCACAAATAGCACATTTATCGTCTTGATGCTCATGATGTTGCTCCTCGTGAGAAGGATCGTCACTATGCGAGTGCAAAATATTATCGACCAACAGGTCTTCATAAGCATGATGTAAAGAATGCAAAGGTTGTAACAAAACTAAAAATAGCGTTGTTACTAAAACAATATATTGCTTTATGTTCCTTTTTTTATTCATTACTGCAAAATTAATTAATTACTTGACATATTTTTAATTACAAGTAAAATATAAGATTATTTTTAGAAATAGAGCAAAAAAAATCCAGCTTACGCTGGACTTATTTTATTTTAAAGATTTCATATCGATAACAAATCGATATTTGACATCAGACTTTATCATACGTTCGTACGCTTCATTAATATCTTGTATATTAATCACCTCAACTTCAGAAATAATATTGTGTTTGCCACAAAAATCTAACATTTCTTGTGTTTCTTTAATTCCACCTATCAATGAACCAGCAACATTACGACGCTTGCTAATTAATGTTCCACCGTGTAAGTCAATAGGCTCAATAGCACCAACAATACACATTGTTTTATCTAGTTTTAATAAACCGATGTATGGATTTAAATCGTGTTTAACCGGAATTGTATTTAATAGGAAATCAAAACTATTAGCATGTGTTTTAATTTGCTCTGGATCTGTTGATAACAATACCTCATCGGCACCTAATAATTTAGCATCTTCTCCTTTTTTAGCCGAAGTAGTAATCATAACCACATGCGCTCCCATAGCTTTCGCCAATTTTACACCCATGTGTCCTAAACCACCTAAACCAATTACTCCTACTTTATCACCCGCTTTTACATTCCAATGACGTAATGGAGACCATGTGGTTATTCCCGCACATAATAATGGGGCTGCTCCTTTTACATCAATATTTTCAGGAATGTTTAAAACAAAATTTTCCTCAACTACAATGTTTTCAGAATATCCTCCATAAGTAATACCTCCGTATTTACTACGTTTGCTGTTGTAAGTTCCTGTAAATCCGTTTTCACAATATTGCTCTAAACCATCATCACATGAGTTACAGTGTTGGCAACTCTCTACCATACACCCAACACCTACTAAATCGCCAACCTTAAATTTAGTTACGTTTGGCCCTACTTGCAATACACGACCAATAATTTCGTGTCCTGGAACTACCGGATAATTAGGCATTCCCCACTCGGCTCTAGCCGTATGAATATCACTGTGACAAACTCCACAGTACTCAATGTCAATAAAAACATCAAGCGCATCTAATTTTCTACGTTCAACAGTATGTGGTTTTAAATCTTCGGTTGCAGTAAAGGCTGCATATGCTTTTGTACTCATAATTATATGTATTTAAAAACGAAATTTCATTGTATCAAAGTTACTAAAAGAAAAAAGTCCGTTCTAATAAACGGACTTTTTAATACTTTATTTTTTTATGTTTAACTTTTTAACTCCCATGTTATATAGAGTAAAAGCTTGTATGTCTGCATTTTCCTGTATAGTCTCAGCAACCGATTTTCCAGCTCCGTGACCTGCATTAACAGCAATTCGAATTAAAACAGGATTTGGCCCCGATTGTTTTTCTTGTAACTCAGCAGCAAATTTAAAACTATGTGCTGGTACAACTCTATCATCATGATCACCTGTTGTTACTAAAGTAGCAGGATATTGAACCCCACGTTTTACATTATGTACTGGTGAATATGCTTTAATATATTCAAACATTTCCTTATTATCTTCACTTGTTCCGTAATCATAAGCCCATCCTGCACCTGCTGTAAAAGTATGGTAACGTAACATATCTAAAACACCTACCGCTGGTAAAGCTACTTTAAATAAATCTGGACGTTGTGTCATAGTAGCACCTACTAATAAACCACCGTTAGAACCACCACGAATTGCTAAATAATCTTTAGATGTATATTTATTTGTAATTAAATACTCAGCTGCAGCAATAAAGTCGTCAAATACATTTTGTTTTTGTTTTTGCGTACCTGCTACGTGCCATTTTTTACCATACTCACCACCACCACGTAGGTTAGCCACAGCATAAATACCACCATTTTCCATCCATAAAGCATTAGCCATAGAGAATGAAGGGGTTAAACTTACATTGAAACCACCGTATGCATATAACATCGTAGGGTTTTTACCATTTAATTTGGTTCCTTTTTTATACGAAATAATCATTGGTATTTTTGTTCCATCCTTAGACGTGTAAAAAACTTGTTTCGTTTCATAATCAGCCGGATTAAAATCTACTTTTGGTGCCTGGTATACTTCTGAAACTCCAGTTGCTGGATTAAACTTAAAGGTAGAACCTGGAGTAATATAATTTGTAAATGAGTAATACAACTCTTTATCCTTAGCTTCACCTCCAAAACCACCTGCTGTTCCTACACCTGGTAACTCTATTACGCGTACTAATTTTCCGTTAAAGTCATACTGTTTAACTTCAGAAGTAGCATCTTTCATATAATGTGCAAAAAGGTATCCTGCACCTGTACTTGATGATAATACATTTTCTGTTTCAGCGATAACATCTTTCCAGTTTTCTACTTTCGGATTTTTAGCATCAACCTTAACAATACGGTTGTTCGGTGCATTTAAATCAGTTACAATAAATAACTGACCATCTTTGCTATTAATTACTGATGATGAGTTTTTAAAATTATCAACAATAGTAACAATTGGTGCATTAGGTTGTGTTAAATCTTGAATATATAATTCGTTACCGTAGGTAGTATTGGCTGCTGTAATTACTAAAAAGTTGTCATCTTCAGTAACATACCCGCCTACATAACGACGTTTTTCGTTTAATCCAAAAATTACTTTATCGTCTTTTTGAGAAGTTCCTAATTTGTGGTAATATAATTTGTGATGATCTGTTTTTGCCGATAGCTCACTACCCGTTGGTTTGTCGTAACTAGAATAGTAAAATCCGTCGTTTTTGTACCATGACGTCCCCGAGAACTTCACATCAACCAATGTTTCTCCGATTTGTTTTTTAGTAGCTACATCTAGGATAATTACCTTTCTCCAGTCAGATCCACCTTCAGAAATTGAATAGGCAACTTTAGATCCGTCTTCAGAAAAAGATACAGAAGCTAAAGAGGTTGATCCGTCTTTAGAGAACGTATTTGGGTCTAAAAAAACTGTTTCCTTACCGTTCGCATCAATTTGATATAAAACGGATTGGTTTTGTAACCCGTTATTTTTATAGTAGTATGTATTAGTACCACGTTTAAAAGGCGCACCTATTTTTTCGTAATTCCATAACGTTTCTAAACGCTGTTTTAAAGCATCTCTGTATGAGATTTTGTCCAAATAATCGTAAGTAACTACATTTTCGGCCTTTACCCAAGCCTCGGTTCCTACAGATCGGTCATCTTCCAACCAACGGTACGGATCAGGAACTTTAGTTCCAAAATAGGTGTCAACATGGTCAACTTTTTGAGTTACCGGATAATTCATTTTTGATTTTTTTTGAGCTGCCAATGTAAATGTACATATAATAGCAAGTGCGGTAGTTTGATATTTCATATTAGTTTTGTTTGTGAGGGTAAGATATTAAAAAAAATGAACAATTAAAAATCTGCCCAAATTAGTCAAAAAAAAAGAGTCTTAAAACAGACTCTTTTTTGAATATTACATTTATTTTTGGAACTCATCGGGATGCATTGCTTTATAATAAGCAGCACGGCTTAAGGGTTCGTACTCGTCTGTTTCTCCTAACAATACTTGTTGGTCTCCAGCAGCTTTTCTAAAACTATAGTTTGCTAAATTACCTGTACGCGTGCAAACAGCGTGTACTTTGGTAACATACTCGGCAGTGGCCATTAAATTAGGCATCGGTCCAAAGGGTTTACCTTTAAAATCCATATCTAAACCTGCAACAATAACACGAATTCCTGAGTTTGCCAAATCATTACACACTGCAACAATTTCGTCGTCAAAAAACTGAGCTTCGTCAATACCTACCACCTCACAACCTTGTGCTAATAACCGAATCGTTTCGGCTGACGGAACGGGAGTTGATCGAATTTGAGTTTCGTTATGTGATACCACCATTTCGTCGCTATAACGTGTGTCGATAGCTGGTTTAAAAATTTCAACTCGTTGTTTAGCAAATTGAGCACGGCGTAACCTACGTATTAACTCTTCTGTTTTTCCTGAAAACATCGATCCGCAAATTACCTCAATCCACCCAAATTGCTCTTTATGATTTACTGGATTTTCTAGAAACATTTCCCCAATTTTTCTATGTTATTTTAAATCCAAAATACCTCGGACTTCATTTTGAGCAAATGTATTTAAAATTAAATTGTTTCGCCAAAAAACACCAAAAAACTTAGTAACAAAAAAATAATTTATTGATTTTCAGCGAAATAAAAAATTAAAAACTAGTAAACCATTATTTAACTAGCTTTTTAAAAAAGATTTAATTATTTTTAAAGAATGTTAATAACTTCTTTTTACGAAACAAATTTAAAACAAAGGAAATCATATTTTTCTCATTAGATTTGTAATCGCTTAAGAACAAAAATTTCACGATTTAATATCAATCTTAACTAGTTATGAAAAAAAAATTAGAAGCTGAATTAATTAGCATTGCACATCGAGTTTTAAAAATTCACAATCGTGAAGGTATTGCTCAATTACAGCAAGAAGCTCTAAATTTATACCAAAAACTATCTATTTTAAGATTTTATGAGGAACATTTTGAACCTGCAAAACCAACTATTGGAAAGGCAGAGCTTGAAGCGGCAATAGAAGATATTAAAACAATAGTTCCTGAAGTTTTTGATCAAGAATCAGAGGCTATTACTGACATTACAATCGAGAGTACAGAAGTTTTGGCAAATATTGCGGAAACGAGCACTGAAATTATTGTTGAAGATGCAGTTGAAGAAGCAATTGAAATTGTTAGTTCAGAAACCCCTCATCCTTTATCTGAGATTAAAACCATTGAAGAAAAGAAAGAAATTGAAAGTGATTTTATAACAGAAACTACTAAAACAACTGAGAGTTTTACGAACAAATTAGTTGAAGCTGCTGAAGAAACTAAACTAGAAACTACTGAAATCGAAGATAGCATAACCGAAAGCTCATTAACTTTAGAAGCACCCGAAAAAGTAGAGATTTTTAATGAAACAGAAAATACTGTAACAACAGATAATTTTGAAGATGAATTAGTCGAAAATTCTGAAGAAATTTTAGAAGTAAAAACGGTAGCCTTTGAACCTAATGTTAATGAATTAACAAATACCGAATCCGAAGTTGTTGCCCAAAATCCACTTTTTAAAGAAGAGCAACCTACTTTAGTAGAGCAGTTTAAAGCAGCACAAACAGAACAGCCTCTTTTTACAGAAAATTTATTTTCTGAAATAGATGATGATTTCACGCCTAAAGCTACTAACAATAGTATACAAACTTCATTCGAAAATTTATTTGGCCAAAACTATCAAAATCTTGAATTTGTAAAAGCTGAAGAAACAGTCGAAGAAACCATTGAAAAACAAAAAGTTAAAAGAGAAAATAAAAAAGCAAAACAAACGACTGAAACAAATGATGAAGGCCTTTTTGGAGCAAAACAAGTCGCAGAATTATATACTAATGCAATTACATTAGGCATAAACGATAGGATTGCTTTTCAGATACACTTATTTAACAACAGTGATCAAGATTTAAATCGTGTTGTTTCCCAATTAAATACAATGAATAACCTAGACGAGGCTTTAGATTTTATTAATAATATGGTAAAACCTGATTATAATAATTGGCAACATAAAGACGAATATGAAGACCGTTTTATGGCTTTAGTCGAAAAAAGATTCTCATAAATGAGCAAATTATACCTAGTTCCAACACCAATAGGTAACTTAGAAGACATGACTTTTAGAGCTATAAAAGTTTTAAAAGAGGTTGACCTAATTTTGGCAGAGGACACCCGTAATAGCGGGAAATTATTGAAACACTTTGAAATCAATACCCACATGATTTCTCATCATATGCATAACGAGCACCAAACTGTTGAAAATTTGGTAAAACGTATACAGGGTGGAGAAGTTATGGCATTAATTACAGATGCTGGAACCCCAGCAATTTCAGATCCTGGCTTTTTACTATCTAGAGCTTGTGTAGAAAATAATATTGAGATTGATTGTTTACCGGGAGCAACTGCTTTTGTACCTGCTTTGGTAAACTCAGGATTTCCAAATGACAAATTTATTTTTGAAGGTTTTTTACCTGATAAAAAAGGGCGTCAAACTCGTTTTTTAGCATTAGCCGAAGAAACTAGAACAATGATATTATACGTTTCGCCCCATAAATTAGTAAAAACCTTGGGAGAATTTATACAATACTTTGGTCCAGACAGACCGGTATCTGTTTCTCGAGAAATTACTAAATTACATGAAGAAACCATTAGAGGTACAGCTACCGAAGTATTAAAACATTATGAAGCCAAACCTCCAAAAGGTGAAATTGTTGTAATTGTTGGCGGAAAACCATCTAATAAAAAAAATAATGAGCAAGATTAATCATGTAAAAACCAAATGGTTGGGTAATATGCGATTTGAGTCGACCAATCCAGGAGGGAATTTATTTATTGATGCAGGTCCCGAAAATGGTGGAGAAGGAAACGGATACCGTCCAAAAGCATTAATGCTATCTGGTCTTGCTGGTTGTGCTGGCTTAGACATCGCTCATTTAATTCCTAAAATGAAATTAGAAGTTGATGATTTTTCTATTGACATTGATGGAGAATTAACAGATACTGAACCTGCTACTTATAAAAAGGTTACTTTACATTTTAATTTTTTTGGTTCAAATTTACAACCCGACAAATTAACACGTGCCGTGAACTT
>Ga0233372_1000919_pt1 | contig 12131 bp, 10 predicted proteins | sample ElkDunMinimDraft_4_FD_191538 | JGI IMG/M metagenome (GOLD analysis project Ga0233372, IMG submission 191538) | Fecal eukaryotic communites from dung pellets of Tule Elk in California, USA - Elk Dung D8 | ecosystem: Host-associated > Mammals > Digestive system > Large intestine > Fecal | place... | reverse complement strand
ATCTGGAGCGCGCGGTGCGCCCGATCCAGATCGTTGCCTCGGTCGACGACAGCGAGAAGTCGCGCGAGCTGCTCTCCCTGCTCGAGGACCTGAAGGAAGCGAGCCCGAAGATCAGCGTCGATGCCAGCGGCACTGACCCGCGCAAGCCCTCGTTCCTGATCTCCTCCCCCGGCCTCGACATCGATGTCCGCTTCGCCGGCCTGCCGATGGGCCACGAGTTCACCTCGCTGGTGCTGGCCCTGCTGCAGGTGGGTGGCCATCCGTCGAAGGCGGCCAAGGACACGATCGAGCAGGTGATGGCCCTCGAGGGCGACTATCTGTTCGAAACCTACTACTCGCTCTCGTGCCAGAACTGCCCGGACGTGGTGCAGGCGTTGAACCTCGCCGCCGTGCTCAACCCGCGGATCCGCCACGTGGCGATCGACGGTGCGCTGTTCCAGGCGGAAGTCGAGGCGCGCGAGATCATGTCGGTGCCGACGGTGTTCCTCAATGGCAGCAAGTTCGACCAGGGCCGGATGACGCTCGAGCAGATCATCGCCAAGCTCGATACCGGCGCCGCCGATCGCGCGGCGAAGGCGATCGCCGGCAAGGCTCCGTTCGAAGTGCTGGTCGTGGGCGGTGGCCCGGCCGGCGCGGCGGCGGCGATCTATGCGGCGCGCAAGGGCATCCGCACCGGCGTCGCGTCCGAACGCTTCGGTGGCCAGGTGCTCGACACGATGGCGATCGAGAACTTCATCTCGGTCAAGGAGACCGAGGGCCCGAAGATGGCGGCCGCGCTGGAGCAGCATGTACGCGAGTACGACGTCGACATCATGGATCTGCAGCGCGCGGTGCAGCTGATGCCTGCCGGCGACGACGGCCTGGTCGGAATCGAGCTCGAGAACGGCGCCACGCTGCGCTCGCGCACCGTGGTGCTGGCCACCGGCGCCCGCTGGCGGCAGATGGGCGTGCCCGGCGAGGACCAGTACCGCAACAAGGGCGTGGCGTATTGCCCGCACTGTGACGGCCCCTTGTTCAAGGGCAAGCGCGTGGCCGTGATCGGCGGCGGCAACTCCGGCGTCGAAGCCGCGATCGACCTGGCTGGCATCGTCGCCCACGTCACCCTGATCGAGTTCGATGCCCAGCTGCGTGCCGACGAGGTCCTGCAGCGCAAGCTGCGCAGTCTGTCGAACGTGCGCATCGTCACCAGCGCGCAGACCACCGAGGTCCTCGGCGACGGCGCCAGGGTCAACGGCCTGGTGTACAGGGACCGCGTTGGCGGCGACAGCCACCGTGTCGAACTCGAGGGCGTGTTCGTGCAGATCGGCCTGCTGCCCAACACCGAATGGCTCAAGGGCACGGTCGAGCTGTCACCGCGCGGCGAGATCATCATCGACGAACGCGGCCAGACCTCGGTGCCCGGCGTGTTCGCCGCCGGCGACGCGACGACGGTGCCCTACAAGCAGATCGTCATCGCGATGGGCCAGGGCGCGACCGCCGCGCTCAGCGCTTTCGACCACCTGATCCGCACCTCGGCGCCGGCCGCCGCGACGGCGCAGACCGAATCCGCGTGACCGCTCGTTCGCCCCGGTCGAACGAGACCGCGCGCCTGCACAGGCAGGCGTGCGGCGCGCCGACCCGGGCTCGGCGCCAGGCATGAATCTGCGCGACCTCCGCTATCTCATCGCCCTCGCCGACCACCGGCATTTCGGGCGTGCGGCGGCGGCCTGTTTCGTCAGCCAGCCGACGCTGTCGACACAGGTGCGCAAGCTCGAGGAGGAGCTCGGCGTCACCCTGATCGAGCGCGCCCCACGCAAGGTCATGCTGACGCCGATCGGCATCCAGGTCGTGGAACGGGCCCGCGGGATCGTTGCCGACGTCCAGCAGATGAAGGAGGTCGCGCGGCGCAGCCAGGATCCCGAGGCCGGGGCCATCCGCCTGGGGATCTTTCCCACGCTGGGGCCGTACCTGTTGCCGCACGTGGTGCCGGCCATCCGCCAGCGCTTCCCGCAGCTCGAGCTGTTGCTGACCGAGGACAAGAGTGATCTGCTGCTGGCCCGGCTGCGCGAGGGCCGGCTCGATGCGGCGCTTCTGGCGCTGCCGGTGAACGACGAGCAGATGCATGCAGAAGCGCTGTTCGAGGAGCCGTTCGTGCTGGCGGTGCCGCAGGCGCATCCGCTTGCCGGTCATCACAGCATCAGCCTCGACGGGATCGCCGACCAGCGCCTGCTGCTGCTCGAAGATGGCCATTGCCTGCGTGATCAGGCGCTGGATGTCTGCCAGCTCGCCGGCGCCGCGGAAAAGTCGGGCTTCCAGGGCACCAGCCTGGAAACCCTGCGCCAGATGGTTGCAGCGAATGTCGGCATCACCCTGTTGCCGATGCTGGCGGTGCAGCCGCCGGTGGCCCAGTCGCGCGATATCGCGCTGGTCGGATTCGCCGACCAGCCGCCGCCGAGCCGCCGCATCGCGATGGTGTGGCGACGCAGCTCGGCGATGACGGACTTCCTGCAGTCGCTCGCAACGCTGTTCAAGGCCCTTCCCGAGCACCTGCTGCGGACCCCGGCCCGGCCCTGAACCGTTCCGACGCCCGCGGCGTCGCAACCTGCACGCAATCGCGGCACAATCGGAGCCGGCGGCGCACTGCGTCGCCTTTTTCATGGGCGGGCCCGCCCACCACCACCCCAGGAGACCCTGATGTCATCGCAATCCAAGAGCGGCCTGCCGCCATCCGACGCACCGTCGATCCGCCTCACCGCCCACGATCTGGCCCGTCTCGAGGCCGTCCTCGACTCGCCCGCCTATCGCCAGCATCCCGGCACCGCCGCGCTGCAGCGCGAGCTCGACCGCGCTGAAGTCCTGCCGGGCGCCGAACAGGCCGCGGACATCGTCGGCATGAACGCACGCGTCGAATGCGTGGACGAACACGACGGCAGCCGCCACATCCTCACCCTGGTCTACCCGCACGAAGCGGATGTCGACTCCGGCCGCATCTCGGTCCTGGCGCCGGTCGGCACCGCCCTGCTGGGCCTGACGGTCGGCCAGCGGATCGACTGGCCGGTCAATGGCCGCACCCTGCGCCTGCGCGTGCTGTCGGTTTCGCCGCCGGACGCGACCTGAGGCCCGGACGCGAGCGGCGGCCTCCGTCCGCCGCCGCATCTCTGTCTGAGATCCGTCAGAGCACGAGGCCCACCGGGCAGCTGACGCCGGTACCACCGAGGCCGCAGTAGCCACCCGGATTCTTGTGCAGGTACTGCTGGTGCTCGTCCTCGGCGTAATAGAAGGTCGGCGCCGGATGGACGATTTCGGTGGTAATGGCCCCCAGCCCTGCGGCCTGGAGCTTCTGGGCGAAGACATCGCGGCTGCGCTGCGCCATCTCCAGCTGGGCTGGCGTTGTGCAGTAGATCGCCGAGCGGTACTGGGTTCCCACGTCATTGCCCTGGCGCATGCCCTGGGTCGGGTCGTGTCCCTCCCAGAAGGTTCGCAACAGGGTCTCGAACGCGATCCGCGCGGGGTCGAAAACCACCAGCACCGCTTCGGTATGCCCGGTCTGGCCTGAACACACTTCTCGATACGTCGGATTGGGCGTGAAGCCTCCGGAGTACCCCACAGCCGTGGTCACGACGCCCTGCAGCGTCCAGAACAGGCGCTCGGCGCCCCAGAAACAGCCCATCCCGAACTGCACCTGCTCGAGGCCTGCGAAGTCGTCGCGCAGGGGGCGGCCGTGCACGGCGTGGACGTTGTGCAGCGGCAGGGGCGTGTCGCGACCGGGCAGCGCATCCTCGCGCCGCGGCAGGCGTTGTTTCCAGGCTCCGATTCCGGGCATCACCATGTCTCCTGATGCGGCCATGCGCCGCACGGTTGTGGATGCGGCCGCGCGCGCCCGCTTCAAGGTCGGGAGCCTGGACGCTCCGCCCGCTTCAGGCGGCGCCTCGAGGCGACCCGTCCCCTCCGGGCGACATGCGCCGTGGCGGCACTCGTCCCGCCGATTGCAGCGGTGCCGCAGCGCCGCGTGGCGAGGGATGCCGACACACGGACCGGGCTGCTCATGCCCGGCCGAACGCGCGACCGTCAGCTGAAGATCGCTGGCGCCACCTGGATGCAGTTGCGCCCCTGCCGCTTGGCGGCATACAGCGCCTTGTCGGCCCGCGCGATGGCGGCAGCCGGGGTGTCTTCGCCACGCTGACGGGTGGCGATCCCGATGCTCACCGTCAGCCGGATGCGCTGGTCGTCGTGGCGTACCTCTATGTTCTCGACCGCAATGCGCATGCGCTCGCCCAGCGCCCGGGCATCCGCACCATCGCGGCCAGGCAGCACTGCGATGAATTCCTCGCCACCGTAGCGGCCGAACATGTCGGCCTCCGACAGCACGCCGCGCAACGCGCCAGCGACCTCGCGCAGGCACTCGTCGCCGCAGGCATGCCCGAACCGGTCGTTGACCGACTTGAAATGGTCGAGGTCGATGAACAGGACCGACACGGGACGGGCGCTGCGCTCGGCCTCGGCGAACGTGCGCTCGGTCCACAGGTCGATCGTCCGGCGATTCATGCTGCCGGTCAGCGCGTCCATCTCCGCCGACAGCCGCAGCTTGACGGCAGCGGCCGCCTGGTCGACCTGCAGCTGCACCATGCGCGCCAGCTCGCCGATCACCGACATCTCCTCGGTCGTGAAGCCCTCGCCGCCCTCGCGGCGTAGCAACAGCACGCCCCAGCCCGGCGCCCGCACCTGGAACGGGACCAGCGCTTCCATCGCCACGACCGGACCGCCTGGCGAGGGCCGCACCGGCTGCTGGAGCGGGAGGCCTGCGGTCGCCTGGCGCCGCAGGATCAGGTCCCGCCGGTTGATCTCGTGCTCCGCCGATGGCAGCGCGATGGAGGGCTCGACGAGCAGGTGGTCACGGCCCTGGTAGTCACGCAGCACCGCGATGCAGGACTCGCTCGGCACCAGCGGCAACAGGTGGTCCATCAGCAGACGGAAGCCCTGCCACGGGATCTCGCCCGGATCGAGACCGTTGAGCTGGATCTGCAGCGCAGTCGACAGATCGGCGCGCGCGGCCTCGCGGCGCATCCTGCGCTCGGTGTCCAGGCGCGCGAGCCGGTCGCGGTCACGTGCCTCGCGGTAGTCACCGATACGGTGGGTCAGGGCCAGGGCCAGCACGAGCGCGAAGGCGACCGCCGCGCCCTGATAGGCCAGGTAGAGCAGCGACCCGCCCGGGGCCAGGCCGTGTCGCGCGAGCGCCAGCCACAGGCCGGCGCCCATCGCCACCACGCCCACGGTGGCCAGCGGCCAGGCCATCGGCAGGGCGCGGCGCCCGGCGTCGACGAGCATGGCCAATACCGCCAGGCCCGAGAGCGTCCATGCGATGGCACTGACAGGCTGGGACAAGCGTTCGAGCCACGGCAGGTTGAGCAGGAACAGCGCGGCCAACCCGATCAGCACGACGCCGCCTCGACGCACCAGCCGTGCATGTCGCGGCGCACGGCCGTTGCTGGTGTAGGCCTCGATCATCCACAGCGCTGCCGCGGCCTGGACCAGGGTCAGCGCGGCCAGCCCCTGCAACCCCCACCACCCGAACAGCCGCACGCCCGGCAGTCCGTAAAGATGGCCGTTGAGGGCCTGCAGCAGCAGCATCAACGGCACGATGAAGCCGAACAATCCGATGAAGAGCCGATCGCGGGACGCATACGCCAACGCCAAGGCCAGGGCGGCCAGCGTCAGCAGTCCCCCATAGACCGCGCCGGTCAGTGCGATACCCGAAGCTTCGACGCGGCGGATGTCGGCGGCTTCGGCAAGCACCGGGCGCAGCCCGTCATGCAGCCCGCCGTCGGCCTGCGCCCTCAGGACCGTCGGCCCCTGCGCGTCGCGGGGCAGCACAAAGCGATAGCCGTGTGGCAGGAGGCCCTCGTCCGCGCCCACCGCGAAGAATTCCAGGGGTTCGCTCTGCCAGCCGTCGTCGGAGAAGACTTGCAACCTGTCCACCGGCTCGCGTGGAAACCACAGCGCCCAGCGTTCCGAGACCTCGGCAGGCAGCTCGACGCGCAGTTCGTACGTCCCCTCAGCCAGGGCCCGGACGGCGACCGGGTGGCTCTCTTCCGGCTGCAGCCGGGTCGTCGATACCAGGGCCGCGAACAGACCCATCAGCAGCACCAGGCAGGCCGCCAGCACCCAGCCATGAGCGGGCATCGCCCGGGAGGCGCTCAACTCCATCGACGCGCCCGCCCGCCGGCCCGTCCCGGCCGGGGTCGGCATGCATCAATGACCGGACGCGCTGGCTCGCGCATGCCTCGCCCCCCCCTGTTGATACTTGTCCATCGCAACTCGCGTGCCACGGTTTCCGTACCGTCGTCACGAAAGTATGGCAGGTACCGGGCGCGGAGCGTGCTGATGCCCCGATGACGGCGCGGGCCTGCCCGACGGGGGCAGTCCGCTACACTGCACGGCTCACATCCGCTTCCTCCCCTGAGTCCCCATGTCCTCCCCAGGCCCTGCCGAATCCGCCGTTCAGCCCTCCGACGCCACCGCACCGGTGCGTCAGGACTTCATCCGGCAGATCGTCCGCGAAGACCTGGCCAGCGGAAAGCACACGAGCGTGCGCACGCGCTTTCCGCCCGAGCCCAACGGCTACCTGCACATCGGCCACGCCAAGGCGATCTGCCTGGACTTCGGCATCGCCGCGGAATTCGGCGGCCGCTGCAACCTGCGTTTCGACGACACCAATCCGGAGAAGGAAGACCTCGAGTTCGTTCGCGCGATCGAGGACGACGTGCGCTGGCTGGGCTTCGACTGGGCCGAGTTGCGCCATGCCTCGGATTATTTCGACGTCTACTACGCCGCCGCGGAGAAGCTCATCAGGCAGGGCGACGCCTTCGTCTGCGACCTGACCGCCGAGCAGGTGCGCGAGTACCGCGGCACGCTCACCGAGCCGGGTCGCAACTCCCCCTTCCGTGATCGCGGCGTCGAAGAGAACCTGGATCTCTTCCGGCGCATGCGCGCGGGCGAGTTCGCCGATGGAACCCGCACGCTGCGCGCGAAGATCGACATGGCGAGCGGCAACATGAACCTGCGCGATCCGGCGCTGTACCGGATCAAGCAGGTCCCCCACCAGAACACCGGCGACGCCTGGCCGATCTATCCCATGTACGACTTCGCCCACGCGCTGGGCGACGCGATCGAAGGCATCACCCATTCGTTGTGCACGCTCGAGTTCGAGGATCATCGCCCGCTGTACGACTGGGTGGTGGACCGGGTCGACCTGGCGGGCAATCCGGACCTGCTGGCATCGCTGAGCGAGCGCGGCCTGCCGAATGTCGCTGCCAAGCCGCGGCAGATCGAGTTCTCGCGCCTGAACATCAACTACACGGTGATGAGCAAGCGCAAGCTGACCCAGCTGGTCACAGAAGGCCTGGTCGACGGTTGGGACGACCCGCGCATGTACACCTTGCAGGGCCTGCGCCGGCGCGGCTACACACCGGCCAGCCTGCGCCTGCTGGTCGACCGGGTGGGCATCAGCAAGCAGAACTCGGTGATCGACTTCTCGGTGCTCGAGGGCGCATTGCGCGACGACCTCGACGCGCGCGCGCCGCGGCGCATGGCGGTGGTCGATCCGCTCAAGCTGGTGCTGACCAACCTGCCCGAGGGCCACGCGGAGACACTGGTGTTCTCCAACCATCCCAAGGACGAAGCGCAGGGCACTCGCGAGGTGCCGTTCTCGCGCCAGCTGTGGATCGAGCGTGACGACTTCGCCGAGGTGCCGCCCAAGGGCTGGAAGCGCCTGGTGCCCGGAGGCGAAGTCCGCCTGCGCGGCGCCGGCATCGTGCGCTGCGATGAAGTGGTCAAGGACGAGAGCGGCGCGATCGTCGAACTGCGCGGCACCCTCGACCCCGAATCGCGCCCCGGCATGGAAGGCGCGAACCGCAAGATCAAGGGCACGATCCACTGGGTCAGTGCGGCGCATGCGGTCGAATCCGAGGTGCGGTTGTTCGACCGGCTGTTCGTGGTCGCCAAACCGGACGACGAATCCACCGGCAAGACCTATCGCGACCACCTCAATCCCGACTCCAGGCGCAGCGTGACCGGCTACGTGGAACCCGCCGCCGCGGCCGCGGCGCCCGAGCAGGCATTCCAGTTCGAGCGCCTCGGCTACTTCGTCGCCGACCGTTACGACCATGCGCCTTCCAGGCCGGTGTTCAACCGCAGCGTGACCCTGCGTGACACCTGGGCCACCGGCAAGGACGCGGGCTGAGCATGCGCACGCCGCGCACACGGCATGACGGTAGGATCGGCGACATGGGCGCTCCCTCCACCCGCCGCCTCCGACACCTGGTGTCCGCGATCGTCGCGACCGCGCTGCTTGCGCTGGCCGCGTGCGCCGCGCCGGCCACGTCCGCTCCGGTCGTTGCCGACCCGACGCCGGTTTCCGACGCAAGCCCGCCCGGCACGCCGTTGCCCGCCAACCCGCTGCAGCCCGACCGCAGCTGTCGCGTCGACGCCGACTGCGCCGTCAAGAACGTCGGCAACTGTTGCGGCTACCAGCCCGCCTGCGTCAATGCCAATGCACAGGTCGATCCGCAGGCGGTCCAGGCCGACTGCGCCCGCCGCGGCATTGCCGGCGTTTGCGGCTTCGTCGAGATCGAGGCCTGCAGTTGCGTGAACTCGCGCTGCGAAGCGCCGTCCCCGGGCAGCCTGCTGCGCTGAGCGCACGCGCCCTTCCTTTCGTTTTTCCGGAATTCCGATGCTGTATGCCCAGGTCCACCTGACCCTGCCCGCGTGGGTGCACGAACACGTCGATGCGTCGCGCACGCATGCCGGCGACGACGCCAAGGTCGCGCTCGCGATCGAGCTGTCGCGGCTGAACATCGAGGCCGGAAGCGGCGGACCGTTCGGCGCGGTGGTCTTCGATGCCCACGACCGGATCGTCTCGGTCGGCGTCAACCGCGTCATGCCGCTCAGCTGTTCGGTCGCCCATGCCGAGACCATGGCCTACATGCTCGCGCAGCAGCGGCTGCAGACGCCGCGACTCAACGAGCATGGTCCGATGACCCTGGCGACGTCGTCGCAACCCTGCTGCATGTGCTACGGCGCCACCGTCTGGGCGGGCATCGACCGCCTCCTGATCGGCGCGCGTGCGCAGGACGTGGAAGCCCTGACCCCGTTCGACGAAGGTCCGCTGCCCGAAGACTGGATCGGCGCGCTCAACCAGCGCGGCATCGAGGTCGTGCGCGACATCCTGCGCGACGACGCGCGCGCGGTGCTGCGCACCTACGGCGAAACCGACGGAGCCAAGTACTGACATGCACGATCACGACCCGAACCAGAGCGACTCGACCGAAGTGACCGCCGCGGAGCACGCGACCGATGGCGGCGACACAGCCGCTTCCTCGCCATCGATCAGCGGCCTGCTGTGCTACTGCCGCGCCGGCTTCGAACCGGACCTGGCGGCGGAGCTGACCGAGCGCGCGGCCGGCGTGCATGTCGCCGGTTACGCCCAGACCAGCCGCAACGACGGCTATGTGCTGTTCCATTCCGACAACGGCCCGTCGCTGACCCACGAGCTGCCCTTCGCCGAACTCGTCTTCGCCCGGCAGAAGCTGATGCTGCTGGCCGAGCTGCGCGACCTCGATCCGACCGACCGCATCACCCCGATCTTCGAGGCGCTGGCCGGTCGCGGACGCCACGGCGAGCTGATGGTCGAGCATCCCGATTCCGAGGAAGGCAAGCAGCTCGCCGGACTCGCCCGCAGCTTCGGCAACGCGCTGCGCCCGGCGCTGCGCAAGCGCGGATTCCTGAGCCAGAAGGACGAAGCGCGCTTCCCGCGGCTGCACGTGTTCTTCGTGTCCGGCACCCATGCCTACCTCGCCCAGTCGGTCGTCGGCGACAGCGCCCCCTGGCCACTCGGCATCCCGCGCCTGCGTATGCACGCCGATGCGCCGTCACGCTCGGCGCTGAAGCTCGAGGAGGCCTTCATGGCGCTGCTGACCGAGCGCGAGCGCCATGCCCGCATCAAGCCGGGCATGCGCGCGGTCGACCTGGGCGCGGCGCCCGGCGGCTGGACCTGGGTGCTGACCCGCGAACACATGCGCGTGACCGCGGTCGACAACGGGCCGATGCAGGCCGAACTGCTCGAGACCGGCCTGGTCGAGCATCACCGCGTCGACGGGTTCCGCTACCAGCCGGTCGGCGCGGTGGACTGGATGGTCTGCGACATGGTCGAGCAACCACGCAAGGTCGCCGAGCGCATGGCCACCTGGTTCCGCGAAGGCTGGTGCCGCAACGCGGTGTTCAACCTCAAGCTGCCGATGAAGAAGCGCTGGCAGGAAACGCTGCTGGCCCTGGATACTTTCGCCAACAACGCCGGCGAGCACGACAAACTCACCATCCGCGCCCGCCAGCTCTATCACGACCGCGAAGAGATCACGGTCTACGCCAGCGTCGAATAACCGGAGCAGCAGCGTCATGGCCGCAGGCTGGATCACCATCGTCGCCCCCTACCTGCCGGAGATCGTGCGGCTGGCGCGGCCGATCTTCACCCGCACGCCGCCGCTGATCGATCCGGGGCAGCTGCGCCGCAACGACGTGCTCGATGCGCAGATCGCGGAACTGCAGGACGCCGCGGACCAGAACGCGGACTCGATCGGCAAGCTCGCCGCCGACATGCAGAAGACCATCGAGGTGCTGCAACTGGCGGCCGCGCGCGCGGAGCGGCGGCTGGTCCGCGCGCAAGCCCTGGCGATCATTGCGACGACCATCGCGACGCTGGCGTTCGGCCTCGCGGCGTGGGCCCTGGCGCACTGACACCGGCGCCACACCGGCGCTGCATACTGCGCGCGCCTTCCCTTCCGGATCTCTGCGCATGGCGTCCAGCCTGCTGACCCTGCTCGACGATATCGCCACCGTCCTCGACGACGTGGCGCTGATGACCAAGGTGGCCGCGCGCAAGTCCGCCGGCGTGCTCGGCGACGATCTCGCCCTCAATGCCCAGCAGGTGACCGGCGTCAATGCCGACCGCGAGCTGCCCGTGGTCTGGGCGGTCGCCAAGGGCTCGGCGCGCAACAAGGCGATCCTGGTGCCCGCGGCCCTGGCGATCAGTGCCTGGCTGCCGTGGCTGGTCACGCCGCTGCTGATGGCCGGCGGGCTGTTCCTCTGCTACGAGGGCTTCGAGAAAGTGATGCACAAGCTGGTGCACCGCGCCGAGGACGATGCCGCCAAGGCCTCGCGCACGGCCGCCCTCGCCGGGGCGGACGTCGATCCGGTCGCCTACGAGCGCGACAAGATCCGCGGCGCGGTCCGCACGGACCTGATCCTCTCGGCCGAGATCATCGCGATCACCCTCGGCACCGTCGCCTCCGCCGCCTTCCTGACCCGGCTGGGTGTGCTGGTCGGCATCTCGATACTGATGACGATCGGCGTCTACGGACTGGTCGCGGGGATCGTGAAGCTCGACGACGCCGGCCTGTACCTGAGCCGCCGCGCCTCGGCCCTGGCGCAGGCGCTCGGCCGCGGCATCCTCGGCGTTGCGCCGTGGCTGATGAAGGCGCTGGCGATCGTCGGCACGGCGGCGATGTTCCTCGTCGGCGGGGGCATCCTCACCCACGCCGTGCACGACGTGCAGACCTGGATCGACGATGCGGCCTCGGGCCTGGGCGCCTTGCCGGAGATCGGCTCGGTACTGGGCGCGATGCTGCCGACCCTAATCAATGCGGTGGTCGGCGTCGTGGCCGGCGGTCTCGTGGTTGGCGTCGTCGCGCTGGTCCGGCGCTTGCGCGGCAGGCCGGAATCGGCGCACTGAGCACAGCCTGCGTCGCCTGGAGCGGTCCGCGCGGCGCAGCACCTTGCCGGGACGATTCGGAGGCATCCCGTGCCGGCCGGGCTGCACGGCGCCGCGCATGCACCGGCCGCCGGCCATGGCGCGCAAGTGCAGCCATGCCCGATCGCGATCACGCTCTTAACCGGGCCGCGAGAACGGTCAGCCAGCGGGATGACGATCGGGCGCGACCGCGGGGCGGGATGGGCCACAACACCGGCGGCGACCTCAGCGGGTCGGCCGTGAGCCATGGCCAACGCGCCCGCGCGTGGCCACCACTCCATCGGCGGTCAGACGCCGGCGGCCCGCTTCCACAGCAGATTGCGCAGCGGCGGCAGCGCCCCCGCGATGCCCA
>Ga0233372_1000915_pt1 | contig 12158 bp, 10 predicted proteins | sample ElkDunMinimDraft_4_FD_191538 | JGI IMG/M metagenome (GOLD analysis project Ga0233372, IMG submission 191538) | Fecal eukaryotic communites from dung pellets of Tule Elk in California, USA - Elk Dung D8 | ecosystem: Host-associated > Mammals > Digestive system > Large intestine > Fecal | place... | reverse complement strand
GCGACGGCAACGACAGCCCGGCGTGGAGCCGCACCCGAGGCGAGTACGAAAGTCGGGCCCGGCCACCCGACGGCCCGGTGGTGCCGTACGCCGAGTTGCACACGCACTCGGCGTTCAGCTTCCTCGACGGCGCCTCGACCCCGGAGGAACTGGTCGAAGAAGCGGTGTGTCTCGGCCTCGAGGCTCTCGCGATCACCGACCACGACGGCCTGTACGGCGCCGTGCGTTTCGCCGAAGCCGCGCGGGAACTCGATATGCGGACGGTGTTCGGTGCGGAGTTGACGCTCGACGATGCACATCTGCTGGTGCTCGCCCGCGGACAGGAAGGGTACCGCCGGTTGTCTCGGCAGATCGCCGATGCACACCTGGTCGGAGGGGAGAAGAACGAACCTCGTTACGACTACGACGCGCTCACCGATGCGGCGGGCGGCCACTGGCAGATCCTCACCGGGTGCCGTAACGGACACGTGCGCCGTGCCCTCGACAACGGTGGTCCGGGAGTCGCCGAAGCGGCTCTGCTCGATCTCGTCGACCGGTTCGGGCCCGACCGCGTCACCGTCGAACTCACGTGGCAGGGAACTCCCGACGATTACGAACGCAATGTCGCACTGTTCGGACTCGCGGAGCGCCACGGAATTTCGTCTGTCGCCGGTACCGCCGCACACTTCGCCCGGCCGGAGCGCCGACGACTCGCCATGGCCATGGCGGCCATATCCGATCGACAGAGCCTCGACGACGCAGCGAGTCGCCTCCCTCCCGCCGGTGGCGGCCATCTCCGCTCCGGAGCCGAGATGGCCCGGCTGTTCACGGCCTTTCCCGGTGCCGTGCACACCGCGGCGGAACTCGGCCGCGAATGTGCTTTCGACCTGCGGCTCATCGCCCCGAAGCTACCTCCGTTCGACGTGCCCGACGGGCACACGGAGTTCACGTGGCTGCGCGCCCTCACCTACGCGGGCGCACTCCGACGGTACGGACCGGTCGAGCACAACCGGGATGCGTACCGGCAGATCGAACACGAACTCGGCATCATCGGCAGTCTCGGCTTTCCCGGTTACTTCCTGGTCGTCCACGACATCGTCGAGTTCTGCAGGGACAACGACATCCTTTGCCAGGGAAGAGGTTCGGCTGCCAACTCTGCTGTCTGTTACGCCATCGGCATCACCAACGTCGACCCCGTGCGCAACCGACTACTGTTCGAACGGTTCCTGTCACCGGAGCGCGACGGACCTCCCGATATCGACCTCGACATCGAATCCGATCGGCGCGAAGAAGCAATCCAGCACGTCTATGCGAAATACGGCCGGACCCACGCCGCGCAGGTCGCCAACGTCATCACCTACCGCGGAAGGTCGGCGGTTCGCGACATGGCGCGCGCGCTCGGTTACTCGCAGGGGCAGCAGGATGCGTGGAGCAAACAGATCAGCAGATGGGGAGGGGTGAGCGTCGAAACCGACGCAGACATCCCCACTGCCGTTCTCGATCTCGCCGAGCAGATCGAAGGCCTGCCACGACATCTCGGAATCCATTCGGGCGGCATGGTGATCTGCGACCGGCCCGTCTCCGATGTGTGCCCTGTCGAATGGGCGCGAATGCCGGGCCGCACCGTCCTGCAATGGGACAAGGACGATTGTGCCGCCGCGGGACTCGTGAAGTTCGACCTACTCGGACTGGGAATGCTCTCCGCGTTGCATTACATGATCGATCTCGTCGCCGAACATGAAGGTGTCCGGGTCGATCTCGCGCAACTCGACCTGACCGAGGACGGCGTGTACGAGATGCTGCGCCGCGCCGACTCGGTGGGTGTGTTCCAGGTGGAGTCACGCGCGCAGATGGCAACCTTGCCGCGTCTGAAACCCCGGAACTTCTACGACCTCGTCATCGAAGTAGCGCTCATCCGGCCCGGACCCATCCAGGGCGGGTCCGTGCATCCGTACATCCGCCGTCGCAACGGACTCGAACCGGTCACCTACGACCATCCGTGTCTCGAGAAGTCGCTCGAACGCACCCTCGGTGTCCCCCTGTTCCAGGAACAGTTGATGCAGATGGCCGTCGATGCCGCCGGGTTCAGCGCAGCCGAGGCCGATCAGTTGCGACGGGCGATGGGATCGAAGCGATCGCCCGAGAAGATGGAGCGCCTGCGCGACCGCCTCTACGACGGGATGCGAGAGTTGCACGGCATCACCGGCGCCGTCGCCGACGGCATCTACGAAAAACTGCATGCGTTCGCGAATTTCGGTTTCCCCGAGAGCCATTCACAGAGTTTCGCGTCGCTCGTCTTCTATTCCGCCTGGTTCAAACTGCATCATCCCGCCGCATTCTGCGCGGGTCTGCTCCGGGCGCAGCCGATGGGCTTCTACTCTCCGCAGTCGCTCGTCGCCGACGCACGCCGGCACGGGGTGATCGTGCACGGTCCCGACATCGGTGCGAGCCTCGCGCAGGCGACGGTGGAGAACGCGGGGAAGGAAGTGCGGCTCGGTCTTGCGTCGGTGCGGCACATCGGCGAGGACCTTGCCGAACGGATCGTCACCGAACGGCAGGAACACGGCCCGTACACCTCGTTCCTGGACCTCACCGCGCGTATCGAATTCACCACTGCGCAGGCCGAGGCACTCGCGACCGCCGGAGCGCTCGGCGGGTTCGGCGTCACCCGGCGTGAGGCGCTGTGGGCTGCTGCCCCCGCTGCCACTCAGCGCCCGGGGCGACTGCCCGGTGTGGGGGCGACCGCCGTGGCGCCGGCACTGCCGGGCATGAGCGCCCTCGAGCTGGCCGCCGCCGATGTCTGGGCCACGGGGGTGTCCCCGGACAGTTACCCGACGCAGTTCCTGCGTGCACGGCTCGACGCGCTCGGCGTGGTTCCGGCGTCGCGACTGCTCGACGTGCCGGACGGAACGAGGGTGCTCGTCGGAGGGGCGGTGACGCACCGGCAGCGACCCGCAACGGCCGCAGGCGTCACCTTCCTCAACCTGGAGGACGAAACCGGCATGGTGAACGTGGTGTGTTCGGTCGGGCTGTGGGCGCGGTACCGCACCCTCGCCCACACCGCCTCGGCGTTACTCGTCCGGGGGCGACTCCAGAACGCCGACGGCGTGGTGACGCTGCTCGCCGACCACCTGGAACCTTTGGACCTGCGGATGCCGGGCAAGTCGCGCGACTTTCAGTGATGCCCACAACTGTCGGTGGCCTGTATCGGGTGCATGGAGGGTGGCCTGCGGGGTCGCGCTACCGTGGGGACGTTCCCGATCGTGTGCCCCCGGAATCGTCAACCTGGTCGCGTGGCTCGTCATGCGCCTGCGATGCTCGTCCGGAGTACCCGACGAAACCCTTGATCGAGAGGACCCACACCGATGCGTGAGGTCGACCTGGTTGCCTTCGAGACCGCACTCGCCGACGGAGCACCCGTCATCGATGTACGCGAACGCGACGAATACGCCCAGGTGCGGGTGCCCGGCGTCACCAATATCCCGCTCAGTGAGTTCGTCGCCCGCGTCGACGAGATTCCCACGACCGGGACCGTGTACGTGATCTGCGCCGTCGGCGGACGCAGCCTCCAGGCCGCCAACTATCTCGCGGGCCGGGGAATCGACGCGGTGTCCGTCGCCGCGGGCACCGACGGGTGGGCGCGTTCGGGCAGGCCCACCGAGAGCGGCGAGTAGCGGCAGCGGCCGCGGGGCCGCAGCACTCAGTGAGCGGCAGCGGTGCCGAGCAGTGCTGCGGCTCCCGCGACCAACCCGTCGCGCCGTTGAACGTTGTCGTGACCGCCGCAGAATTCGCGGTAGTCGACGTCGAAATCCTTGTGCGTGCAGCAGGTACCGAACATCCCGATTCGAGAGGGAAGCGAATCAGACAGCGCCCTCGAAGCCGTTCTGGCGCCAGGCTTCGTAACTGACCACCGCGGCGGCGTTCGACAGGTTCAGCGAGCGCCGGCCCGGCAGCATCGGAATGCGGACCTGCGCGGTGATGTGCGGGTCGGACAGGACCTCTTCCGAGAGCCCCGTCGGCTCCGGTCCGAACAGCAGCACGTCGCCCGGCCGGTACTCGATCTCTGCGTAACCGGTGGTGCCGTGAGCGGTGAAAGCGTACACGCGCTCGGGGCGCAGGGCCTCCCACGCGGCAGCAAGATCGGCGTGAACCGTGACCGACGCGAGGTCGTGGTAGTCGAGACCCGCCCGGCGCAGTTTCGGCTCCGAGAGGTCGAACCCGAGTGGTTCCACGAGGTGCAGTTCGGCACCCGTCGCGGCAACCATCCGAATGGCGTTGCCGGTGTTGGGCGGAATGCGTGGTTCGTGGAACATCACTCTGAACATAACCAGAGAAAGATAGCACCACGACGGTAAACGCCCTGGGCCTGGGAGGTCGCGCCCCGATGGTGGCCGGGGCGCGACCCCTCCGAGTGCCCGCAGAAGACGGATGTCGCCGGACGGTGAGCACATGCGCTGCCGACTAGAAGGATCCCCCCAGCAGGAGGTGGATCACCGCGAACGGCATCCCGAGGAAAGCAATAGCGGTGAAGAGCGCGGACTGTATCGGCTCTCCTGCGACGTACCCGTCGCCGATCCATTGCAAGATTTCGACCGAGCCCATGGTGTGCCTCCTGTTTTCGGTTGTGTGTCAACGGGATTGTCGCGCGCACACGACAATCCGTTACTGATTGTGTATCGGCTTCGGCGAGGTTCGCGACGGCAGATGTGGCCCGGCGGTCTCGATGCCGCGGCAAGGTTGTGAAAAGTCTTCTACGTCAATGGGTTCGAATGACAGACTGCCGAGCTGTGTTGATGGTGGTGGACCGGTTGTGTCCATTTCGCGCACGCTCCGTCATCGAATGTTGTTGTGCGAAAGCAACATCTTGCGGTTTTGTTCCGATCCGTGTCGGCCGCGCAACAACCCCTTGGCGCGCACGCTGACAAGTGACACCGCGGTGGTGCCGGTGGATGTTCCGGAATGGAGTCGCCCGGGAGTATCCGGCCCGAGTTCTGCCGGGCCTGCTCACGCTGCAACAGCCCCGAGGCGGCAACAGTAGGTAAGCCGGGCACCGCTCATGACATGACCCCGCCCCGGGCCCTACACGGCGGACGGCAACCGGAATCGGCAGACCGCGACCCGCGCACGCGGGCTGACGATCCGCGGCGCGCAGTCGCCTGGAACAATGGAACCGTGACTGCGACGATCCTGGACGGCAAAGCAACCCGCGACGAGATTTTCGAGGACCTGAAGGCACGAGTGGCCGTGCTGAGGGAGCAGGGCATCACGCCCGGCCTCGGCACCATCCTCGTGGGCGACGACCCGGGATCGGCAGCGTACGTGCGCGGCAAGCACAACGACTGCGCGAAGGTCGGCATCACGTCGATCCGCAAGGACCTGCCCGCCGACATCACCCAGGAACAGCTCGAGCAGGCGATCGACGAGCTCAATGCGGATCCGGCCTGCACCGGATACATCGTGCAGTTGCCGTTGCCCCGGCACCTCGACGAGAACGCTGCCCTCGAGCGGATCGACGCAGACAAGGACGCCGACGGGCTGCATCCGATCAATCTCGGTCGTCTGGTGCTCGGCAAAGAGGCGGCACTGCCCTGCACGCCGCGAGGAATCCTGCACCTCCTGCGGCGCTACGACGTGCCGATCGCGGGATCGCACGTGACGGTCGTGGGCCGCGGTGTCACCGTCGGCCGCCCGATCGGGCTGCTGTTCACGCGCCGCAGCGAGAACGCCACCGTCACGCTGTGCCACACCGGCACCCGGGACCTCGCCGCGGAGGTGCGCCGGGCCGACATCGTGATTGCGGCGGCCGGCGTACCCGGACTCGTCACCGCCGACATGGTCAAGCCGGGCGCGGCAGTCCTGGATGTGGGCGTCTCGCGCACTCCGGACGGGCTGCGCGGCGACGTCGCCGACGATGTGCGCGAGGTCGCGGGTTTCGTCTCCCCGAACCCCGGCGGCGTCGGACCGCTCACCCGCGCCTTCCTGCTCACCAACGTGGTGGAGCGGGCAGAGCAACTCGCGGCGCGCTGACCGGGCACGGGCACACAGTCATGGGCCGGGCCTTGCGGTTCGCACGTCTGAATCTGCCGCTCATTGCCGTCACTCTGGTGATCGCGATCGCGGTGGCGCTCGTTCTCGCGGACCGGTGGCGGCGCGGCGCGTTCGTCTTCGGGGGTGCCACGATCCTTGCGGGGCTGCTGCGGTGGGTTCTCGACGACAGTCGGGTCGGTGTACTCGCGGTGCGCAGCAAGGGCTTCGACGTGGGGGCGCTCCTCGTCGTCGGAGGGGTCATCGTCGCGCTCGCGGCGTCCATCGATCCGCTCGGCACCGGATAGCCGGCTGCGGGTGGGCCGGGCGGTATCCCGCCCGCAGCCCCCGGTTCAGAGGTGCAGATCCTGCTTACGGATCAGGGCGGTCGCGATGACGCTGACCGCGGCTGTCCCGACGAGGTAGGCGCATGCGATCCAGGGGCTGCCGCCGCCGACGGCGATGAGCGCGGTCAGGATCATGGGGGTGACGCCCGACGCGTAGATGCCGGAGAACTGGTAGACCACCGACAATCCCGTGTACCGGATTTCCGCGGGGTACAGGCTCGCATACAGAGTTCCCTGCGCGCCGTAGAAGAGGGCGTGGACGATGCCGAAGACCACGACCATGGCGACCGCGAACCAGACGAGGCTGTTCGTTCCGAAAAGCCCGAACGCGGGGAACACGGCGACGCCGTAGGCCGCGATGCCGATGAGGTAGATCCGTTTCGCGCCGAACCTGTCCACCAGCAGGCCCGACAGCGGCAGCAGCGCAGCCATCACGAGCGCGGCCACGGTGACCACCAGCAGCACCGGCACCTTCTCGAAGTTCAGATCCTTGGTGGCGTAGGCGATCGCGAACACGCCCCACGTGTTGAAGGCGGCACCTTCGCCCCATCTCGAGAGCAGACCCAGAACCGTGCCGCGGCGGACCGCCGGCCGGAAGACGTCCAACAGTGGCGCCGCCGACCTCTTCGCGAGGTCTTGGACCTCACGGAACGCGGGGGTCTCGTCGACCTTGAGCCGGACGACGAACCCCACGACGACGAGAACAAGACTGAGAAGGAAGGCGATGCGCCATCCGTACGCCAGGAACTGCTCGTCGTCGAAGATCACCTGTAGTGCTGCGAAGACCCCGGTGCCCAGTGCGAGACCCAGGGCCAGACCGACCTGCGGAATGCTCCCGAACAGGCCCCGCTTCTTTTCCGGACTGTGCTCCACGGCGAGCAGCACCGCGCCGGCCCATTCGCCGCCCAGGGCGAAGCCCTGCAGTATGCGCAGCACCAGCAGCAGAACCGGTGCGAGAACTCCCACCTGCTCGTGGGTCGGCAGAATTCCCATCAGGGCCGTGGCGATGCCCATGATGAACATCGTGAGCGCGAGTGTCTTCTTGCGGCCGATGCGGTCGCCGATATGGCCGAAGACGACGCCGCCGATCGGTCGCACCAGGAAGCCCACCGCGAAGGTGGCGAACGCGAGCATCGTTCCGACGAAGGAACTCTGGTCGGGGAAGAAAAGCTGGTTGAACACCAGGCTCGCGGCGGTGGCGTAGAGGAAGAAGTCGTACCACTCCACGGTGGTGCCGAGCAGACTGGCCGCGACGACGGTGCGCAGGCGTTTGCGGCGCTCCGGATCCGATTCGATCCCGGGCGCGGGAGTGGGCTGGGACAGCGTGGTCATGGGCTCGATCCGTCTGTAGAGGTCTGCAACCCGGCGACGCTAACCACCACCGGGACTGCACCGCACCGGTTCTGCTCACGCTGATTCCAACTGTCGCTCCACACCGCGGAGCCCTGATGTACTGAGCTCCGTTTCATGCCTGCCGTCGACCCGAGGATGTCGCGTGTCTTTGCATCTGCACTGGTTTCTGCCCACCTACGGGGACTCCCGGAATCTCATGGCAGGAGGTCACGGAAGCTCGATGGCGGGAGATCGTCCCGCAACCCTGCGCTATCTGAACCAGATCGGAGCCGCTGCCGAGTCCAGCGGGTTCGAATCGGTGCTCACGCCGACCGGAGCGTGGTGCGAAGACGCGTGGCTGACCACGGCGATGATGATCGACACCACGGACACTCTCAAGTTCCTCGTCGCGTTACGTCCCGGGCTCATCTCCCCGACCCTCGCCGCCCAGATGGCCGCGACTTTCCAATGGCAATCACAGGGCCGGCTGCTCCTCAACGTGGTCACCGGCGGTGAAGATCACGAGCAGCGCACCTTCGGCGACTTTCTCGACAAGAACCAGCGCTATGCGCGGTGCGGCGAGTATCTCGACGTTCTCCGCCGGCTGTGGGCGGGCAACGGACCGGTCGACTTCGACGGCGACTACATCAAGGTCGAGAACGCACAGCTTCAGCGCATTCCCGACCCGGCACCGCCGTTGTTCTTCGGCGGGTCTTCTCCCGCCGCGGGAACCGTCGCGTCGAGGTACTGCGACACCTACCTCACCTGGGGTGAGCCGCCGAGCGCGGTCGCCGACAAGATCGCCTGGATCCGTGGGCTGGCCGACATCCAGGGACGCACCCTCGACTACGGCATCCGGCTGCACGTCATCAGCCGGGACACGTCGGAACAGGCGTGGGCGGAGGCCGACCGGCTGCTCTCGCAACTCGATCCCGCGACGATCGAGAAGGCGCAGCAGAGTCTGGCCCGCTCGGGATCGGAAGGGCAACGGCGGATGGTGGAACTGCACGGGGGAGGGGCCGCCTACTCCGCGGGCCGCGACGCGCGCAGTCTCGAGGTGTCGCCGAACCTGTGGACCGGTGTCGGCTTGGTTCGGGGTGGCGCGGGCACGGCGCTGGTCGGCTCACACGAGGAGGTCGCCGATCGGATCGCCGAGTACGCGGCGGTCGGGCTCGACCACTTCGTGTTCTCCGGGTATCCCCACCTCGAAGAGGCATATCGGTTCGGTGAGGGTGTGCGGCCGATCCTCGAGCGACGCGGCCTGGTGGCGCCGCGCGAGGATCGGCCGGGCGATCTGTCGGGTTCGACGGCGTTCCTGCCGTCCGCCCGGTAGGGCCGCGGTCAGCCCTGCGCCAGCACCATCAATTCGTCGAGGAGTTTCGCCACGGCTTCCGCTTCGGTGAGGAAGCCGTCGTGGCCGTTGCGGGAGACGAGGACGCGCAGTCGGTCGGCTCCCGGGAGCCCGTCCGCGATCTCCTGCTGTAACCGCAGCGGATACAGGCGGTCCGAGTCGACGCCGGCGACGATGGTCTTCACGGGAGTTGAAGCGAGCGCAGCGTCGACGCCACCGCGGCCGCGGCCTACGTCGTGCCGGTTCATCACTTCGGACAGCACGACGTAGGTGCCCGGATCGAACCGTGCCACGAGCTTGTCGGCCTGATGCTCGAGGTACCCCTCCACCGAGTACCGCCCCCCGCGCCACGGGTCCTCGCCGTCCTGCGGGTGGTTCGCGAACCGGGCATCGAGTTCGAGTTCGGTGCGGTAGGTCAGGTGCGCGATGCGGCGGGCGATGCCGAGACCGGTCGCGGGGATGCGGCCGGTGCCGTAGTAGTCGCCTCCCTGCCAGTCCGGATCCGCGGTGATCGCGGCGATCTGCGTGCTCTGCATGCCGATCTGGTCGGCGGTCGCGCGTGCGCCGGTCGCGAGCACGAGGGCAGCGCGTACCCGGTCGGGGTGGGTGACGATCCACTCGAGTGTGCGCATACCGCCCATGGAGCCGCCGGTCACAGCGGCGAGGGTGTCGATGCCGAGCGCGTCGAGCAGTGCGGCTTCGGCGGCGACCTGATCGCGCACGGTGATCTGGGGGAACCGTGAACCCCAGGCCGTGCCGTCGGGTGCGAGGCTTCCCGGGCCGGTGGTGCCGCGGCAGCCGCCGAGCACGTTGGTGGAGATCACGCACCACCGATCGGTGTCGAGCGGGGCTCCGGGACCGACCATTCCCGACCACCAGCCCGGCGACGGATGATCCGGACCGGCCTGGCCGGTCACATGCGAATCACCTGTCAGGGCGTGCTCGATGAGGACGACGTTGTCGCGGGCAGCAGAGAGCGCACCCCATCGCTGAACCGCGATCGTGACGTCCGGAAGCGACTCGCCGCTCTCGAGCTTCAGGGAGCCGATGCGGATCTTTTGCAGGCGTCCGTCGGCGGGCGGCAGTTCGACGTGCGCCGGCTGCGTGTCCGTGTCTGTGGTCAAGGCGTGACCGCCTCGGCGTGGGGAGAGAACGAGGCGCCACGGGCAAGCGTGATCGACTCGACGGCCCGGCCGCTCGGGGGGAAGATGTACTGGGTGTCGCTCATCATGTCCTTCGAACCCTGGGGGAGGGCGCGGAGCAGGAGCTGTTCGCTCGTCATCTCACCCTCCCGAAACCGGCTTGCCGTCGGCCTTCCGACGACCGTGTCCTCACCCGGAGCACCCCACCCTGGCTGGAGGGTTGCCGGCCAGCAAGCCGGGGCTTCGCGCTGGCACTCATGACCTCGCCGAAAGTCTAGCGACTCTCGCGCGCGAAGGGGCATGGGGTCCCGCAGCGGCTGTGACCAGCGGCAAGGTTACCGGTCGGTAGTAGTCGAGGGCGGTATTGCCGCTTTGCGGACGCGTCGGATAGCAGTACGCTTGTCTTGTTTGGTCGCTGTCAGTACGCGGGACAGGGCCATGCTCGCTCGTACCGAGCCGATGGCGACTGCGCTCACAAAGCACAGTCGATTGGGGACCAAGTAAACGTCCTAGGAGGACAAGAAGCGCACATGTCCAAGATCAAAGTTGAGGGTAAAGTCGTCGAACTCGACGGCGACGAGATGACCCGCATTATCTGGCAGTTCATCAAAGACAAGCTGATCCATCCGTACCTGGACGTGGATCTCGAATATTACGACCTCGGTGTGGAGCACCGCGATGCCACCGACGATCAGGTGACCATCGACGCGGCCAACGCCATCAAGAAGCACAACGTCGGCGTCAAGTGCGCGACGATCACGCCGGACGAGGCGCGGGTCGAAGAATTCGGCCTGAAGAAGATGTGGCGTTCGCCCAACGGCACCATCCGTAACATCCTCGGCGGCACCATTTTCCGCGCGCCGATCATCATCTCGAACGTGCCGCGCCTGGTGCCGGGCTGGACCAAGCCCGTCATCGTCGGCCGCCACGCATTCGGTGATCAGTACCGCGCCACCGACTTCAAGGTCGACCGTCCGGGCACCGTGACGATCACCTTCACCCCGGAGGACGGCAGCGAGCCGATCCAGCACGAGGTGTGCCAGATCCCCGACGACGGCGGCGTCGTCATGGGTATGTACAACTACAAGAAGTCCATCCAGGACTTCGCGCGCGCATCACTGTCGTATGGTCTGCAGCGCAACTACCCCGTGTACCTGTCGACGAAGAACACGATCCTCAAGGCCTACGACGGCATGTTCAAGGACGAGTTCCAGCGCATCTACGAGGAAGAGTTCAAGGCAGAGTTCGACGCCGCGGGCCTGACCTACGAGCACCGCCTCATCGACGACATGGTCGCCTCCTCGCTCAAGTGGGAGGGTGGATACGTCTGGGCGTGCAAGAACTACGACGGCGACGTCCAGTCCGACACCGTCGCGCAGGGCTACGGCTCGCTCGGCCTGATGACGTCGGTCCTGATGACCCCGGACGGCAAGACCGTCGAGGCGGAGGCCGCACACGGCACCGTGACCCGCCACTTCCGCCAGCATCAGCAGGGCAAGCCGACGTCGACGAACCCGATCGCGTCGATCTTCGCCTGGACCCGCGGTCTCGAGCACCGTGGCAAGCTCGACAACACCCCCGAGGTGATCGAGTTCGCGCAGCAGCTCGAGGACGTCGTCATCAAGACCGTCGAGAACGGCCAGATGACCAAGGACCTCGCTCTGCTGGTCGGCCCCGAGCAGGCCTGGCTCACCACCGAGGAGTTCCTCGGCGCGCTCGACGAGAACCTGCAGAAGGCTCGCGCCTGATCCTGCTCTCCGGTTAGGCAGCACAGACACGGGACGCCCTTCGGGGCGTCCCGTTTCGTGTCGGGCAGGCTGTTCCTGCCACCCGTGTGTTCTGGTCGCGGGGTTCGTCGGGGCGTGGCGGGAGCCACGAACGAGGACGCCGTGCGTCGGACTCGTCCGACATGTCGGATACGGTGACCGCCGTGTCGCTCATCATCACCACCGTGAATGTCAACGGCGTCCGCGCTGCCGCCGG
>Ga0233372_1000914_pt1 | contig 12179 bp, 11 predicted proteins | sample ElkDunMinimDraft_4_FD_191538 | JGI IMG/M metagenome (GOLD analysis project Ga0233372, IMG submission 191538) | Fecal eukaryotic communites from dung pellets of Tule Elk in California, USA - Elk Dung D8 | ecosystem: Host-associated > Mammals > Digestive system > Large intestine > Fecal | place... | reverse complement strand
AGGTTCCTCTTTTTTCATGCAACCATAAAATACTAATAGCAGCACAAGCAACAAGCTTCCAAAAATAATATTGTCTTTTTTCATTTTTAATTTATATTACATAAATATAACTTTATAAAAGGCGAAAAATTGTGTATACATTTAAACCAAATGATTGTTATTTAAGTCGAAATACAATAAATATTATTAAAAAAAATAAAAGTTATAATATTGATATACAAAATATTAAACTCTATACGGCACGTTATCGAACAAAACGCGTTCACTTTATGCTTTAGTTATGTTTTCTACTAAAATATAATTCACTAAAATATGTATTTGTTGTAAAAATTGACTCTTATTTTTATTTTAGAGAAGTTTACGAAAAATGAATTAAAATATTTAATTCATTTGAATAGATTATAGATAGTAAGTTGATTACCTTTGTGCAAATTTTACTTCAAAATACAACCGTACAACCTGCTTTTACGAATTACTTGTATTGTTTCGTAAAAGTCAATGTATAAAAAATCAAATCAATGAAAACCGAAATTTGCTCTTGTCAAGGTTTAGATGCTACTTGTAAAAAATGCTTTGGAAGTGGATTTTTATCTGTAAATGATGCTGAAAAATCTACACCTAAAAATTCAAATCATAAAAAAGAAAAGAAAAAACAAAAATTTGAATCGTACGTACCTGAAAATTTAGGTGATTTATCTAAAAATGAAGTAGAAGTCTTAGCTATTAAAATTATTGCGAGTTTAGACCTTAAGTCTAAAAAACAGTCGCAAATTTTAAATTCGATTCCTTTTAACACCAATACTTTTCGTAGAGATTTTGGAGGTAAATTTGTGTCATTAAGTACTTTAGAAGCCGAAAAACAACATTTAAGAAATGAACTTTTGCTTGTTGACCAAGAAATTGTGCTTAAAAAGTATAAAAGTAATTTTAGGTTTAAACACTATTTTTCGGACAAGGATATAGACGTTACTTCGAACCGACAACTTAAGGAATTAATTAGAGCGTATAAAAAACTAAAAAATAGCTAGGTATATTTTAAGGTTATTTTTTTTACCATATAACACATAAGGCTTAGGCTTTATGTGTTTTTTATTTTACCTTGGTTTGTAATAATTTTATATAAATTAGGATAGAGTATTCCAGATACTTAGCAGCCTATTTCAAATTTGAAAAAGAACAGTTTTAGAAAGTTTTTAAGAAGAAGCTATTATTAAAAATTTGGAGTGAGTGATTTAAATATTACTAAAATAAATAATCATGATGATAGTTTTATAAAAGTAGAATAATATGGAATTAATATATAAAAAGAGTGATAAATATGCTTTTCAAATAGATGGATTTTCATTATATATTTATAATGAGAAAGGATTAGAAAAGTTAGATAATAATTTAAATGTATTATGGAAATGTAGTAAAGTTGGTAAAAAAATCATGATAAATAATGTAGATTATTTTGAAGATTCTGATTCCATTTTTACAATTGATGAAAAAGGAAATTATTCTATTTTATTTGATAATCAAATTTTTATTTGTAATTCAGAAAATTACTATATATACAATGATTTAAATAATTATCCATCTATTAATATATCAAACTTACAAAATAATGTATTAATAAATAAACATGTAATTAGTCATTATAATTTATTAAATGAGCATCAAGAATTTATACATTTTTTTTATCAAACATTTAATAAAGATTATCATATAGAAAGTACGATTAGTGCTATTGAAATATATAAAAACGATATGGCTAAATTAAATCTTTGGACATATCAATTCAATTTCCCAAAATATTACCATGAAGGATATTGCGATTACAGAGAAACCCAATTAGAAAAGTTTATAGGAGTTTATGACAATGAACTTTGGGTACTGTTTTCAGCCAATAGAATTTTGGTTTTAGATATCAACACAGGTAAAGAGCTACATCAATTCGAAGCATTAAACAAAACATTAGAAACTCCTTTTTTTATCAACAATTGTTTTTTAGACGCAACAAATGGTACCATTAAAATATTAGCTTATCTCTATTACATAGAAATAGAGATTGAAACAAAAAAAGCCAGTATAAAAAAGCATTTCAAGGATTTTTCTATGGTCAATGGTTCCTATTACGGTGGAGATACTATTTATTTTGTTGGAAATAATCATAAATCACAATCTATAAGTAATAACATCGCCGGAATATTTAACACAAAAACGCTAGAAATAGAATGGAGCTATGAACTAGAAGTTAAAGATAAAAATCATTTTTTTATCGATGTTCCACAAGCTAACGATAACTATTTTGGTGTAAAAGATAGCGAAAATACCTTGTATTTATTTGAAAGATAATGTTATGACAACCTCTACAATTAACTCTAAAATAACAAACCTAGAATTACCATGTAAAATCAAGCGGTTATAACAAGGTTTAAACAATATCGAAAACCTTAGCAACCTACGATGGCGCGTAAAAGGTCAAAAGCTAACGAAATTCAGTATCTTTCTCCTAATGAAGGTATAGAAATGTTGATGAACGAAAAATATATTAATTTGTTCGATAATTATGCAGACGATATAAATTATCGGAATGAAATTACGAATGTAAAAGAGTTATTAGAGTTTATAGAATCAAATAATGATTCGTATAATTTAATTTTCAAATAGAATGATAGGAAAGCATGTAATTAATAATGTAGAAGAATTTGAAATTCTTAATAATCAAATTTATATAGGAAATGATAGTTTCTTAAGAGTCTTTAATTTTCATTTAGAAATACTTAAAAAAGAAAATATAGGTGTTTTTTATTTAAAAAAATTTAATAATTATTTACTATTACAACCTAAAAGTGATAAAGAAAGAGAAAATGTTTATGTAATAAATGATCAAAATAAATTACTTTTTGGATTAATATTAACACATAGTTTCATAGAAAATGATGCCCTGTATATTCTTAATTCAAATAGAAATATAATTAAGTATGATAATAAAATAAATAAAATAGCCGAGTATTTTAATATTGGTAGATTTCCAAAATTAATTTTAAATAATTCTTATTTAAAAATTACAAATGATCGATTATTTTGTTATAGACTTAATAATAATAACCTTATTTGGCAACATTCATTTACAGATTTATTAAAAGCCGAAGAAGTCTTGTTACGTCATTATTACGTTTACAAAGAAAAACTAATTCTTGATTTACGTACCAATGGTTTGCCACAAAATAAATATGTAACTGTTGTATTAGACGTTAACACGGGTAACGAACTCTACCGAACAGAAGAAACCTTAGGTAAAAAATTAATAAACGGTTTAGGATACACTTTATACAATCAAATTTTATGGATAAGTAACCCCGAAACCTACGAGGTAAAACGTATTGATTTATCCGAAACCTTATCTCCTTTAAATAAAATAGTAAACGACAAAATAGGCGATGTCGATTTAGGAAATACAGAAGTAAAATTTAGATTTTCGCCCACTTATTTTACCGTAGAATATCCTTATTTGTATTTTTCTGAAGAAAGAGGTTTGCAAGTAGGCGTTTTAAATATAGAAACCAATGAATTAGTATTTTATACAGAAATAGAAGAAAATGGTTTAGTAAAAGATTTAAAAGCAAGCAACGGAAAACTATTTGTACATACTACCGAAAATAACTTGTATGTTTTTGGGTAATTGTATTACAAATCTAAAGAAAACCACGATTATTTTAGATTGTAAACCTAATATAAAATTTGAGTAAATGATTCTAAAACGCAGGACAATAAAAAAAATTAATACTTTTATACAATAAACTAACAGAACCCAAACACATGAAAGTATATACAAAAACAGGAGATAAAGGAACAACCGCATTATTTGGCGGACAGCGTGTACCCAAAAATCATATTCGAATTGATAGCTACGGAACAGTTGATGAGTTAAACTCGTACATTGGATTGATACGTGATCAAGATATAAATCCACTTTATAAAGCTGTACTGATAGAAATTCAAGACCGTTTGTTTACCGTAGGAGCTATTTTGGCAACACCAGTTGAAAAAGAAATTTTAAAAAATGGTAAATCACGTTTAAACATAGCACGAATTTCTGACGAAGATGTAGCATATTTAGAAAATCAAATTGATGAAATGGATACGGCCTTACCACCAATGACACATTTTGTTTTACCTGGTGGTCATACTACGGTGTCATATTGTCATATTGCACGTTGCGTTTGTCGCCGTGCCGAGCGCTTGTCAACCGAATTAAGTCAGTCCGAAGATATAGATACCATGGTCATTATGTATTTAAACCGACTTTCTGACTACTTATTCGTGTTGGCACGAAAGTTGTCTTTTGATTTAAAAGCTGACGAAATTAAATGGATTCCAAGAAAATAATTTACTTGTTTTTCTATTTAAATTTATGGTAAAAATCACGTTCTTAAATTTTTTTAAAATAAAACTTTTTTTTACTTGATTTTTTCAGTATAAAATTTATTTTTGCATAAAACTAAAATCGACTAAGAAATGTATTGGACATTAGAATTAGCATCTTACCTAAGTGATGCTCCTTGGCCTGCAACTAAAGACGAGCTAATTGACTACGCAATTAGAACAGGAGCTCCGTTAGAAGTTGTTGAAAACTTACAGTCAATCGAAGACGAAGGAGAAATCTATGAGTCTATGGAAGAAATTTGGCCGGACTATCCAACTGACGAAGATTACCTTTGGAACGAGGATGAGTATTAATATAAAATACCAGTAAAAAAAGTCTCATTCATCGAGACTTTTTTTATTTACATATCTATCTTAAAACAAAAAAACTATTATGAGTTTAATTAATACTATTATTAAAGCTTTTGTTGGTGATAAGTCAGAAAAGGACGTAAAGTTGATTCGACCTATCATCGAAAAAGTAAAAAAATACGAAAACGAACTTCAATCTTTAAATAACGATGAGTTACGTGCTAAAACAGTCTACTTTCAAGATTTAATTAAAGAAGGTAGAGCTGAAAAAGACGCGAAAATTTTGACTTTAAAACAAGAAATCGACGCTACAGACGATTTTGATAAAAGAGAAGAAATTTACGCTTCTATTGATGCACTTGAGAAAGAAGCTTATGAGATGAGCGAAAAAGTTTTAGCTACCATTTTACCTGAAGCTTTTGCAGTAATGAAAGTTACAGCTACACGTTTTAAAGAGAACGCTACAATAACAGTAACAGCAACTGATAAAGATAAATTATTAGCACAAACTAAACCATATATTACAATAATTGGTGACCAAGCCAATTGGGCAAATACTTGGGATGCAGCTGGTAGACCAATTGTTTGGGACATGGTGCATTACGACACCCAATTAATCGGTGGTACCGTTTTACATCAAGGTAAAATTGCTGAAATGCAAACTGGTGAAGGTAAAACATTAGTATCAACTTTACCTGTTTACTTAAACGCATTAACAGGAAACGGAGTACACGTAGTTACTGTTAATGATTATTTAGCAAAACGTGATAGTACTTGGAAAGCTCCTATTTTCGAATTTCATGGGTTAACGGTTGATTGTATTGATAACCACCAACCAAACTCACCAGGTCGTCGTGCAGCATATCAAGCTGATATTACCTACGGAACTAATAACGAATTTGGTTTTGATTATTTACGTGATAACATGGCACACTCTGTTGAAGAGTTAGTACAACGTAAACATAATTATGCTATTGTTGACGAGGTTGACTCAGTTTTAGTAGATGATGCTCGTACACCATTAATTATATCTGGGCCAGTTCCACAAGGAGATCGTCATGAATTTAATGAATTGAAACCTAAAGTAGACAGTATTTACCAATTACAACGTAATGTTGCAACAAACTGTTTAACAGAAGCTAAACGTTTAATTAAAGCCGGTGATACGAAAGAAGGTGGTTTTCAGCTTTTACGTGCCTACCGCGCTTTACCAAAACACAAACCTTTAATCAAATTTTTATCTGAAGACGGAGTTCGTCAAATACTTCAAAAAACAGAAAACACTTATATGGCAGACAACAATCGCGATATGCCAATTGTTGATAAAGCTTTATATTTTGTTATTGAAGAAAAAAATAACCAGGTAGAACTTACTGATTTAGGTATTGGTGAATTATCAAAAAATACAATCCATGATTTTTTCATTTTACCAGATATTGGAACTGAAATAGCAATAATTGAAAACAAACAATTATCTAAAGATGATGAAGCTATTGAAAAAGAAGCTTTGTATCAAGACTTTTCAATCAAATCTGAGCGCATCCACACTATTACGCAACTATTAAAAGCATATACTTTATTCGAAAAAGATACTGAATATGTTGTAATGGACAACAAAGTAATGATTGTTGATGAGCAAACTGGTCGTATTATGGATGGACGCCGTTATTCAGACGGATTACACCAAGCCATTGAAGCTAAAGAAAATGTAAAAATTGAAGCTGCAACTCAAACATTTGCTACAGTTACATTACAAAACTATTTCCGTATGTACAAAAAGTTAGCAGGTATGACTGGTACAGCGGTAACAGAAGCAGGTGAATTATGGGACATCTATAAATTAGATGTCGTTGAAATTCCAACAAATCGTCCAATTGCTCGTATTGATAGAGAAGATTTAATATATAAAACAACTCGTGAGAAATTTAATGCCGTTATCGAAGATGTTGTTAAATTATCTGAAGCAGGCCGTCCAGTTTTAATAGGAACTACTTCGGTTGATATTTCTGAATTATTAAGCCGTATGCTTAAAATGAGAGGTGTTAAACACAATGTTTTAAATGCTAAATTACACAAGCAAGAAGCACAAATTGTGGCAGAGGCTGGTAATGCAGGTATTGTAACCATTGCAACAAATATGGCCGGTCGTGGTACAGATATTAAATTATCTGACGAAGTAAAGGCTGCAGGAGGTTTAGCAATTATTGGTACAGAACGTCATGATTCACGTCGTGTTGACCGCCAGTTACGTGGTCGTGCAGGTCGTCAAGGTGACCCAGGATCGTCTCAATTCTATGTTTCGTTAGAAGATCAATTAATGCGTTTATTCGGTTCTGAGCGTGTTGCTAAATTAATGGACAGAATGGGAATTAAAGAGGGAGAAGTAATTCAACACTCAATGATGACTAAATCTATTGAAAGAGCTCAAAAACGTGTAGAAGAAAATAACTTTGGTGTTCGTAAACGTTTATTAGAATACGATGATGTTATGAATGCACAACGTGAGGTTATTTACAAACGTCGCCGTCATGCATTATTTGGAGAACGTTTAAAAGTTGATATTGCAAATATGATGTATGATTTAGCTGAGCTAATTACTGAAAATAATAAGCCTGTTAATGACTACAAAAACTTTGAATTTGAATTAATTACAACTTTTGCTATTGGTTCGCCTTTTAGTGAAGAAGAATTCAAAAAATTATCAGCTCAAGAACTTACGAATAAGTTATACCACCATTTAACTGAAGTTTACAAAGAAAAAAACGAACGCAACGCTAAAAATGCTTTCCCTGTAATCAAAAATGTTTTTGAAACCGAAGGAAACCGTTTTGAACGTATTGTTATTCCGTTTACAGATGGTCAAAAAACTTTAAGCGTAGTTACTAACTTGCAAAAAGCTTTCGAAACAAAAGGTCATTCGGTAACAGATGAGTTCGAAAAAAATATTACGTTAGCGTTATTAGACGAAGCTTGGAAAAAGCACTTACGTAAAATGGATGAATTAAAACAATCGGTTCAATTAGCTGTTCACGAACAAAAAGATCCGCTTTTAATTTACAAATTCGAAGCCTTTAACTTATTTAAACGCACATTAGATGGGTTAAATAAAGAATTAGCTTCATTTATTTTTAAAGCTGATTTACCTGAAGCTCCTAAAGAAGCTAAAGTTTAAGCATATATAATAAAAAAGTCCATCAAAATTTGATGGACTTTTTTATTTTTATTTAATAATTATTTACAACCAATATTCATGGATTTTAAATCGATCAACTATTTAGAAACAGGAACATCAATTCAAAAAAATGCCTTTAAAATATTAACGCACCTAAATATATTTGAAGATTTTTCAAATTACAATCCCTTATTAGTTGGTACAATTCCATTAGATATTCAAACATCAAAAAGTGATTTAGACATTATTCTACAAACTAATAATGTTTCTGAATTAGCTCAAAAAATAAAATTATTTTTTAATACACAAACAAGTTTTTCCTTGAGTATTAAAGATTACACCAAACATATTTTGGTTTGCAATTTTATATATAATGATTTTCAAATTGAAATATATTCAGAAAACAAGCCTACAATGCTTCAAATGGGATATTTACATCTGATTAAAGAATATGAAATCTTACAAATTAAACCTGATAGTTTTAAACAAGAAATTATTTTACTTAAAAAAAAAGGTATAAAAACAGAGCCAGCTTTTGCTAAACTTTTAAACTTAACTGGAAATCCTTACGAGGTCTTATTAGAATATAAAACAGAAAAAGAACTCAAATAAAGTTCTTTTTCTGTTTTATATAAGCTACTTGCGCTCTAAATACTTTTGTGTAATAAAGTCAATATCTTTAATCGTTTTTCTAGTCCAGTCAATTTTTTTTTCAAGAATTTGAGCAGGTGATAACTTCCAATTTATGTCTGATTGACGTAAAGTATTGGTTAAATGCTGAATAATAATAGCAGCAGATACCGAAATATTTAAGCTTTCTGTAAAACCAGCCATTGGAATTTTTAAAAAACAATCAGCCTGATCTAAAACTTCTTGAGAAAGCCCTAAACGCTCAGTTCCAAAAAATAAGGCTGACGGTTTTGTTACGTCAAATTTGTCTAAAACCGAATCATTATCGTGTGGTGTTGTAGCTACAATTTGATATCCTTGGCTACGTAACGCATCAATACACATTTGGTTACTATTATAACGGTGGATATCTACCCATTTTTCGGCTCCCATGGCAATTTCTTTATCAATTGTTTTTCCAAATTTTGCTTCAACAACATGTAAGTCTTGTAAACCAAAAACCTCACAACTACGTATTACAGCACTTGTATTATGTAATTGAAATAAATCTTCGATAGCAACTGTAAAATGCTTGGTTCTATTTTCTAGCACTTTAGAAAAAGTGTTTTTTCGGTTTTCGGTAATAAATTCTTCTATATAGGCTAAATATTCAGGGTCTTCAAATAAATTATGCATCGTTATTCATCAAATAATATTAACTTACAAAGATAACCAAATATGTACGAATGAAAAATTTAGTTGTTTTAACTGGAGCTGGTATTAGTGCCGAGAGTGGAATATCAACTTTTAGAGATAGTGATGGGTTATGGGAAGCACACGATGTTATGGAAGTCGCTTCGCCCGAAGGGTGGCAGAAAAATCCAGTATTGGTAAATCAATTTTATAATGCAAGGCGTGCACAATTACAAAAAGTTAAGCCAAATACAGCACATTATATTTTAGCAGAATTAGAACAATATTATAACACGCAAATAATTACTCAAAATGTTGATGATTTGCACGAACGTGCACTAAGCAAAAATATTATTCATCTACATGGCGAATTAAATAAGGTTAGGCCAATAAATAATAATAACATAAGTATTAATTGGGAGAATGATTTAAAAATAACCGACCAATACAATGGCATACAACTTCGCCCACATATTGTATGGTTTGGCGAAGCTGTACCAATGCTTGATAAGGCTATTGAAATTATTAAAAAAGCAGATATTTTAATAATCATTGGTACATCGATGCAAGTATATCCCGCAGCAAGTTTATACGAATATGCACCAACATCGTGCCTTATTTTTTATATTGACCTAAATCCGTCAGAAAGTTTTATAAAACACCAACGAATAATTACAATAAAAAATTTAGCCAGTAAAGGTTTAACAGAAATAAAAGATAAATTAATAGCTTTTGCTACCAAATAGCAGTTTTTTGGTCATAATAAAAGTTTAAAAATCATTATATTTGTTGAACTTCATAAATAACACAACACACAACAATGCAATTAAACGAATTATCCGCTATATCTCCAATTGATGGTAGATACAGGAGTAAAACTGAATCATTAGCTCCTTATTTTTCTGAAGAGGCTTTAATAAAATACCGTGTTTTAGTTGAAATAGAATACTTTATTGCACTTTGCGAACAAGGTTTACCTCAATTAGCTAATGTAAAATCAAGTGTTTTTCCAGATTTACGCGCTATTTATACTAATTTTTCAACTGAAGATGCGCTATGGATTAAAGAAATTGAGAAAACTACAAACCATGATGTTAAAGCCGTTGAATATTTTGTGAAAAAAGAATTCGATCGTTTAAACTTAGCACCTTATAAAGAGTTTATCCACTTTGGGTTAACATCACAAGACATAAACAATACCGCAATTCCGTTATCAACTAAAGATGCTTTCGAAAAAGTTTATTTGCCAACTTTAACTAAAGTAATTGTAAAATTAAAAGAATTAGCACTTGAGTGGAAAGACGTACCTTTATTAGCACGTACACACGGTCAGCCTGCATCACCTACTCGTTTAGGTAAAGAACTTTTAGTTTTTGTTGAACGTTTGGAACAACAAATTCGTTTACTGTTTAATGTCCCATTTGCCGCCAAATTTGGTGGAGCAACAGGAAATTACAATGCACATTTTGTGGCGTATCCAACAACCGATTGGAAAGCTTTTGGAACTAAGTTTGTTGAAGAATATTTGGGTTTACATCACTCCTATCCTACAACTCAGATTGAACATTACGATCATTTTGCCGCCTTTTTTGATGGTTTAAAACGAATTAATACCATTTTAATTGATTTAGATCGAGATATATGGACGTATGTTTCTATGGAATATTTCAAACAAAAAATTAAAGCTGGAGAAATTGGGTCGTCGGCAATGCCACACAAAGTTAATCCTATTGATTTTGAAAATTCTGAAGGAAATTTAGGAATTGCAAATGCTATTTTCGAACATTTATCTGCCAAATTACCTATTTCAAGATTACAACGCGATTTAACCGACTCTACCGTATTACGTAATGTTGGTGTTCCGTTTGGTCACACCTTAATTGCTTTTGAAGCAACCTTAAAAGGTTTAAATAAATTATTATTAAACGAAGCTAAATTTATTGATGATTTAGATCAAAATTGGGCAGTAGTTGCCGAGGCAATTCAAACCATATTGCGCCGCGAAGGCTATCCAAATCCTTACGAAGCATTAAAAGATTTAACTAGAACAAATTCGGTTATAACTAAAGATTCTATTCAAGCGTTTATTAAAACACTAAATGTTTCAGATCAAGTAAAAAACGAACTATTGCAAATTAGTCCAACTACATACCTAGGAATTACTATTTAATTATAAAAAAAAAACATGATTACAGCCCTATTAGCCGCAGATACACACCATTTATATCCCTTAATTACAGATCTAGGTTTAATATTAATGACAGCAGGTGTTTCAGTTTTAATTTTTAAAAAACTAAAACAACCTTTAGTTCTCGGTTATTTAGTTGCTGGATTTTTAGCAGGTAATCATTTTGATTTATTTCCAACTATTTCAGATAGCGAAAGTATTAGTGTTTGGGCAGAAATCGGGGTAATCTTTTTACTTTTTAGTTTAGGACTTGAATTTAGTTTTAAAAAACTAATGCATGTTGGAGGAACTGCCAGTATTACGGCTACCGTACAAATTGTCGCCATGATTTTTATTGGTTATCTCTGTGGAATGGCGTTGGGCTGGAGTACCATGAATAGTTTATTTTTAGGAGCTATTCTATCTATGTCCAGTACTACTATTATTCTGCGTGCTTTTGACGAGCTTGATGTTAAAGGAAAAAAATTTGCGGGAATTGTTTTTGGTGCCTTAATAGTTGAAGATATCGTAGCTATTTTACTAATGGTTTTATTATCAACCATAGCAGTATCTCAAAACTTTTCGGGTACAGATTTGATGGTATCAGCTATTAAACTTGTGTTCTTCTTAATTCTTTGGTTTATTGGTGGTATCTTTTTGATTCCTACTTTACTAAAAAAAACAAAGAATTTATTAACCGATGAAACACTATTAATTGTTTCGTTAGCGCTTTGCTTAGGAATGGTAATTTTAGCTACCAAAGCCGGATTTTCGCCAGCATTAGGGGCTTTTATCATGGGATCTATTATAGCAGAA
>Ga0233372_1000912_pt1 | contig 12238 bp, 5 predicted proteins | sample ElkDunMinimDraft_4_FD_191538 | JGI IMG/M metagenome (GOLD analysis project Ga0233372, IMG submission 191538) | Fecal eukaryotic communites from dung pellets of Tule Elk in California, USA - Elk Dung D8 | ecosystem: Host-associated > Mammals > Digestive system > Large intestine > Fecal | place... | reverse complement strand
TCGCTGAAGCCGATTATGAAGAAGGTTTCCTTAATGGTCTTCTTGAAGGAGAAGCTAAAGGCAAAGCGGAAGGCTTTTTGGATGGAGAAATCAAGGGCATTAATGATGCTAAACGTGAAATGGCAAAAGCGATGCTTATGGAAGGTATTCCTATTGATAAAATCAGAATCATTTCTGGATTATCGGAAGAAGAAATCAAAGGTCTATAACTTTTTGATTTAATCTAACCTCCTGCTGATTTGATGTTACCCAAAAAGTTGGACACAACTTTCGGGGTTCAGTTCATTTCAGCAGGAGGTTTTTAATGGTATTGTTTTGTGAAGGATTTTGTTTTTCATTGTGCAATTCTTTTCTTTGGAGGGGACCCGGCTCGGAGTTGCGAAGGCCGCACGGTCCCCTCCAAACCTCCCCTTCCTTGGCCGACGCTTTTTCTACTTAATTTTATGCGAACTTTGATTTTTGAAAATATTGTATGCGAGGATTTTTTTTGTTTTGTCTCTTGCCAGCGACTTGTCACTCACGATGGAGTAAAAAGATTTTTCCGCGAAGCCTAAGTGTGAGCCTGCCACGAGCCACACATGTGGCGTGGTGGACGCAATCTCCTCACAAGCAACACTTGTTTTTGGATTACTTCGCTACGCTCGTAATGACAAAAGCCAAGAAGGCCACGAGGCTCAACGCCTCTCGCCATGACAATTCACACTGCGTTCGCGATGACTACTTGTTGTTAGATAGCCGCGTTATCTTAAAAAACTCCTTGCCATAAAAATAATCTAGTACATTCGTAAAGGCTTAGTTCTCAAGAATTTAGGAATTATTTATCATAAGTAAAATCTTTTCATATTTCTGTTCAGAAAACTTTTTAAGCAAAAATTTTATTCAAAAGACGCTTAAAACGTGTGCACTTTTTGGCATTTCATCGCCCAAAAATGCCGGAAAAAGGAAAAAATTCGCAAAAAAAGGTGATTTTTCCTTATTTTTGTATACAAAAACACCTTTTGGTAGACACTTTTATTAGAAATATGGAGCGTTTATGTAAAAAAAAGTTATTTTAATGCGGAAGGAGTGTCTTTAGATACCCCCGTTTTGTGGTGTAGGTTTTGCGATGCAAATAGATAGAAACGTAAAAAGTGGCTTTACTCTTGTAGAAGTGATGGCGGTTGTCGCTATCATAGGGATTCTTTCTGCCGCGGGTTTTGCAAGTTTACAGAATGCGGTGGCAAACAATCGCATAAAAGATGCAGCAATAAATATTTCTGCGTATATGGAACGCACAGCAAATGAAGCCCGCCGTGTAAACGATACTCTTTGCGTTCGTCGAGATAGTGACCAGAAATTAGTGACATTTAAAGGAACATGCGCAACGGTAAAAAGTAATTCAAGCGGAGTAACGCGTTTAGATAGCCTTTTAATAGACCCGCCGGTTCAGATTTTAACCAAAAGTGAAACGAGTGCGGCACAAATTTTAGGTGGCGTAAACTTTGAAGAAAACGGAGCTCAATTTATTCCACGCATAGGTTTGAGTGCCGCTCCTTATGAAGGATTTTTTGGTGTCCAGTATGGAGGCAAAGACCTTTATGGAGCAGCCGCTAAAGTTAAAACAAAGAATTCATTTACCCCAATGGTCAAATATTCTGGGGACGGTTCTTGGGTAGAACTTTAGGAGGAAGTATGAGTTTTATCAAGAAAGAACCAAGAGAAATGTTAACAAGTAAAGGCTTTAAAACAGCATCTGTGTTAAAGCGTGGTTTTGGCATAGTAGAAGTGCTTGTAGCCGCAGCCGTTCTTGGTTTTCTTTATGTAGCGGTTTTGAATCTTCAAAGCGGTAACCGTGAATCTCTACTTCGCATTCGTGGCAGAGACGGAGCAACAGAAGTTGCACAGAATATCATTGACTCGTTAAAATCAATAGGTTTGGCTTCTTTATCAGATGAAAAACTTGTAAATGCAGAAGGGGAACTTACCCCTATTGAAATAAAGGGAATTAAACGCACCTGGAAAGCACAACCTGGTGCGATTCAATATGACATGACTGTTTTGTATGATGCAGAAGTTACAGTTTCAAATGATTCCCTTTATAAAGTGCAAGTAGAATCTCAATACGATACAGTGACTCACATGTTTGCAAAACAGCTAGACGTGAAGGTCTCTTGGAAATTCAAAAACTCAATACAATCCATCAATGTCTCGGGGGTGATTCGATGAAAACGCAAACCTCTAAATGCGGTTTTACTTTGATGGAATTGATGGTTTATATAGCCATCTTGGGAATTGTTGTTTTAATTGCTGGCCAGGCGTTCACAGATTCCACGCGCTTCCGCATTCGCACGCAGAATATGTTGAAAGCGACTCAGGTTGCTGAAAATATTGGAACTTTGTTCAAATCAGATGTGGCTCAAATGGGGGCGAAAAGTTCAAAAGAACAAAATACTTCAGCTAATACAGACTCATTTTATGTAGATGCTATTCACGATGTATTTATTGACCCAGACAATTTAGATTCAGCCAAAAGGGATTCCTCTTCTTATGTAATTACTCATGACAATGGTGGAACAGGGCTTGATTCTTTGACTCTGCTTCGTATGCGATATAAAGAAACAGGGGAATTTTTATCAGTTGAAAAAGTAGCTTGGTATGTAAATGGCACTACTTTAAAACGTTCTTGCCAAACGATAAAAGGAACGGCTTTGGCTGATGAATGCCCTAAAGACACGCCCCTTGAAGTTGAAATGGCTGAAAATATTCAAAAATTTGTAGTAACCCCAGCCACGCCTTCTGTAGTAAGTGATATGGCTCAAATTTTACCTTCAACTTCTTCAACCATTCAAGCGTTTAGATTGGTGCCAAGATACGGCGAAGAAAATCTTTCTTTTGTAACAACGATCCCGGCAGAAGGTGGCGAAGCAGTTTCGTTGAATGGTTTTGCAACTAATTACGATTATGAAAATAATGAACCATTGTTAGATCAAAAAAATGCAAATCAGGTTTTTGTTGCTGAATCAAATGGTAATATAGGCAATTGGAAAGATTTGTGCATTAAAGTGACGCTTGTTCCTAATGTTGAATATGAAATTTCTTTTGCTATGCCGATTTCTGAAGATGCTGGGCGTATGTTCTGCCCAGGCAGAGATCACATGGCTGTAGGATTCCGTTATGCAAATGATGGAACAAAGCCGGCAGAAATAGATGATTTTTTGTTTTACCCACCGACTATAGCTGGTGCTGCAGAAGGGAATCGTTCTATGCGGTTTACTGTGAAAGATTCTATTAAAGATGTTTGTCTTGGCTTTACGTTTGCTAGTTATTCACCAATTGCTGCTAGCGGAAAAATGACATTAAAAAATGTGAGCCTTAAGAAAAATGAAAGCGCTATTTACGAATTTGATGATTTAGAAAATATAAATGTGCTAGACAAGAAAAATGTAAAAGCCATGCGCCTTGTTTTGGTCGTGAATCAAAGGGGTGAAACAGGTGTTGATTCTTTAGTGGTGCCAGTTCCTAGCAATGGTCCAAGGGATTAAGGAAAAGAGGTTTCCTATGCAAAACAAATTAAAAAATAAAAAAGCAGGTGTTTCTCTTATCACTGTGTTGTTATTTATGATGATAGCAACTATTGCTGCAACTGCTACCTATAAATGGATAACCTCCGAAGGGCGGTCTAGTGCAAGCCGTATGCTTGAACGTGAAGCTTACCAAAGTTCTTTAGCTGGTATTGAAAATGCTAGAGCGTGGATGACTTACCATGCAAACGATGTAGGTGGGCTTGTTACACAATATTTTCAAAATGATAAGAAACCGATTTTATTAGACTCTGTTTTAAAACCATTTAATAATCAAAAACAGACTTATAATGTTTGGCTCACAGGGGTAAGTACCGAAGGGAATACATATAAATTAAAATTACTTTCTTCAGGGAAATCAAGAAACGACACGCGGCATACAGAAGTAGCTATTTTGAATGTGACTGGTTTATATCAAGTTCGTGTGCCACAAACAAAAGATTCTTCTAGTATTGATTTTGAATATGCTTATTTTGGGGGAGGATTTAAATCTACACAAGATACTATAACTTCAGCGATTGTGAATGGGAATTGGTCAGGAAACCCTCCTAATATTACAGAAAATTGGGTAGTTACAGGGAATGCTACTTTAAGTGGTAGTAATGTGAAAGTTGGTGAAACCGCTTGTATTGGGGGAAATGCCTCTATTGAAAATAATGGTTTGCAAGGAAACGATATATATATAGGAGGTAATTTTACAGGTGCTGTTAGCTTAACAGGAAATGCCTATTTTGAGGGAAATGTAACACAAAATAGTGCTGGAAATTTTTCAGTAGCTGAGAATATGACTCTTGAAGGTGTTTTTAAAACATATCAAAGCGGTAAGCCTTCAACAATTGAAGGTAATTTGTGTGTAGGGGATAATGGGCAAATCTATTCTGAAGGAACGAATTATATATTTTCCGCCAATGGTAGTGTATGGATGCCTGGACAACAACCAATATGGACAGGGGGGGATAACCATGGCTCTTATAACAAAATTGTTCTTGGCAGAGATGGAAATTCTAGAATTTACATTAAGGCTGGACACCCATGGAGTGATTATAATGCCTTGAGAAATGATCGACATTTTCATGAATTGGGAAAAAATAATCTTGGTTATATTTCTCCAGATGCTCATCCAAGAAAATGTTCTCAGGGTTATACTTATGCTGTAAATGGTGTTGAACAGCACCCAGAAAATTTACATACTTGTGATGAATCTTCTGCAGAATGGTGGAGTAATGAATATTATCATCCATATATAGATAAAGCTAAAAAAGACAACTTATTCTATATCTACTATATGCCTGAAGGAATGAGAGATGTTGTTTTTGGAAAATATACAGATACATATTGGAAGTGGTGTACTAAAACGGGAGTTGATGGCCGTCATGGTGATTTTAGCACGCATTGTTGGAATTTTAATGACTGGGGAACAGAAATGGGAGGTTATTTTGTAAATACTCCAACTGGTTCTTATACATCAGCAACAACATTTACAAATTCTTACCATACAAATACAGATGGTCAGCATCCAGTAAACATTGGTGGAAAGTATTATCGTTATTTAAATCATGATGGTTCAAAACCTACAGCGTCGCCATATTGTTATTTAGCTTCAGGAAAAAATTGGCGCCCTGAATGTGGAGTGAGTCCATGGTTTCGTGTAAATGGTGAATTCCAATCAACATTTCCTGCAGAAAAACCAGAAGATTTAGAATGTGCCGAATCTGTAAAGGCTGATTGTGACAGTATTTGGGTTAAAGGTACTGGTTGTGATGGAGCAAATTATAAGGTAAAAGACCCTCTTGTTACAGCAAAAGATAAATTTTTGGAATATGCAACTAAAGGTTGTGCTAACTCGATTAAACGGTGGGACAATTCTGTTGTAAATAAATTGAATGAATGTTATCAAAGTAATATGGCTGATTCTGTAAAGAAAAAAGAAAACCTTTACAATGGTTATTTAGTTGTTAATTTGACTTCTGCAGATCAAAATGGAACTTCAGGAACATTAAACGGTAAATTTATTATTGTTCAACAAGCTAAAATCAATGCTCAAAATGGTTTGCCTGGTACAACAGATGAAACGTCTGTGTTTCTCTATTTAGAAAAAGGTGCTACTTATATTCAAAGAGAAGCTAAAAATTACTTTATTTTCACTGAAGGGGATATTGGGGAATCTTCTAGGTTAAATTTAACTGGTACAATTTACGCACCAACAGAATCTTGTGCGAATGCTAATTTTAAAGATTCAAAACTTCAACATAACAACGAACTCATCAAAGAACTCACAGACGCTGCGATTATTTGTAACAATGATGGTTCGCCTTGCGGTGGTTCTTCTGCAGATACGGAAAGTTCTCTTGGTGGTGTTGATTTAGGTGATTTTATTTTAGCAGGGAAAGATGTATTCTACATTGCAACAGCTCCGCAACTTGGTGTAACTCTTGAATCACAATACGAAGCAAGAGAAAAAGAGCCAGCAGTAGATCAAACAGAAGAAATCAATCCGTCGATTATCGTGCTTCCTCGTGTAGTTTATTTAACTACAGATGCCGTAGGAAAATTGCCTGACTATTATAGTGTTTTGAATTTGAATGGAGCTGATGAAGAAAAAGACCCATCTAATGTAAGTTGCACTCCTTCTGGATTAAACACAACCGCTAAACTTTATGATGGCACAACTCCTATCACTGAAGGCGTTTTCACTTGCGTATATAAGAGTTCAAAAAATTATGGAACAGTACCATTCTATGTTGTAGTTTCTGGAACTTCTGGTGATGCTCCATCTGTAGCGTTTGAAACAGATAATCAGGAATTGTTAAAAAGTTCGACTCGTGAAGTAAAATTAGTAGTTCCGCAATCTTCTCGTGCAATGCCGGTTTCTGTTGATATTATGGCTTCTGCTTTGCCAAATGGTTGGACTGTAACACCTCAAAGTGGCGTTTCTATTCGCGATAATTCGAATGGCTCGTCTGTAGTTTATACGGCTACCTTTACGCCTTCTGCAGCAGGACCATTAAGCATTCCAGTATTCTCTGTAGATGCAGGCTCTGATGCGGAAAATAATAGCATGTTGTTCCAGTTAATGCAACCTTGTGATGGTTGTGTAATTGGTATGCCATTTACGCACACTATATTCTTAAGCGGTTCAGCGAATATTAAGCGTGAAGGAATCACCGAATATTGTAACGCCTATCCCGATGCTTGCTCCGACAATGATTTCTCCGAAGCTGCAAAGAGACCAGATTGTGATATTTCTTCCGGAGAATGGGTGCGTGCAAGCGGTATGAACTGTCGAGTAGAAGAAGTAAACAATCGTTGGACTTGTGGCACAAACCAAGCAGTGTCTTTACAGAGTTTGACGGTCCCAAATTATTGTGAATTGTTTATGCCTTCAGAAAACAATAGTCATTCAATTCTTGAAGATGGAAAAGATTACACATTGTATGCTTCTTTAAAAAAGAAACCTTATACTTTGACGGTGAAAATTGATGGTGCTGATGAGTCTTCAACATCAGTTACTATTGTAACAGACTCTAAATCAGAAACTTGCTTACAAACAGATGATGCTTGTGACTTTACCGTTTATGCCGGTGAAAATGTAACAGTTTCTTATTCTGCAGGGGATGGCGTTAATAATGACAAGTTCTCTTATTGGAAATGTTCTGGTGATAACTGCCCGGTAGAACTTTCAACAAGTGCGGTCTATTCTTTGCAACCGATTTCTGGAAATAATACCGTAACTGCGAAATTTAATGATAAAGATAAGCATTGCTTCTATGAAGATTTCTCAAACTTAACCGCTTTCTGTGATAATAATGAACATTGTATTCGTGATTGTTCAGAACCTAGCGGTTGTATTGTTTCTGGAACAACTACAGTAGATTGGCAATTAATGCAAAAAGAGGGTTCTAATACACCTGCAATTTCTAGTGGTTTTATTACAACGCCTGCCATGAATAAAGGTAAGCAGACCTTTATCATGAGCACAAAACAAGCCGGTGCAAATGGTCAAATGACTAGCATGATGCAAACAGCTGTTGTTCGTGAATCAGATAAAGGTGATATGCATAATTCTGGTTTTGTTCTGCGCTCTAATACCAATGCTTCTGCCTATTTACTTTTGAATGTATATGGTGTCGGTGATGGTGTTTATGGTACTTTAACAACAAGACTTTGTAAAGGTGATGGTTTAACAAGTGTTGGTTCTTGCACAGAAAAACAATTGATGAATGGTTCTTCTATTGCAGAAATTTCAGCCACCACAATGATAAATATGTCTTTAACTGCCGATAAAGATACGATTCTTGTTGAAGCTAGAGTTAATGGAACTCTTTATGCTACAAGGTATGATATATCATCGTTCAATATGACTTCACAAGAATACCAATATGTTGGCTTTAAACTTTCTGATGAATTAACAAAACTCTATGATATCGCTTGGAGAAGTTCTGATTACGCAGATGATTGCTGGAGCGTACCTACAGTAGATTGTTCATTCAAAGCAAATTACTTAGGCGGTCTTGTTCCTAAAGATTCAAATGTAACACCTTGGGTGGGGGCTTCTAGCTGGTTTACTGACCATAGTTGTGAATACAAATATTATTACAATGGAAACGATAACATAACAAGTACAGTAGGAACAGTTGAAGGGTTGGGAAGTGCTTTAGCCTCAAAAGATTATAACTTCTCTGAAGAAGGCCCTCATGGTCCGGATTCTAAAGATGCGGATTCTAAAGATGCGGATTCTAAAGATGCGGATTCTAAAGATGCAAAAGTCGCTGTAGAATGTCCTGATAATACCACTAGTTTGAATGGACAAAATACAAGTTGCGGTAATTTCTGGGTTGGTGTACAAGAAAGTTGTTCTCAGAGCTATACGATTTTGAATTCTGTTGAATACATTTCCTATGCTGAAAAAGAAATTCCTGTAAGCGCTTCTGGTGCTAATTTGCGAGAAGCAGTTTTGAAATTCTCTGTAAGTGATTTGCCAGATGGTGAAAAGATTACAGTATATCTGAAAGACGCAGATGGTACATTAAGCTTGCCAGGAACCATTGAAGCAAATGGAAATCAAGAACTTAATGTTGAATCCATGCTGAACAAGGATAACTTTGACCCACAAAAGGTTACACACCTTGTACTTTATGCGACAACTGGTGCCAACGTTTCCTATATCTATTCTAGTTGTCCTTATGCATTTGGCATAAGTAATTGTTCTGCGGTTTACAATGGAACATCCTGGGTTGTTTCTGCAACATTCAAAAATGTGGAAGGTGCTGCAACAAATGGTTGCTCTGTAATTCCTTCTGATAATAATATCGAAGTTTCAGGCAATAATGGTGGAAGTGATGTTACTGATGTTACTTGCTCAAGTGATGGTAAATTTTCAATTGCAGACCAAGACCTTTATACAAGAGTAAATCAGGGTTCAACTGAGGTGGGTTACAGCTTTACCATAAAGGCACTTACAAAAGAAGGCTCAGAACTTACCTGCGTAACGCCTGAAGTTTCATTCAAACCAGCTGAAATAAATTGTAATGTGCGTCCAGAACAAGTTGTAGAAGGCCAGGGAATGCCTCACTTAGAGTTCTCTATAGCAAATTGTCCACAAGACGGTTGTCCTTATACAATCTCTTTTGAAGGTAATAACGTAGGAAACGGAACTTTTGATGGTAATAACGAAACTTTTTTCATTATGGGCTTTGGAGGCAATGATCCTACAGCGCCATTGTCTATAGGCACACATTACTATACAATTCAATCTATGAACCACTCAAAGGAATGTTCTTTTGAAGTAATTGAAGCCTTAGATGCTGAAGCCTCATGTAGTGTTAGCGGAACAACGCTTACTGTTTCATTAAAAGGCTCTAATTACGGTGATATTCCTGTAACGGTTGGTATTTCTGATGTAATTGGAAATGTTCTTGGGTTTGAATCTATTTCTATGGATCAAAATACAACAAAAGAAATTGATTTGAGTACTTATAACAGTGAATTGACTGCAGGAACTGCTTACCCAGTAACTTTGACGTTGAATGGAGTTGGGCAATCTTGTGGTGAATATACGCCACCATTACCAGAACTTACATTGAAATGTCCTGATAATCTTTACAATAAAAATGCTTCTGAACCAGTTACGGTTACTCCTACAGTAAGTGGATGTAATGTTGTTGGTGGTTGTAATTGGACAATTACCCCTGCAACAGATGAAAGTGGTTCAGGAACTGGTTATACTGGTGGTTCTATGAGCTTTACGAATACAAATGGCTCAGGAACTGTTCCTCATACTTTGACAATCACGCGTCCAAAAGATGATAAAACAGAGAACTGCAGTTTTAACGTAGGGTTTATTGAAGGTTCCGGTAGTGTGAGTGCAACATGTGGAGTTTCTACATATAATCATGGTATTAGTGGAGAAAATGATTTCTATACATCAGCTGATTTGTATTTCGTATTCAAAAACAATGCAAGTAATGCAACCACTCCATCGGTAGAAATCTTTAAAGATGGAGCCTCTGTCGGAACAACGACATTACAATCTTGGTCTAATTGGAATAGTACATCAATAGGAAAATTGAGCGAGGGTTCTTATACATATAACCTCAAGCACAATGGTAAAGTTATTTGTACTCACTCAATAAATGTTAAATCTCCACTCTCATGTTCTGTTGATAAAACTACGATTGGCTTAGGAGAATCATTTAAATTTACCACGAATTATGCAGGAAGTGCATGGGGACACAGTTTGTCTGGAAACGGAGCTCCTGCATCAACAGGCGGAAGTGCAATATATACAATTACTCCAACAGCAATTGGCACACATACATATACATTTAGTGTAACTAGTGGCGATAAAGGTTCTGCAGAATGTTCTTATTCAGTCATCGTTGAAGAAGTTCCACCAACAATCACTTGCCCGGCTGACTTGACTGGTATTGCGCTAAATTCCAATGTCTCTGTGACACCACAATCATTAACAGGTTGTACAAATGGTTGTGATTATACGATTGATGGAACAAGTGCTACTGGTTCTGGTTATACAGGTGGTGAAGTTTCATTTACAGGAGAAAGTGCCGCTGGTGAAAAAACATACACATGGAATGTTTCAAATTCTAAAGGTAGTGATGAATGTGAGTTTAAAGTTACTTATGAAGAAGGTGAAAGTGTTGTTCCTACTTGTAATTGCACATGTCCAACAGGCTGCGATAATGTGATTACAACAGGATGGAATTCTTCAAATACATCTGGATGTTATTTTGCAACAACATTTAATATTGGGGCATGGAATAACTCTGTTATCAATGTCAACGGAAGCGAATTTAGTAATTCACAAAAGACACAAAATGATTTTACGCTTATTGATGGTGGTTTCTATATTCAGATTACGTCATTCCAATGGCCATCAGTTGATATTGCTGGAGGAACGCCGAATTGTAGTGGCTCAGGTGGCGGTGGTAGCGGTACAGATCCTGACCCAGGTGCTGGTGGCTCTGGTGGAAGTGAATTTGCATGTAATGAAAGTAATTCTACAAATGTAGCTAAAGAGGCTGACTATAGTGCCTCGGCAAATGGTTGTATAAAATATGTGATGGATGGTGCTTCGAATATTCAAATAGGATGTTGGTGGGCTCCTTCAACTCCTGTTTCAGTCAAAGTGCAGACATGTAATGGCTCAGTAACAACTATTTCACATTCTTGCGGTGGTTGGGTTGCTGTTCCTGTAGGAGGCACATGCTCTATATTCTTAGAAACTCAAGGCCAAATGAATTTAAAGTTTAATAACTGGTAATTTGAGCATTTCCTCAAAAATCTCGTTAGTTAAAAGCTAACGAGATTTTTTCATAAACAATTCAACCCTTGAATGTTTATTAATTTTCAATTTATGAAGTTTTAAAAAATAAAATCTGTTGTATTTTTTAGCATAAACATTTAGCTTGCAAAAATACCCATTCATTATTTTACAGCAGAACTCAGTACAATTCCATTGTAAAAAATAATCATCGCTCACAACTTGCTGTTAGATGGCCTCATTTCATTCGCCATGACAACCTGTTTTTACACTTGCCAGCAACTTGTCATTGCGAAGCTTGAAAAGCTGAAGCAATCTCCTTACAATCAACACTTGTTTTTGGATTACTTCGCTACGCTCGTAATGACAAAAAAACAAGATGGCCGCGTCGTCTTACAAGACACCTCGCCATGACAAGTTACACTGCGTTCGCGATGACAACTTGTTTTTACACTTGCTCGCGGTTCTTGTCATTGCGATGGAACGTAGTGACAGAAGCAATCTCATCGCAATTTCCAGCACAAGTTCTGTAAACATTCTTTTGCAAAAATTTCTGATAACAATTCCTTTACTTAAGCGTTTATATCAGTAGAAACCTTGCTTTGTCTTTAAAGCAAAGTTCCTCCTTTTTTTATATGAAACTTTAACCTTAAACAAAAAAAAATGCTTATGACGAAAAAACAAAAAAGACATCACGATAACTTCTTTAGAACCGTTTTCTCTGAACCGAAAAACGCCGCAAGTCTCCTTACACTAGCTAGCAAAAATAAATTATTCTCACAAGCCAAACTTATCTCACAAAAAAACACTCATAAACAAGTTCCTTGTCATTGCGAAGCTTGAAAAGCTGAAGCAATCTAAAAAAATAAACAACTATGAAACCAGCAATTTATATTCT
>Ga0233372_1000910_pt1 | contig 12247 bp, 8 predicted proteins | sample ElkDunMinimDraft_4_FD_191538 | JGI IMG/M metagenome (GOLD analysis project Ga0233372, IMG submission 191538) | Fecal eukaryotic communites from dung pellets of Tule Elk in California, USA - Elk Dung D8 | ecosystem: Host-associated > Mammals > Digestive system > Large intestine > Fecal | place... | reverse complement strand
CTATTTCTCAAGCCTCTCGTATTTCTGGAGTTTCTCCGGCAGATATTTCAATTTTATTAATTCATATGGGACGTTAATGTTCCACGTGAAACAATTATAAAAAAGCAAAAAAAGTCAACTCAATTGTAGTTGACTTTTTCTATATTTATCAAAAATTTTAGAAATGAATTTTAATCCTGAAGAGGTTTATATCGAGGTTAAAGATTATAGCGTATCGCACCAAAAGTTTCAGTTACTTTACGATGCCGAGTACGATATTTTAAAAACTCATCCACAACCAAGTTTAGATGTTTTATCTAAATATTACGAGAGCGACGACTATATTTCGCATACAGATAGTAAACGTAGCTTGTTCGAAAAAGTTTATCAAATAGTTAAAACAAAAAACATTTCGGATAAAGTTAAATTAATAACTGCTGCAAATAAAGCAACAGGTAAGTTGTTAGATATAGGTTGTGGTACGGGCGATTTTTTAGCAGTAGCTAATAACGTAGGTTGGGAAACTGTTGGTTATGAACCTAACGAAAAAGCGAGAAGTTTAGCTCAAAAAAAAGATGTAGCATTAGTTGCCGAAATATCGGATTTAGCTGATGCAAGTTTTGATGTAATTACTATGTGGCATGTTTTAGAACATGTTCCAGATGTTGAAGCCCAGATTAAAGAACTTCGTCGTTTAGTAAAACCCGGTGGAACTATTGTAATTGCTGTTCCTAATTTTAAATCGTACGACGCTAAATATTATAAAAACTTTTGGGCAGCATATGATGTGCCTCGTCACCTTTGGCATTTTTCTAAAACCGCAATCAGAAAATTATTCGAAGAGCAAGCTTTATTTTTAGAAGAAGTTAAACCGATGACGTTTGATAGTTATTATGTTTCTTTATTATCAGAAAAATATAAAACGGGTAAAATGAATTTGGTTAAAGCTTTTTGGATTGGATTTAAATCTAATTTCAATGCAATTAATACACGCGAGTATTCGTCGCATATTTATATTATAAAAAAAGATAAAGCTTAGTTTTACCAGTTTATAAAGTAAAATACTTTAAATAAAGCTATTTAACCTATTTTTACAACTTTAAATAAGGGTTATCTTGTTTTTTTTATAAAACTCTTTAAAAACCCTGTTATTTAATCTTTATTTTAATATAAATAACTTATTGTTTTTAAAATTATTATAGTTTTTATTTATATTTTAAAAAAAGCGTTCCTTTTTAAAAGTAATGCAAACAAAATTTGATTAAAATATAAATATTAATATATTTACTAAATATTAATTATCGTAACTAAAAATGAAAAAATTAATCGTATTAGCATTTGCTGCATTTTCTTTCGTTTCTTGTAATAAAGCTTCTGAAAGTTCTCCATATAAACAAGGTTATGTAGATACAGCAAAACTTATTGAAAATAGTAATGAAGCTAAAGCTATTGAAGAAAAGTATAAAAACAAGTCTGAAGAAGTAGGTAAAGAATTACGTGCCGAAATTGAACTTTTTGAAAGAGAAGCAAAAAACTTCCAAGCAAATGCTCAAGTTAAAGGGATGCAATGGGCTCAAACCGAAGGGCAACGTTTAGGACAAAAAGAGCAAGCTTTACAAGTTAAACAACAAACAGCTTTACAAACTTTACAACAAGAAAGCGGTAAAGAAATGCAAGACTTAGTTGTTAAAATGAAAGAACAAATTGCTGAGTACGGAAAAAAACAAGGTTACGATTTTGTTTTAGGTACAGGAGATGCATCTACAGTTTTATTTGCTAAAGATGAGTATAACTTAACTGAAGCTGTAACTAAAATAATTAACGAAAAATACGCTGGTCCAGTAGCTGCAGAAACTAAAGTTGATTCTACGACTACAAAATAAGCAATTTTAAATCGATATATAAAAGCCTCCTGAATATGGGAGGCTTTTTGTATTTTTACCTTTTTAAAGTTGTACAAGTATGGATCAGAGCCAAAACCTTTCGGATTATGTTTTAAAGTTTATCAATCAAACCAATCAAAGCTTATTTTTGACTGGTAAAGCAGGTACTGGTAAAACAACTTTACTTAAAAAAATTACCGAAACAACACATAAAAACTTTGTTGTTGTTGCACCAACTGGTATTGCAGCTTTAAATGCAAAAGGAGTTACTATTCATTCTTTTTTTCAGCTGCCTTTTGGAGCTTTTATACCCGATTACTCTACAGCCAATCATTTTTTAGACTTTGTAAAAGTTGAAAGTCGGGCTACGTTGCGTCGTCATTTTAAAATGAATACCCAAAAGCAAAATTTAGTACGAAATCTTGATTTATTGATAATTGACGAAGTAAGTATGCTACGTGCCGATGTGTTAGATGCAATGGATTATATGTTGCAAACCGTTCGTAAATCTGCCGCACCTTTCGGTGGTGTTCAAGTACTTTTTATTGGTGATTTACAACAATTACCACCAGTGGTAAGACAAGAAGAGTGGGAGGTACTTAAAAATCATTACAAATCGGCTTTTTTTTTCCATTCCAAAGTAATTTCAGAAAATCCGATTCTGTACATCGAACTCGAAAAAATATATCGCCAGTCCGACCCAGTTTTTATCAATATTTTAAATAATTTACGAAATAATGTAGTAACTGCGTCTGATTTACACGTATTAAATCAATATGTTAATCCTGCTTTTGAGAGTCATACTACCGAAGGTTGGATTACGGTTACCACCCATAATGCTAAAGCCGACAAAATAAATGCAGAAGCTTTAGAGCGTTTAAACGAAAAAAGTTTTTATTACGAAGCCGAAATTGTTGAAGATTTTCCGGATAAAATATATCCGCTCGAGGCTACTTTAGAACTTAAAGTAGGGGCACAGGTTATGTTTATTAAAAACGACTTATCGGCCGATAAACTATTTTATAACGGTAAAATGGCTATAGTAACCAAACTAACAGCCAACGAAATTTTTGTTCGTTTTGCTGAAGATGGCGTAACCATTGAAGTAGAAAAATATGTTTGGGAAAATATAAAATATACCGTAAATGCTTTAACTAAAGAGGTAGAGGAGGAGATCGTTGGAACTTTTAGTCACTTTCCAATAAAATTAGCCTGGGCTATAACGGTTCATAAATCGCAAGGTTTAACTTTTGATAAAGCCGCACTCGATGTAAGCCAAGTTTTTGCATCCGGACAAGCCTACGTAGCTTTATCACGTTTGCGTAGCTTAAAAGGACTTGTATTGCTTTCTCCGATGCGAATGAATGGTATGGTTACCGACGATCAAATTATTGAGTTTGCTAAAAGCAAATCGTCTCAAGAAATGTTGGATAACAACCTACAAGCGCAAACCTTACAATATTTGTATGTTGAACTCCGTAAAAAATTCGATTTTTTAGAACTAACCAAAGCTTGGTATAAATTATCGAGCTCGTATGTTAACGAAGTAACCTCATCACCCAAAGGTAAAATACAAGATTGGGTTAAAAAACAGTATTTATTGGTTGATGCGTTGCAGGATTCGGCTCAGAAATTTGGTAATCAATTAGCCAAGTTGTTTTCTACCTATCCGGTTGATTTGCCTTTTGTACAAGACCGTTGTAGCAAAGGTTACGATTATTTTTTTCCGTTTTTAGATAAACAAGTAGATGAGCTATTGTACGAAATTGCCATGGTGCGTCGTCAAAAAAAGGCCAAACTTATTTTTGAAGAACTAACCGAAATTGAAGATGTTTTAGTAAAGCAGGTACTCGATTTAAAAAAGGTACTGCAAATACTTCGACAATATATCGACGGAAAAAATATTGAAAAAGATACCATAGAAAACGAAGATTTAAGCCAATATAAGGTAAATAAATTGGTGGCTATAGCCGATCATATTCGTGCGAATACAAACGAATTAATAGACTCGCCAACCGATTTAACGTATTATGAAACCGATAAAAAGGAGAAAAAAGAAAAGAAACCCACACTAGATGTTACTTTAGAGCTTTGGCGAGCTAAGTTTACGGTTAAGGAAATTGCCGACGAACGCAAGCTTACCCAAACTACTATTTACGGGCATTTAGCGAAACTGATACAAAAACGCCAGATTTTGCTAACCGAGATAATCTCGAAAGCTAAGATTAAAAAGCTAGAAAAGTTGTTCGAAAATTACGAAGGGCAAAGCATGACCGAGTTAAAAGAAGTTTGCGGCGATGCATTTACCTACGACGAGCTCCGATTGTATAAAGCCACTTTAGATTTAGAAGGCGAAAAATAAATATAAAATTATTACACTGTTTCACGTGGAACTAAAAACCTCCCAAAACTAAGTTTTGGGAGGTTTATTTTTATAGTATGTGCTTTAAAAGTACTTGAATTTAAAACTAACTGCGCACCAATTTGGCAACACCTTCTAACAACTGGGGTTTATCTTCTAACGCTATTTTAGCAATGGCATAAAACTCTCTAATCCATTTTTCGAGGGTTTTAAAAGCTAAGTCTTTATTTTTAGTAGCTTGTTGGCTTTCGCCTTTTTCCTGAATATAATCGGCATAGGCCCTTTCTACCGCTTGTAGCTGGTCTAATTGGTTTTGTACGTGTGTAGTAGTAATTTTTAAACGTTGTAGCGGTTGTAATAAATCGGTATTGTTTTGTATGGTTTGGTAAAATATTTTAATACTATCTAACACCACAGCATTTCGCCTAGGTTGTATGCCTTTAATTTTTAAATTGGTAAGTACTTCGGGTTTTTCTTTAAATATAATTTTAGCCTTTTTACGGTCTGTGGTATAAGTATTTAGTAAGGCATCAAACAAGTCTGTAAATTTTTTGTATGCCGTAATCTCTTCGGCCGTTTCTTTTACATTGTCGTCATACAACTGTACCAAATTATCGTAAAGGGCTTTGCCATTTGCTACCTCGGCGGCATCATACCCATACTCTTCTAACTCTCTAGACAGTTCGGTATCTTTTACCACATTGTAAAACAATACCCCGTAGTTTTGCAACAAATTTTTTTCGCTTACATTTTTTGCCATACGTATATAAATTTTAGAATTAGTACTTACACTTCTGTTTTTTATACTTGCACTTGTATGTTTTGCATTTACAATTGCTTAGTTTGGTATTACAGTTGTATTTATTGCCTTTACAATTGGTGCATTTGTACTTACCATAGGTTGTTTTGGACTTACTATTGTATGTTTTGGCGTTACAATTGCTTGGTTTGGTATTACCTACATATTTATGGCTTTTACAGTTGTTACTTTTGTACTTACTGGTGTGTTTTTTTGTTGTTGTAGGTTGGTTTTACCTTTTGTGTTTAATAGGATATGAATTTGTATTCTAAATTTTTGTGATTATGTTTTATTTAAAACTATTTTGTTTAAATATAATTGTGTTTACAAGGTGTTTTTTAGAAGATGCTAGCGTAGAAGGGGAGTTGTTTGGGTAGGAATACGTGTTTCACGTGGAACGAAAAGAGCGATTAATTTTAATCGCTCTTTTTTTAATTATTCTTCTTCTATTATTTCTATGAAATCAATATAATCTGAATTTAATTTGTCAATTTTCTTAGACAATTCAGAATTGTTAGAATCTGTTTTAATTAACTCGATTATACTTTGATTAAGATCTTTAATTTTCTCATCATAATTATTTTTTATATAATCATTAATATCAGCTTGAATATCATTGATACATTTTTCAGCATATTCAGCAATTTCTACAGATAATTTATTTTTAAGTTTTAATATTTCTTTTCTACGTTTTTCAGCATCATTATTTTCTTTTACATCTAACCAAATTGTAGCTAACGACAAAGCAGGACCTATAAATTTGGCTATTTTACCTATATTTCCTGCAATTTTTACAGCACCATACGGCTTAAATTTAGAGCCAAAAAATTTTCCAACAGAATACACTGTTTTATGCATTTCACTTCCGCTTACTGCTTTTAATCCCGATAGCCCAGAATTATTTATAGCTGATTGTGCTATACCTTGAGATTTATTACTTAGAAAGTTAATTATTTTTTTTTGTTTCTCTAGGTTATTTAGCTCTTTAACGTTAAGATTTCCTGTTTTTAATTTCTGATTTATTACATTTTCTAAGTTTTTAATAGAATCTTTGTTTCCAAATACATCAAATTCCTCTATTATTTCTTTTTCTTCATCTTCAAGAATTTTTTTACATTGATCTATGACATTTTTTATATTCTTTTCAGTGTTTTCTTCAAATTCTTTTTCAGCATTTTCAAAAGTCTTTTGGTCAGAATCCCCAATTAAATCTATAAGTTTATTACCATCGTTAATTATTTTAGATTTAAGGTTGGATAATGTAATATTGATTTTGGATTGTATATCTTGTTTTGCCTTATCTATTCTATTAATACTTTGTTTTAAAACTATTTGAATGTTTGGATCGGTTTGCGAAATTGTAATATTTGCAATACTGTTTTTTAATAATCTGATAGGGCTATCAAATTGCTTTTTTATAATTCCTTTTTTTTCGATAAACGAGTTTAATGTTTTTAAAAAAGTATTAAAGTTACTCAGTTGTATAAATTCTTCATCTTGATCATCTTGTCCTTCAATATAATCAGCAGCATCAATGAACACTATTTCAAAATCAAATTCATAGTTTCTTTCTTTGAAAATTGTTTTTATTGAATTATAATAGTTTTTAGTTAATTCATCAATATCTCCATTTTCCATAGACATTTTGTTTACTGCTATCAACATTTTATCCTTTAGTCTTTGGTTATAAGCTAAATCAATAAAATTTTCGAATATAATGTCATCAAATAATTGACTAGTTAATACATAAACTATTAAATCAGAATTTTTTAAAGCTTCTTTAGTTCGTTCATCATGTTTTTCAACTTTACCTGCTAAAATACCGGGAGTATCCATTAAAATAATATTCTTCCATTGATATTCCGTAACTTTATCTGTTGCTACATCGGCATCAATTTTAATAGATTTATCCCCTGTAATTGCAGAAATTATAGTTGATTTACCTGAGCTGTATTGCCCAACAAATGAAATCTTTAAATTAGCTCTTGATTCTAAATCTTTTAATTCTGTATTTAAACTTTTTTCTAATTCTAAATTGTTAGTCTCTTTTAATAAAGCATTTGTTTTGTTAATTAACTCTTGAAGCTTAACGTTAAGTTCTGAAATTTTTATTTTATAATTTTCCATTTTAATTTGTGAAATTTATATCAAGCTGTATAATTTTACTTATATCTTCCTGCTCTTTTTGATTAATTTTTAGTTTTGATTTTATAGTTAATATTTCACCCTGTCTATTAATTATATAATCGTTCATTATTTTATCTAAAATATCATGATCAAGTTCCGTGTTTTTTTGAATATCAATTTTATTAAAATGTTCTAGAATTCGATAAACTAAAACTTTATTAAAAAATATAGTATTTTCGTTGGCTTTGTTTTGAATTTCTGTTAAAGCTTTTTTAATATCTTCGGCAGTATTAATTAGTAATGAAAAGTTTTTATTAAATTCAATATTAATTTTTTCTATATTTTGCTTATATTTTGAAATAATTTCGTTTGTAATATTCTCCTTTTGTTTATCTATTTGTGGGCGTATAGTTTCAGTTATTTTTTGTTTAGCTTTTTTTATTTTAGTTTCTTTACTCTCCATTAAGCTAATAAAAATAGTTACTAATGCTGAAGCCCCCATAATAGTATATAACGTCCATCCAACAGGATTCCATACATTAGCAACTGCTAGACCTCCTATAATGGTTGTTATGATACCAAATGTTACACTACCTATAAATTTATAGTTTGTTGTATCTACCTTTACATTTGGTATACTAATATGACCCAGGTTCATGGATAAATCTTGCATTATTTCTTTAGCTCTATTTTCTAATTCTTTTTTAAATTTTTCTATTTCTGCTTTTATATTGATTTCCATGTTTTTGTAATACCCTTTATACTCTAAATAATCTTTCCAAGCTTTTTGAATATCTTTTTTTTCATAATTTATTTCAGCAAAATTTGAAATATCATTGCTAATGTTTAAATGTGTATTTTCAATAATCTTTTTCAATAATTGTTGTTTGTCATTAGAATTTTTCGAGATAAATTTTATTAATTCATCTTTAGAATTTTTTAAATTTTTTATAATGATATTAATTTTATCTAGCTCATCCGTTACGTTGTTTAATACAATAGATGACTGATAGTTACAACCATCAATAATGTTTTGAGTTTTTTTAAGATGACCATATCTAAAAATAGTTTGTTTTACTTTTTTATTATATTCATTTATATTGGATCCTAATAAAAGTGATTTAGCGTGAGAATTGTTATTTTCTTCAGCTAATTTTGCAGCTAGTAAGTGTACGGGGATAATTTCGATTAAGTCAGGATTATAGTTTTTAGAAATCATATCTTTAATTCTATTTATATGCCCCTGAATATTTTTTTGTCCCTCGTTATCTTTCCAATCTAAAGGTTTTTTTAAAAATCTATTTAATCTTGTTTTATCTTCAATATTTTCTTTATAATTTAAAATAATGAATACAGGTTTGTTTTTTTGTTTTAATTCTTTTAAAAAATTAAATTCTGTTTCCTGAATAGCATCGTTGGTAACTATATAACAGATTAAGTCAGCTTCATCAATAATAGATCGAGCTGTTTCAGTATCCTTCATTCCTCCTGGTGCATTAATTCCAGGTGTATCGATTATTCGGATATTTTCCCAATTAAAAGTTCTATTGTATCTAGTAGTTCTTAATTTACCTATTCCAATATCATCTGTTTTTTCTCCAGTTACAACTTTATGAAATGTACTTTTACCTGCTTTACTTTTTCCTAAAAAGGCAATAGTAAAATAATCTATGTTGTGTTGTTTTTTTTCGAGTAAATTAATATTATCTTTAATGGAATTATTTATAAGAGCTCTGTTATTTGAATTAAATACTTTAATAAATTTTAATAATTCATTAGCCTCTTTTCTTTCATTTTGTACTATTATTTCTTCTGAAATTTTAAGTTTATCAAAGTTTCTTTGTAAATAATGATTTAAAATTCCCATTTTTTTTTTAGATAATTCTAAATCATTATATGCTTTTTTAGAAATGTTTTTTATTTTTTTAACAAACTCTTTACCATTTAATAATTTATCTTCAAAAAATTCTTTACCACCTGTTAAATCATAGGCTAATTTTGCGAAGCGTTCTTTTATATCTGATAATCGACCTTGTTTTTTTTCTTCATATTTAAGATTTAATTTTTTCTCTGATTCATCTATATAGTCGCTTAACTCCTGTATATCATAATTTAATTTAGTAGCTACAATTTTTATAAATTCAATTTCTTTAGGATCTAGATAGAAATCTGATATTGAAATTTCTAGAAGGTTTTGAATTAATTCTTTTTTATTTAAACTAGAATAATTAATTAAAATATTATAAATATCTTCTAAATCAACTTTAGAAAGATCATCTGATAGAATATTTTTTGATTTATCAACGATATCATTACTAATATTGGGATATAACTGATTTAATAATTTTAATTCATTACTATGTATTTCTAAATCTTGAATAATTAGGTATGTACAAAGTAAATATTCTGCTTCTTTAAAATTCATATACTGTTTATTTGGTTTAAATGTCGTGGTTTAGAAAGACTAATAACTTCCTAACTGAAACATTATTTTAAAATTAAATAGACAAGTAAATACTTGTATCTAAATTTTGGATAATTAGTACTTTAGTTGCTGTTGCTTTGTATTAAGGCATAAATTATTTAAGTGATAACTATAAAAAATGACATTAGAATTGCATTTAAAGCAGTCAATTAAATAAGGTTTGGATTTTACAAACACATGCAAATATAACAAGTAGAGTTGTGTGCTTTTTTGTACAATTTTGTACAATTTTTAAATAATTATTCAATACGGCACAATAAAAAAGGCATAAAAAAACCAGCATAAAATATTTTTATGCTGGTTTTTATAATATATAAATCAGGTTTTAGTCTAAAAAAAGTAAAGCCAGTAAACTGGGTACTAAATAAATTACTATGGTACGGGCTCCATCAAAATCTTTAGCTAGGCGTTGTGCAGTTAACATTAAAAATAAACAAACTAAGTTTAAGTAATTGGCGTAGTTAACAAACTCGGTGGTTTTATTTGCTAGTAAAGTAACTAATCCAATAACCGAGAATAGGGTGGTTAAAACCTCAAAAAAAACTAAAATACCTAAAGCTAGTGGCACTCTATTTTTTAAAATAGAGTTTGCAAAATGCGGTTGCATCCAAGCTAAATTGCCTTTAAAATCAGAAAGTTTTTCGTAGCTCGAAATCCAATACGTAATATTTAAAAAAACAACAAAGGCAAAGGCAAAAGTATAAGTATTCATTACGGTTTGGTGTGTAGTAAACGGGTTAAGTTTAAGCTTAAATCGGTAAAAATAATATTAGAATTTCCGTTACGCTCTAAATGATAAATAGCATCGGTAAGTTCTTTTTCAAACTGAAAAATGTTGTTATGGTGTATAAAGGGCGCAAAGTTTTTTAGCTCAAACTTATCTACTTTAGGTTCCATGTAAACCAAATCGGGTACTTTATAGTTTAGTAAAAAAGCCTGTCTAAACATTTCGAGCGTATGGTGTAAAAACAATTTTTGTTGTTCTTTCCCCATTTTTGCTGCTTCTTCGGCCCAATTTAATAGCTCAATTGTATAATCCTTACGTTTCACTACGCCATAAGCATATCGAACCCATTTTACAAATAAAGCATCAAAAAGCTGTTCGTCTTCATCTTGATTGTTTAGCTTCTTTAAAATCCAATTGTAATTTCCTTGCGATTGATTAGCTAGTTTTAAGGCTAAATTTTTATCAATTGCTAATTTTTGAGTTAGTTCATTTATAATACTTTCGGGTGTTATGGGTTTGAACCGAACAATTTGACAGCGCGAAATAATAGTTTGTAAAATATTAGATTCGTTCTCGGTGATTAAAATAAATACGGTGTTCTCGGTAGGTTCTTCTAACAGTTTTAAAAGCTTATTTGCCGTTTCAACATTCATTTTATCGGCACACCAAATCAACATTACTTTATAGCCACCCTCAAAAGATTTAAGTGCAATTTTCTGAAAAATCTCAGTCGTTTGATCTACACCAATTATTGGTTTGGATTTAAAGCCAACCTTTTCAGCCCAATCGTTATAATTTCCATACGGCGTTTCTATTATAAATTCGCGCCATTGTGTTATAAAATTGGATGAGGTAGGGTGTTTTTCGTCTTTTTGCGTTTTATTAACCGGAAAAATAAAATGCAAATCGGGGTGGTTAAATTGCTCGAATTTTATGTTGCACGCGCTGTTACCTTGAGTATTTTCGCCAAAGGTGTTTTTACACAAAATATATTGTGCATAAGCAAGTGCTGTAGCCAGCATTCCAGATCCCTCAGAACCAATAAATAATTGTGCATGAGGTATTCTACCCTTGTCTGCACTTTGGGTTAAAAACTTTTTAACCTCGTTTTGACCAATGATTTCAGAAAATAACATGATACAAATATACTTAAACTTTAAAAAAGTTATTTAATAGAAACGGAGCAATTATTTTTAGAGTTTTAAAAAGCGCTAAAATACTGTATCGTTGAGATTTGTAAACATTAACACGACTTTAAATTAACTTTTGTCATCTTTATATTTTAGTATAATTTTTATTTTTGCATTGAAAATCAACTACAAACTATGTTTTAAGTATGTAGTTTAAGCCCTATATTTGCATAACACACTAATTATTAAACAAAATGACAACAATAAACGATTTCGATTTTAAAGATCAAAAAGCAATTATCCGTGTAGATTTTAACGTGCCCTTAAACGACGCTTTTCAGGTTGCCGATGCAACACGTATAGAGGCTGCAAAACCAACCATTGATAAAATTTTAAAAGATGGTGGAAGTGTTATTTTAATGTCACATTTAGGTCGTCCTAAAAATAAAGAAGAAAAGTATTCGTTAAAGCACATTGTTGCTAAAGTTTCTGAAGTTTTAGGCTTACCTGTAACATTTGTTTCTGATTGTATTGGAGATGAAGCTACCACAGCGGCAAAAAACTTAAAACCAGGACAGGTTTTATTATTAGAAAATTTACGTTACCATGCTGAAGAAGAAAGCGGAGATGTAGATTTTGCTAAACAATTAGCAAGTTTAGGTACTATTTATGTAAACGATGCGTTTGGAACTGCACATAGAGCACATGCCTCAACTACTATAATTGCACAATTTTTTCCAGAGAAAAAATGTTTT
>Ga0233372_1000909_pt1 | contig 12265 bp, 10 predicted proteins | sample ElkDunMinimDraft_4_FD_191538 | JGI IMG/M metagenome (GOLD analysis project Ga0233372, IMG submission 191538) | Fecal eukaryotic communites from dung pellets of Tule Elk in California, USA - Elk Dung D8 | ecosystem: Host-associated > Mammals > Digestive system > Large intestine > Fecal | place... | reverse complement strand
TACCGTTAACTGTAATAATGTTTTTTTTTACTTTTACATCTTGCGCATTTGCTGCTACAACTGATGTTAAAGCTGAAATTAAAAATAGTTGTGTTTTCATAATTCGTTTTATTTAACGTTTGTAAATATATAATTAAATATTTTTTAACGCAATTTTTCTTACTTATTTTGTTTTAACACAATGGTATAATCTAAAAAAAAAAAGACCAGCTATAATTTAGCTGGTCTTTTTAAAATACAATTCTATAAGCCGGGTTCTGTCACCTTAAAAAGGTGCCTTATCATTTATCTAGGATTACAATTACTCATAACCTCCATCTGCCTACCCCTCAACAACGAACGAGTCGCTCTTAAATGTTGATATACATGGCATTTCACCGCATAGAGTTTACCTGGTTTCACTACAGCATTACCTGTACATACTTTCTGCTGCACTTGTCCTACTAAATTAAAAATTTAGTGACGGGCGTTACCCGCTATGCTACTCTGTGGTGTCCGGACTTTCCTCTGACAAAAGCCAGCGATAAGGCGAATTGTTTTGCAAACTTAACCTATTTTATTGACTTAACAAGATGCTATTGATACTTTATGTTTTTTCTTATAAAAAATTTAATTGAATGCGGAGGAGTTGTCTTAAAAACTTATATTTGTAGTTCAATTATTATATATGGAACAATTTGTAGTATCAGCACGTAAATATAGACCACAAACCTTTAAAGACGTTGTAGGTCAGCAAGCTATTACAAATACGTTGGAAAATGCCATCGAAACAAATCATTTAGCTCAAGCTTTATTATTTACTGGTCCTCGTGGAGTTGGTAAAACTACTTGTGCTCGAATATTAGCACGTAAAATTAATCAACCCGGGTATGATGATCCGAATGAAGATTTCACTTTTAATGTTTTTGAATTAGATGCTGCATCTAATAACTCGGTTGATGATATTCGTTCCTTAATCGATCAAGTTCGTATACCTCCGCAAACGGGTAAATATAAAGTATACATTATTGATGAGGTACATATGCTATCTACCTCTGCATTTAATGCTTTTCTAAAAACATTAGAAGAGCCACCAGCTCATGCTATTTTTATTTTAGCTACTACAGAAAAACATAAAATTTTACCAACTATTTTATCTCGTTGTCAAATTTTTGATTTTAAGAGAATTACAACAAATGATGCAAAAGAACATTTAGCCGAAGTTGCAAAATCACAGAATATTACTTTTGAAGATGATGCCTTACAAATAATTGCTCAAAAAGCTGATGGTGCGATGAGAGACGCCCTATCTATTTTTGATAGAGTAGTTTCGTTTTGTGGTACTAATTTAACCAGAAAAGCAGTAGCCGAAAATTTAAATGTTTTAGATTTTGAAGTTTATATTCAGATTACAGATTTAGTAATCGAAAATAAAATTCCTGAAGTATTATTACAATTTAACGACATTTTAGCTAAAGGTTTTGATGCACATCAATTTATAATAGGACTAGCTTCTCATTATAGAGATTTAATTGTTTGTAAAAATCCAAGTACTTTAATTTTATTAGAGGCTGGAGAATTTGCTCAAAAACAATATAAAGAGCAATCAGAAAAAATATCTATCGAATTTTTATTGCAAGCGATTGAATTAGCAAATACATGTGATCTAAAATTTAAAACTAGTCAAAATCAACGTTTATTAGTTGAATTATGTCTAATGCAATTAGCTTCGATAACATTCGAACAAAAAAAAAAATTAGTGACAAGTTTATAATTCCTGCCATAAATTTTAATAATACTCCAATATTAAATAATGCGCCTGTTATAACAACTAAAGTGATTATTGAAAACAATGAAGAGAAGCAAGTTGTAGAAAATAAAGAAATCACAATAGAAAGTCGCATTGAAACCAACACTTCTAAACCGGCAGAAGCTACACAAATTGTTTCTAAATTTTCTTTATTAGGATTACAAAAAAAGAAAGAAGCTGAACTTGTTCAGAAGGAACGTTTGAATCAAATATCAAAGGGGCCTGTAAAATTAATTGAGTATAATAATTTATTAAACCATTGGAATGATTTTGCAAAAAAAATGAACCAAAATGGAGAGAAAATTATGTACACATATATGGTTTTAGATATTCCGAAGCTTGAAGGAAATACTATTAAACTGGAATTTCCAAATCAAAGTTCTAAAGAAGATTTTACTAAACGCCAAGGTAATTTATTAGCTTATCTAAAAGAAAATCTAGAGAATTTTGAAATAAATTTTGATATTACTATAAGTGAAGAAATTAAGCAGAAATTTGCTTTTACTCCAGAAGAAAAATTCGAAAAATTAAAGCAAATTAACCCCGCAATTGATTTAATGCGCAAAATATTTGAACTCGAGTTAAACTAAATATTGTGCTAGTTTTTGTCCAATAAAAACAAAAGCTATTCCTAAAAAAACACTCAAAATGATGTAAACAAAACTTTCTAACGATTGATTGGTTTGCATCATTTTTTGATTTTCGAAAGCAAAGGTTGAAAACGTTGTAAAACCACCACAAAAACCGGTTAAAAATAAATAAGTTAATGCATTATGGTTTAATTTATTTAGAAAAATTGTTGCTAAAAAACCCATTAAAAAACACCCTACAATATTAATAATTAGGGTGTTAATATACATTTTAGAAGGACCAAAAATAGTAATTAAACTAAAAAAATAACGACAAACACTACCAAGTGCACCACCTAAGGCTATTAAAATAATATTTTTTATCATTTTAGTTTTTCATAATACATGGCTTTTACAATCCCATCGGAAAGTCCAATTTTAGGAACATAAATATTTTTAGCGCCAGACCATTTCATTGCGTTTTTATAAATTTTTAAGGCATGAATAATTACATCAGCACGATCAGTGTTCAATCCAAGCTCATAAATACGTTCTTCGTAAGACAATTCAGTTAATTTTTTATATTCTTTTACCAAATAAAGAAACGATAATGGTTTACTTTGTGGCTTGCCTGATAATTTAAAAATTTTATTAATATTTCCTCCTGAACCTATTAATGTTATCTCAGAATTTAAGTCCTTAACTACATCTTTAATCCAAAACTCAATTTCATTCCAATCTTTTTGGCTAACCATATCGTTTAATAAGCGAACGGTTCCTATTTTAAACGATTTAGATTCAATAATTTTACCTTGTTTAAAAAAAGAAAATTCAGTACTCCCACCACCAACATCAATATATAGATAGTCTTTATCTTTCTCAATAAACTTATCTAAATCTGTTGAAGCAATTATTTGGGCTTCTGTTTTACCATCAATTAGATCAATTTTAATAGATGTTTTATCTTCAATTGTATTTATAACTTCCTTTCCATTACTAGCTTCTCGCATTGCCGATGTAGCACAAGCTTTAAATTTTTCAACACCATAAACTTTCATCAAAAGCCTAAATCCATTCATAGCGTCAACCATTCGTTCAATATTTTTATCAGATATTTTTCCATCTGTAAATACATCTTGTCCTAAACGAATGGGTACGCGAATTAAGGAACTTTTGTTAAACTGAGTTTCTTTACCATCTTCCTCAACTACGTTAGCAATAAGTAAACGCATGGCATTCGATCCAATATCAATAGCTGCGTATTTTTTAATTTTAATCATCTAAAAAAATTTGGCGTTTTTTATCTTATTTTGGCAGCATAATACTTATAAATTGCTTCTTGTGATCTAATTTTAATTTTATCATCAATTTTATATTCATTTTCTAAATCTATAGATTGAATCCGAGCCTTAACATTATCACTCCATCCTATATCAAAAGTTTCTATTAATTCTGTTTTAATATCTTTATCATAAATAGGGCAAATAACTTCTACTCGATTATCAATATTTCTAGTCATTAAATCGGCAGATGAAATATAAACTTCAGGATTTCCTAAATTCCCAAAAATAAAAATTCTTGAATGTTCTAAATAATTATCTATAATACTTATTACCTCAATATTTTCACTCAAAATTGGTACTTGTGGACGCAAACAACATACACCACGAACAATTAATTGAATTTTAACACCAGCCATGCTCGCTTCGTACAACTTATCAATCATTTTAAAGTCTGATAAGCTATTCATTTTAAGCTTAATTAACCCAGTTTTTCCATTCTCGACATTATAAATTTCTCTATCAATCAATTTATATAATCGTTGTCGGGTGTAATGTGGCGATACAACTAAATCTTTATATCTATGTAATTTATAATTAGATTCGAAAAATTCAAACACCCTATTAATATCTTTAAGTATAGACATTGAGGCTGTAAGCAAAGTTATATCGGTATAAAATCGAGCCGTTGATTCATTAAAATTACCCGTAGAAATAAAACCATATCTTTTTATTCTATCATTCTCAATACGCTCAACAACACATATTTTACTATGTACTTTAAGTCCTTTTACTCCGAAAATTAAATTTATTCCCTCTTCTTGCATTAGTTCGGAATAATTAATATTACTTTTTTCATCAAAACGGGCTTGTAATTCAATACAAACAGTTACTTTTTTTCCGTTTTTGGCAGCATTAATTAATGAACTTATTATTTGAGAATTTTTTGCCAATCGATACAATGTAATTTTTATAGTTGATACAGCTGGATCGAGAGCTGCCTCAAGTAGAAACTTAATTATATACGAATAGCTTTGATATGGTGAGTGTATTATGTAATCTTTTTCGTCAATTCGTTTTAAAATACTTCCTTGCAATGAAAGTCCTGGAACGGGTAACGGTTTTTTTTGTTCAGCTAGCAAATGAAAACAGCCTAAGTTTGGAAAATCTATATAATCTCTTCGATTATGATATCGTCCTCCAGGAATTATACTATCTGTAGCATCAATTCCCATTCTTGTTAAAAAAAACAATAATGTATCTTCGTCTATTGCCTTATCGTAAACAAATCGGACAGGTTCTCCTACACTACGTTCTTTTACACCGTGATTAATTTTTTCAAGAAAACTTTTGTTTAAATCGCTATCAATTTCTAATTCGGCATCACGAGTAATTTTTATCATATGTGCCGATATCGATTTGTAATCGAACATATTAAACACTTCTCTTAAATTATAGCGTATAACATCATCAATCAAAATAATAAATTTCTTATCATCAGATGAAGGGATCTCTACAAATCTATTAATTGTTGAGGGGATCTCGATTACTGCATACAAAACACGTTTATCATGACTTGAGTAATTTGGAGATTCGTTATCTTTTAAAACCATTTTTATTGTCAAATAACCTAATGTATCATTAAGCAACGGAAATTCAACAATATCATTTAATATAATAGTTACTAATGAGTTACTAACTTTATCTAAGAAAAATTCTTTTACAAATTTTTCCTGTTCTCGAGTTAATTGATTTTCATTAATAATAAAAATATTATGTTTTTCTAGTTGTGTTTCAATATTATTTAAAATACGTAAACTTTCCGACTGATGCTGAATTACAACTTCAGTTATTTTTTGAAGTAACTTTTTTGAAGATATACCACCCAATATTTTTTCGCCAGAAATTTTTTGATTGCGCATACGTCTAATTGTCGCATAACGTACTCTAAAGAATTCATCTAAATTATTCGAAAAAATACCTAGGAATCTTAGCCTAGAAAGTAATGGTACACTTTGATCGGCAGCTTCTTGTAAAACACGTGCATTAAAAGCTAACCAGCTTAAATCTCTATTTATATATTTATCATTCAGTTTTAACTCTTTCATTCTCTAATTGCTTTGGGAAAATAGCACAATCTAAAGTACCTTTATGGATAGATTGCCATTGATCATCGTTAAATGTAATGGAAATATAAGCCGAAGTTGGGACATTTTTTAATTGTTTCTCTGAAAATTTATTAACAAAATCTAATATAGCATTATTGTGCCCAAATAAAACCAAATTTGAATATTTATTATCACAAGCTTTTACACAATTTTCTAATGCGTCAACATCAAAAGTATATAGTTCATTTTTATAAACAATTGTTTCTAACGGAATAGATAAATTTTGAGCATAAATTATAGCTGAATCTTTTGCGCGTTTTGCAATGCTTGACCAAACAACAAACTTTTTAGGTAAATATTTACTAATAAAATCAGACATTTTAAATAGATCTCTAATACCTCTATCAGACAATGGTCTATCTATATCTAAAGTAGCATTTTTCCAATCTGATTTTCCGTGACGAATTAAAATTATTTTTTTCATAACTGCATATTAATTTTTTAGATTTCAAATTAATCTCTTTAATGTTCAGAATTATAATAACTAATTACAACTTAACATATTATGAATATACAGCATTTTTTATGAAATAAATTTAAAAAAAAGCTAATTTTTTTAAATTTATTTCATAAAAAACTACAAAATGATTACAAAAAATTTACTAGCGTAATAGCTGCCATTGCTTCAACAATTGGCACTGCACGAGGTACAACACACGGATCGTGTCTGCCTTTACCTTGTAAGTTAATAATTTCTCCAGCATTTGTTAATACCTCTTGGGTTTGAATTAAAGTCGCAACAGGTTTAAATGCAACACTAAAATAGATGTCCATTCCATTAGAAATTCCTCCCTGAATACCACCCGAAAAATTTGTTTTGGTTGTTCCGTCAGGATTAAACAAATCGTTATGTTGGCTACCTAACATTTCGGTTCCAGCAAAACCACTTCCATATTCAAATCCTTTAACCGCGTTAATAGATAGCATCGCTTTACCAAGTTCTGCATGTAATTTATCAAAAACAGGCTCACCAAGACCAATTGGAACATTTTTTATTACACAAGTTATTACTCCTCCAACTGAATCTCCAGCTTTTTTAACTTGCTTTATATAGTTTTCCATTTCTGCTGCTTTTTCAATGTCTGGACATCTTACAGCATTTGTTTCGGTTAACGACAAATCTAAATCAATATAGGTTTTTTCAACCTTAATTGATCCGACTGAAGATACATAGGCTTGAATAGATATTTCAGGAATAATTTGTTTTGCAACAGCACCAGCTACAACTCTGGCAGCAGTTTCTCGTGCCGAACTGCGACCTCCACCTCTATAATCTCTAAAACCATATTTTTTATCATAAACATAATCGGCATGCGAGGGTCTATAAGTATGTTCTATATCTGAATAATCTTGAGACTTTTGGTTTGTATTTGGTATAAAAAATCCGATTGACGTACCTGTAGATTTACCCTCGAAAATTCCAGATAAAAATTTAACTTCATCTGGTTCTTTACGTTGGGTTACTATCGCCGACTGTCCTGGTTTACGTCGATCCAGCTCTTGTTGAATTTTATCAAAGTCTAAAACAATTCCAGATGGACATCCGTCTATAACTCCACCAATGCCTTCGCCGTGAGATTCTCCAAAGGTTGTAATTCTATATTTAGTTCCAAATGAGTTTCCTGCCATTATCTTATTTTTTCGCTTGTTATTTATGCTTATTCTTTTCTAATCTAACTTGTAAGTGTTTTGAAATTTAATTTAAAAAAGCCAATTTTTTAAAAAATTGGCTTTTTGTTTGCTAATGCCTTTTCATATATATCTAAATACATTGGTAGGATTGCTTCTATATTAAATATTTTAGCTCTATTAAATGCGTTCTTTTTAAATTCCTGCAAACGCTCCTCATTTTCTAAAATATAAAGTGAGTTTTTTGCCATATTAGTAATATCACCAACATCACTTAAAAAACCTGTTTCTCCTTGAACATTTACCTCGCTTAATCCACCAGCATTAGATGAAATAACTGGTACTTTACAAGCCATTGCTTCTAGGGCAGCTAATCCAAAACTTTCGCTTTCTGACGGTAATATAAATAAATCAGAATATTTTAAAATTCGATCTACATCCAATGTATTTCCAAAAAATATTACTTTATTTTCAATTCCTAATTTAATACATAACTCTTCGGCCTTTTCCTTATCAGGTCCTTCGCCAACCATCATTAATTTAGCAGGTTTTTGTTTCTGAACTTGATTAAACACCTCGATAACATCTAAAACTCGTTTTACCGATCTGAAATTAGAAATATGCGTGATTATAGATTCTTCGGATTTTGCCATATTGGCACGAAAACATTTAGAAGAATTTAAACTATCCTTATTTTCAACATCAATAAAATTTGGAATAACATGAATATCTTTTTTTATTTCAAAAAAATCATAAGTATCTTTTTTTAAACTTTCCGAAACTGAGGTAACATAATCAGATTTATTTATGCTAAAGGCTACGGCAGTTTTATAATATGGATGCTTACCAACTAAAGTAATATCGGTTCCATGCAATGTTGTAACAATTGGTAAATAAATACCATCTTCTAACAACATTTTTCTGGCCATATAACCTGCAAAAGCATGCGGTATTGCATAATGTACATGCAAAATATCTATACCATATAACTTTACGGTATCAACAATTTTGCTAGAAAGTGCTAATTCATAAGGCTGATAATGAAATAGTGCATATTCAGGCACATTTACTTCATGAAAAAAAATGTTCGGATTTAATAAATCTAAACGAACCGGTTGTTTGTATGTAATAAAATGGATTTCATGACCTTTACGAGCTAATTCTAAACCTAGCTCGGTAGCTACTACTCCGCTCCCTCCAAAAGTTGGGTAGCAAACAATTGCTATTTTCATTCTTAAAAATTTAGGTTACAATATAGCACGAACAATTGAATATTTACATTATTTTATAATAAAAAAGACTAGCCTAAACTAGTCTTGTATTGCATCGTATATAATTTGTTGAATATCTTCTCTAATATTATATTTAGATAATAAATTTTTATTGGCATCTGGATAGGTTCTGTTCGAAAGAAAAACATAAACTAATTCTTTATCAGGATCTGCCCAAGTCATTGTTCCAGTAAAACCAGTATGTCCAAAACTATTTTTAGATACGCAGCCACAAGTTGGACCTGCTTTACCAAGTTGAGGCTTATCAAACCCTAAACCACGACGATTACCTATATTACAACTATAACAAGTATTAAAAGCTTCTAAAGTAGTCGTTTCCAAATATTGATTGCCTCCATAATATCCTTTTTGTAAATACATTTGCATCATTTTTGCAACATCGGTTGCATTACCAAACAAACCAGCATGCCCAGAAACTCCATTTTGCATTGCAGCTGCCATGTCATGCACATAACCTTGAACTTTTGTGTGTCTAAAATATTTATCATCCTCTGTTGGTGGAATTCTAGAAATATCAAATTTTTGTAAAGGATTATAAGTCAATGTTTTTGCCCCCAACTTTTCATAAAAATTAGTATCTACCAAGTTAGCCAAAGAATTATTATATTGTTTTTCTAAATATTCTTTAAAAATTATAAACGAAAAATCGCTGTATTTATATTCTTTTTTAGGCAACAACTTACTGTCGGCAATTGCTTTTAAAATTGTATCATTATAATCGTCTCTTAAAAATAAATTTTCGCTTACTTGTTTTGTATAACCTTCTGTATACGTTTTACGATAATAGGTATCTAAAGGTTGCTTGTTATTATCTAATGTTTTTAAATAAAAACCAATCCATGGATATAAACGTGCTTGATGCAATAGCATGTCTTGTACAGTAATATTTTGCTTATCGGTATCTTTAAATACAGGTAATAAATCAGACAAATTATCTGAGAATTTGTATGTTTTTTCCTCGTAAGCTTTCATCATCATTGGTAATGTCGAAAGTATTTTTGTTAATGAGGCCAAATCATAAATTTCGTCATTCGTAATCTCATTAACTTTACTATAATCCTGATGTCCAAAAGATTTTTGATAGATAATTTTACCTTTTCTAGCAACTAAAATTTGCATTCCAGGAGCCATATTTTTATCAATAGCCGTTTTAGCCAATGTATCTATTCTACTCAAAATTTCAGAGCTAACACCAACATTTTCTGGATATGCGGTAGCCAATCGTTGTAGAACAACCGTTTTAAATCCTGTATTTACCGGAATTTTTGGATTAATTGATACTGGTAATTCTCCTTTTGCTGCAATTCCTCCAAAAATAACATCGGCAGCAGCTTGTTGGGCTGGTTCCATATTTTGGTAAGCCATAATAATATTAGATATGTTAGAAAAATCTGATATATCTAACATAGAATATGGACGAGCAAAGACAGTAAAATAAACATTATTTTTAGCCGAAATACTTTGTAATATATTTATTTCTGAAGGCGATAAACTTTGTTTTTTCCATGCTCCATCTTCTTTATGATATCCAATAATGACTTTTGTATATTCTTTCAAATCTTCCAAAAGCGATTTACTATTACTATCTATAACCGTAATTGTAGTATAATTACGTAATGTATTTAAAAACGGTTCATTATCGCCATCACCTAATTTTACGTATGCAATTTTTTCAATATCTAAATCCCGAATAGGTAAATCACGTAATTCTTTTTTTACAATCGTAATTATGTTGTCAAATAAATCTCTGTTTAAAGCAGTATATTTTGGAGCATTTAAATCTGAATATAAATTTTCTAATTCTATAGGCGAGTATTTATTTAACCCCGCATAATATTTATAACTTAATATTTTTTTAACAGAATGAGCTAGTCTTTTCTCAGAGAAATCATTATTATCATAAGCTTCTTTAAATTTTTGAATAGCCAATGGTACATTTTCTGAAAAAAGCATTACATCGTTACCAGCTAAAAAAGCGGCTAAATCTACATCTCCCGGTGATTTATAATTTGCTACCCCTTTCATATTCAAGGCATCTGTAAAAATAAGACCTTCAAAATCTAAATCATCTTTTAACAAATCAGTAATCGTATTATACGATAATGAGGTAGGTACACCTTTTTTTTCTTCGAGCGCTGGCACATTTAAATGAGCAACCATAACACTGGCCATACCAGCTTTTATAGCACTTTTGTATGGAAATAATTCAATCGCATCTAATCTTTTTTTATCAAAATTTAATGTTGGAAGGGTATAATGAGAATCCACAGAAGTATCGCCATGTCCAGGAAAATGTTTTCCTGTAGCAAAAATACCACCTTTTTGTAGTCCTTTTATTAAAGCAACTCCTTTGTTAGCCACATTGATTGGATCTTGACCAAACGATCTATTTCCGATTATTGGATTTAATGGATTTACATTAACATCTAACACCGGAGCAAAATTAAATTGTACACCAATTCGCTTATTTTGTTCAGCCATAGCATAACCAACTTTCTCAATTAGTTTATTATCCTGAATTGCACCTAAGCTCATATTCCATGGAAAACGGAATGTAGAATCCAAACGCATTGCTAAACCCCACTCGGCATCAATACCTACTAACATAGGAACTTTACTTTTTGCTTGGTAGCGATTAGTTAATTTTGCTTGACGAACCGGACCACCCTGAAAAAAAATAAGCCCACCTATTTTATAGGTTTCAACTAATTTTTCAATTTCTTTATTATGAACTTCGTTTTTATTTGAATACGCAGCAACCATAAAGAGTTGGCCTATTTTTTCGTCTAACGATAATTGTTTATATACACTATCAACCCAATGTACTTTATCTTGTTGATTAACTTGGTAGTAACTAGCAATTTTTTGAGCGAATAAAAAATTAGAACTAATAAAAAATAATAATATAAGTAGTTTATGTTGCATACGATTAGATGATGTTAAAAAAAAATCATCATACAAATTTTGTCATGATGATCTGATTTTATTTTAATTTAGAACTTTTAAAAAAAACGACTGTGCCAACTGTCTTTTGCGGGTACTTCCCAAAAATCTTGCCACTCTCCTATTGTATTTAACAGATTATTGAATACAATAGTATTTTCTGACACGGCTTTTTGCTTTGCCATTTGTTTAAATTCAATTAATGGTTTATAAGCAATGTGTTCACCTAGCTTAAAAGTAACATTCATTTTATCCAATAAGTCAATGCCATATTTTTTTTCTAGCTTCTGAATAAATGTAACAGACGCATCTATAGAACAGCCGGAAACATTTTGTATTTCTTGATTTATAGCAATAATTATAAATCTATTATATTTAATTACATAAGAAGCATGTAAATCATGTCCGTGTGTTGCCCATTGTTGTAAAAAAGCAGTAAGAGCTTGTTCAATTTCCTGAACTTCAATGTCAGATAACTTACGACTTGATTGATATATCCAGATACGAGAATCCTCGGGTAATGTATTAAAATCTACTAACATATTATATTTTGAATTATACAAAAATAAGTTTTTTTAAACATAAAAAAAACCAA
>Ga0233372_1000907_pt1 | contig 12269 bp, 20 predicted proteins | sample ElkDunMinimDraft_4_FD_191538 | JGI IMG/M metagenome (GOLD analysis project Ga0233372, IMG submission 191538) | Fecal eukaryotic communites from dung pellets of Tule Elk in California, USA - Elk Dung D8 | ecosystem: Host-associated > Mammals > Digestive system > Large intestine > Fecal | place... | reverse complement strand
GTACGTGCAGCAACGGGTTTGTCGCAAATAGAACAGGAAAATCTGATTGCGGGCATTAAAAAGAATTTTTCGGATTTATTCACAAGGGGAAAATCTTGGGAATCGGCAAAACGGACAGCGTATGGATTGGCGGGTACATTAAAATCTGCAAAGGCATCGGTTGACTTTTCGTTCTTGTTGCGGCAGTTGTCTGGCACGTGGTTCACGCACCCAAAGGCAGCGTGGTTGGCGGCAAAAAAAGGATTCACTGCGTTTGGACAGGCATTGTTTGGCAAAGAGGGGGACGGCAAGGCGGCTGCTATGATTGAACTTATGACACGTCCAAATGCGTTGAACGGAAATTATGATAAGTTTGGGCTTGCACTTGGTATTGCCGAAGAGGCGTTCGCAGCAAATATTTTTCATAAAGTAAAAAATAAAGGGGCTGGAAAACTGCTACGCCCGATTACTGCATCTGACGATTCTTTTAATGTTGCTATGCAGGTTGCACGTGCTGAATTATTTGACGTTATGTGGGAACAAACTGATGGCGATGTTAAACTGTTAGAGGCACAAAATGTTGGCGATGCTATAAACACAATTACAGGTCGTGGCAGTACGCCTTTGGACGGTTCCAAAGCAGAAAAATATGTCAATGTTATGATGTTTTCCCCACGGTGGTTGTCAAGTCGCATAAAGCAAGTTTCCAATTTGCGTTTTATTGGCAGTTATTTTGATAAAACACCGAACGGTTTGCGTGCAAGGGCAGCGGTAAATAATATGTTATTTATGTTGGCTGCATCTGCGGTTGGTATAGCGATCCGCAGGGCGTTGGGGGACGACGAGGAAGAACTGGAAGAACAGTTTGTAAAAACGTTTGATCCACGCAGTGCTAACTTTATGAATATAACAGTTGGGGATTTGCATATAGATACGTCTGCTGGTGTTGCGAACTTTGTGCGTTTCGTTGCACGTGCTATGACTGGGGAAATTATGACTGGCGAGGGTGCAATACAGCAAAAATCCAAAGGCGATATTTTGATGCGTTTCTTGGCATCAAAAGAATCCCCAATTATGCAGAACGTGCGTTATGGTATGATGTACGCATTTGCAGAAGATCCTGTTGATTTCAACTATGACCCAATCACAGCAAAAACATTTGCACAGGCGTTTGTGCCAATTACATTGCAAGATATAGCAAAATTAGATGTGAATAGCCCAGAAACATTTGCGGCAGTTGCATTAAACGTTGTTGGTGTTAGTTCGCAGACGTGGGGCAACGCAGAAAAGAACCTCGGCAAGTCGGCTGCGTTGTTGCGTGAACAGGAACGTCTGGCGTACAAAACCAATCGTGCGGTAAAATCGCTGAAAGCAGCGAAGAACGCAGCGATAAACACCAAGTTGACTGGTGCAAAGCGTGATCGTGCGAACCGTGAATTTGAACAGAATTTATCACGTGCGTTGGATCGTTTGATTGGGTCTGCTGCATACAAACGTATGACCGATGCCCAGAAAAACGAGGCGATGGGTAAAATTAGAACCGAAGAACAACGCAAGATAAAGAAAAAGTATGGAATTAAATAACAAAATATGATATAATAGCACAAGAAATGGAGGGGTGTTATGCTGCAATGTTATATGGCTGATATTGCCACAGTCCTTGAAAAAGTATCTGAATCAATCCGTGAATTGCAAAGTTTGTCTGACCGAGTGGGCAGTGAAATTGATTGGAAACAACGCAAAATTGATGGCGATGTTATGTGCTGCAACGAAGATAAAATGACCGCAGAAGAGGTCGCAGAGTGCCAAGCGTTTATTGCCAAGGCAACCGAATTAAAATCGTGGGCTGATGCGATATTGAACTCTGAACTGCTGCACGCACAGGCGATTACACAAAAGATGTTATCAAAGGGGGAATAAATGGTTTCGGAACCGATTAGATTCGTGTATTATGTTGGCACAGGCGAACAAACTAGATTCGCTTATGCGTATGATGGTACGGTTGGTTTTGATGTCGTTGACCCTGCAACAGTAAAGGCGGCAATATTAAACACAAACGGCACACGTGATTTGAATCCGAGTTTTGTCGTTGAACGTGATGCACAGCAGAATTTGACAGGTAATATTTTATTTACAGAGGCACCTGCACAAGGGGCGGTTGTTTATATCTATCGTGAAACGCCAGAAACACAGGAAACAGAGTGGGATTCCAATTCTATGTTTTCGGTTGGTTCAATCCGCAAAGCGTTTGATAAACTGACACGCTTGATGCAAGAGGTTTTTTATCACAGCAAAAACAAAACGTTGCAACTGGATCCTTTCCAGCAGCAGGTTTTGCGTTTGATTCTGACAGACGTGGACGATAACCGCAAACTGATGTTTGTTGATTGGGACAACCAGGTTATCACATATACAGATTTTACAATCGGGCGTATTGTTTTATCAAATGAGGCAGGTGCGAACGATGCACATAAAATCATTTTGCGTATAAATACTGAAAATGTAAATGGGGTTGTTAAAATATTTTTAGAATTTTCTGCTGATGGTGGTGTTTCTTGGAATCAGGTTTCTAGTGTGGGTAGTGTTGTAGAAAGTTGGTTGTCCGCATTTGTTTTGGCTTTGGGTGCTTTGCCAAATGGTGGTGTTGCGGTGCCTGGAATAATAAAACGTGATGGAAAATTATATATAACTTTTTATGATTCTGGTTTTGATCCTGCTACAACCAGTGGATTGCCAATCGTTGGGAACGTGAATAACTAATGCCAGTATATGAAAACATTTTAGAAGAAATCAAAAAATCTGTTGCACGTCGTGATGCGATTGAGGTGGAACGCAACGCTTGGCTAAAAGTGCATAGCGAAGAAGAGTGTTTTCGCCAGCAGGCAGAGTGGGCAAAAAATGACCTGTGGTATTTGTGCTATTATGTTTTGGGGTGGCACTTTTACGATTGTGATTATGCAAAGTTTTTCTGCGAAAAGGTGCAGGAAAACCCAGATCAGTTGTGGTTGGTTGCTCGTGGGCATTTGAAATCATTGACAATTACCTGTGCATCAACGATCCAGTTTCTGATAAATTCCCCCAACAAATCTGTTGGTCTTATGTCGTATAATTCGCAATCGGCAAAGACGTTCTTACGCCAGATTAAAAACATCTTGGAAACGAACGAGGGATTAAAAAAGTATTACCCAGATATTTTCTATGAAAAACCACAAACGCAGTCAACATTGTGGTCTGAAACGGCAGGTTTGAATATTAAACGAACCACCACACGAAAAGAACCATCATTGTTTGCGTTTGGTCTTGTTGATTCGCAGCAGACAGGTATGCACGCTGATTTGTTGCTGTATGACGACGTGGTTATACAGGATTCGGTTGGTACTGCGTATATGATAAACAAAACCACACGTGCGTGGGAATTGTCGTCTAACTTGGGTATGATGACCTCAAAGACGCAAACACGCTATTGCGGCACACGTTATCATTACTATGATACATACGCCACAATGATTGAACGTGGCATACCGTTCACAATTATACCAGCGACACACGATGGTACAATGGAGGGTAAGCCGATCTTTATGACGGAGGAAACGCTTGCCCAGAAGATTATGGAACAGGGTACATATACGTTCTCTGCCCAGATGCTTTTGAATCCTGTGCCAGATGGTTCAACAAAACTGAATCCAGAAGATATACAATACTATGACGATCCAGAAGATGTGCCGCTGATACGCAATGTGTATTTGGTGTGCGATCCTGCGAACGAGGGTTCAAAGCAATCTGATTATACCACGATGCTTGCGTTGGGTTATGACGAGGTTGGGGATCTGTGGTTGCTTGATGGTATACACGATAAGGTTGGATTGGGTAGACGTTGGAATTTGGTTTGTGATTTATCAAGGGAAAATTCGGTCTGTATGGTTGGTTATGAAAAGTATGGTATGCAGGCGGATCTTGAATACTTTGATATGGAATTAAAGCGTGGCAACGGGCGTTGCCCAGGGATTAAAGTTTTGGGTGGTGTGCAGAGTAAGCGAGATAGAATTTTACGCATCACGCCATTGTTGGAACAACGCAGAATCCATTTCCCACGCACGCTGAAAAAAGTAAGTTATTTTGATAATCGTGAATATGATTTGACACAGGTATTGGTGCAGGAAATCACAGATTTTCCATTTGGAAAACACGACGATGCGATAGATGCGTTGTCAAGAATATTTGATATTGTGCCAGTTATGCCGCACGTGGATCACAGAACAGAAGAAGAAAGGTTTTGGGATTCTATGAAACAGGAAAAGAAACAGCGGTCAATATCATTTTTACGCAAACCTGGTGCAAAAATTGGGAGGTGGCATAAATGAAGAAAAATATCACAAAACTGATTACGAACGTATCAAGTGAATTGGAATCGTACAGAACTGTGTTCTGGGCATTGTGGCAGTGGGCGGCACGCTTTTCTGGGTCGTCCAGTCCGTTGCGTTTTACGTCTGAAACAGGCGGGCGTGTTCTGGGTATGCAGAGTGAAACCTTGGACGAAGAGGCGTTTGATCCAACAATAAAGTCTATGATTACCACAGCCAAGGATTATTTTGGCGGGTTGTTTTTCCCGTCCAACGAACCGTGGACAGTGCAAACGTCTGGTAAAAATATATCTTTGCAGCCATCAGAGGCGGTTGCCTGTACAAATTTAATTCGTGATACATTTAACAACCCAGATTCCAAGTGGTATGAGGCACGTGAAATCTTTTTAGATAATTTTGTGCGTTTTGGTACGGGGGATTTAATGGGTGTTGAAACCCTGGACGAAGATTGCCCGTTCAAGGTGCGTTCGTTAGGATTGAGTGCGATGTCCACCAATGTGGATCATAGTTCGCAGCGGCAGGTATTTAATATGACAGCCCAGAAGATTGTTGAAGAATTTGGGTATGATGCCATTAAAAATATCAAACGTGTTGCATCTGCGTATGAAAAGTATGATGTAAGTTCCACATTTAAGGTCAGTTGTATGATTATACGCAATCCAGAATATGTCAAGGGCGTAGAAGATGGAATCAAATCAAGACCGTATGTTGGTTATTGGTACTTGGACGAATCAGAGATTTTTGAAACAGAATTGTTCCGTGAAAAGCCGTTCGGTATTTCCCGCTATTTTGTACGTCAAGGGTATGGTTATGGTTATAGTCCGCTGACAAATATGAAAAAATCCTTTGAATCATTGGAGGGATTGTTCTTCTTGTCAATGTCTAGTGCGGGCAAGATTGCTGATGCACGTATGGGGTATTTTGATCTGGGTACGATTGGTGCGTTGGAATTAGATTCTGATGCAAAGTATGTGCCGTTCAATGGTGGGTTAGTCGGATCTGGTTCTGCACCTGTATTTAAGATTGAAGATGCAGGCGATATTACACCGATCTGGAACGCAATCCGCCCAGTGATATTGGAGGGATTACGCAAGGAATACAAACTTGATGCAATGGAGGGGTATTTCCAAAAGTCTGGGAATCCACGCACAGCAACCGAGGTTATGGCATTAAAGGCGGTACAAGATGCTATGTTGGCACCGCAGGTTCGTTTGTTTGCTGAACAGTTGACTGATTTCCGCAGACGTATCACAATGATTGCGTTGCGTACATTGGAACGTGCAGGACGGATTCAAGACGACAGGGTTAGAAAGGCGATCAGACGTGGCGACAAGAGTATATTCAAAATAGAAGAAACCTCAATCGTGAAACGCATCATATTCAGCGAACGCCAGCAACAGTTCGTGAACGATCTGCAAACCATTGGGGCTGCATTGCAGGTGCAGAACTCATTGATTGGTGCGATTGATTTATATGAACCGTTGCAAAATGTCCTGGAATATGGTAGTATTAAATTACGTAGTAGGACGGATTACGAAAACAATCGCAACCTTGCCGAGGAAATGTCAAAACGCCAGACTGTTGCACAAACCACAGTCGCAGAGGCGGCAGCCGACAGGGCGGCATCGGAGGCGGTTGGACAATAATAAGGAAAGCCGATGGAAAAGATTTCGTCAATACAGGCAATGCTTGAAGAAAGGAAACGGCAACACGAAAAACAGATGGTACGCACAGCAGAGGTTGTGCAGACGTGCTATAATACCGAGGCTGGTAAATATTTTATACGCTGGTTGGCAAGCGAGGCACGGTTTTTTGCTGGTGGGTTGCAGGTTATTTCTAATCTAAAAGAAAAATATAAAGCACCGCCAGAATATTATACAGGTCAAACCGATTTAATCAAAAAAATTATGAAATTTCTAACCCCAGAGCAGGTTGCTGATCTGACTGTGGCGGTTGTGAAAAAAGTAGAAACGAAAAAAGAAACAGAAGAGGAAGAAGATGGACGAAAATAAAATTGTTCTGCCAGACGAATATAAAGAAAAAGGTTGGGCAAAGTCAATCTTGAACGATGCGGGCGAGGTTGATATGGGAAAAGTATTTTCCAAAATTGACGGTCAAGAATCCTTGTTGGGTAAAAAACAAATCCCTGGCAAAAATTCCACAGAAGAAGAGTGGGCAAAGTTCAACGCACAGATCACAGCCGATTATGAAGATGGCGAATACGATGCGGTTCTGGACGGTCTGGAAACAAAAGCCGATATGGTAAAGGCGTTGAAAGGTCAAGGTCTGACACCAAAGCAGGCGGCAAAGGTCGCTGAATTGTACAAAGCCGAAAAAGCAAAAACGGCTGAAAAGATTTATAATGAAGAAGAATTTAAGTCTGCGATCCGTGAATCTATGGACGAAAAGACTTATGACAAAGTCAAGGCACACCTGGAAGAAATCGGGCAGTGGGAAGATGTTAAAAAGATGTCCAATGCTGCTGCGATCAAGATATTGAAATCCAATGCTGCGTTGATAAAAAAATATGGGGTTGAAGACAAACCAAACCACGATGGTGGCAATCCTGCTGAAAGCGGTGGTAATGGTAAAGGGTTCAATAACCAAGAATATGTCAGTCGTGTATATGCGTTGATGCGTGAGGGAAAAACGCATAAAGATGCGGTTGAACAGGCAAAGAGGGAGTTTTCATAATGTCTTTGAAATATACAGCAGAAGAAATCAAATGGTTGGCACGCACACGCCTTGTGTTGTGTTTTACTGAACCGCAAATGAAGAAAGGGCTGATCGCAGAGTGTTGCTTTACGATGCCCAATGGCAATAAGCACAGTTGGGTTGAGGCGTGTTTCCCGATGTATGAAGAAAACCACGACAGACAGATTGCACAAGAAATATTGCGTGAACGTGCGTTGAATAAGTGCTGGGAAATTTGCGGACAGTACACCTTGGCAACAGGGGAAAAGATGCAGATCCCAGAAAACTGTACGTGTTATACGGACGATAACATTGAAGAAATAAAGGGGAAATAATGCCAAAGGGTATGGGGTTCAAAGCAGCCCAAAATCAGATTGCGAAACGTCAAGGCGTTAGCAAAAAGCAGGCGGGTGCAATTCTTGCATCTGCCACACGCAAGGCAAGTCCTGCCGCAAAGCGTAAAAATCCAAATTTGAAGAAAGTAAGGGGGTAAAAATGCCAGAAAATGTAGAAAATGTAAATGTTGAAACACCAGCGGTTGAAACACCAACAGTGGAAACACCTGCGGTTGATGCAGCACCTGCGGCTGATGCAACGCCAGAGGTTAAAGCGGAAAAAACCACAAAGGGTAAAGGCAAGGGTAAAAGCACAAAAGATGCAGCAACACCTGCTGAAAACTCTGATGCACCAACAGTATGTGGTATGCGTATTACAGTCGTTGGTCGTGCGGTAAGTTTGAACGGTTTGGAAAATTATGAAACGACAGTTGATATTCCACGCCGTGAAAATTGGCAGCAGTATTTGCGTTCGTTTGTTGAACGTAAATTGCAGTCTGAAAGTGCATCTATACAAGGGGTTCAAACAACCTATATTGACGATGAAGAGGAAATTGCAGTTCCTGTATCGTTCTTTGGTAAAGATGTTATGAAATTATCACGTGAAGAAATATTCCCAGTTGCGGCATATTATGGTTTGCGTGGGTTGAAGAAGATGCAGGAAAAACGTGCGGCGTGCATCAGCATCTATCGCCAGTTGTGTGAATATCTGGGTTTGGAAAAACCATCGGACGAATCCACAGCGAAAACCTGGGCACCTCTGATCTTAAAACCTTTGGTGTGTCCAAAAGGCGATACGGTTATGCCAGTTGAAAAGCCGATTGCGTTCATAGATCAAGGTAAAGTGTGGGAAAAAACGTTTATGAAACGTGATTAAAAAAGGGGCATTAGCCCCTTTTCTTGTATGTGCGTGTGGTTTGTACCAATCTGCCGTTGTGCCTGTACAGGCGTGTCAAAACGTCCAACACGGGGCGTTGTTGTTGAAAATTTAAGTGTTCTTGTTTCAATCCCTCCTCCCTATATTAAAACAATGTTTTTTGTTCTGGTTGTCTGGGCTTGGTTTTTAGTCCGTATGATGCACGTGCCTTGACGTACCGATCCCACGCATAATCTGGTATGTATTGTGCAGGGAATTTGTGGAACGGTATGCCAAAATCTTGTCCTTTGTATTTTGCCATCGGTTGTCCTTATAAAAGTTCGTTGTCGTCAACTTCGCAGGTTTCTAGCATAGTTGTTGGTATATTTATAGTTCTATGCCATTTGCCTGTTTTTGTGCGTGTTTGAATACGCCCATTATACCAACGATATTGCCTGCCTAACCAATCGGTAGCAAAAGGGCTTTTTACTATTGTCGCAGGTATGTTGCTTAGGTGTGCCAGTGCCTCAATTAGTTTCATTTCTGTTCCTTATGTTCTATCTGTTCTGCTTTTTGCTATCAAAACCCTTGCGAATCTCGCTGGGTGTGGGTTTTTGTTGTATTCTTTTAATCTTCTTGCCAAACGCCTTTCCGCACATCTTTTATCGTGTTCTGGTCTGATGCGTTTTCGGTTTTTCCGTTTATACTCAACACTGGTTATGGCAATATAATCCCCTGTTCGTTCCTGTATTGCATTGGCTAAATCTCTTGCTTTGTTTTCGTCAGCAAAGTATATGCTTTTTATGCCCTCCGCCCCGCCAAGATTGAGTTCAATTTTATATTTAATCATTTTTTATTCTCTCTTCTATTGCTTTTATTTGTTGCTCGCAGATGGTCGGCACATAGCCGGACAATCCTGATACACCACACCAAGAACGAATATTCAAAAAACCTGCTTTTGCCTTTTCCAAATCCTGTTTTGCTTGTGTCAATGCTTGTTTAAGTTCAATGATTGGTTTCCAGCGTTTTTCACATAAAGTGAAAACCACAGAATCACTGCTGTATAATTTTTTTCCACAAAACGGACATTTCAATTTACTTGTCATTGGTTTTCCTTATGTTCTATCAGTTCAAGGGCTTGTTGTGCAGTAAGGGAACACGCATACAGTTTGCCGTCTGTGCCTGTGTGTTCTTTTGCTATTTCCTCCAACGCCTTTCGTGTGATTGCCAAATCTTGCTTTCTGGTTCGTGCATCTTCAAGGGCTTGATGCCACGCTTTTGAAATGTCTGATCGTGGATCTAGGTTGACCTGCTCTCTGCTCTGTTTGGTTTTCTTTGTTGCTTTTAGATGTTCTGTGGCAATACCAAGTGTATGTGATAAACCTAGGATTGCAGCCACAGGATCTGTGTACACGTGCGTTGAACAGCAAGCGGGGAAATCTTTTGTGATCTTGATGCGGATCTCTATCATATTCAATCCTTTTTGTACCAGTTGCCTTGTCCGTGCTTTTCCCGCCAGTGTCTGCGGGCTGCCTCCTGGTGCCGTTCGTTGTACGATTTAGAATTGCGTTTGCGTTGTTCGTTGTACATAAACTTTATGTCGTACAGATCCATCGGCAGGTCTTTTTCTTTTAAGAAACGCAGTGCCTCTTTTTTTGTTTGAAAAGTTGGTGGCGGGCAGTGCTTTGGTATAATTATTACTGGCATATTGTGTACTCCTTTCTTTGTTTTTGTATACTTTTTGCATTTATTCGGTGGAAAATGTGAAAATTCCACTTTTTCCACCCACTTTTTGCGATTTTTGCACGTTTTTTAACCCACGTGTCTGTATTGTCCATCGCCCTTTGTCCATTTGCGTTGGCGGTTTTTAATCATTTTTGCCTGCACAGCATCGTCTATTTCTTGCCTTGTAAAGTTGAACGGCAGTTGTGCTATGTGTCGCAGTCCATCGGTTGTGCTGAATCTTGCGATGCCGCAGCATACAATTATCAAGTCCGCCAATTCTTCCAGTTTGTTTGGCATTGTGGTTGCAGATAGGTATTCGTTCATTTCCTCTTCAAATTTTTTGATTTGTCCATCGTATGTTGCGTGCGGGAAAGTTTCTGTGTGCCACGCAATAATGGTTGCCAAGTTTTCCTTGATAGGTTGTGGGGTTGCTTGTGGGGCTTGGGGGGTTGCAACAGGTTCAAGTTCGCACGGTTTGTTTGCCAGTGCGATAACGGGTGTCAGTTGTTTAATAACAACATCGTTTTCTATACTGGTAATAACATATTCGCAGTATTCAAAAATTGTTGAAACGAGGATTTTGTCCCCTGCATAACACAATCTTTTTATCTTATTAAAATACCCTGGTTGTTCCACGGTGTGTAATGGGTCTTCTGTTATGTAATTCCACAATGTGTGGTTTTGTGCGTATGCCAAAACGGCAAGGTTTTTATTTTGAAACATTTTTAGTCCTTTAAGTTCAATAAGTTTTTAAGATATTTTGTGCGTTGTTTTTCCTTTGGGAAAGCCTGCCATTGTATAATTGCCTCGGCAATCTGCGGGTATGCGATTGCCAGTCGGTACTGATTTTCTGGGTCTGCGTGTTCCCACAGTTCCATCAGTTTTGTTGCAAAACTGCCCATCGGGATTCCTAGTTTCCACTTTGCAAATATCTGTTTGTTGTTCACTAGGGTTTCTTTTAAGTTGTCGCAGATAAATCCTAGTGCATCATTTTCTACACTCATAATGTTGCCTCCAATCGTTTCAGCCATCGGCGGTATTGTTTCTGTGTCCAGCCCACAATTTCCCACGGTGGTCTTTGGTTTTTTGACTTGAAAAACGCAACCGAATCCATCGGGTCTGGTTTTGGTTTGTGTTTTAACCCCTTGTGTATATTGCTATATGTTTCCCATCGTTTGCGTTCGTGTTCTGGTGCGTTCGCAAGAAAATCTGCGTGGGATTTATAACCCTTTGCCTTTGCTCGCCTGTCCCGTTGGTATGCGATAAACTTTTCTTTGCGTTCCGCCAGTTGCTCTGGTGTTAGTGATTTAAGCCATTTGTTGAAAGTTGTTTTGTATGGCATTTGTTTCCCCTTTCATTTCGTTTAATATCTTGTCCAGGATTCCCTGTTCCTGTCCTGTGCTATACACACTAGCCAATCGCTTTGAAAGTGCCTGTGCGTTGATTTTTCGTGCCTGTTCGTATAGTTCTAGTGCGAGTGCCTGCCAGTCCATCGGTGTGCGATTGCAGGTCTGTTGCCCCAGTTGTTCCAGTTCCTTGACTTTTTCTGCCCCATAGGTGCGTTCCATAAAGTCCCTGTACTGCCGCATAAAGCAGAATCTTACCTTTGCGTGTGCATTTGGACTAGCCGCCCAGTTATGTCCGCTTGACTGTCCGTGGCAGTTCATAGGATTGTATCTGGTGGCAAGTGCAGCACGGGGTATAAAGTGGCAGGCGTGATAGTTTTTATAATCGCCCTGTGCGAATTTCCGTCCGTCTATGCCGTCTGTCCAGTTGTCCCGCCAGCGAATATAAAACTCAAAACAAACATCGCAAAACTTTTTATAGTGCGTGGTTCGCAAAATAATCGCCCGCTGTGCGTTGTTTCGGTTGTTCGCCTTGCGTTGTATTGCTCCCTTGCGTTTCAGTGCTGTGTGTCGTTGTAATCGTGTGTATGGCATTGTCTGTGTCCATCGGTTAAAAGTATTTGACTAAACAAAAATCCCCGCTGTTGTTGCGTGCAATCTTTACTGCGTTGCAATCCAAATCGCCTGCTGTGATTGTTTCTGTGATTGTGTCTGCACAGTCTGTTTTCCAAATGTCTATATTGGTATCACGCAAATCAATCCACACATCGCCAAAAGCAAATGTAAATCCATCGGGCAGGCTTTCGCTGTAATACACAGTAAAAATACCGTCCCCGACCCCGTTTCCAAATTTGATTCCATTGATGCAGATTGCCCCTGCATCTGCCCCTACTGTTGTTATATTTCCCATAATGTGTCCTTTTTGTTAAAATGTTGCCAGTTGAATATGTCCCGGATTGTTTTCGCTTGCCTT
>Ga0233372_1000905_pt1 | contig 12296 bp, 17 predicted proteins | sample ElkDunMinimDraft_4_FD_191538 | JGI IMG/M metagenome (GOLD analysis project Ga0233372, IMG submission 191538) | Fecal eukaryotic communites from dung pellets of Tule Elk in California, USA - Elk Dung D8 | ecosystem: Host-associated > Mammals > Digestive system > Large intestine > Fecal | place... | reverse complement strand
CGACATCAACCAAAGCTCTTCCGCTCTTTCGTCTCCCAAGGCCATGACTTTCTTATTCATGTAGTCAATGGAAACGAGGTTCTCCATGTATTCGATGTTGCTCATTGTCTCTCCCTTCTGTCTATATCTTTCCCAACCAAGACAGAGTATACCATACATTGTTAACGCTGTTAACAACTATTTTGCCCTTTTCCAACCTTCCCAGATCCCATAAATCGCACCTACGACCAAAACGTAAACCTGCATAGCCCCGATGATGAGAATTGCATCAAACATAAGAGATCCCTCCCAGGAAAATAACGCTGAGTAGGCTTTTCCAGACAATCCAGATTAAAGCCCAATACGCCGAAATGCTGATGAATGTCAACGCAGACGGCAACTCATAATCGCATGCGTTTACGTAAATGACGTTTGCCGAAAACAACGCAAGCGCGATTGCAATACTAGTTATCAATCCCAGTACTACCAGATTCATCTAACGTCCCCTCCATCCCGACGAAAACGGCTAGCTCCTTGGGTGTTTTATCGCAGGTTTCCACGCTCAATTCCATATTAGACGGCAGATAGAACACGGTTAGATGAGCTTCGCGGTATGCCTCATAGATATTGTCGAATGTCTTGGTCTTGACCGCGATTTTCCGCGACTTATGAGCATCGGTGCTGTAGAGCGATAACCTAACTTTAATCATTGTTAATCATCTACTTCAAAAGTGAAACGACCCGAAATGACCTTCTTTTCAGGCTCGGGAGAGGGCTTATCTACCGGATTCGCCGAGTGCTTGGATGAGGACGCGGCATATTTCGCCCAGGCTTTAGAATCCATATAGGCTATATCGCCGTCGAGTGCATGAGCATAACCGGGAAGCATCAACGAACTCGTGAATTGCCATATCGCGGCAAACTCCCACGGCTCGATTGAATAGGGTATATCATCATTAGTCCAGGACGTGTAATCAGCCGGATAACCGGCAACCCACAAACCGCATGTCTGGGGAATCCAGCCCGATCTATTGAAATCCATGCAATGAGACGCGCTGATATAGAGCATAGGCCAAACACCGGAAAGCGCGTGAAATTCCGTGATAAAGCCCTCGCACCATGAAACATCGTCGGCATTCTGTCCCCAGACCTCATAATCTAGGACGGGGATACCTTCCCCGATGTAGCCGGTGCAATTGTCATAGAAGAATTTGGCTTCTTCTTCTGGGTTTCCCGTTCCCGCAAAATGATAGAAACCATAGAGGATGCCTTTAGACTTGCAATTCTGAATGAATGCGTCACAGAACTTATCTACGAAATAATTACCCTCTGTAGCCTTGCAAATGCAAAACTCGATATCGAGGTTAGAGAGGATTAGATTTGTTTGCCAGTTGGATATGTCGATACCGTTCATTGCTTGATCTCCCTTTCCAAAATTCCTTTGATATAAGTAAGGATTGAGTTCATCTCGGTTATGGCCTTGGTCATTTCGGCTCGCTCGTCTGAATGCCTTTTCTCAGATTCGTTGTGCATGTATGCCATATAGATACATGCCACGATCGGGAAACCGACTGAGCCGATAGCGTTAATCAGTTCTTGCTCCATTTTCAAGCCTTTCATTACGTTCCGCTCTCTGCTGCTTAAATTCTAGCATCGAGGCACGTGTGATATAGAGTTGAGCGTCAGGCTTGATGGCCTTTAGCCGGTTCTGCTTGACGAGCTTCGAGATACGTGGTTTCGAGATGCCTAATTCCTCCGCGCATTCATCCATGGTCAATAGCGCGTGGAACTTGAGTTCACTGGCAAGGAACATATATCTATTGTTACTTGCGTTGTAGGTGATCTGCATATCCTTACCCGTTACCTTATTGGTCGTTACCAAGCGACCATCTGCATACTTGATCGCCTCGAACGGTAGGCCAGTGAACGGACACGTGACTGTTATTTTCTCCATTGCTTTTCTCTTCTCTGTGGTATGGTTGTTAAAGCAATTAATAGTATAACAATGAAAGGCGGGAATGATGCCGAAAAAACGGACGAGGGAAGCCAGATCTGACGATACTTATAACGCACGGCGTAGGTTTATCAGGCGTGCCATGAGTGCACTTAATAAGTCTAAAGACACGGTAGGAGTCACAAGCGACCGTTACCGATTGATTGCCCAGGAATACACATTAAAGGCCGCGAACCTGTATGAGCGGAGCGCGAATATCAAGCGTAAAGGCGATTTCGACGTGCTAGCACGTGAGTTTAACGTAAACGTGAAGGAGTTCACGCTAGACCGGGACACGTCAGAGAAGGAAAAGGAGAAACGCCGTACTCTTGTCGAGGAATCTAAACAGCTTGTTGCTCCAGAACACGCGACGAAAGAGGAAAGAACCGCGCACCGGCGCGAACAGGAAGCACGCGCGATACTCAATTCCCCCGTGGGATCCCGCATTTACGCCGGTACCGTCGATATCTGGGCAACCCCGAAATTCGAAAACGGGGAATTGAAAATGAGGAAATCCCAGGAGGATATCAACGCTTCCATCATGGACTATTACGGGGTTTCTAGCATGATGGACGTTATCGAGCTGCTACAGTCGCAGTTAGGAGATGCGCTGTTCGCAGATCCTGAGAGCGTCGAGAAATACGACCTCGTTTCACTATCCATCACCAAGGGACTCATGAATGCGTAGGTCCAAAGATAAGCCATACCGCATAGTAGGCGCGTATGACTCCGAAACGACGAACATAAACAGCTCTAGCATTTTCGCGTTTCCTGTCGTGCATCAGCTAGGCCTCATCGATTGCCCAATCGAGGAAATCACATCGGACAACGTACAGGAGCGCACTTGCATACAATTGTACAGGCATGCCGTGGACCTTTACGCGACGTTAGATGATCTGGCAAGCGGCCTAGATGATCATGTGCCGGTTATCTGCTGCCATAACCTTTCGTTCGATATGTACGGCCTATCTCCTTGGCTTGATGGGCGCGACGTTAAAGTGCTGGCGAAATCGCAGCGAAAGCCCATCACCTTTACCGTGCTCGATGATGCCGGGAAACCCGCCCTTGTTCTGTGGGATACGCTCGTTTTCTCCGGTCAATCGTTGGAGCGCATGGGCGAGGATGCCGGGTTTGAGAAGGCCGTCGGGAAATGGGATTACGACCTTATCAGGACTCCCGAGACACCGTTGACAGATGATGAGTTAGTCTATGCAAAAGACGATATCTATACGTTGCTTGCTTGGTTGGGTTGGTGGTTGCGCCGGAACCCTGAGATAGAACCCGAGAAATTAGCACGCAACGTGATGACGAAAACGGGCGTTGTTCGGGAAAGGCGAAAGATACGGTTTTCAGGCTTGAAACACGGGAAGCACGACATAGGCCGGCAATGGTATTTCATCAACCGTCAGCAAGCCCCTAAAACCAATGACGAGCTCTATACGATGCAAGCATGCACGCGCGGGGGTTTCACTTTCTGCGCGTCGAAATTCGCCTCAATCCCGTTCGATTTCACCGGATCTGGCAAGGTTATAGCCGGATTCGATGCAACATCGCAGCATCCAGCCCAGATGGTAAGCCATCGATACCCGACGAATTTTCACGAGACGAGCCCGGAGGTATTGGAACTTGCGTTTGATATCGTCGGCACGTCGAGCTATAACGACATATTACGGAAATGGTCTAAACCGTTTGTCAGGGCGTTCAATGCCGCGTTCACGTTCGAGAATCTTAGGCCGAAACCGGGAACGCTATTCGCCGAATACGGCATATTTCCCCTCGCGTCTGCCAGGTTCAGGAGCGCGGAAAACCGGGAATTGGACGAGGATAACGGGGACTCGATAAGCCAGGACGAGAACCGGCGAAATCACGGTTACTGCGATACGGCAGACAATCCCGAATTCGCGTTCGGAAAGCTCGTGAGGGCTGATAGATGCACGGTCTATATAACCGAGTTGACGGCATGGGAGATATTCCAGTCCTATAAATGGGACAGCGTACACGCAGAACACGGCTATATCGCAGGACGTTTCATCCGGCCTAGCGATATGAGCATCGTTTCAGTGATGCAGTTCTACCAGGCTAAGAACCAATTCAAGCAAGCACGCGCAGAATATCTGAAATACGGCTTGATAACGAACGACGATGGATTGAAAGCGACAGGATTTCCTGAAAGCCTCATAACTGAATTTAACAATGGGACATTAAGCAGGACAGACCTCGAAGCGGAATACCTCAGCACCAAGTCAAACCTAAATAGCCTATTCGGCATCGAGGCAAGTAACGAATATAGGCGTGATACGGTGCTAACTCCCAACGGCATCGAATACACTGGGGAGATGGGCATTTGCAACGCACCGAAAAACCCAAAAGCGTGGTATCAGTTCGGGCAACGGATAGTCGGTTGGTCGAGGATCGCGCAGATATGCGCCATGTATCTCGTTTATCCGAACGTCACAGGCATAGTGAACGGTGATACGGACTCGATAAAGGTCATTTGCAGGGAAAGCGATATCGGGAAAATAAAGCGTTCGCTATCCAGGCTCGCTCGTGCTATCGACAACGGTAAGAAGGACAATTGCTACCGCGTGCGCGGGAACTACCATGAGTTTTTCGATGAGTTGGAGGGTATCGGCTACTACGAACTGGAATTCACCGCTAAACGCTTCTGCGCGGCATGGAATAAGGCTTACTGCATCCAGGACGAAAACGGATTCGAGTTCACGCTAGCGGGTATCCCGACACGAGATAGATACGTTAAGGTAGATGATTCTTTGCAGCTCGAAAGCATCAGGTTAGATGGTTTCGCGTCCAGGCTGCTAGCCGATGGTATGCAATTCGGCGAGATAACCGATTCTCTGCTCGGATACAACGTCACCATAGCGCACGACTTGACCGGACTCAACGCGCGTAAATTCCCAGCGTGGGGCGATATCGTATGTGAAACCGTGACCGACTATCTAGGCAATACGGCTAAAGTAGTCGAACCGGCGGCACTGGCGCTCTATCCTATGCCCAAGACGATAGGCTCTTTCGGATTCGCCGACAACCGTTCGAATGCACGATACGCGACGCGAAACAGGCCGACCGTAAACACTAACCGGCTGATAATCTCGAAGCATGGGATCGTTCACATTTAGGAGGTAATGAGATGCCAGATTTAGAGCATGTGGTGGGCAATTGGCCTAATATCGCCATCGACCCGGCAACGGGGAGGAAATGCAACGGCGAAACGCTTAATGTAGACGAGCGGAGGGAGTTGGAGCATCTGAGGCGAGCTGTGCAAATCCAGGCGGATAGTTTCGCAAGGTTGGAGAACGAGCTGGTAGATCTTCGCTCGAAATTGCAGCGCATACGGGAATTGAGCAACAATGCCTAGGTTCTACGATTGGCAAAAGACGTTTTCGTATCAGACCGGGGAAGTCGGGGAAGTGTGCCTCGTTGCAGGGGCTAAGGATATCGGAAAGACGTTCGGCTTACGTTTGCAGTGCGTGAAAGACAACGTTAAATCCGGTTATCGTTTCGCCGAGATATGCCGAACCGCCGAGGAAATGAAAGCGGTTTCGACCGGCTATTTCGACAAGATACAGGACGCGGGTTTTTTCACCGACAAGCAATTTAAAGTGGAGAAAATGACCGGCTACACAGCGCCGAGGGGCAATAAACCGGACTGGCAACCGCTGATGTATTTCGCAGCTCTAACCAATTTCCAGCGGGAGAAGAAACGCACCTATACCAACATCTATAGATATATCTTCGATGAGATGGCAATCGATAGGAAAGACCGTTACCATCGGTATTTGCCTAACGAGTTCTTGATCCTCGCTAACCTGCTCGACTCCATGAGCCGACAGCAACCGGACGGTAGCATTTACCGCGTTTATGGCCTCATGAACGCAGTTGATATGACCTGTCCGTACCTACGCCATTTCGGGGTGAACGAAATCCCCGATTATGGTTATAGGTACTACAACAACAAGCATACGCTATTGCATTATGTAGAGCCCTGGGATGCGGAGGAACGGCAAGCTAAGACGCTAGTAGGGCGTATGCTTGCCGGACATAAAGAATCGGAGATGATTTTCGAGAATAAGTTTGCCGACACATCGAACGGCGAGGTATCTCCCAAGACTCATAATTCTAAGTATGCTTTCTCGCTTCTTTACAACGGCAACAAGTTTGCCGTTTGGATAGATTACAAAGACGGCATGTTCTACGTTAATTCGCATGTCCCCGCGAAAAGCAAAAACCGCTACACGTTGACGCGCAATGATTCTTCCATCGATTACCAGATGGTGAGGAAAGCAGACGGCCTCATGAAGATATTGTTACAGGCGTTCTATAGCGGCTCGATACGATACGAGAGCGTGGCTATGCGTGAAATGTTCTTATCTCTGTTGGGATTTTTGGGCGTGCATTGACGCAGTTAACGAAACAGTGTTAATATGTTTTGTAGACAGAAGGAGGTGAGATGATATGTACAGGGATTTTTGGGTTTACCAGGAAACGGAAAAAGATCCTTATGCGTGCCATATCTACGCGTTTTCAGACGGTTTCCTAGACCTTTGTTTCTATGCCGAGTATGCCAAAGCCGGTACTTGGAAAGACCTTTACGTAGATGCGACCTATGAAGATTTCTTCGATGCGTTCGAACTTTTCTTCGAGCACCATGGTAAGCCCATGAACAAGGGCGATACGTTGCAAATAGGCCAGGAATGGGCGCGTATCGCAAAGGAAATGAACTATTAGGAAGGAAACATCATGTCTACCGAACTCGCAACAGTCAATGTCAACACCATGCTCACCCAGGATCCGGGTACCACGTTTTGCAGCATCGAGATTGACCCGACCGACCGCAAGACCGCCGCGAAGGTCTATGACGCGCTGAACAACCCCACGCACGCAGTTGCCGACTACATCAACAAGACCATCCCCGTTCAAAACGTCCTTATCGAGATCGCCGAGATCATGAACGAAGACACGGGAGAGGTCACCCACGCGCCGCGCGTCGTCCTCATCGACAAGGCCGGGGAATCCTACCAGGCTGTTTCGATTGGCATGTTCAACGCCGTCAAGAATGCTTTTCGCTGTTTCGGTAATGCGCCGTGGGAGCCTGAACTGATGTTCGATATCAAGCAAAAGCCCGTGAAGAACGGCTCAATGCTCACCGCGAACGTGCATTAGTGCTATTATTTCCCTGGTGGCTATTCCGTGAACTTGCCCAGTGTAGATCCGGTACCGCTGGCCTGTGATGGGCACCGGCGCACGCCTAGAACATGCGGCTAGGTGCAACGGAACGGAAAGAAGCTGCCTACCTTCTGTCAGGCCTGTTGCGCGTCTCTTCCCCCCCATTTCCACGCGCAACAGGCCAAACTATTTATTTAGGAGGTATCTAATGACCATTGTAGATTGCGGAATGCCGTTCGATGCATTCATTCACAACATGGCAAATTTTGTTGTCCTCGCATACGCGATGATAAAAGAATTGGTGGAAGAATGAACGACAATCAATTCGCGTACATTAAAACGCTGTTGCTGATGAATGCGTTCACGCAGGGGATAATACTTGGAATACTGTTATTGGAGTGATGCAGAATGAACGGTAAATTGAAGCCTTGCCCGTTTTGCGGCAGTGAAGATGTAGAGGCTATCGGGTTTGCCATTGATTTTTCGACTAGGCCACATATTCGTTGTAACGATTGTGGCGTTGATGTTTATGATGCGCCGAATATAAGCCCAATACGGCATAGAAACGATTCTATGATGCAAGCCTGGAACACCCGCGCTAACGATAAAAGGCAACTGCGGACGCTCAAATGGTTGGAGCAGGTAGCCAACAAGAAATTTTTGGAACTAGATGCATACAACCCATACAAGGGGAACATCTATGCCCGGTTCGGCAGGTTCTATGCGACTAATGGCTATTCGGTCGCGTGCGTCGAATTTCCCGAGTATGCGAACGCTGGGGAAGATGTTTGGGAAACGGTGACATTCGATTCAGACGGCCTGAAATTCGGGGGAGTCTCGCGTGACATGAGGGATAACGTGTTCGAGCGGTTATTTACGAAACCTCACGAGTTCGGATTGCCAGAAAAAGTGCTTGCCAACCCGGCTTTGTTCGCGCAGGCGTTGAAGGGGTTTGAGATAAACCGGCTAGTCCCCACCGTGCAGTTTGCAGGCTATCGGGTGATGTTAGCGGCACATAACAAGGATGTATCAATTAAGGTCGTTTGCATGTTGACGAAGTAAGGAGTTGGAATGGATAAAGAATTAAAGCCTTGTCCGAACTGCGGGAAGGCGGTGAAGCGATGAAAAGCAAATGGGACTATTTCTTTCTCGGGATGTTCTTTGGATCGTTCATCGCGGTGACGATTAGGACGGTGATGGGCGCATGAGCGGAAGCATATGCGATACGTGCGCGAACAATTGTACTCGTAACAACGACTCAGGGGTATTAGACAGCCGGGAACAGCTGAAAGCTGCGATGCGCAACGTCATACGCGACGCACTTCTGAATTTCGATGAATCCGAGTTCGTGGACTACGAGCTTGATGTATATGTGGACGAGTATTTAGCGCGTGCAATGCGTCTGCTAGATGGATTGTCCTGCTTGAACAATATGAACAATAAGATCATCAAAGAGCTGGAAGCCGAGCGCGACAAGCTAATCGCCGAATTGGAAAGTTACCGACCCGAGAAAATGCAACATTACTTTAACTAAGGAATTTGTTTTCATTCCTTACGAGGTCGATTAAAGAAGGGAGCCGAAACCATGGCAGACGAGAAAAACGAACAATTGACCGAACCCCCCGAAGAACCTACAATTGAGCCAAGCGAGGATACCGGCGCAGGACATGTGAGTTCAGAAGATACGCTGAAGGGCATCATAGCGAAGCAGAACGGCACTATCGACACGCTTACAGACCAGATAGAGAGCCTTAACGCGCAGATCGCTAAACTCGTAAGATCCAGTGGTTCCCAGGTCGAGGGCGCTAACACGGACAACGGTTTCGAGGACGATGACCCCACGAGCCGAGAAGATTACGTGTACCTGAAAGACCTCGGAGCCGAAATAGGCAAAAGGGACTATTAGGCTACTTACGTAGCGCGTTAAACTACTTGCGTAATCGCCCCTTTTCGCCGTGAGCCAGGAAAGGGGCGTATTTTTATGGCAGTCAAGAACTCGACCATCGTTACTAAAGCATGGTTGGAAGGTAGCTCGGACTTCCAACAGAGGGTGCCGAATCCCAATATCGCCGGGTATGCCAAGACAATTTCGGGATTGTTCGACCCGATGAACAATGACCTGTTCAACCAATTCTCCGGTTTGCTGAACGGCCTGATGGGTACCTACATCGAGAGCAAGCTATTCGAGAATCCCCTTCGGGAACTGAAGAAACCCGCTGCCGAATGGGGCAATTCCGAACGCCATGTCGCGGTGAAGTACCTTCAAGCACATAGCTATAAAGTCGATGATGAAACCCTGCTCAAACTTGAGAAACCCGAGTTCGTGGAGTGGTTCTACTCCGTGAACGAACCCCGACGCTATGAATTTTCGTGGAGCCGGTATGAGCTGATGCGTGCTTTCGCGGAGCCTGATGGATACGGTTTCGACCAGCTTCTAAGCGCGACCATCTCGCAAATGTATTCGTCTGACAACTATGACGAGATGAACATCATGATCCAGATGTTCGCCGAGGGTGACGCACGCATGGGCGGACTCTACCGCGAACACCTGAGCGCGGCACCTACCGACCTCGCGACCTCGAAGGAGCTGCTTACCAAGGTACGCTCTATCGCCGGCCGGATGCAGTTCCCGACGATGAATTACAACCACATCCCGGTTCCGGTGTTCGAATCGGGAGACACGCTTATCTTCTGGTGCACGCCCGAGGTCGATGCGGTTCTCGATGTTCAGGCGCTGGCGGAACTCTTCAACGTCGAGCGGGCGGAGGTTCGTTTCCGCAAGATCATCATTCCGGATTTCCCCATTCCGAACGTGTACGCGGCTTTGACCTCCGAAGATTTCATTTATGCACGCGATGTTTGGTATGGCATTGAACCGCCGTTCTACAATCCCGGGAACATGACGTATAAGTATTATCTGCAACACGCGCAGATGATCGGTGTAAATCCGGCTGCTAACTGCGTCCTGTTCACGACCGACGCGCAAACCGTCATTCCGACCGTTACCGTCGCACCTTCCGGCCTGACCTTCACGCCTGACACGTATACCTGCGAAATCGGCGGCACTGTCCAGATGACCGTTGATCTCACGGGCACCGTCACCGGTGACACGAGCGGCAAGGTCGCCGTAGAGCCGGACGCGGCTATCTATAGCGTTTCGGCAATGCGCGGAGATGACGCTATCGCACTCAACAGCCGTACCTATGTCGATGATGCGTGTAAGCTCCACGTCCAGAAGTCTGGCCTTGCTGCTAACGACGTTCTCACGGTCACCGCTACCAGCGTTTACGTTAACCCCTCCGGAGCTACGACCACCTACACCGATACCGCGACCGTCACGCTCACCGCGCCGGTGGCAGTCGGTGCCAAGGAATGCGCCGTCGAGACGGATCCGTACCTTACCTATACGGATGAGACGGAGGAAGTCACCGCTTCCGAATAGTTAACGAACTTTTGTTCTGATGCTATGATTAGGCCTGAGATGAAATCTCAGGCCTTTTCATTTGGAGGTAGCAATGCAGGTTTTCCCGCATCTGAAAGACACGCAGTTCCCAGACGTTGCTAACGTCGATGTGTACAAGTATCAGAACAATTTTGACTATTCGCGCTATGACGGCACGCAAATGCACCTGATGCTATGTTCGGTTCCGTGGGACATGGGAGAGGCGCATATTGGTAACCGGACGATTTCGGGCATCGGTAATGTAGTGTGGTTCGAAACCGAGGCAAAGCGAGACGCATGGTTCGATGCGATACCCGATGATAAGTGCATCCGTTTCGATACTAAATACAAGGAATTGCACCGGGATAACCAGATCATCCTTCCCGTTCCTTTCGACGTTGCGTGCAGCTTCAATTACCTCACCGTTGAATATGAGCCGTTCACGTCTGAAAACGAGCTCATTCAATACGAGACCAATAACGGATTGAACAAGTGGTTTTGGTTCGTGCGCGAAGTGGAATTCATCGCACCGAACGCGACGAGGGTTCACCTGCTAAATGATGCTTTTCAGACGTTCATGTATCGTCTGCATATCTCGAACATGATCCTAGAGCGTGGGCACGCTCCATTGTTCTCTATCGACGTGGATTCTTACTTATCCAGGCCGATAGACCACAACACTGGTTTGCTTGCCGAGGATGTTAATTTCGGAAACGAACCGTGCCGCGTGAAAAGCACCCGGGCGCATGTGTTCAATGATGATTGCTATGCCGTGTTCGCTTGCACGTCTGCTCCTGACTCCGAGGACTGGGGCTCGAAAGCGAATGACGATTGGGAGACTCCCGCGCACTGGACGAACACCGTAAACGGCACACCGGCATATTGCATGTTCGCTTGCAGCGTGGCCGACCTGAATACGCTCCTACAGGAGGCCGAACGCAGTTATCCGCAATTCAAGCAGACCGTAAAGGGAATTTTCTTCGCACCGAAGGAACTTCTATCACTTGGAACCGCGTTCACATTCGCGACCGTCGCATGCAACAAGATCGGGACGCAGCAGAAAACCATCGATTTCCTCGAACTGGATAAAACCCAATTCGGTTATCCGGCTCGATACGCCGATATCGCCAAGTTGTACACGTTCCCATATGCGCATATCGAAGTGACGGACGAAAGCGGGAACACCGATATCATCAAAATCGAGGAAACAAGCGGCAAACTGGAGATAAACGCTATTCTCTCGCTTGCGTTTCCCGCTATCAACATTCAATCTCATCTAACCGGTTACGGTGCTATCCGCACCCGTGACCTCACGTTTTCGAACATAACGGAACACTCTCTTACAATCGGCGGCAAGTGGTACCAGACAATCCACCAATGGGACGTGCCCGTATTCGGTATCATCCAGTCTAGCGCGAAGAAGTATGATTACGACTCGCATTTCGACCGGGCGCAGCAGAATACCGCCCTGACTAATGAGTACGCGAGCAGCACGGCAAGTGCGGCAACGAACCTGACGAACGCACATGCCAGCGCGGATACCGACAAGGGCAACGCGGATAGATCCGCCAACACCTTAACGGCAAACGCGGGAATCCAGACAGCGGCGAACAGCTCCATCACCAGCACGTCTAATGCCGCGGCGTTGACGGATAAAACCTACGCGAACTTGGTCAATCAGGCTATCCAGGCTTGGGA
>Ga0233372_1000904_pt1 | contig 12312 bp, 11 predicted proteins | sample ElkDunMinimDraft_4_FD_191538 | JGI IMG/M metagenome (GOLD analysis project Ga0233372, IMG submission 191538) | Fecal eukaryotic communites from dung pellets of Tule Elk in California, USA - Elk Dung D8 | ecosystem: Host-associated > Mammals > Digestive system > Large intestine > Fecal | place... | reverse complement strand
GCCGGGAACGTGTTGATGATGGGCGTGCCCGATGGCATCGACCTGGCCGACGTGCGCGCGCTGCTGTCCGGCCTGCCCGGGGTGGCGGACGTGCATGACCTGCATGTGTGGTCGCTGGCGTCCAGTCGTGCGGCGATGACCGCGCACCTGGTGGTGGACGAGGGCGTGGATCCGGGCGCGCTGCGCCGCATCGCCGCCACACGCCTGCGCGAGCGCTTCGACATCGGCCACGCCACCCTGCAGATCGAGGGCGCGGACGACTGCCACGGCGCCGACTGCGAGGACGCGGCCACTGCCGGCCATGGCGACCACGCCGGCCACCATCACCACCACCACTGACGCTTCGGGTCCCGCGGGGCCCGTGGCGGTCCGATCTGGGATAATTGGCGCATTCCCGCACTGGATCGCGCCATGACCCGCAAGACCATCCTCAACGACAGCCATCGCGCCCTCGGCGCCAGGATGGTCGACTTCGGCGGCTGGGACATGCCGATCCACTATGGATCGCAGATCGACGAACACCACCAGGTCCGCCGCGACGCCGGCATGTTCGACGTCAGCCACATGACCGTGGTCGACCTCCACGGCGCCCAGGCCCGACCGTTCCTGCGCCGGCTGGTCGCCAATTCGGTGGACAAGCTCAAGCAGCCGGGCAAGGCCCTGTACGCCTGCATGCTCGACGAGCAGGGCGGGATCATCGACGACCTCATCATCTACTGCCTGCGCGAGGACTGGTTCCGCCTCGTGGTCAACGCCGCGACCCGCGACAAGGACCTGGCCTGGATCGCCGCGCAGGCCGCGCCCTTCCAGGTGGAGGTGCGCGAGCGCCCGGAGCTGGCGATGATCGCGGTGCAGGGCCCCAATGCCCGCGAGCGGGTGGTGGGCCTGCTCGGCGGCGACGACGCTGCCGCGGTCGCCGGGCTGGGCAAGTTCGCCGCGCGTGAGGTCGCGGGCACGCCCTTCGGCGACCTGTTCATCGCGCGCACCGGCTATACCGGCGAGGACGGCTTCGAGGTCATCGTGCCGGAGGCGGGGGCGGTCGCCTTGTGGGATGCGCTGCTGCAGGCGGGGGTCAAGCCGGCCGGACTCGGCGCGCGCGACACCCTGCGCCTGGAAGCTGGGCTCAACCTCTACGGGCAGGACATGGATGAGTCGGTGTCGCCGTTCGAGGCCGCGCTGGGGTGGACGGTCGCGCTCGACGAGGGCCGCGACTTCATCGGCCGCGAGGTGCTCGAACGGCAGAAGCGCGACGGCGCGCCGCGGCAGATGATCGGCCTGGTCATGGACGAGAAGGGCGTGCTGCGCCACGGCCAGCGCGTGCTGACCGCGCGGGGCGAAGGCGAGATCCTGTCCGGCACCTTCTCGCCGACGCTCGGCAAGGCGATCGCGTTCGCGCGCGTGCCCGCGGGCGATGTCGCGTCCGGCGTCCGGGTCGACATCCGCGGTCGCGAAGTTCCGGTGCGGGTGGTCCGGTTCCCGTTCGTGCGCGACGGCAAGGCGCTCTGAGCCCATTCCGACCGGCGGCGCTTGCGGTGTCGACGCCGGGCTTGGCTACACTAGCCGCCCATCCCCCAGTATCCGTATGAGAGCGGAGTCCACATGAGCGAGATCCCCGGCGACCTGAAGTTCATGAAGTCCCACGAGTGGGCGCGCGTCGAAGGCGACGGCAAGGTCACCGTCGGCATTTCCGACCATGCCCAGGGCCTGCTCGGCGACCTGGTCTACGTCGAACTGCCCGCGGTCGGCGACAGCGTCGAGGCCGGTACGGCCTGCGCCGTGGTCGAGTCGGTCAAGGCGGCCTCGGATGTCTACGCGCCGGTGTCCGGCACGGTCACCGCGGTCAACACGGCCCTGGCCGACAAGCCCGAGACGATCAACGAGGACGCCTACGGCGAAGGCTGGCTGTACGTGCTCGAGCTCAGCGATCCGGACCAGCTCAACGACCTGCTCGATCCGGACGACTACGCCGAGCTGCTCGAGGAAGACGACCACTGATCCTCACGCGGCGGACACATCGTCCGCCGCGATGCGCATCGGACACGATGCGCGCGTCGGCCTGCGGCCTTCGCCGACATACGCAGCGCCACCTCGCGCGCTGCGGTTTTTCTCTCCGCTGCAACCTTCGGCCGGCCTCGCGATCGCACTGCGATGCATCGCCGGCGCCGAAAAAGTTTGCGCACTTTCCGCGCAATCGGCCTTTGTGCGGCGCGCAACGCGCCCTCCGGCAAGTACCCGTTCAACTGGCGATGCGCGCCTGTTCCGACCATGCGCAAGGGCGCGTCGCCAAGTGGGCGGCGACCGGCGACGCACGCGAGTGCGGTCGATGGATTTTCAAAACACGCTTGTTTTCCGCGCTTTCGTTTCGCAGCACTCGATCGATGGCGCGCACGCGATGGCGGCTGGCGCGCAGGCAGCGCACGCCCGATCACGCATGCATGGCCGATGGGCGCGCGCACGCGGGGAACGATTCGCAATGACAGGTGTTGACAGCCGAAAAAACCGTGATTAGGTTTCGCCCAACAGACGGGTTGCCGCAGAAGCGAGTGAGTCAGCACACAGCGAAAACGCGCAGCAAAAAAAAGACCTCCGCCCCGGACTTCTACAAGGTGGATGAAGGCATCGTCTCCGCTGCAAAAACGACCCCACATCCTTCCAGACACCTGCGCCGCACCAGGCAGCAGGTGTTTTCGTGTTACCGGGACCGCGTTCCCCCGACCGCGTTGTCCCTGCCAAATCCGTTCCGGTGCGCCTGGCGCGCCGGCGGTTGTGCACGGGTCCGATACCCGCGCGCTGCTTGACCACTGGGCAGTCGTACTGCAAGTCAACTGACGAGGAGAGCCATCCGATGGCCGCGAAGAAAGCTGCAAAGAAGAAAGTCGCCAAGAAGGCGACGAAGGCACCTGCCAAGAAGACCGCCAAGGTCGCGAAGAAGAAGGTAGCCAAGAAGGCGACCAAGAAGGCCGCCAAGAAGACGGTCCGCAAGGCCGCCACCAAGAAGGTAGCCAAGAAGGCCACCCGCAAGACCGCGAAGAAGGCCGCCAAGAAGACCACCAAGAAGGCTGCCAAGAAGGCCACCAGGAAGGTAGCCAAGAAGGCGGCGAAGAAGGCCACCCGCAAGACCGCCGCCAAGACGGCCACCAAGCGGCCCGCCAAGAAGGCTGCTGCGAAGAAGGCCACCAAGAAGACCGCCAAGAAGGCGGCCAAGGCCACCAAGAAGGTCGCCAAGAAGCGGACTGCGAAGAAGAGCGCAGCCGTCGCCATGCCGCCGATGCCCACGCCCCTGATCTGATATCCCCGATCAGCCGTAACCGGAAGCTCCTTCTCCGCGTGCCCAGGGCGGAGAGGGAGTTTTTTTTTGGGGAGGTTCGGTCCGCCGGTGGTATGGGCGGTCGGCGGCGAGCTGCGAGTCGGACAGGGCGACGCCTGCGTCGGGCGACGTGCCGCGATGCGCGCCGGTGCGCGCGCCGTGTCGCGGGCGTCTACCTGGGTCGGGCCTGGGCCTGTCCGGACTGCGACCCGCCGCGCTCCTGCGTCTCGGCGCTGTCGGAGGCGTAGAGCGTCTCCATGTCGATGTCGACATCCAGCCACTGCTGCGGCGGCAGGCCGATCGCTCGATCCAGGATGGTCGGCAGCAGGCCCGAGGGCAGCGAGCTGTTGCTGTTCCACAGCACCGCCACGCCCAGGTCGCGCTCGGGCAGCATCGCCATCAGGCCGCGGTAGCCCTGGACGGCGCCGCCGTGGAAGACCAGGCGGTGGCCGGCGTAGTCGTATACGCGCCAGCCCAGTCCGTAGCCGGCGGAGTTCAGCCGCTCACGCCGCCATGAGGTGCCGCGGATCTCGCCGGGCGTGCCCACGATCGGCGCCTGCAGCGTGGCCAGCAGCGGGGCCGGCAGGACGTCGGGACGATGCCCGCCCTGCGCGAGCAGCCACTGCGCCATGTCGGCCGCGCTTGCGTTGACGCCCGCGGCGGGCGCGAGGCGGTAGTAGGTCGGCTTGGGCATCAGCGACTTCCAGCCGCCGCCGGCGCGCACATGCGGCTTGGCCCAGCGCGGACTGGAGGTGATTCCATCGAGCCCGAGGCTGGCGTCGTTCATGCCCAGCGGCTTGAAGATGCGGCGCGTGACCGCCTCGCTGTAGAACTGCCCGCTGGCGGCGAAGACAACGTCGCCCACCAGGCTGAAGGCGACGTTCTGGTAGCCGTAGCACTGGCCGGGCGCGCACGCCATGGGCGCCGCCGCGAACCTCTGCACCAGGCTGTGGTAGTCGGCGTTGCCCTCGATGTCGCGATCGTAGGTGTGGTGGCGCAAGCCGACGCGATGGCTGAGCACGTCGGCCACGGTGAGGCGCTGGGCGGCGGCGGGGTCGGCGAACCGCAGGCTGGGCATGAAGTCGGCGACGCGGCTGTCCCAGCGCAGTGCCCCTTCGGCCACCAGCATGCCGGTCACGGTGCCGGCGAAGGACTTCGACAGCGAGGCCAGGCGGAACACGGTGTGCGCATCCACCGGCTCGGCGGCCGCCACGTCGGTGATGCCATAACCGCGCGCACTCAGTATCTGGCCGTTGTGGACGATCGCCATCGCCAGCCCCGGCACGCGCTGGTTGGCCACCAGGTCCTGCGCCATCGCCTCGAACAGGCGCACGTCGAAGCCCGAGGCAAGCGGCTGGCGCTTGAGTTCGGCGGGCAGCGGCGCGGGCCGGTCGGAGGGCACCACCGGCGTGATCGGCGCGGGTGTCACATCCGGCGACACGGTCGCGTCGTTGTTCCAGGGCAACGGAGTCTGGGCGGCGACGGTCAGTGCGATCGCCGGCAGCAGGCCGAGCAGCAGCGCGCGGTGCAGGCGTGCGCGGCGCGGCCGGGGAAGGTTCGCTTTCATCGGGACTGCCCCCTGCGTATGCTCTCGCTGCAGGCGATCATATGCGCCTGCTCCTGCAGTTGCATGAACAAGGGGAGGAATCGTTGTGAGTGGATTGATTCTGCTGGCAATCCTGGTCGGCGTGGTCGTGGTTTTCGGCGGCTGGGCGATCGGGATCTACAACGGCCTGGTGACCGCGCGCAACGCGTTCCGCAACGCCTTCGCCCAGATCGACGTGCAGCTGCAGCGGCGCTTCGACCTGATCCCGAATCTGGTCGAGACCGTCAAGGGTTACCTCGCCCACGAGCGGCAGACCCTCGAGGCCGTGGTCGCCGCGCGCGGCGCCGCGATGTCGGGACTGTCCGCGGCCAAGGCCAACCCGGGCGATCCGGCGGCGATGGCCGAGCTGGGCCAGGCCCAGGGCATGCTCAACAGCGCGATCGGGCGGCTGCTGGCGGTGGCGGAGGCCTATCCCGACCTCAAGGCCAACCAGAACATGATGCAGTTGACCGAGGAGCTGACCAGCACCGAGAACAAGGTCGCCTTCGCGCGCCAGGCCTACAACGACTCGGTCATGGCCTACAACAACCGGCGCGAGGTGTTCCCCTCGAGCATCGTGGCGGGCATGTTCAACTTCGCACCGGCCGCCCTGCTCGACATCCCCGCAGACCGCGCCGAAGTGCGCGAGGCACCGAAAGTGCAGTTCTGAGCGCCGGGATCCCCGACCTGGGCGCGGGCGACCCGCGCGCCGCCACGGCGTGCGCGTCCCCGGGCCGGCGCCACCGATCCGCCCGATCCGCTTCCCGCTCCGCGAGTCCCGCTCGTCCATGAACTTCTTCGAACGCCAGGCGCGGGCGCGCCGCAACACATCGCGACTGGTGCTGCTGTTCGGCCTGGCGGTCATCGGCATCGTGCTCGCGGTGGACCTGGCGGTCCTGGTGGTCTTCGGGAGCGACCCGGCCCTGCTGGCGATGTCGACCCTGCTGGCCCTGGGCGTGATCGGTATCGGCTCGCTGTACCGGATGGCCTCGCTGCGCGGCGGCGGCGAGGCCGTGGCGCAGCAGATGGGCGGGGTGCCGGTGCCCGAGGACGCCACGGACCTGCACCTGCGCCGCCTGCGCAACGTGGTGGAAGAGATGTCGATCGCCTCGGGCGTGCCGGTGCCCAAGGTCTACGTGATGGAGCACGAGCCGGGCATCAATGCCTTCGCCGCCGGCTACTCGACCTCCGATGCGGTGATCGCGGTCACGCGCGGCGCGCTGGACCGCCTCAACCGCGACGAGCTGCAGGGCGTGATCGCGCACGAGTACAGCCACATCCTCAACGGCGACATGCGCCTGAACATCCGCCTGATCGGCGTGCTGTTCGGGATCCTCATGCTCGGCCTGATCGGCCGCAAGATCCTGCAGCATGGCGGGACCGTGCGCGGGCGCGGCGCGATGCCCGTGGTGGTCGGGGCGTTGATCGCCCTGCTGGTGGGCTATGTCGGGCTGTTCTTCGGGCGCATGATCAAGGCCGCGGTCAGCCGCAGCCGGGAAGTGCTGGCCGACGCCTCGGCCGTGCAGTTCACGCGCCAGACCAGCGGACTGGCCGGTGCGCTGAAGAAGATCGCGGGCCTGCACGACGGTTCGCGCCTGGCCGAGCGCGCCGACGCCGAGGAGGTCAGCCACATGCTGTTCGGCGATGGCACCGGGCTGCGGGGGCTGTTCGCCACGCACCCGCCGGTACTGCAGCGGATCCAGGCATTGGACCCGTCCTTCCGCCCCGAGAGCCTGGAACGCCTGCGCGCGCAGTGGCTCGCGCTGCCACCCAGCGGCCTGGACGAGGACGTGCAGATGGGACTGGTGGCTCCGGACGACGGGCCGCTGCCGCAGGCCTCGGCGCGGGTGGACGTCACGCCACCGATGGTCGCCTCGCAGGTGGCCGATCCCAACGAAGAGGACTATCAGCGGGCCGACGCCATCATCGCTGCGATGCCGGCCGAGCTGCGGGCGCTCGCCAGCCGGCGCGACAGCGCCGGTGCCGTGCTGCTGGCCATGCTGCTGGACGGGGATGCCGAGGTCGCCGACCGGCAGCGCAGCGAGATCGTGGCGCGGCTGGGCGTGCAGGCGGCGGCCGAAGCGCGCCGCCTGCGCGACGACCACACGCGCGAACTGCATCCGATGTTGCGCATGCCGCTGGCCGCGCTGGCCTTCCCGACCATGCGGCTGCGGCCGCGTCCGGAACTGGCCACCTTCCTGGACACCGTGCACGCCATCGTCCATGCGGACGGTCGCGTGAGCCTGTTCGAGTACTGCCTGGGCCGCCTGCTGGAAGTGCAGTTGCGCGAGACGCTCGATCCGGGCCGCTACGCGCGCTTCGGGCGCCGCAAGCCCGGCAACGTCCGCCGCGAGTTCGCGACCCTGCTGGCGGTGGTGGCCCAGGCCGGCCACCCGCAGGATCCCGACGGTGCCCGCCGCGCCTACCTGGCGGGCATGCAGCGCGTCCTGCCGCGCGACCACCTGCCGTATGCGCCCCCGGCCGAAGGCGTGCTGGCGCTGGATGCGGTGTGGGAGCCGCTGGACGGCCTCGATCCCCTGGCCAAGCAGGTGGCGGTGGAGGCGATCACCGATGCGGCGTCCCACGACGGCCGCATATCCGTGGCCGAGTCGGAACTGCTGCGTACGGTCTGCGGCGTGCTGCATTGCCCGCTGCCACCGGTGCTGGCACGCGCCTGAGCGCACCGCCCTGCCGCAAAGGCAGGCATGGCCGGTCGCCGGACGCGAGCCTCGGGCGGAGGCCGGAACTACGCCGCCGGATTGCCCCGGATCAGGTCGGCCGCGCGCTCGGCGATCATGATCGTCGGCGCATTGGTGTTGCCGCCGGGCAGGGTGGGCATCACCGAGGCATCGACCACGCGCAGTCCGTCCACGCCGCGCACGCGCAGCCACGGATCCACGACGGCGCCCTCGTCGCTGCCCATGCGGCAGGTGCCGACGGGGTGGTAGACGCTTTCGGCCCTGGCGCGGACGAAGTCGGCCAGCGCGGCGTCGTCGAGGTCGTCGCGCGCGGGGAAAATCGCCGCGCCGCGATACGGGTCGAACGCGGGCCGGGCCAGGATGTCGCGCGAGATCCTCGCGCACTCGACCATCATCCTCAGGTCGAGGCCCGACGGGTCGGAAAGATAGTTCGCCTCGATCCGGGGCGCGTCGCCGCCGCGGTCGCTGGCCAGCAGGATGCGCCCGCGGCTGAGGGGACGCAGGAAGCAGGCGTGCAGGGTGTAGCCGTCGCCCGGCAGCCGGCGCCGGCCGTGGTCGTCGAGCATGGCCGGCACGAAATGGAACTGGATATCGGCACGCTCGTCGGGCGCCAGTGACGAGCGCGCGAAGCCGCCGGCCTCGGCCAGGTTGCTGGTCGCCGCGCCGCGCCGGCCGCGCAGGTAGTAGTCGAAGGCCAGGCGCAGTTCGCTGGCCCGGTCGTAGGACACGCGCCGGGTCGCGTGCCACAGCGTGCAGATGTCCAGGTGGTCCTGGAGGTTCGCGCCGACCCCGGGCGCGTCGTGGCGCACGCCGACGCCGTGACGACGCAACTGTGCCGCCGGACCGATCCCCGACAGCATCAGCAGTTGCGGGGAGTTGATCGCACCGCCGCACAGGATGACCTCGCGGGCGGCGGGCTGGTGGCAGGCGACCCCGCGCCTGCTGTAGATCACGCCGTTGGCGCGGCCCTGTCCGAACGTGATCCGCTGCGCCTGTGCGTGGGTGACGACGACCAGGTTCGGCCGCCGCCGCGCCGGTGCCAGGTAGGCCGCCGCGGCCGAGCAGCGGGCGCCGTCGCGCTGGGTGACCTGGTAGAGGCCGACGCCCTGCTGCGCGGCGCCGTTGAAGTCGGGGTTGTGCGCCAGGCCCGCCTGCCGCGCGGCGGCGATGAAGGCCTGCGAGAGCGGATTGACATGGCGCAGGTCGCAGACCGACAACGGGCCATCGCCGCCATGCAGCGCGTCGGCGCCGCGTGCGTTGTCCTCGCTGCGGCGGAAGTACGGCAGCACAGCGGCCCAGTGCCAGCCCTCGGCGCCGGCCTTCGCCCAGTCGTCGTAGTCGCGCGGAACGCCGCGGGTATAGCACATGGCATTGATCGCGCTGGAGCCGCCCAGCACCCGGCCGCGCGGCCACCACAGGCGCCGGCCATCGAGCTGCGGCTCGGGCGCGGTGTGGTAGTTCCAGTTGAGGTCGGTGCGATGTACCAGCTTCGCCAGGCCGGCCGGCATGTGGATGAACGGGTGCCAGTCGCGCCCGCCCGCCTCCAGCAGCAGGACGCGCACGTCGGGGTCCTCGGACAGCCGGCTCGCCAGTGCGCATCCGGCCGAGCCGGCGCCGATGATGATGTAGTCGAAGGGCGCGGAGCGCGCCGCCAGCCTGGATGCCATGGACGCACGCTAGCGGTCGGGGCTGGAGCATATGCTCCGCTGCTGGAACGCGCCGCTGCATTCGGCTACCGTTTGCGCGCCCCACGCGTGGAACCCAGATGAGCAGCGCACCCGAACACGATGTTCCCGCGGGCCGGGCCGCGCGGTTTCGTGCTGCCTTCTCCGAATCCCCGCCGCTGCTGTGGTCGTTCCTGTACTTCTTCTGCCTGCTCAGCGGCTACTACGTGCTGCGGCCGGTGCGCGAGGCGATGGCCGCCTCCAGCGACATCGAGGCCGTGTTTCCCCCGGCGCTGATCGGCTTCTTCGCCGACCGCGGCGTGGCCCTGGGCGACTTCACGCTGCAGTTCATCTTCACCGCGGTCTTCCTGATCATGCTGGTGCTGCAGCCGGTCTATGGCTGGCTGGTGAGCCGCTTCCCGCGGCGTGTGTTCCTGCCGGTGATCTACGGCTTCTTCATCGCCACCCTGCTCGGCTTCTACGCCATGTTCGACAGCGGGGTGGCCGGCCGGGGGCTGGCCTTCATCCTCTGGATCACCGTGTTCAACCTGTTCGCGGTGGCCGTGTTCTGGAGCTTCATGGCCGATGTGTACAGCAACCTCGAGGCGAGGAAGTACTACGGCTACATCGGCGCCGCCGGGACGATCGGCGCCTTCGTGGGGCCGGTGCTGACGCGCACCTTGGTCCAGCAGGTCGGCATCCCCAGCATGATGCTGGTGTCGGCCGTGCTGCTGACGATCTGCGTGGTCTGCATCCTGCGCCTGCGCCGCTACGCGGTGGCACGCGAGGCGCGGCGTGGCCAGGTGAGCGGCGAAAAGCCCATGGGCGGCGAGGTGCTCGCCGGACTGAAGCTGGTCGCCAGAGAGCCGCTGCTGCGCTGGCTGGCGCTGATGGTGGTGCTGGGCGTCGGCATCGGCACCCTGCTGTACAACGAGCAGAACCGGATCGCGCGCACCGCTTTCGCGACCGCCGAGGAGCGCGCCGCGTTCTTCTCGATGCTCGATCTTGCGGTGAACTCGCTGACCCTGGTGGTGCAGCTGCTGGTCACGCGGGCGCTGATGTCCCGCTTCGGCATCGCCCCGGCGCTGCTGATCCCGGGCGGCGCAATCATCCTCGGGTTCTCCATCCTGTCGGCCTCGCCCTTGCCGATGATGGTGGCGATCGTGCAGGTGGTCACGCGCGCCAGCGAGTTCTCGCTGGCCAAGCCGGCGCGCGAGACCATCTACACGCGCGTGGGCCGCGAGTGGCGCTACAAGGCCGGTGCCGCCATCGACACGGTGATCTACCGTGGCGGCGACCTCACCTTCGTCTGGGTGCACAAGTTGCTGGCCGGATTCGGGTCCAACGCGGTGTTCGGCGCCGGCCTGCTGATCGCCTCGGCCATGACCTTCAGCGCCTGGCGGCTGCTGCGCGAGGAGGCCCGGCTGCCGAGTGAGCGCGCCAGGCCGCGTGGCGCGCAGGCCGGATAGCGCGATCGCCGGGGCCGCAGCAGCAACCGGCGCGCCACGCGTGGCGCGGTGATCCGGCAGCGCGCGGCGTGATAGCGTGCGGGCGGCGTTTGGGACACGCCATGATTCTTCGATCCCTGGTTGCTGCTGTCCTCGCCACCAGTGCCGTGCCCGACGCACATCCGCCCGGGTTCCCGTCCGTCCGTATCCTCGAGCGGACCGTGCTCTATCCCATCCGCGGCGACAGCGTGCGCGAGATCCGGAGCCAGTTGGAACACCACGGGCCGTGGCCCGCGGGCGAAGGCCAGGGGCGTACCGACGGCGCCTTCGAGGTCGGCACGGAGCTGGAGCCGGGCGCGGACGGCTGCCGCCTGGCCGGCCTGGAGCTGGGCGTGCAGATCACGACGACCCTGCCGCAATGGCAGCCCGGCCCGAGGGGCCGGTCGTGCTGCAGGCGCACCGGGAGGTCGCGCTCGAGCAGCTGGTCCGGCATGAGGGCGGGCACCGGCTGCATGCCATCGAAGCCGCCCACCAGCTGCACCATCAGCTGCTTCGGATCCCGCCGCAGGACAGCTGCATGCGCATCCAGCGCTAGGCCGATGACGCGCTGCGGAGCATGTCATCGGCCTTGCGCATGCGGGGCTGGCACTACGACCAGCGGACCGGGAACGGGCTGCGCCAGCCCCCCGCCGCTCCCTGAGCGCGTCACGCGCTCATCCGCCGATGGGTACGAGCGGCCAGGCGAACAGCAATGCGCCGCAGGCGAACGAGGCGGTCAAGCCATGCACCAGCGGGTGATCGATCCGCAGCCAGATCAGCTGGGCGAGGATGCGGATGATCCAGAACGCGCACATCCCGGCCAGCACCGCGCGGCCCAGCGAGGTGCCTGCCAGCGCGGCCGGCTGCAACAGGCAGAGCAGGCCCACCCCCGCGAACACCCAGGCCAGCTGCAGGTTCGCGATCTGGATGATGGCGCGGTTGGGCCGGGTGGTCCGCTCGAGGGTGCGCGGCCAGTCGAACAGGCGCCAGAAGCCGAGATGGAACAGCGCGAAGCCGAAACTGTGCAGCGCGCACAGCAGCAGCGCGGTGTCGTTGCGCATCTCAGGCCACCGGCCGGGGCGAGACCCACATGCTGATGGTCGCGCGGAACACGCTGTGGCCGTCGGCATCGGCGACCTCCACGTGCACCGGCAACTCGTAGCCTTCCGCGGCCGGCAACGGCGCGTGCGCGGGCCTCGCCACCGCGTGCATGGTGCCCCGCGCCTTTCTCAGGTATTCGACCCGCATGCCACGCGGGATCCAGCGCATCGACGGGGGAATGCTCACGTCCGTGGTCAGCCCGCCGATGAACTCGGCCAGGTTGCACAGCGCGATCGCATGCATGGTGCCCAGGTGGTTGCTCACGCGCCGGCGATGGGCGATGCGGGCCTCGCCGCGACCGGGGGCCAGCGCGACGATGCGCGGCGAGACGCTGGAGAAGTAGGGCGCCTTCCAGCACACCAGCCGCGAGAACAGCCACCTCCCCAGGGACGTGGATCCGCATCTGCGGTACAGGCGCAGGACGTCGCTGCTCATGTGGCTCTCCACTCGCGACGACGGCGGGTGGTGA
>Ga0233372_1000903_pt1 | contig 12317 bp, 8 predicted proteins | sample ElkDunMinimDraft_4_FD_191538 | JGI IMG/M metagenome (GOLD analysis project Ga0233372, IMG submission 191538) | Fecal eukaryotic communites from dung pellets of Tule Elk in California, USA - Elk Dung D8 | ecosystem: Host-associated > Mammals > Digestive system > Large intestine > Fecal | place... | reverse complement strand
AGCGGTACCAGGCTCACCACCAGCAGCATCACGCCGACCGACGCGACGACCTGGGAGAGGACCGGCGCCGCCCGCAGCGGCCGCATGACCAGCAGGTGCGTGAGCAGGGCGACGACCGCCGAGCTCACGACACCTGCCGTCACCGCGAGCAGCACCGGTGCGGGGCCGTCGGTGAGGGAGATGGACCCGATGGGCAGCACCAGCGTGCCGGTGGTCCCGAGCTCCGCCGCGACCCAGACACCCCACAGTGCGATCGATCCCTGCGCGAAGTTCAGCACTCCGGTCGCGGCGTGCACGGCGACGAGCGACGACGCGATCACCGCGTACACCGCACCGACGCCGAAGCCGAGCGTCACGAACAGGACGAGCTGGTCCACAGAGGTCTCCTCGCAGGACAGGACGGACGGGTCGCGGCGGTCACGGGATCAGGTCGCGCCGGGGATCTGGGACAGGATCTCCAGCGGCGGCTGGCGGAAGCCCTCGCCGACCGGCGCGATCGTGCCGTCCTTCTCGACGTCGAAGAGGAGCATCTCCGTCGTGCAGTTGGGCGACGTCGCGCTGCCGCAGGTGATGTTCGGGCCGAGGAAGCTCGGGAAGTCCTTCAGTCCCTTGAGCGTCGTCAGCACCGTCTCACCGGTGATCTCGCCCTCGACGCCGTCGAGCGCCTTCGCGAACGTGACGAACTGCGCGAACTCGCCGTACGCGTAGTAGCCGCCGCTGCCGTCCTCGACCGAGGTGATCGCCTTCTCCGCGGCCTCGAGGTCAGACCTCACGTCCTCGGGGGCGTGGTCGAGCGAGGCAGGCAGCCACGTCGAGGAGTAGAGCGCGCCACCGGCGGCCTCGTCCGGCGCTGCCTCGATGTAGTCGGTGCACGCGGCGGTGAAGATCGTTCCGTCGTACTGCTGCTGGCGCAGCGCCTGCACGAGCGCGGTGCACGCACCCTCGTTCGGCGAGGCGACGAGGCCGCCGACGGCGGGATCGTCCTTGGCGATCGTCGCGGCGAGCGCGGTGAAGTTGGGGTTGGTCGGGGAGAAGTACACGCCCTTGGCGTCCATCTGCAGCGCCCCGGCCAGCGCCGGGAGGAGGGTGTCGATGGTCTGGTGCGACGAAGGCGTGTCCACCAGCGCGAGGGTCACGGTGTCCTTGCCCTGCTCCTTGAACGCCTGCATCGCGCCCACCAGGAACGACGCCTGCGGCGCCGCGAAGAACACACGGTTCTCGGCCTTCGAGCCTGCCACCGAGTCGAACGGGATCATGCCCACGAGCGGGATCTTGGCGGCGGTCAGCGTCGGCAGCGTGGCGCTGGACGAGAGGTTGTAGCCGTCCATCACGGCGACGACGCCCTCTTCGACGAACGTGTTGGCGCAGGACTGCGCCTTCTCGGGGGTGGTGTCGGTGTCGCACGAGATCATCTCGAGCGGACCGCCGTTGATGCCGCCGAGCTCGCTGTTGATGTAGTCGACGGCTGCCTTCGCGCCCGTGTCGGCGCCGGGCTGGGGGACTGGTCCGCCCGACGGGTTCAAGAAGCCGACCTTGATCGGCGTACCGTCGAGGTCCGCCGCGGGGTCCGCGTCGGCTTCGGAGCCGCCGTCGGAGCCGCAGGCGCCGAGGGCGAGGACGGCCGCTGACAGCACGGCCGTGATTCTCAGGGATGCCGCGGTCTTCCGCATGGCGTCCTCCTTAAGGTGTGCGCAGGTGCGCGGTGACAGGACGGGAAGGTGGAGCCCTCCCGATCGGGGCCCCACGGGTCGGTCGCACAGCAGCAGGGCAGGTCAGAGCCGAGCCGCCAATCGGGTGGCGTTCATGTGGGCGATGGCCTCGATCGAGATCATCGGGTTGACTCCCGACGCGGTGGGGAAGCAGGACGCGTCGGCCACGACGAGGTTGGGGATCTCCCAGGTCGCTCCGTCGGGGTCCAGCGGGCTGGTGTCAGCCGATCCGCCCATGCGGACCGAGCCCATGAGGTGCAGGGCCGCCATCGCGCAGCGGCCGGGGCCGTACCCCGCCGCGTCGCACCGGGCGATGAAGTCCTCGACCGACTCGGAGCCGCGCTGCCAGGTGAAGCCGGCCTGGTGACCGGAGAACATGGTGAGGGCTCCCGCGGACTCGACGATGCGCGCCGCACCGGCCACGCCCTCGCGCAGTCGCTGCTCGTCGCGCTCTGACAGGCGGTAGTGCACGACGGGTTCGCCGTCCTTGCCGACCTTGACCTCGCCGGAGTCCTGGTCGCGGGTGATCACGCCGACTCCGCTGAGGTGGGCAAGGTTCAGCATGCGCTCGCGGTGGGTGTCCGCGCCGCGCCAGGACATGAAGGCGACCCCGAGGGCCGGGTTGGTGGCCGCGGTCTCGTAGATGACGCCGTAGCCGGAGCCGTCGAGGTCGGCGTGCTCGTTGGAGTAGCGGGTCTGGATGCCGCCCTCCCACGGTCGGACCTCGTCCTCGAACGAGCCCCAGACCGCGGTCGCCGGGTGGAGTCGCAGGTGGCGCCCGATGTTGGGGTTGGTGAGGCCCGAGCGGCGCAGCAGCGCCGGAGTCTGGAGGCTGCCGCCCGCGACGACCACGGCGCGGGCTCGGATGACGACCGGGTGGCCGTCGGCGGTGACGCCCTCGACGCCCGTCGCGAGGTCGCCCGCGCGCGTCACCGTACGGACGTCGACACCGGTGAGCAACCGCGCTCCGGCCTGCTCGGCGTCGACGAGCCACGTCTTGGCCGTCGACTGCTTGGCGCCGAGCCGGCAGCCCATCCCGCAGCGGCCGCACTCGATGCCGTTGTCGCAGCCCTTGACGTTGCGCGGCATCTCGTCGACGTGCCACCCCAGCCGGGTCAGGCCGCGCTCGAGGATGACGTCCCGCGAGGAGATGGCGTTGTGGTTCTGGTTGACGCCGAGACGGTCCCAGACCGCGTCGAGAGAGCGGGCGTACTCGTCGGTCGCGAACTGGGGCACGCCGAGGCCCGCCCACTCCTCACGCACATGGTCGGGCGTACGGAACGAGGTCGTGTAGTTCACGACCGTGCCGCCGCCGAGGCACTGCCCCGACAGGATGCTGAGCTGGCCCTCCGCCGTGCCGGTCGGTCCAGGCGCGTACAAGGTGGTGAGTCCGTTGAGCTCGCCGCCGTCGAAGTCGCCGTCGTCGTAGTAGCCGCCCTTTTCGATCACCACCACGTCGTGGCCGGCGGCTGCCAGGACCGCGGCCGCGACGCCGCCCCCCGCGCCGGACCCGACGACGACCACGTCGCACTCCAGCGTGACGGCGCGGTCAGGGGTGGTCGGCGAGAGCGGCGGTGGGGCGGCGTCGGTCCGGTGCCCGAGCGGTCCGGGGTATCCCATCGCCTCCCAGAGCGGCGAGTGGCCGGTCGGTCCTGGAGCGAGGTAGTAGCCGAGTGTCGCGGCGCCCTTGAGTGCCTGGAACAGCGCGCGCTTCTGCGGCAGTCGCGAGTCGGACATCGCGATCAGCGCGCGCTCACGCTTGTCCTGGCTCGCTCGCGAGAAGCGTCGCGGGCCGATACCGAGCGCGAGCCCGAACGCGGGGGAGTCCCAGAGCCCGAGGAGGCGGGCGAGCTGCTCGGTCTCGGCCTTGCGCGGGTTGTGCATCGCCATCGCCTCGACGATCGCAACGGCGCCGAGGGCGCTCGCGGACGGGATCGCGTCGCCGTCGCCGGGAGCGAAGGTGTCGCAGATCGCGGCGAGCGCCGCGCGCTGCTTGGCGGTGAGCTCCATCAGACAACCTCGTTGCGCAGCGTGGTCTTGAGGACCTTGCCGCCGGCGTTGCGCGGCAGCTCGTCGACGAGGACGAGCCGCTTCGGCATCTTGAAGCGGGCGAGGCGGTCCTCGAGGAAGGCGCTCAGCGCGTCCAGCTCGAGGGCGGCGCCCTCGCGCTGCACGACGACCGCGACCGGGATCTCGCCCCAGGCGTCGTCCGGACGTCCGATCACAGCAGCCTCGACGACGTCGGGGTGCGAGTAGAGTGCGTTCTCGACCTCGGCGCAGTAGACGTTCTCACCGCCGGTGATGATCATGTCCTTCTTGCGGTCCACCACCCAGACGAACCCCTCCTCGTCCTGGCGCACGAGGTCGCCGGAGTGGAACCAGCCGCCGTGGAAGGCCGCCTCGGTCTCCGCCGGCTTGTTCCAGTAGCCGCGGCTCACTGTCGGACCGCGGTAGACGATCTCGCCGACCTCGCCGCGCGGGACGTCGTTCATCTCGTCGTCGACGACGCGGTACTGGATGGTCGGGATCGGCTTGCCGACCGACCCGAGCTTGCGGATCGAGTCGTCGCCGCTGAGGACGCACGTGATCGGTGAGGTCTCGGTCTGGCCGAACACGGCGACGTTGACCGCGTCGGGGAAGGTCTCCGCCATGGTCCGCAGGAGCGTCTCGGAGGCCGGGGCGGCCCCCCAGCTGATGACGCGCAGCGCGAGCTTGCGGTCCTTGATGTCCGGCAGGGCACAGATCGCCTGCCACTGCTGCGGGACGTTGAACACCAGCGTCGCGCCCTCGCGCTCCCACGCGTCGACGACCTCGGCGGGGTTGAACGCCCCGAGCGGGTGGATCACGGTCGGGATGCCGAGGAGCAGGTTCGCGACCATCGACCCCAGACCCGCGATGTGGAAGAACGGGGCGGTGAGGAACGCGACGTCGGACTCGTCGCCCATCAGGTTCGCGCGGATGCAGGTGAGCGCCTGGAGCTGCATGTTGCGGTGCGACAGCGTCGCGCCCTTGGGGTGTCCGGTGGTCCCGGAGGTGTAGATGATCAGCGCCGTCGCCTCCTCGGGAACGTCGCCGAGGTCAGCCGGACCGGCCTCGGCCACCAGGGACTCGTACGAGGTGAAGCCCTCGGCGTCGCCGAAGCAGATCTGCGTCTGGAGACGGTCGGTGAGCTGCGCGACCGCGCCGACGAGGGGGGCCAGGAGCTGGTCGACGAGGATCACGGTCGCTCCCGAGTCCTCGACGATGTAACGCACCTCGTCGGGGGCGAGCCGGAAGTTCACCGGCACCGCGATCGCGCCGAGGCTGTTGATCGCGAGGACGGCCTCGACGAACTCGCTGTGGTTGAGGGTCAGCAGGAGCACGCGGTCGCCGGGTTCGACACCGCGGCGGGCCAGCGCGCCGGCCGCGGCCAGCGAACCCTCGTGGAGCTGGCGCCAGGTCGTGTCGACGCCGCGGTGCCGCAGAGCGGTCGCCTCGGAACGGGTCTCGGCGTGGCCGGCGACCTGCGCCATCCAGTGGTTGCGGAACGTCCACGCGGGGGCGGTGGTCGGCGGGTGGGTCATGGCGCTGGCCTTCCGTGCGGCGATGCTGCGGATGACCCGGAAGCATGCCCCAGATAGCAGGTGTTGGCAAGACGTCTTGTTAACGGGGACTCACATTTTTGTTAGCGGCGACCCACTCGTCGCGCGACGTGGTTAACTTGCTGCCACCCGAGGGGCAGGAGGAGACGATGGCCGCACCGGTCGTGCCGCCGGCACGGCGTCCGCGCAACCGCAAGGCGCTCATCCTCGCCGCCGCCTCGCGCGAGTTCGCCGATCGCGGCTACCACGCCGTCGGCATGGAGGACATCGCCCTCGCCGTCGGCATCTCCGGGCCGGCGCTCTACCGCCACTTCCCCAGCAAGTACGCGCTGTTCGCCCAGTGCGCGCGCTCGCTCGCGGCCGAGCTCCTCGACGCCTGGGCGCCTGCGCCGGTCGGGGTCGATCTCGCGGACGCCGACGCGGCTCGTCGGCACCTCGACGACGTCCTCGCCACCCTCGTACGAACGACGCTGCGCAACCGGCGCACCGGGCGCATCTACCGGTGGGAGGGGCGCTACCTCGAGTCCGAGGATCGGGCCGAGGTCCGCGCGCTGTACGACGAGATGGTCGGCCGCGTCGCCGGGCTCGTGCGCGCGATGCGTCCCGAGGCGGGCGAGAGCGACATCGACCTCGCGGCCACCGGCGCGCTGGCCGTGGTCGCCAGCCTCACCGCTCACCACACGTCGGCGCCCGTACGTCGGACCACGACGGTGATCTCGGACGCTGCCGTGCGGGTCGCTCTTCGGCCACCCCCGGGCGACGCGAGAGCTGACGAGCCGGCAGCGCAGGGCGTGCGCGAGTCGATCGTGAGTCCGCCGCGAGAGCCCGAGACCCGGCGCGACCAGGTGCTCGACGCGGCGGTGCGGCTGTTCCACTCCGAGGGGTTCGCGGAGACGACCGTGGAGGCGATCGCGGTCGAGGCGGGGCTCACGCCGTCCGGCTTCTACCGGCACTTCACCAGCAAGGCCGACGTCCTGCTCGCCGCGTGCCTGCTCGCTTCGGACCACCTCGATGCGACCGTGGCCGCAGCCGGCGTGCGGGGCTCACCTCCCTCGCTCGCGCTCTGGCGCCTGACCCGCGCGTACGTCTCCCACTCGTTCGCGCACAAGGAGCAGATGTCGGTCTACTCCTCCGACGTCGCGAGCCTTCCTGCCGCGGGGCAGGCGCGGCTCCGGGCGCTCCAGCGCGAGCACGTGGTGCTCTGGTCGGACCTCCTGGTCGCTGCCCGGCCGGGGGTCGAGGCCGTCGAGGCCCGGTTCCTGGTGCACGCCGCGATCGGGACCGTGACCGACCTCGGCCGACGGGTGCGCTGGAAGAACGACGACGCGACCCAGGAGCGGGTGCACGACCTCGTCCTCGGCGTCCTCGGTGTCGGCGGAGAGCCGCCTCGCCAAAATTGAATCTGTGTTAGATTCTTGCCCGTGACGGAGCAGACGGGGGCGCGGGGTCGGTCGGTTACGACCCGTCCTCTCCCGAAGTCCCATCGGACCAGGGAGCGGATCCTCGACGCCGCCGCGCGGGTGCTCAGCCGCAAAGGCTATGCCGGCACGCGACTGCAGGACGTCGCCGCCGAAGCAGGCCTCCAGGCGCCGGCGATCTACTACTACTTCGGCTCTCGCGACGCGTTGATCGCCGAGGTGATGTACGTGGGTGCCCACCGCGTCCGCGGGCACGTCTCCGACGTCCTGGCCGCGCTCCCCGAGGGCACCGGCGCGATGGACAAGATCCTCGCCGCGATCGAGGCGCATCTGCGCTACGAGCTCTTGATCAGCGACTACACGACGGCTTCCGTCCGCAACGCCGGGCAGGTGCCGGTGGAGGTCCGAGAGCGCTCCGCCGCCGAGGAGGCCGCGTACAGCCACATGTGGCGCGACCTGTTCGAGGCCGCGATCGCGGCCGACGCCCTGCGCCCCGACCTCGACCCCAACCTTGCCCGCTTCCTCATCCTCGGTGCGATGAACTGGGCGGCGGAGTGGTGGGACCCCGGGCACCGCACGCTCGACGACCTCGTCAAGGCCACCCAGGATCTCGTGCTCGGAGGGATCGGCCGGCACTGACCACGTGCTGGCCGACCCCTCGCCGTGAGCCACGTCAGACGAGGACGGTGCCGGCCTCGGCCGTCGCGACCAGCGACGCCGGCGGCTCGAACCGCGGGCCGTACGCCGCGGCGAGCGCGCGCGCACGAGCGACGAACCCGGCAGTCCCTCCCTCGTACTGCGCGATGTAGTGGAGCACCCCGCCCGTCCACGGAGGGAACCCGATGCCGAGCAGCGAGCCCACGTCGGCGTCCTCGACCGAGGTGAGCACCCCGTCGTCGAGGCAGCGCACCGCGTCGATCGCCTCGGCGAACAGCATCCGCTCCTGCAGGTCGATGAGCGGCACCTCGACGGAGCCGGACGCGAACGCCTCGCGCAGCCCGGGCCAGATGCTGGTCCGGCGTCCGTCCTCGTCGTACGCGTAGAACCCGCCCCCCGTCGACCGGCCGCGCCTGTCGAGCTCGCCGATCATGCGATCGAGGACGGCGTCGGCGCCGTGCGGCTGCCAGGTGCCGCCCTCGGCCTCGACCGCCGCCCGCGTCTCCTGGCGGATCTTCTGCGTCAGCGTCAGCGTGAGCTCGTCGAGGAGCTGGAGCGGCCCTGCCGGATAGCCCGCCTGCAGCGCGGCCTGCTCGATCGTCGACGGCTCGACGCCCTCTCCGACCGCGGCGACCGCCTCGTTGATGAAGGTGCCGATCACGCGCGACGTGAAGAACCCTCGCTGGTCGTTGACCACGATCGGGGTCTTGCGGATCTGGCGGACGAAGTCGAACGTCCGCGCGAGCGTCGCGTCCGAGGTCTTGGCGCCGCGCACGATCTCGACCAACGGCATCTTGTCCACCGGGGAGAAGAAGTGGATGCCGATGAAGTCCTCCGGCCTCGTGACGCCCTCGGCGAGCGTCGAGATCGGGAGCGTCGAGGTGTTGGATCCGAGCACGGCGTCAGGCAGCACGACCGGCTCGACCCGGGAGAACACCTCCTGTTTCACCGGGACGGACTCGAACACGGCCTCGACGACGAGATCGGCGCCGGCCAGGTCCGCGAGGTCGTCGGTCGGGGTGATCCGTGCGAGAAGGGCGGCCGACTTCGTGATCTCGGTGCGTCCGCGCGCAAGCGCCTTCGTTTCCAGCTTCTCGGCGTACCCCTTGCCGCGGGTCGCCGCGTCGAGGCTGACGTCGGCGAGGACGACGTCGATGCCCGCCTTCGCGGCCACGTACGCGATCCCCGCGCCCATCATCCCGGCCCCGATCACTCCGAGCCGGCGGACCTCGGACCGGGGATGGCCCTCGGGCCGGCTGGCCCCGGCGTCGACGCGCTGCTTGGCGAAGAACGTGTGGATCATGTTCTTGCTGACCTGGCCGCTGGTGAGGCTGACGAGATAGCGCGTCTCGATCAACGTCGCGGTGTCGACATCGACGTAGGCGCCCTCGACCGCGGCGGCCAACGCCGCCCGCGGCGCGGGCATGGGGGCGCCCTTGAGCTGTTTGCGCAGCAGCGCCGTCATGGCCGGCAGCGTGGACGCGATGCTCGGGGAGGCGGGACCGCCGCCGGGGATCTTGAAGCCCTTGCGGTCCCAGGGCTGCGTGGCGTCGGGGTTGGCCGCGATCCAGGCACGCGCGCGCGGGAGGAGCTCGGACGGGCTGGCCACCAGGTCGTCGACGATCCCGAGCTCGAGCGCCTTGGTAGGAGTGAGCCGAGCGCCGCTGAGGATGACCTCCGTCAGTGCCTTCTGCAGACCGAGCATGCGGACCGTACGCGTGATGCCGCCGCCTGCGGGGATCAGGCCGAAGGTGACCTCCGGTGTCCCGAGCCTCAGGTCTGGGGCGTCGACGGCGATGCGGTGGTGGGTCGCGAGGGCGACCTCGAGCCCGCCGCCGAGGGCGGTGCCGTTGATCGCGGCGACCACGGGACGACCGAGCGTCTCGAGGCGGCGCATCAGCGCCTTGATGCGGTCGACGTGAGCGGTCCGTACGGGCGCGTCCTCGGGCGAGCCTTGCTGGAGCAGCCGCAGGTCGCCTCCGGCGAAGAACGTCAGCTTGGCGCTGGTCAGGATGACGCCCGTGATCGTGTCCCGCTCCTGCTCGAGGCGCTCGACCGCGCGGGCGTACGAGTCGGACCAGATCTCGTTCATCGTGTTCACCCGCTGCGTCGGGTCGTCCATCGTGAGGACGACGACGCCGTCGGCGCCCTTGTCCCAGCGGATGCCTTCGAGGGTGGTCATGGTCAGAGCCTTTCGATGATGGTGGCGACGCCCATCCCGGCGCCGACGCACAAGGTGACGAGTCCGTACCGGGCGTCGCGCCTCTCGAGCTCGTCGAGGACGGTGCCGAGGATCATCGCGCCGGTCGCCCCCAGCGGGTGGCCCATCGCGATCGCGCCACCGTTGACATTCACCTTCTCCGGGGGGAGCTGGAGGTCGTCGATCCACTTGAGGACGACCGAGGCGAACGCCTCGTTGAGCTCGAAGAGGTCGATGTCGTCGACGGTGAGCCCGGCGCGGTCGAGCACCTTGCGGGTCGCCGGGGTCGGACCGGTCAGCATGATCGTCGGCTCGCTGCCGACCGCGGCCGACGCCACCACGCGACCGCGCGGCGTGAGCCCCATCGCCGCGCCCGCGGCCTGGCTGCCGAGGAGGACGAGCGCCGCTCCGTCGACGATCCCCGAGGAGTTGCCGGCGGTGTGGACGTGCTCGATGCGCTCGACCGCGTGGTACTTCTGCAGCGCCACGGCGTCGAAGCCCGCCTGGGCCCCGAGGCCGGCGAACGCTGGCTGCAGCCCCGCCAGCGACTCAGCCGTCGCGCCGGGGCGCCGGTGCTCGTCCTGGTCGAGCACGAGGACACCGTTCATGTCGCGGACCGGGACGACCGACCGCTTGAAGTAGCCGCTGGTCCACGCGTGCTCGGCACGCCGCTGCGACTCCAGCGCGAACGCGTCGACGTCCTCGCGCGAGTAGCCGTGGATCGTCGCGATGAGGTCGGCGCCGATGCCCTGGGGGACGAAGTAGGCGTCGTAGGAGGTCGACGGGTCCTGGGCGTACGCGCCGCCGTCGCTGCCCATCGGGACGCGCGACATCGACTCGACGCCACCGGCGACGACCATGCCGTCACCGAGGACGATCTTGGCGGCAGCTGTGTTGACCGCCTCCAGGCCCGAGGCGCAGAAGCGGTTGAGCTGCACGCCGGGCACGCTCTCGGGGAGACCGGAGACGAGCACGGCGGTGCGGGAGATCACGCCGCCCTGCTCGCCGACCGGCGAGACCACGCCGAGGACCACGTCGTCGATGCGCTCGAGGTCGAGGCCGGGGTTGCGCTCGGGCAGCTCGTCGAGCAGGCCGACGACGAGGTCCACGGGCTTGGTCGCGTGCAGGGCGCCGCCGCGGTTCTTCCCGCGCGGGGTACGGAGGGCGTCATAGATGTAGGCGGTCTCGGTCATGGCGAGGTCCTTCGGCTGTGGGTCAGGTGGGTCTCGATGAGGAGGAGGTCACAGGCCCAGGCCGCGGCCGACGATCTCCTTCATGATCTCGGTCGTGCCGCCGTAGATCGTCGTGATCCGGGCGTCCTCGTAGTCCCGGGCGATCCGGTACTCGCGCATGTAGCCGTAGCCGCCGTGCAGCTGCAGGCAGCGGTTGACGATGCGGACGTGCTGCTCGGTGCACCACCACTTCGCGGCGGCGGCCTCCTCGGCCGTGAGGTCGCCGGTGACATGACGGCGCACCATCTCGTCGAGGTATGCGCGGCTCACCTGGAGCTCGGTCGCGATCTCGGCGAGCACGAAGCGGGTGTTCTGGAAGCTGCCGATCGGCTTCCCGAACGCCTGGCGCTCCTTCACATAGGCGAGGGTCCGTTCGAACGACCCCTCGGCAGCGGCGACCGAGCCGGCGGCGATCGAGATCCGCTCCTGCGGGAGGTTGCGGACCAGCCCGAGGAAGCCTGCTCCCTCGGCACCGAGCAGGTTCGCGGCGGGGACCCGGACGTCCTCGAAGAAGAGCTCGCTGGTGTCCTGGGCGTGCAGGCCGATCTTGTCGAGGTTGCGGCCGCGGGTGAAGCCGGGCATGCCCTCCTCGATCACCAGCAGGCTGAGTCCGCGGTGGCGGTCGTCGGAGGTTCGGACCGCGGTGGCGATCAGGTCGGCGTTCTGACCGTTCGAGATGAACGTCTTCGCGCCGTTGACGACGTACTCGTCGCCGTCGCGCACGGCGCGGGTGCGGATGCCGGCGAGATCGCTGCCGGTCCCCGGCTCGGTCATCGCGACCGCAGTCACGAGCTCGCCGCGGGCGATGCCGGGCAGCCAGCGTGCCTTCTGCTCGTCGTTGGTGAGGTCGGTGAAGTAGGGGAAGACGATGTCGTTCTGGAGGGCGACGCACCCCATGCCGCTGCTCACCGGGTTGCGGGCGATCTCCTCGCCCATGATGGCGTTGAAGCGGAAGTCGTCGACTCCGCCTCCGCCGTACTCCTCAGGGATCGAGAACCCGAGGATGCCGTCGGCCGCGGCGGCGGTGAAGAGCTCGCGGTCGACCTTGCCCTCGGTCTCCCATCGCTCGGCGTGGGGGACGACGTGCTTCTCGATGAAGGCCGCCACGGTCTCCCGGAAGGCTTCGTGGTCCGCGTCGTACAGGGTGCGGTGGGTCATCGGCACGCCTCTCTGTCCGTGATGGACACAGCCTCGTGGTCCGCCTCGGCGGACCTGTCACAAGGACGGTAGCGGCGGCGCGATGGTTTTTACAAGAGATTAGAAAAACCAGATTGAGTGCTTGCAGCACAAGGATCCCGCCGTGACGGGGATCGGCCGTTATTCGTACGGAGTGAAGAAAACGCGGTCAGGCGTCCGGGGTGGGGTCGGCCGGCAGGCGGTCCCGGATCGAGACCCAGCCGTGCCGGATGTGCGCGCGCATCGCCGACTCCGCCCAGTCGGGGTCGCCGGCGCGCAGGGCGGCGACGACCTCGCGGTGCTGGTCGAGGCTGCGCTGCAGCGACTCCGCCGTGTAGCGCGCG
>Ga0233372_1000901_pt1 | contig 12335 bp, 10 predicted proteins | sample ElkDunMinimDraft_4_FD_191538 | JGI IMG/M metagenome (GOLD analysis project Ga0233372, IMG submission 191538) | Fecal eukaryotic communites from dung pellets of Tule Elk in California, USA - Elk Dung D8 | ecosystem: Host-associated > Mammals > Digestive system > Large intestine > Fecal | place... | reverse complement strand
AACATCGGGATTTGGTGTTCTACCACGTTCGTATTCCTTGAACATATAATCTACAATACGCTCTTTATATTGCTCACTTAAATCAACTGTTTGAAAAGGAATTCCTAATTTATCAGCAACTAACATAGCATCATTACTATCTTCTAACCACGGGCATTCGTTAGAAATAGTTACCGAGTCGTCGTGCCAATTTTTCATAAAAAGGCCGATAACTTCGTAACCTTGTTCTTTTAATAAATAGGCTGCAACACTAGAGTCAACACCTCCAGATAAGCCCACAACTACACGTTTCATAATATTTAATTCTTTTTATTTTGGTCCTTATTAGTTTTACGCTTAGGGTTTGTTATTTGGGTTTTACTTAATGTAACCTCATTCCCGTTTTTATCGTAAACCGACCAATTACCTTTTTTTGCATTATTTTCATACTCTCCTTTGGTATAAATTTTACCACTTGATGTATAATATTCACCTGGTCCATGTAGCTTATCTTCAATATAATTTAGATTATGCAATAATATTCCTTGCTCTGCATATCTACGATATTTTCCATGTAACAAATTATTTTTATAGCTTTTTTCTTCTAAAACATTTCCATTTTTAAAATAGGTTTTTGATTGACCTTCTAAAATTCCATTTACATAATTTTCTTCAGACATTATTGATTTAGAATCCTTAAAGTAGTAAATCCATTTTCCTATTTTTTTCTTGTTTTTAGAGACTCCTTCGCTCACCTTACTACCTTTTTGATCAAAATATGTTTCTTTAGCTGTACCATCATTACTAGAAAAATCGCGAATTGACAAAACAACTTTCTTTTTAGTATTATCATATAAGTAAAAAACACCAATTTCTTTTCCATCATTAAATTCACCCTCATAACGCAAATTTTTAGTATCGTCATAAATTCCAGACCATTTGCCCTGACGATTTCCTTTTTTATTATATGCGTTTTGAGCAACAACAATATTAGTAAGTAGTAATAATATTAAGCTTATGTTTTTCATGGATCAAAATTAATTTAGTCTGCAAAAATACAAAACAAAAACTATACCTAAAAATGATTTGCATTGAATCGCTTTTATTTAAAAAGCCCAGATAATTAATTATCTGGGCTTTTGCTTATTTTTTATTTTTTTCCTTTTTCTGAGCTTCAGCTTGTTCTAGCATTTGTTGCATTTTTTGCTGAAACTTACCTTTAGGCTTATCAGATTTTTTATTTTCTTGAATTTGTGCGTGAATTTTATCTTCATTAACAATTTTGTTTTTAATTACCCACATAATTCCAATGGTAATTAAGTTAGAAACAAAATAATATAATGACAGTCCAGAGGCATAATTATTAAAGAAAAATAACATCATGATTGGCGAAACGTAAATCATAATTTTCATGATTTTTCCCATATCTGGCATTCCTTCTTGTTGCGGAGCACTCATCGCTTGGTCGCCGGTTGTCATTTTCATGTAAAAGAAAATAGCGATTGATGCTAATATTGGGAACAAACTGATATGATTACCATAAAATGGAATATAAAAAGGTAACTTAATTACCGCATCATAAGTAGATAAATCTTGAGCCCATAAAAACGATTTTCCTCTTAAATCAAAAGCAGAAGGGAAAAATTGAAATAAAGCATAGAAAATTGGAATTTGAACCAAGGCAGGTAAACAACCAGCCATTGGGTTAACACCTGCAGATGAATAAAGCTTCATCGTTTCTTGCTGTTTTTTCATCGGATCTTTAGCAAATTTCTCATTTATCGCTGTAATTTCTGGACGCAAAACTTTCATTTTAGCTTGAGAAACATACGATTTATAAGTAATTGGCGACATAATTAAACGAATAATTATAGTAAACACTACAATTGCAATTCCATGAGGAATAAATTTAATTAATATGGCAAAAAGAGGAATAAATAAAAATTTATTAACCCATCCAAAAATTCCCCAACCAAGTGGAATAGTTTGTTGTAAATTTTGGTCGTACGATTTTAATAATTCGTAATCCGATGGTCCAAAATATAAATTCATTGCATAATTTACTTCACCATTTTTAAAATCTAACGGAATGTTAGAATAAAAATCTTTAGTGAAAGTAGTATCAATTTTTTCGTCTTTTACAATATTTTCAGACTTTAATGCAACATTATTAAGTGGCGTTTCTGATAATAAAATTGATGTAAAAAAATGTTGTTTGTAAGCAATATACGTTACATCGCTTTCTGTAGCTTCAGCAATAGAGCCTTGACCTAAATAATCTGTTTTTTCATCATCGTATTCATAGAAAATTTCAGAATATCTATTTTCATATGAAACAGATTGTTCATTACGAAATGCTTTTAACTGCCATTGTAAATCTAAAGGCGATTTTGTATTAACTACAGACTGTAAACCTTGGGTACGAACTCCAAAGTCCATCATATAATTGTTTGGTTTTAGAACATAACGATATTCTAAAAAGGAATTTTCTGAAGCTTTTAAACGCATTGTTAAAACCTGATCATCTCCTTCTTTAGTTAAGATAGGCTCGAAAAATAAATCTTTAGTATTTAAAACTCTATTATCTTGAGTTTTAATTTGCATATTTAAACTTGAGTTACCGTCTTTAATAAGAGTGATTGTCTCTTTTGTCTGAAAATTTTGTTCGTCATTTAAAACAACTTCACTTAAATATCCTCCTTTATTAGAGAAATGTAGTGTTAATACGCCGTTTGTAATTTCAGTTACATTATTTGTTGCAGATGGCAAAGTTGCACTATATGCAAATGCTCCTAAACTAGCTTGCAATGCTGTTAACTTGGTCGAATCTGTTGCAACTTGTGTAATTGTTTCCGACAATTGTTGAGCCTCAACAGCTTTCACCTCAGTCACTTTTAACTCTGCCTCTTTGGCTATTTTCTCTTTTTCGTTATCGATGTTGTTAAACATCATCCAGATCATTACTCCAGATATTAATAACAAACCAATAATTGACTTAACGTCAAATTTTTTTTCTTCCATTAAAAAAATGTTTAATAATCTTTTATTCTAAGCAAATTGCTTATTTATTTTTATGAGCAACTGCTGCTGCAACAAAGTTAATAAATAAAGGGTGAGGATTTGCAACTGTTGATTTATATTCCGGGTGATATTGCACACCAATAAAAAATGGATGATCTTTAATTTCAACGATTTCTACTAAGCCTGTTTCTGGATTAATACCAGAACAAGTTAAGCCAGCAGCTTCTAATTGATCTTTATAATCACTATTAAATTCAAAACGGTGGCGATGACGTTCTAAAATATCGCTTTTTCCATAAATTTTATGTGCTAAAGTACCTTCAAATAGTCTACATTGCCAAGCACCTAAGCGCATTGTACCTCCTTTATCGGTAATTGCTTTTTGATCTTCCATGATACTTATTACCGGATAAGCTGTACCTTCGTCCATTTCTGTTGAATTAGCATTAGCCAAACCTAAAACATTTCTAGAAAATTCGATAACTGACATTTGCATTCCTAAACAAATCCCTAAAAATGGAATTTTATTTTCTCGAGCATAACGAACAGTTTGTATTTTCCCTTCAATACCACGACCACCAAAACCTGGAGCAACTAAAATAGCATCTAATCCCGATAATTTATCGGCTACATTATTTGCATCAATATATTCTGAATGAATACTTACTACGTTTACCTTAGTTTGATTTGAAGCACCAGCATGAATAAAAGCTTCTAATATTGATTTGTACGAATCTTGCAATTCTACATATTTACCCACTAAACCAATATTTACAGTGTTTTGTGGATTTTTTAAACGATGTAAAAATTCATTCCAATTTTTTAAATCAGGAGATGCTTTTTCAGGTAAGTTTAATTTTTTTAATGCAACTCGGTCTAAACCTTCTTCTAACATTAAATTTGGAACTTCATAAATGGTGCGCGCATCAATAGATTCTATAACAGCTTCTTGTTTAACATTACAAAAAGCAGCTAATTTGCGTTTAATATCTGTTGACAATTTATGTTCGGTTCTACAAACTAAAATATCAGCTTTAATACCACTTTCCATTAAAGTTTTTACTGAATGTTGTGTAGGTTTTGTTTTTAACTCGCCTGCAGCAGATAAGTACGGAATTAATGTTAAATGTACCACAATAGCATTTTCTTCGCCTAAATCCCAAAGTAATTGACGCACAGATTCGATGTAAGGTAAAGATTCTATATCACCAACTGTACCACCAATTTCAGTAATTACAATATCATATTCGCCTGTTTTACCAAGCAATTGCATACGTTCTTTTATTTCGTTGGTAATATGAGGAACAACTTGCACAGTTTTTCCTAAAAATTCACCACGACGCTCTTTTTCAATAACCGATAAATATACACGGCCAGTGGTTACATTATTTGCTTGAGATGTTGGTACGTTTAAAAAACGTTCGTAATGTCCTAAATCTAAGTCCGTTTCAGCTCCGTCATCGGTTACAAAACACTCACCATGTTCGTAAGGATTTAATGTTCCTGGATCAACGTTAATGTATGGATCAAACTTTTGAATTGTAGTTCTATACCCACGAGCTTGTAATAATTTAGCTAAAGATGCAGCTATAATTCCTTTTCCAAGCGATGAAGTAACCCCGCCTGTTACAAATATGTACTTTGTATTGCTCATTATTTTAATACTTAAAATTATATTGTGTTGTTGTTTTCACTTGTAAACCTTAAGTGTACAAAAATACGATTATAATTTTTCATTTCTAAATGAAAAAGCCTATTTAAATATATTTTTATAATTTGGGGTATTGTTTTTTTATTTGACGAATTAAATCTTCTAATCCATTTAGCTTTATTTCATACACTAATTGCAATTGTTTTCCAATTTTTCCTGTTGGAAACCCTTTGTTATGATACCAAACCACGTAATGTTCAGGTAAATCAACAAGAAAATACCCTTCGTATTTTCCGAAGGGCATTTTAGTATGTGCTATTTCTATTAGCTCTTTGTTATTTGACATTTAGAGCCATTTAAAAGTAATTTCTTTTTTTATTTCTGGATGTAAACTTTGATGAACCGGACAAGTATAAGCTGTGCGTTCTAAAATAGTCTTTGTTTTTTCATCCACTTGAATCCCCATGGTAAATACCACATCAATTTCAATAATTCTACGAGGTTCAGTTCCCATAACTTTAGTAACTTCAGCAGTAGCACCAGTAAAATCAACCCCTAAAGATTCCGCTTTAATTCCCATTACTGTTAACATACATGTCGCTAATGAGTTGGCAACCAAATCTGTGGGAGAAAAAGCTTCTCCTTTTCCATGATTATCTACTGGAGCATCTGTAAAAATAGTAGCTCCCGATTTTAAATGGGTTGACTCTGTACGTAATTCACCTAAATACTTAACTTTTGATGTACTCATGTTTAATTTACTTCTTTTACGGTTAAATCTAAATCATAATACATTAAATATACACCTTTATTATAATATGCACCATCAACATTAATATAATTAAATTTATTTTCAATTTGTTCTGATGCTAAATTTTCGACCGCAGTTTTAAACCCATCTTGGTTAAACAAACGTAATATAGTATCAAAAGTTATATCGAAACCACGCGTTGCAAATTTATTTGGAGCAATACCATTATATGCTTTATACGATTTAACGAAACTAGATTGTGCTATTTCATTCGTATCACGTGTAACTGAAGGATATAATAATTTTAATTTCATTAAATCATCTAACGATATTTCGTCAGATTCAAGTGTTTCATTTTTATCCAAAGTAACTAATTGAATTGGATATTCGTTAGAATTACTGGTTAAAGCTTTCGTAGTGTTTACAACTAGATTAATACTTTCTGTATCTAAAATCACAAAATTTGTACGGTTTTTTTCGAGTACTTGTTTTAGTTGCGTAGTATTTACAAGTCCAGTTTCTAACATACTGACCATTTTAACCGTCGGAAAAGATTCTGTTATATATTTTTTAGAGCTACCCTTTTTAGGATCAATAATAGCAATAATATTTCCATTACTTGCATAAATGTAATCTATCATTTTTTTCTTTACATCCTCAGAACTCGGCATCGATTGGTACAAATTATTAATCGCTTTCCCTTTTTCATTAGACATCGGAGAAATTATTGGTGTTTGTTGGCTTGCTAATTTTTCAGCCAAAGTTTCTACATGGTTCTGAAAAAATGGCCCAATTATAGCATCCGACTTATCAAAACTACCTTTGGCATATAACGAATTTATATCTGAACTTGCTTTATTTTCTTTAGAATCTAAAACTTGTACTTTAATTGGCAACCCAAGTTTTTTTGCAGAATCTATAGCGACTAACGCACCTGCATAAAAATCTAAAGTCATGTTTAAAAACCTATCATTTTTAAGCTGATCTTGAATAGTTACCTCTTTTTTTAGACCAATTTTATCAGTATTAAAAGGCAATAATAAAACTAAATTTTTAGTAAACTTTTTATTTAAATTCTCAGACAAATTAGATATTGGTTTATCCAATCGTACTAAATTATTTGGCATTTTAATTGTAATTCCAGACAAAACCCCATCTCGTAAAATAGGATTCATTTTTAAGAATTCTTCTTCTGTCAAGCCTGCCTTTTTAGATAAACTATACAGCGTTTCTTGAGGTTGAATAACATAATCTTTAGAGGTAATTGAGCCATAACTTGGTACGCTATCGGTTAAACGCAATACCACACCAATCTCAACATTATCATTTCCTTTAATCTCAGTATTAAGGTTTTCTAATTCTTCAATTGTTAAACCATATTGCTTAGCAATCCCAAATTTAGTTTCTTTAGGACTAACTGTATGATATATATTTGTTATCCTCGCCGGTGAAGAAATTATATTGCTTGACGAAACTGTAGGAATTGTTACGCCCTTTGAAGGAATCACTAATACCATTCCAGGTTTTAAAACATCTTTTAAAACTTCTTTATTTGCTAATTCAATTTCGGCTGGTTTTACATCATATTGTCTAGCAATACTATAAACGGTATCTTTATTAGAAACTATATGTTTTTTTACACTAGTTTGAGTGGTTGCAGAAGGTACTTTAATAATTGCATCTATTTTAACCCCTTGAATAGCATCTGGATTTAATCGGTATATATCGCTTGCTGAAACATTGTATTTTCTGGCTATAGATGTTATAGTATCGCCTGTACCTACCTTATGCTCTATTATTTTTTGTCCAAATCCTGAAACAGAACCAAACATTAAAAAGCTAGCTGCTAAAATTTTAATTTTTTTCATTATGCTTATAAAAGGTTTAAAAAAATAAGTCGTTACAAATTTAATTATTGTAACGACTTATTATGTTATTTTTTTAAATTATTATTCCCACTCAATTGTAGCAGGTGGTTTAGAACTGATATCGTAAACAACACGATTAACTCCTTTAACCTTATTTATAATCTCATTCGATATTTTCATTAAAAACTCGTATGGTAAATGCACCCAATCAGCAGTCATACCATCTGTAGATTCAACAGCGCGTAAAGCTACTACTTTTTCATAAGTACGTTCGTCACCCATAACACCAACCGAATTTACCGGTAGTAAAATTGCTCCAGCTTGCCAAACTTTGTCGTATAAACCCGCTTCTTTCAATCCGTTAATATAAATTGCATCAACTTCTTGTAAAATAGAAACTTTTTCGGGTGTAATATCACCTAAAATACGAATTGCTAAACCTGGACCAGGGAACGGATGCCTACCTAATAAATCTGCATGTATACCTAAAGTTGCACCTACTCTACGTACCTCATCTTTAAATAACATACGTAACGGTTCAACTATTTTTAACTTCATAAAGTCTGGTAATCCTCCAACATTATGATGAGATTTAATAGTTGCCGATGGTCCTTTTACAGATATAGATTCAATTACGTCTGGATAAATAGTACCTTGAGCTAACCATTTTACGTTTTCAATTTTATGAGATTCATCGTCAAAAACCTCAATAAATACGCGGCCAATAATTTTACGTTTTGCTTCTGGCTCACTTTCACCAGCAAGTTCTTGCATAAATCGTGCCGAAGCATCAACGCCTTTAACATTTAAGCCCATACCTTCGTATTGTGCTAAAACACTTTCAAATTCGTTTTTACGTAACAATCCGTTGTTCACGAATATACAATATAAATTTTCACCAATAGCTTTGTTTAATAAAACAGCTGCCACGGTAGAGTCTACCCCACCCGAAAGACCAAGAACTACCTTATCGTCCTTAATTTTTTCTCTAAGCTCAGTAATAATATCGTCAACAAAAGCATTAGGAGTAAAAGTTTGCTGTACACCAGCAATATGAACTAAAAAGTTTTCAAGCATTTTTTTACCATCTATTGAATGGTATACTTCTGGGTGATATTGTATTGCGTATGTTGTTTCACCGTCAATACGGTAAGCTGCATTTTCAACATCTTTCGTTGAAGCTAACTTAACAGCATTTGTTGGTAATTTTTTAATTGTATCACTATGACTCATCCACACTTGAGAATCTTCTGAAATTCCGTCAAAGAATTTTTCATTTTCTTTAATGTACGACAAGTTTGCTCTACCATATTCTCTAATATTTGACGGAGCAACTTCTCCACCCGAAAAATGAGCTAAATATTGTGCGCCATAACAAACAGCTAGCAAAGGTTTTTTACCTCTAATTTGAGATAAATCAGGATGTGGAGCATCTTCTGCACGAACAGAAAAAGGGCTACCAGAAAGTATAACAGCATTGTAAGCCGATAAATCAGTTGGAATCTGATTGTAAGGGAAAATTTCGCAAAAAATATTTAATTCGCGAACCCTTCGCGCAATTAACTGAGTATATTGCGATCCAAAATCTAAAATAAGTACGTTGTGTTGCATGTACAAAAATAGACAATATTTAATATTTTAGAAATATATTATGGAATAAAATTTGGTGCTTAAAGGCATATTTTTTAATAAAAAAATTTTACATTCGCAGGATGATGAATGCAAGTGATTATACAAATTTAAAAAATGATTTAGCTACAGTAAAAAAAGTAGCTATTATACCGCATAGAAATCCGGATGGAGATGCTATGGGGTCAACCTTAGGTTTATACTTTTTTTTAAAAAAACTTAATATAGAAGCTACGGTTATTGCGCCTAATGATTTTCCAGATTTTTTATCGTGGTTACCTGATGCTGATAAAACGGTTGTTTTTGAAAACTTACCAGAAAAAGCTTCAACTCTTTTAGATGAAGCTGAATTGATTTTTACATTGGATTTTAATGCCTTTCATAGAACTGGTGATTTAATGGCTCAAAAATTAGCTACATTAAAGCAACCTTTTGTAATGATTGATCATCATGAATTACCAGATCCGTATGCAAAATACATGTATTCTGACACTAAAATGAGTTCAACTTGTGAAATGGTATATCATTTTATTACAAATTTAGGATACAATAATTTAATTGATTTGAATGTTGCAACTTGTATTTATACAGGTATTGTAACAGATACAGGATCTTTTAGATTCCCAAACACAACAAGTACAACACATCGTGTAGTTGCTGACCTGGTAGACCGTGGCGTTAAAAATGATTTTATTTATAGTAACTTATACAATAATAGTACTTATAGTCGTTTACAATTATTAGGTAAAGCTTTACAAAACATGGTTGTTTTACCACAGTTTCAAGCTTCATATATTACTTTAACACAAGACGAGTTAAACAAATTTAACTTTATTAAAGGAGATACTGAAGGAATTGTAAATTATGGATTATCTTTAAAAGACATTAATTTAACAGCCATTTTTATAGAAAACAAACAGGAAGGCATTATCAAAATTTCATTCCGCTCTCAAGGAAATGTTGATGTTAATGACTTTGCGCGCAAACATTTTAACGGTGGTGGGCATATTAATGCTGCTGGCGGAAAATCAGTTGATACAATGGAAAATACCATCAAAAAATTTATTCATACTTTAGAAAGTACAAAATAAAAATATCATGAAAAAAAACATACTTTTTTCTATTCTTTTTCTTGCTTTTTTAGCAACCTCTTGTAACAACGTTCAAGAAGCTAGATATCCAATTTCTCAAACATCGTCAAAGTTTTTAAATGAATCTATTGCACGAAATAAAATAATCATCAATTCAGAAGAACAAACTTTTGAAAACATGTTTAAACAAGACACATTAAATACTTACATTTCGTCTACTAAAGGTTTTTGGTATAAATATGATAAAAAAATTGATGAAAATCTACCGTTACCAATCCGTGGTGATATTGTTTTGTACGATTATGAAGTTTTCGATATTAATGGGTCAATAATATATTCTAAAGAAGAAACAAAACCACAACGTTATTTAGTAGATAAAGAAACTATTATGACCGGTTTACGTTATGGTATTAAATATATGAAACAAGGAGAAGAAGCTACTTTTTATTTCCCATCTCATATAGCATATGGTTATCATGGAGATAATAATATCATAGGAACTAACGTTCCTTTAATTTGTAAAGTAAAAATTAACCAAATTATAAAATCAAACTAATATAATGAAACTAATGAACGTAATCTTATTAAGTATTGTTGCCTTCTTTATGTCGTGCAATACCAGTTCATCCTCTGCTAAATTAGCAGATGGTTTATATGCTGAAATAAAAACAAATAAAGGAACAATTATTGCCGAATTATATTATCAAAAAACACCCGTAACTGTTGCTAACTTTGTAACCTTGGCAGAAGGAAAAAACAAATTTGTATCTACCGAATTTAAAGGAAAAAAATATTATAATGGTGTAAAATTTCACCGTGTAATTAAAGACTTTATGATCCAAACCGGTGATCCAACTGGAACTGGTAGCGGAACTCCAGGTTATAAATTTAGAGATGAAATTGTAGACGATTTAAAACACGACGATGCTGGTTATTTATCTATGGCTAATGCAGGTCCAGGTACAAATGGTTCTCAATTTTTTATTACACACAAAGCAACACCTTGGTTGGACGGAATGCATACTGTTTTTGGTAAAGTAATCGAAGGAATGGATGTTGTAAATTCAATAGAACAAGACGATGAAATAGAATCTGTAAAAATTATTGCTAAAGGTTCGTCTGCTAAAAAATTTAAAGCTGAAAAAGTTTTTGATAACTACATTACTGATTTTGCCAAAAAACAAAAAGAAGAAGAAGAAAAAAATGCTAAAGTTATTGCTAGTACAAAAGCATTAATTGAAGAAGCAAAGGTTAAGGGTACAAAAACACAATCTGGACTTATTTACTATGTAACAAATCCAGGTACTGGAGAAAAACCAGGATATGGGCAAAACGTAAATATTAATTACGCTGGTTATTTTGATAATGGCGATTTATTTGACACATCATGGGAAGATGTAGCTACAAATTATAATCAGCTTGACAAAAGACGTAAAGATGCTAATGCCTACGCACCTATTCCTTTTAAATATGGAGACAAATCAGGATTAATTCCTGGATTTATAGAAGGTATTGAAAATATGAATTATGGTGATAAAATTATGGTAATTATTCCTCCTTATTTAGGATATGGAGAAAGAGGAGCTGGTGGAGTAATACCTCCAAATGCTACTTTAATTTTTGAGTTAGAATTATCTAAATAATATATAAAGTCTGAAAAGTCTTGCTAAAATGCTCCAAAGAATAATATTCTTGGAGCATTTTTAATTGACCGAAAAAAGTAATATTCAATTTATTTTTGATTAAAACACAGTTTAAAAACATCAAGCACCAAGGTTAAATAAAATAACTATACTAAAAATATATTGGGAAATGGCATAGTAATTATGTGAGAAAGAAATTAAACTTAACCCAAAAAAATTTGAGTCCGATACAATATCGAACTCAGTTTTATTGTAACTAATTTTTTAACTATCCTAACTTTTGGATGGAAAGTAAAAATTGATTTTTTTTAAAATTTATAACTTTTTATAAACCGATTTTAATTTCGCAACATTTGAATTATAATCCAATTCGTTACGTTCATTTAAAGGAGATACCATTTCTAACGTCTCACCAACTATCTTAATTGAATACGGATCAAGATCTCCATTTGTATATTCAAACGTTAAAGTATTTCCTTCCAATTTATATTTTTCATCAATTTTGTATTCCTGACAAGTATTGTTGTAATATTCATTGTAATAATCAACAACAATTCCACCAGCTTTAAAATCAAAATAATCAATAGGGCAAGGAGTTGGTGTATCCATAAATTTGTCAATAATATTATCATTAACATCTAATGTCATATCCTCAACAAGTGTCCATTTTCCTAATAATTGTTCAGGCAAACCTTTTGCCGA
>Ga0233372_1000896_pt1 | contig 12376 bp, 16 predicted proteins | sample ElkDunMinimDraft_4_FD_191538 | JGI IMG/M metagenome (GOLD analysis project Ga0233372, IMG submission 191538) | Fecal eukaryotic communites from dung pellets of Tule Elk in California, USA - Elk Dung D8 | ecosystem: Host-associated > Mammals > Digestive system > Large intestine > Fecal | place... | reverse complement strand
TCCGTCACCGAACTCGTACCGCTGATCTCGGTGGACTGCTGCACGGCCGTGTCGTTGCGGTTGGTCACCTTGTCCAGATGACGGAGTGAGGTTCCGACCAGCTGCGCCCGGGAGATGTCGTAGGTGATGCCGTTCGCGATGAACTTGAGGATCTCGTCCATGTCCTGGCAGCGCGACCTGTTCGCTCCCCCGCCGACGCTGATCGCCGTCACACAGACGCGGTGTCCTGCGGCCGAGGTCGGCAGCACCACCTGGAAGCCGTGTGCCCCACCGAAATGCGGGTAGTTGACGGCGACGTCGGGTCGGTGCTGGTTGGCGACCATGGAATGGACCACGGTGTTGTCGATGCTGATGCTCACCGTCAATGCCCTGGTCGGCGAGTCGCCGTCCGCCGTCCAGCCCCAGACTCTCACCCCGTCCCGGGTGCCCGTCTGCTGTGCCCCCTCGAGGGCGAGCACCGGAATCTGAGTCAACGGCGGATCCTCCGGGAACACGGGACCGCACACCGGCGGTGGCTCCGGCACGTTGCAGAGCGGTGACGCGGCTGCCGGCTGTGCCATGACCAGGGCGGCTGCCCATCCGGTCACGACGGCGGTCAGGACCGCCACGCTCCTTGCTGCTCGCATGGAACCTCGATTCCTCGTCGCCTCGCCATGAGGCGTGTCTCCGCGCCCCGGTTCGACGAGGCGCCTGTTACGCCTCGAAGTCTGTTTGCGCGGCAGACCCGGTCACCAGGGACGGGCGTCCCTGGTGACCGGGAGGTTGTCCCGACTGGAGAAGCGGCCCAGATCCTGGGCGCCACACCTGGTCAGGCAGGGAGACCGCCCGGCTTGTGCACAAGCAGAGCGCCGGTCGCCTCCTGCTGATCGGCCGACGCGGGTCTTCGGAGGCGGCTGACCGGTTCCACGAAACCGGCTCGTGGAACCTGTGCGGCGGACGCGGAACAGCGATACGGCCTCAACGACCTCCTCAACGGCGTCTGGCGACCCAACCCCACCCGAGTCAGCCCGGAAATCTCCCGGCAACGACTCTCCCGCCACCGCCCCACCGAACGCAGGCCCGGCATCCAAGTCATCACCTGAATTCACCCCACGACCCACGTCGACAGCCGCCACCACGGCCAACGCCCCTCCACCAGTGGCCCCTCCAGCCCCGGCCCGGACAGCCGGCCATGATCTTGAATGATGTGTGCGTCGTGTGCTCTCCAGCAGATGCCACCGTGGGTCAACCGGTGACACGCCGGGTCAACGCGGGTCAATGATCATGGTCGCAGGCCGGGCCGGTGTGATCGGCGTGTGGTCATCGGCCGCCCCGACCCGCCAGGACAACCCAGGTCAACGCAGGGCACTCCCTGCCACCCCGGGTTAACCCGCAGGCCGTTAGAGTGGACCCTCGCGCCCTCGTAGCTCAGGGGATAGAGCATCGGTTTCCTAAACCGTGTGTCGCAGGTTCGAATCCTGCCGGGGGCACCAGGCCAGACCCTTGATCCCGATCACTGCTCCGCCTTCCGCGGCTTTCGTGCCCGCTGCTTACCCGTCCTGACCCATGCCGGTAGTGGTGTGGTGCCCCTACGGTGATGCCGTGGCGGAGATGCTCGGTCGGCTCGGAAACTGTCCGCGTCGGCTGTCATCGACTGAACAGGCAGGACCACTGGGTGGCGACGCGGCAGTAGCCCAACCGGCTGTTGACCGCCAGCATCGGCGCGTTCGACTCGTCGTTCGAGGTGTACGCGACCGTCACGCCACCCTCGGCGGCGCGCTGCAGCGGACCAGGTGCGGGTAGACCTCGACCTCGCCGGCAGCGGAGGCCAGGCGGTACTCGCGCAGCGCCTGCGACACCAGCGAGCCGAGGGTCCGGTCGGGGTCGACATCGAGGGTCCACTGGTGGGAGTCGACGTCGTCACCCATGCACACGGAGTCGCGGTCAACGAGGATCTGCACGGCGTTGACCCTAGCCAGCGGTGCCCAGCCGGGCTAGGCGGATCGTTCGCTCGGATTCTCCAACGGGGAATCGCTGCGGTGTCTCATCGCGGCGGCCCGGCCGGGGGTGTAGCCGTACTCCTGGGCGAAGGCGGCGATGAAGGCGGACGGGCTGGCGTAGCCGACGCGGCGGGCGACCTCGCCGACCGGCCGGGTCTCCAGCAGCGCCAGTGACGCGCGCAGCCGCAGCCGGGTCCGCCAGCGCGAGTACGACATGCCGAACTCGCGGGTGAAGTCGCGTTGCAGGGTCTTGACGCTGACGTGCAGCCGGTCGGCCCATTCGGCGAGGCTGGTGGGGTCGCCGGGGTCCTGGGCCAGGGCCGTCGCGACCGCGGCCGCCGCGCCGGGTCCGCCCCGCCGGCGGCCGGTCTGCTGCGGGCGGGGGCCGAGGCCGGCCATGATGCGGCCGCGGGCGGCGAGCGCGTCCTGTTCGTCGTAGCCGGGGACGGCGAGGGCGAGGACCAGCCGGGCCGCTTCGGTGTCGATGCCGGCGGTGCCCGACCGCAGGCCGGCGAGGGCCGCGGGGATCTCGCGCAGGCAGATCCGGTAGACGCTCTGCCGGTCGACCGCGTGCACCTCGTGGGTGACCGCCCGCTGTGCCCAGAAGACCTCGTCGGTGCCGACGAGGGTGATGCGCCCGTCGTGGTGGGCGGCGAGCAGTCCGTCGGGTGACCAGTAGAGCTGGTGGAGGAAGTCCTGCCGGCCCTCGTTGAAGACCAGCCGGGTCGCCGCCCGGTAGCGCAGCACGAGGATGCCGTCGGGGCGGCCGAGGCCGTAGCCGAACTCCTCGCAGCTGACCGGATCGGCCGCGATCGGCTCCGCGACCACCCCGCTGTGACCTCTGACCGACACGACCTGACCTCTCAGCGACATTTCCTCAGCCAAAGTAAGGCTAACCTAAGCTTCGCAGCCCACCGGGGTTGCCACCTCTCCACGCCCCTTGAAGGAACCTGGTCAATGTCCGTACGACAGCACTGGCGCCTCGCCGCCGCAGCCCTGGCGCTCGCCGTGGTGACCGGCTGCGGAACCGACGGCGCTGACACCGCCGCGAAGTCCGACGGCGCCACCCGCGTCTTCTCGGCCGACAACGGCGAGATCACCATCCCCGCAGATCCCAAGCGGGTCGTCGCCACCGGCTACGCCGTCCCGGTCCTCATCGAGGCCGAGGCCGCCCTGGTGGGGATCTCCACCTGGAAGCGCGGCCTGCCGATGATGACCGAGCAGCAGCGCGCCACCTACGACAGTCTGCCCAAGGTCGCCGGTGAGGTCGCGGCCGAGACGAACTACGAGGCGATCGCCGGCGCCAAGCCGGACCTCATCGTGATCGGCGTGCCGAAGCCGGTCCTCGCCGAGATCGACATCGCCCGCCTCGAGAGCATCGCACCCGTTGTCGCGATCGGCCCGGCGGGCCCCGCCTCCTGGCGGGAGCAGTCCCGCCTGCAGGCCGACGCCGCCGGTCGCGCCGGGAACTTCCAGGCCGCCAAGGACGCGTACGACACGAAGGCGCAGGAGCTCAAGGGCAAGTACGGCGAGGTGCTCGCCGGGCTGAAGTTCGGGCACCTGGGCGCCTACGGCGAGGTCTCCAAGGGCACCTTCCACCGCGAGTTCGCCGGATCGTGGGGCACCAACATCGCCCAGGACATCGGCGTGACCTACCCCGGTGAGGTCAAGGAGAAGGGCGGCGGCGCGCTCGACGTCACCGAGTACCCCTCGATCGAGGAGCTGCCGGAGAGCTTCGCCGACGTCGACGCCATCACCTACACCGTCGAGCTCGACGGCAAGGCGGGCGAGTCGGTGCAGCAGGTGCTCGACTCCGCGCTGTGGAAGAACCTGCCGGCGGTCAAGGCCGGCAAGGTGTTCGGGCTGCAGTACACCGAGGCGGCCACGTACGGCTCCGCGCTGCGGACCCTCGACGCGATCGACGCCGCGCTGGCGCCGCTGCTCGACCGATGACGATGATCGAACGCCGCGACCCGGAGTCCCGGGTCGCGGCCCATCATCGTGACGGCGACGGCATCGTGCGGATCGGGTACCCGATCGAGGTGCGCCGGGTGCAGGTGGTGGCCCGACGGCAGCTGACCCCGCGGATGCTGCGGCTGACCCTCGGCGGCCCGGCGCTGGCCGGGTTCCACACCTACCAGGCCGACGACCACATCAAGATCGTCTTCCCTGATCCGGACGGCACGCGCCGCGACCCCGTCCCGGACGGGCAGGGCATGCTCGACTGGCCCTCACCGCCGCCGGTCACCCGCAAGTACACCGTCCGCCGGTACGACCGCGCCGAAGGCACGCTCGACCTGGACTTCGTACTGCACGACGGAGGGCTCGCCTCGACGTGGGCGGCCACCGCGGCGGTCGGCGACGAGGTCACCATCGCCGGCCCGCCCGGCGCGAAGGCATTCCCGCACCACTACGACCACTACCTCTTCGCCGTCGACAACACCGCCCTGCCGGCGGTCGCCCGATGGCTGGAGGAGTCCCCGGCCGACGTCTCGGCCCAGGTCGTGATCGAGATCGACGACGAGGCCGAAGCGGCGTACCCGCTGGCGGCCCGGGACAGGGTCACCGTCACCTGGCTGCGGCGCGAGGGCGGCGGCCCGACGCTCGCCGAGACCGTGCAGGCGCTGACCCTGCCGGCCGGGCGGACGTTCCTCTTCGCCGCCGGCGAGGCGACCGACATCAAGCCGTTGCGGGCCTGGAGCCGGGACCGCCTCGACGCGCTGATCACCGGGTACTGGAAACGCGGGATCGCCGGGCTTGAAGACTGACCTGTCCCGCCGGCTGCCCCTCCTGCTCGTGTCCGCCGCGCTCTTCGTGGCCGCGGCGGGCGCGAGCATGATGGTGGGGGCCCGCACCGTACCGGCCGCCGAGGTCTGGCGGGCCTTCGCCGACTTCACCGGCGGCACCGACCAGCTCGTCGTACGCGACCTGCGGCTGCCCCGCACGATCCTCGGTGTCTGCGTCGGCGCCGCCCTCGGCGCGGCCGGGGTGCTGATCCAGTCGCTGACCCGCAACCCGCTCGCCGAACCCGGCATCCTCGGGGTGACCGCCGGCGCCGGATTCATGATCAACGTGGGGGTGCTGGCGGGGGTGACCGCCTCGCAGGGCGGGCAGCTTCTGCTGGCCGTGGCCGGCGCCGCCATCGCCACGCTCGTCGTCTACGCCGTCGGGCGGACCTCACCGCTGCGGCTGGTCCTCGCCGGGGTCGCGCTCAGCTCCGTCCTGATGGGAATCTCCCTCGGCCTGCGGCTGACCTTCCCCGACGTCTTCGACCGGCACCGGTTCTGGTCGGTGGGGGCGCTGGCCGGCTCCGAGCAGACACCTCTGGTGGTGCCCGCCCTGGTCACCGTCGCCGCGCTGCTCGCCGCGATGGCCGCGACCGGGCCGCTGAACGCCCTCGTCCTCGGCGAGAACGTCGCCCACGCCCTCGGCGCCCACGTGGCCCGGACCCGGGTGATCGTCCTGGCGCTCGTCACCCTGCTCGCCGGCGTCGCCACCGCCGTCGCCGGCCCGATCGTCTTCGTCGGCCTGATGGTGCCGCACCTGGCCCGCCGCCTCGCCGGCGGCTCGATCCCCTGGACGATGGCGTACGCGATGCTGCTCGGACCGGTCCTGCTGCTCGCCGCCGACGTCGGCGCCCGGGTCCTGCTCCCCACCGGTGAGGTCCCCGTCTCCGTCGTCACGGCCTTCCTCGGCGCCCCGGTGCTCATCTGGGCGGTCCGCCGGTACGGGGCGGCGACACTGTGAACGGCACTCTGACCTTGCGGGCCGGGCCCGCCGTGATCCACGTCGAGCGGCGTACGGTCGTCGTCTCCGCGGCGCTCGTCGTCGTCGCGGTGGTGCTCGCCCTGGTGGCGCTCGGCCGCGGACAGGAGTGGGCCGGCCCGGGCGAGGTGCTCGCCGCCCTCGCCGGGTACGGCGACTCGGCCTTCGTGATCCGCCAGTGGCGGCTGCCGCGGGTGGTCGCCGCCCTGGTCTTCGGCGCCGCGCTGGGGCTCGCCGGCGCGGTCTTCCAGAACCTGACCCGCAACGCGCTGGGCAGCCCCGACGTCATCGGCCTCGACGCGGGCGCGTACACCGGGGTGCTGGTGGCGGTGACGGTGCTCAACGGCACCGCCGGGCAGCTCGCCGTCGGCTCGGTGGCGGGCGGACTGCTCGCCGCCGTCGTCATCTACCTGCTGTCGCTGGACTCCGGCCTCAGCGGCATGCGGCTCGTCGTCATCGGCATCGCCGTCAACGCGATGCTCACCGCGGTGAACTCCTGGATCGTGCTCCGCGCCGAACTCGACGTGGCGATCGCCGCGACCGGCTGGAACGCCGGCTCCCTCAACGGCGTCGACTGGTCGGAACTGCGGCTGCCCTTCGCCGTCCTCGGCGGTTTCGTGCTGCTGCTCATGCTGATCTCGCACGCCATGCACCAGGCGGCGCTCGGCGACGAGATCGCCGCCACCAGTGGCGTCGGACTGGGTCGGCTGCGGCTGCTGATGGTGCTGGCCGGGGTCGGCTGCACCGCCACCGTGACCGCCGTCGCCGGGCCGATCGTCTTCATCGCCCTCGCCGCCCCGCAGATCGGCCGGCGGCTCGCCCGGGCCGGCGGCGTGCCGCTGGTGCCGGCGGCGCTGACCGGCGCGGTGCTGCTGCTCGCCGCGGACCTCGTCGCACAGCTGCTGCTGCAGCCGGTCGCGCTGCCCGTCGGGGTTGTCACCACGGCGATCGGCGGCTGTTATCTCATCTGGCTGCTCGGCATGGAGGTGAAACGACGGTGACCAGTCGTCTGACCGCGGAGGACCTGAAGCTCGGCTACGGCGAGCGGGTGGTGTCGACCCGGGTGAGCCTGGAAATCCCCGACGGCGCGTTCACCGCCATCGTCGGTCCGAACGCGTGCGGCAAGTCCACTCTGCTGAAAGCCTTCGTCCGGCTGCTGACGCCCACGTCGGGAACCGTCCGCCTCGACGGGCGGGACGTAGGCAGCCACCGGCCGAAGCAGTTCGCCCGGCAGGTCGGCTTCCTGCCGCAGGGGCTGATCGCGCCGGAGAACATCACCGTCCGCCGGCTCGTCGCCCGGGGCCGCTACCCGCACCAGTCCCTGCTCGGCACCGGGACCGCCGCCGACGAGGAGGCCGTACGCACGGCCATGGCCGTCGCCGGGGTGACCGAGCTGGCCGAGCGGCCCGTGGAGGAGCTCTCGGGCGGGCAGCGGCAACGGGTCTGGATCGCGATGGTGCTGGCGCAGGAGACGCCGTACCTGCTGCTCGACGAGCCGACCACGTTCCTGGACATCACCCACCAGTACGAGCTGCTGGCGCTCTTCGCCCGGCTGCGCGACGAGGGCCGTACGGTCGTGGCCGTGCTGCACGACATCAACCAGGCCTGCCGGTTCGCCGATCACATCGTGGCGATGAAGGCCGGCCGGATCGTCGCCCAGGGGGCGCCGAAAGAGGTCGTCGACGCCGAGCTGATGGAGGAGGTCTTCGGCCTGCCGAGCCTGGTGATGCCGAACCCGGCCACCGGCACCCCGATGGTGGTGCCGACCGTCTGAGTACGGCCGACGGCTGGCAGCCGATGGCCGGCGCCGGCCGTCCGGCTCCGGGGCGGGCAGGCTCCCCGGGGTCGGTGACTCCGGCGAGGCGGTCCTGCGGCTGCCGGACGGCGCGGGCGCCGCGGTGCAGGTACAGGCGGACGGCACCTGCACCTGCACCGCCATCTAATCTCACACGACATGCGGAAAGGGGTCGGCGGGCCAGAACTCGTCGTCGTCCTCGTCCGGGACCGTGGGTGCGTACTGCCGCGGTTTTCCTTCCCGGATCATCCACAGGCGGAAGAACGATTCCTCCTGGTCCATGATGAACAGTTGGACGGCGTTGGGGGTGTGCCAGGGCAGCGAGCCGAAGTGTTCGACAAGAGCGCCGAGATCGGCGTGGTTGAGTGCTCCCGCGTAGACGACGCACTCCGGGTACTTGTAGCCGCCCCACTGGGTGTCCGAACCGGTGATCAGCGCCAGTGTTCCGCAGCGGCGCACCCCTTCGCCTTCGAGGCGGAGGCGCTCTCTGTCGAGCCAGTCGCTGAACATCTCGGCGTTGTGCCGGTCCGCGAGGCTCACCGACAACATCACGTTGGCGACCCAGCTCATGGCATTCGCACCTCCACCCCGAGGACTGTACGACCGCTTGGCCGATGCGGACGAGGTGTTTTCGGCCGGACCCCGCGGCTCAGGCCCGGTGAACGAGAAATCGCGTGATCGCCTCGTAAATCATGGGATGCGGGTCTCCTGGCGCGGAGTTCGCAACCAGTTCGGCCAAGACCGAGGCCAGGTGCTGCTGTTCGGCTCGGAGATCCGACCATGCGGAGTCGGGCAGCCGCAGGACGGCAGAGAGCAGATCTCCCGCGTAATGGTCGCCCTCCGCCAACGGATCGCGGAGCAGGATGGCCACGGCGCGGGGGAGCAGAATGGGAACGGCGATCTCCTGCCCGAGCATGATCCGTAGGTCCTCGATGGCGAATTCGGCCAGAGGCTTGCGACGCAGTTCGGTGCAGCGCGTGACGAGCCGGCCGGCGTCCGGAGCCGGATCGGGCCACGCCGCGCGTTCAAGCTGCTCGATCGTCGTCACGGCCCCAGCCTAGAGCGCGGCGATCATGCTCGTCGCAAGCTGACGGGCCGCGGTGCGGGGCTGAGCGGGTCGGGTATTGGGTGGCCGACCTGCTGCGGAGGGCGAGCGCGCGTCGGTATTCCGATCTGTACCGGCGCTCTTCGAAGGCTTCACGATCGTACCCGCGGGCGGCGACGAGGCACAGTATCGCGATGACGACGAGGAGAATCGCGGCCGTGGCGAGTGCCCCCTGGGCAGCTGCCAGTTCTTCCGGCAGTCGCGGGTCCACGAGCCCTTCCGGATCACGTATCACGACGACCAGTTCGCCCGCCGAGCCTTGGGTTTCCTCACCGGCGAAGGGATCGTGACCGGGCCAATCGCTCAAGCGCCCAGGGATCGTCATGCCGTCATGCGTCAGCGTGTAGGTGGGGGCATCGTTCCTGAAGCTGGGGTGTACTTCGGCGACGCGGGCGACGACCTGCTGGCCCCGGTGGTCCAGCACGGACGACCAGATCGCCTGCGACACCATGAGGATCGTGATCCAGCCGATCATCATTGCCGCCGTGAGACACCAGGCCCTCAGGTTGGCGACCGACCAGGGCTCGAAGAAATAGATCGTCAACGTGGCGGCCAACATGAGCCCCATGCCGCCGGCGATCGTCAGGGGAGGCTGGATCCAGGTGGCGGCACCTGTTGCCCCGAGGGCGGCGGCCACGAGATAGGGCACCAGATAGGTGCCGGCTCTCGGAAGGACGGCCCGCAGGGGAGGCATGCGTACAGGCTAAACAGTCGGTGCCACAGAGATGATCATCAGCTGGAAGGCTCAGGGGCAGCGGAGGTCAGGTCGGTCAGGCAGGACCACTGGGTGACGAGCGGGCGGTAGCCCAGGCGGTTGTTGATCGCCAGCATCGGCGCGTTCGACTCGTCGCGTGCGCGGGCGAACCCGAGCGACTGCTCCAGGACGAAGGCCCGTACGCGGCGGGCGCCGGCCTGCCGCAGATGCCGCAGGCACGCGGCGAACAGCGCGCTGCCCGCTCCCTGCCGTCGGTGGGCCGGGGAAGCCGCCGTTCGGCTGATCGATGTGTGGTGAGGCGGCGATTACGTGAGCGGATGTCGTCGTCCCGAGATCAAGGACCGTGGGTTCCGCCGGCGTACCCGGCGTCGGGCTCATCGGTGGTGCCGTCGGCCGACCGCGACTCCGGCTTCACCAAGGCGATCGTCGCGGGGATGCTGGCGGTCTTGTGCTGGTTGGGCGTTTTCAGCGGCGTTGCTTTCGTCGAATCCGGCCGCAACCTGCCCGAGGGGATGGTGACCATGGTGGGGATGTTCGTGATCTTCATGTCCAGCCCGCCCGCTCCCGTGTGCACGGTCATCGCGGCGGTCGGCCTGCACGAGCAGGGTTGGCGCCGGACAGCCTGGTTGATCGCTCTGGCCGGGCTGGCCGGTTTCCTCGCCCTGGCGCTCTACGTCGTGTCGATCTTCAGTTCCTGAGCTTCCTTGCCGGCAGGGGGACCGTGCCCCCGGCCCTGCGGCGGATAACCGAGAGGCGGGACCCGTACGGCGGGTCCCGCGACGCGGTGCGCTCAGTCAGCCCTTGATGTCGCGGGGGTCGCGACTGCGGGGGTAGGTGTTCTTCTCGCCGATGCTGCCGTCCTGCTTCTTGATGATGTGCTCGACACCGCGGTCCGTCGCCATCTTCCGGCCCGCGGCGACCGCATCGGTCTTGGTGTCGTGGGTGCTGCTCGCCCGCTCGTTGCCCTCGGGACGGTTCTTCCACTGGCCGTCCTCGTGGTACGTCTCGACATCACCCTTGGCCATGATCATGTCCTTCCTCGTCGGCATGGTCGGTCACCGATATGTGCCCTGGGCCGTACCGGGGAAACGTGCGTCGATCGGGGCCGCGGGGAATCCGCGGGTCGTCGGGGCCGGGCCTGTTCCGCTCCCGCCCCGGGCTGCGTCAGCGGACGATCGCGCCGCGTACGCTGCGGGGATGGGCACTTACCGGGGCAGCGCGCAGCTGGAGACCGCCGACGATTCGGAGTGGCAGGTCCGGGACATGACCGTCCGGATCCGCACCGACCGGGCCACCGGCGTCGTCAGCTGGGAGGGTCGGCTGGAGCTGGCCGACGCGGACGTACGCACGGCGCTCGGTGAGTCCGCCGAGGCGGTCCTGCGGCTGCCGGACGGCGCGGGCGCAACTGTGCGCGTGCAGGCCGACGGCACCTTCACCGGCACCGCCATCTGAGTTCGGCGAAGCGCCCCCGGGTGAGCAACCACCCGGGGGCGCGACGCGTCATCCGTGGCAGTGCGGACGGACCCCGACCACCGTGTACGGCGTGGTCGGCTCCGGCGGTGTGGTGAAGCGGGCGTTGGGCAGGTAGAGCCGCCCCAGCGCCTTGGCGACCGTCGTCGGCACGTCGAAGTTCGGGTCGGTGATGGTGCAGCTCAGCGTCCCGGTGGTGCCGCTGGGGTTGAGCCGCACCACAGCGACCTGGTTGAGCCGGTTCTGCACCACGTAGAGGGTGCGCCCCACGGTCAGCAGCCCGTCCCCGTTGGTGAAGGTGTGCCCGGGTACGTCGACGACGGCGCTCGTCCCCGTCGCCGGGTCAACCCGGTAGAGCGTGCCGGTGTTGGACTGCACCACGATCAGGGCGGAGCGGTCCGGCGTACGCGCGATGCCGTTGAGGTTGATCCCCGTGCCGACCTGGGTGAACGCGCCGGTCAGCGGGATCGTGGTGACGCTCTCGGCCGGCGGGAGCGCGCCGCCGCGGCCCAGCGGAACCCGGTAGAGCACCGGGTTGTACGAGTCGGTGAAGTAGGCGGCCCGCCCGGTGAGGACGACGTCGTTGACGAACGTCGTGCCGGTGCCGAGCTGATAGCGGGCGAGGAGCTTCCCGCTGCGGGCGTCGATCACCCGGGCGTCGCCGGTGGTGCCGCCGGAGACGAAGAGCCGGCCCCGTTTGTCGATCTTCAGCCCGACTGACGGGGTACCGGTGGGCGGGCTGAGTTCCCGGCCACGGCCGGTGATGAGGTCGGCGCGGTAGATGGCGCCGGTGGCGCGGGAGCCGAAGTAGGCGTAGCGGCCGGCGGTGGTGATGCCCTCCGGCTGGAAACCGTCGGGTAGGGCGATGACAGCAGGCCGCGCCGGCCCGCGGTGGGCCTGGGCGGGGGCCGCGGCGACCGTGGCGACGAGCCCGGCGGTCAGGGTTGCGGTCATGGTGGCGGCGAGCGCGCCGATGAGGCGTCGGTTCACTGTGCTCCTTCCGGTGCGGCGGGCCGGGGCGACGCCGGATGCGCGCGAGGCCGGGCCTGCCGGGTTGGTGGGGCCAGGATCGTCCTCACTCTATGGCTGCTCGCCTTCCTGCGCCGGGTGCGACGCCGCGTGACGCGTGCATGCCGGTCGCGGCGCGGCGCCCGTGGTTGCCGCTGACGGGCAGGTCCGGGGCGTAACGTGACGATGACCGTACGGTGACTCTCGGGCCGGCTCGCGCGGAGGCTGACATGCCGATCAACTGGGGTGCGGAGATCGTCGGGCAGTTGGAGTTCTACTGGGAGGCGCACCTGCGGCCCCGGTTGGAAGGACTCACCGACGACGAGTACTTCTGGGAGCCGGTGCCGGGTTGCTGGAGCGTACGGCCAGGGCCGGAGGGTTCCAGCCTCGACTGGGAGTACCCCGAGCCGGTGCCCCCGCCGTTCACCACCATCGCCTGGCGGCTCGTGCACATCGGCGGCACCCTGTACGCCCGGGCGAACGCGTTCTTCGGTGACGGGACCGGATCCGCCGGCGCGGACGTCTCCGACCGGAATCAA
>Ga0233372_1000891_pt1 | contig 12423 bp, 6 predicted proteins | sample ElkDunMinimDraft_4_FD_191538 | JGI IMG/M metagenome (GOLD analysis project Ga0233372, IMG submission 191538) | Fecal eukaryotic communites from dung pellets of Tule Elk in California, USA - Elk Dung D8 | ecosystem: Host-associated > Mammals > Digestive system > Large intestine > Fecal | place... | reverse complement strand
TCCCGGCGCCGTCACCGCACTCAGGCTGCGGCTGCCCGACGCCGCCGCCACCGCGTCGGCACTGTCGGGCCTGCGGCTGCGCATCACCTTCGACGGACGCACCACCGTCGACAGCCCGGTGGGCGAATTCTTCGGCTCGGGCCTGGGCGAACGCCCCGTCCGCTCGCTGATGTTCGCCATGGACGCCGCGCCGGGCGGTTGGTACAGCGCCTGGTGGCCGATGCCGTTCCGCTCCACCGCCACGGTGGCGCTGACCAACACCACCGGCGCCGCCGTCAACGGGGTCCAGGCGGAGGTGACAACCGCTCCGGGCGCAGCCTGGACCGGTGCGCTCGCCCCCGACGGCGCCGCCGGCTACTTCACCACCCAGTCCCGGCGTGCCGAGACCGTCGGCGGCAGCGACTGGATCGTCGCCGACCAGGCCGGCCGCGGACGGTTCGTCGGCGTCTCCCAGACCGCCCGGGGCCACATCACCGGCGGCAACACCCGCAACTACCTGGAGGGCGACGAGCGCATCCACGTCGACGGCTCGCCCACGCCGCAGATCTACGGCACCGGCACCGAGGACTTCTACGAGTCCGGGTGGTACTTCAACCGGGGCGAGTACAGCGGCGTCTTCACCGGCAACACCGCACACCTGTTCCGCTCCGGCGGGTGCGTCGACGAGTGCGATGCCGTCTACCGCCTGATGATCGGCGACGCGGTGTCGTACGCGACCGCGCTGCGGTTCGGCATCGAGCACGGCCCCGCCAACGACATGCCCGCCGATTACGCCTCGACCGCCTTCCTCTACACCCAGCCGACCGTGAGCCTGCGCCGCACCGACACGCTGGTCACCGGGGACGCGGCCGCCCGCGCCGCGCACGGGTACACCGACTCCGGCACGCAGTCCCCGCTGACCAGCGCGTACGAGGGCGACGACGACAACGTCCCCGTCACCGGCCAGGTGCGCGCCACGACCGGCGCCGCCGGCTTCCGGCTCACCGTCGACCCCGCCAACCAGGGCGTCCGCCTGCGCCGGCACGGCGACCAGGCCGGCGCCCACCAGCAGGTGGCCGTCTCGGTTGACGGCAGACCGGCCGGGGTGTGGTTGCAGCCCCTGGGCAACAACCGGCAGCGTTGGCTGGCCGATGAGTTCGTCCTCCCGGCCGCGCTGACCGCCGGGCGCTCGACGGTCACGGTCACCCTGACCCCGGCCGCCGGTGCGCCGGCCTGGACGGCGGCCCGCTACGACGCCGACAGCATGGTGCCCCCGTTCGTCGACGCCGGCGCGCCGGGCACGGTCACCGGGCTGCGTCTGGAGACCGGCCGGGTGCACGCGATCGGTCTGTCCTGGACGGCGCCGGCCGACGACGTGGGCGTCGCCGGATACCGGGTCTACGCTTCGCGGGCTCCCGGCGTCGCGATCACCCCGGCGAACCTGGTCGGCACGACCCGCGCCACCGCCTTCCGGCACGGCCCGCTGCCGGCCGCGCAGACCCGTCACTACCGGGTGGTCGCCGTCGACGGCGCCGGCAACGTCTCCGCGCCCTCGGCGGAGGTGTCGGCCACCACGCGTACCCGCAACACCAGCGACGCCGACGGCGACCGCCGCGACGACGCCGTCGCCTTCACCCGCGGCGACGCCGCCGACGTGACCACCGCCCTCTCCGACGGCAGCAGCCGGTTCGTCTCCGACGGCCGGATCTGGAACGGCTTCTTCGCCGTCGGCGCGGAGATCCCGCTCACCGGCGACGTCGACGGCGACGGGCGCGCCGACATCATCACCTTCACCCGGGGCGACGCCGCCGACGTCTACGTCGGGCTCTCCACCGGTACGTCCTACGCCACCGGGGTCAAGTGGCACGACTTCTTCGCCGTCGGCACGGAGATCCCCGCGGTGGGCGACGTCAACGGGGACGGGCGTGCCGACATCATCACCTTCACCCGCGGCGGCGCCGGCGACGTCTGGGTGGCGCTCTCGACCGGCAGCGGCTTCGGACCGGGCCTCAAGTGGCACGACCACTTCGCGATCGGCGACGAGTACCCGGCGGTGGGCGACGTCAACGGCGACGGGCGCGACGACATTGTCACCTTCACCCGCGGCAGCACCGGCGATGCGTTCGTCTCCCTCTCCGACGGCACCCGCTTCGTCGAGGAGGGCTGGAAGTGGCACGACTCGATCGCGCTCGGCGACCAGCTGCCGGCGCTCGGCGACGTCGACGGCGACGGGCGCGACGACGTCATCACCTTCACCCGCGGCAGCGCCGGCGACGTGTTCGTGGCGCTCTCCGACGGCACCCGCTTCGTCGCCCAGTCCGGCAAGTGGCACGACTGGTTCGCGGTCGGCGACGAGCTGCCCGGCATCGGCGACTTCAACGGCGACGGAAAGGCAGACCTGGTGACCTTCACCCGAGGCGCCGGAGCGGACGTGTACGTGGCACTGTCGACCGGCGGCGGCTTCGGCCCCGGCCTCAAGTGGCACGACCAGTTCGCCCCCGGCACCGAACTGCCCCGGCCGAGCGTGCCGTGATGCGCGCGCTCCGGATACTCGCGGCGCTCCTGCTCGGCGCCGCCACGCTGACCGTACCGGCCACAGCGGCCACCGCCGCCGACCTCGTCCGGGTGGAGGCGGAGTCGCTGACCGTCGTGTCGGCCACCGCCCCGGTCGAGTCGCAGTCGAACTGCTGCGGGGTCGCCTGGTCTGGCGGGCGCCAGCTCTGGCTGCGCGCCGGCCGGGCGGGGGACTCGGTGACCGTGTCGCTGCCGCCGGTGACGGCCGGGCAGTACGACATCGGCGCCGTGCTCACCCGCGCCCCGGACTACGGCCTGCTGCGCTTCGCGGTCGACGGGGTGACCGTCGGTCAGCTCTTCGACGGGCACGCCCCCACCGTGCGGCGCGTCGAGTCGGTGCCGCTGGGAGCGGCCTCGCTCACCGCCGGCAGCCACCGGCTGACGGTGACGGTGACCGGCCGCTCCCCGTCCTCCAGCGGCTTCTTCGCCGGCCTGGACACGCTCACCCTGCGCCGCGTCGGCCCGCAGGCGTCGGTGACCACCACGGCGTACGAGACGGTGGCCGAGACCCCGGCGCGGGGCCCACTGACCCGGGTCTTCGACCCGAGCGTGGGGGAGTCGTCGGCCTGGTACTACAACGACCACACCATCGTGCGCGACCAGCGCACGGGTCTCTGGCACACCTTCGCCATCACCCACGCCGAGCCGGGCGCGCCGCAGGACGAGCGGAGTTTCGGCCACGCGACCGCGCCCACGCCCACCGGGCCGTGGACGAAACATCCCCCCGCACTCTGGGCCGATCCGGGGGCAGGCGAGCAGTGGATCTGGGCCCCGCACGTCATCTACGACCGCGGCGTCTACTACATGTTCTACGCGGCCGGCAGCCCCGACTACGCCAACTACCGGATGCATCTGGCCACCTCGACCGACCTGTTCACCTGGACCCGCAGCCCGGCGAACCCGCTCTTCACCGACGGCTGGGAGCCGCGCGACCCGATGGTGACCCGGGTCGGTGACCGGTGGGTCATGTACTACACGGCGACCTCCCATCCGCAGGGCGGCAACCACGTGGTCGCCTACCGCACCAGCACCGACCTGCGGAACTGGAGTGGCCGGGCAGTGGCGTACGCGTCCCCGCGCACCGGCCAGGCCGGCGGCCAGACGGAGTCGCCGTTCGTGGTGCGCCGGGGGGACTGGTGGTACCTCTTCGTCTGCTGTGACGGCGCCGACTACGGCGCGGCGTACCGGCGCACCGCGGTCTACCGCAGCCGGGATCCGCTGCGCTTCGAGGGCGCCGAGAAGGTGACCGTGCTCGACGCGCACGCCGCGGAGGTCGTGGTCGACGGCGGAAACTGGTATCTCAGCCACGCCGGCTGGGGCCAGGGTGGACTCTGGCTCGCTCCGCTGACCTGGTCCACCGGCGTCGTCGCCCGCGGGTACCAGGTGAACACCGGCTTCCTCCGCGCCGACGTGCGGACCTGGCCGCACACCCGCATCGCGTCCCTGGCCGTCGATCCCGACGGGACCGGGACGTACCGCCCGGCGCTGGACTCGTCGCACCGGGGGACCGGCCCCTACCTGGCGGTCGGCGGTTTCGACGTCACCGACCGGGCGGGCCCGCCGGCCCGGGTGGACATCAGCGCCGACGGTTCGCGGATCAACCTGGTCGGCATCCGGATGGGTGACGAGCCGGTCTTCGCCGACTGGCTGCTCACGGTCGCGCCCCGCTGGAGCGGCGCGGGGTTGCAGAGCGACGTCACCTGGTCGGTGACCGGCCCGACGACGGCGCCGGTGTGGGAGGCGGCGTTCAACATCGACGGCGCCCTGCCGGCGGTCGGCGACCCGGCCGTGGCGGCCCGGCCGACCGGCGACGTCACCGGGTTCCCCACCTGGACGATGACCTCCGGTCCGGGATTGTCGCTGGTCACCGCCCACCGCTGGCACTCGGCCTGGCGCGGCGACAACACCTGGTACGACGCCGGCCACGCGATGGCGGCTTGGCAACCGCTGTGGCGCAACGGCGGTCTGGGGCTGCCTCCCGGGCAGTACGCGGGCGGGACGTGGCGGTTCGCGGCCAGCGCGGCGACGCGCGACACGGCCTTCGCCGAGACCGTGCACGCCGCCGTCAACGCGGTGCCGTAGGCCATGCGGCCGCGATCTCCCCTGAGGGCCCCGGGTCCGCCCGCATGAGCGACCAGGTGACCGTCGCGATGTCGGGAATCACCAAGCGCTTCGGGGGCGTCCGGGCCCTGCGCGGCGTGCACCTCACCCTGCGGGCGGGTGAGGTGCACGCCCTGCTCGGCGAGAACGGCGCCGGGAAGTCCACTCTGATCAACATCCTCGCGGGTGTCGTCACCGACTACGACGGCGAGATCGTCCTCGGGGGCGAGCCCGTGCGCTTCGCCGGCCCGGCCGCCGCCCAGGCCGCCGGCATCGCCACGATCCACCAGGAACTGGACCTGGTGCCGGCGCTCTCCGTGGCGGAGAACCTCACCCTCGGCCGCGAGCCGCGGACCCGGCTGCGCACCCTCGACCGGCGGGCGATGGCCCGCACCGCCCGCGACTGGCTCGCCCCGCTCGGCGTGGAGATCGACCCGGGCCGTCCGGTCGGCTCGCTGCGCGTCGGTGAGCAGCAGCTCGTGGAGATCGCCAAGGCGCTCTCCCTCGACGCCCGCGTCCTGATCATGGACGAGCCGACCGCCGCGCTCGCCGATGCCGAGGTGCGGCGGCTCATGTCCACCATCCGCGCGCTGCGCGGGCGCGGCGTGGCCGTCGTCTACATCTCCCACCGCCTCGAGGAGATCGAACACATCGCCGACCGGGCCACCGTCCTGCGCAACGGGGAGGTGGCCGGCACGCTGCGACCGGGGCCTGCCGACCGGCAGCGGATCATCACGTTGATGGTCGGCCGCCCGGCGCAGGCCCTGTTCAGCGCCGGCTCGGCCGGGCCGCCGCGGCCGGCCGGGCCCGAGGTGCTGGAGGTCGAGGATCTGGCCGTACGGCCTCGCAGCGCGCGTCCCGGGCGCTGCGAACCCGCCGGCGTCAGTCTGACCGTCCGCGCCGGCGAGATCGTCGGCCTGGCCGGCCTCATGGGGGCGGGCCGCACCGAGCTGCTGGAGGCCCTGTACGGCGCGGGCCCGCCCGGCCGCCGCAGCGGCCGGCTCCTGCTGGCCGGCCGCCCGTACGCCCCGCGCGGTCCCCGCTGCGCGCTGCGGGCCGGCGTCGGCTTCGTTCCCGAGGACCGCCGCCGCGCCGCCCTGGTCCTCGAGCACGCCGTCGGCCGGAGCATCGTGCTGGCCGCGCTGCGGCGCTTCACCACCGCCGGAGTGGTACGCAGTGGACGCGAGCGCGACGCCGTCCACCAGCAGATCACCGCCCTGGCGATCAAGACCTCGTCGGCCGGCGCACCGGTCGGCTCGCTCTCCGGCGGCAACCAGCAGAAGGTCGTCTTCGCCCGGCACCTGCTCACCCGCCCCCGCCTGCTGCTGCTCGACGAGCCGACCCGGGGTGTCGACGTCGGCGCCAAGGCGGAGATATACCGGTTGCTGCGCCGCCTCGCCGACGACGGCATGGCGATCCTCCTGGCCTCCTCGGAGCTGCCCGAGCTGACCGGCGTCTGCGACCGGATCCTCGTCCTGCGGCACGGGCGGGTCGTCGCGCAGTTGCCGGCCGGGCGCTGCACCGGCGAGGAGATCCTTACCGCGGCGATGGGCGGCGCGGCCGCCGGAGGGGACGAGCGATGACGCACCTGAGCGCACCGGGAAAGCGGCCCGGCGCGGCGGTGGGGCCCGCCGGGGAGGAAAGGCCGGGCGCCACCGCGACGGGCGGGCACCGATGGTTCCCGGCCGGCCGGGGCGAACTCGTCGAGCGGCTCTTCGCCGTCCAGAGCCTCTTCGCGCTGCTGCTGGTGTTCGTGCTGGCCGTCGTGGTCTCTCCCCGCCGCGACGGGGAGATCATCTTTCTCTCCACGGAGAACCTCGGCAATGTCGTCCGCGCGGTGTCGGAGATCGGGATCATCGCGGTCGGCATGACGTTCGTCGTCCTGCTCGGCGGCATCGACCTCTCCGTCGGCGCGATCCTCGGCCTCTCCGCGGTCGGCACGGCGACACTGATGGTCGACTCCGGGTTCGGCATCGTGGCGGCGGTCACCGTCGTGCTGCTGATCGGCGCGCTCTTCGGCGCGCTGCAGGGCTACGCGACGGCCCGGCTCGGCATCCAGTCGTTCATCGTCACCCTCGCGGGGCTCCAGGTCGCGCGCGGACTCGCCCGGATCTGGTCCGGGGGGCTCGGGATTCCGATCGCCTACGGGGACGGTCCCCAGGAGGCGCCGGCGGCGTTCGAGATCCTCAACGGCAGCATCAACGGCGTGGTGCCCGTCCCGGCGGTGCTCTTCGTCGGCATCGGGGTGGCCGCGATCGTCGTGCTGCGCAAGACCGCTTTCGCCCGCCACGTCTACGCCATCGGCGGCAACGAGAAGGCCGCCCGGCTCTCGGGTGTGCCGGTACTGCGGGTCAAGGTCGCGGTCTTCGCCATCGCCGGCCTGCTCGCCGCGGTGGCCGGTGTCATCCACGCCGGACAGCTCAACCAGGGCAGCCCCAACGACGGCGCCGGCTACGAGCTGGACGCCATCGCCGCGGTGGTCATCGGGGGCACCAGCCTCGCCGGCGGCACCGGCTCGATGGGCGGCACGCTCGCCGGGGCGCTGCTGCTCGGCATCCTCAACAACATCCTCGCGCTCAACAACATCGACGCCAACGTGCAGCTACTGATCAAAGGGCTGGTGATCGTCGCCGCCGCCGGGCTGCAGAAGCTGCGCCGCAGCATCGTCTGAACCACCACCGGGCATGCACCACCACGGGGAAGCACCACCACGGGGAAAGCACCACCACCGGGAAAGCACCGCCACCGAGCAAGGAGCGTCATCATGCGCACCCGTCCTGTCCTCCTCGCGCTGCTGTGCACCGGCGCGCTCGTCTCCTCCGTCGCCTGCAGCGTCGAGAAACCCTCCGACGGCGACGCCGCGGCGCCGAACTGCGGCGCCGGCAGGGACTTCCTCATCGGCATGTCGCAGGCCAACAACGCCGAGCCGTACCGGCAGGTCATGAACAACGACGTGCAGACGGCGGCCGCGGGCGTGCCCGGTTTCACCGTGGTGGTCGCCGACGCCGCCCAGGACAACAGTAAGCAGGTCGCCGACGTGGAGAACTTCCTCACCCAGCGGGTCGACCTGCTGATCATCTCGCCGAACGAGGCCAAGCCGCTGACCGCGGTGGTGCAGAAGGCCTACGACCGCGGGGTGCCGGTCATCGTGCTCGACCGCAAGGTGGAGGGGGAGGCGTACACAGCCTTCATCGGCGGGGACAACGTCGCGATCGGCCGGGCGGCCGGCGAGTTCTACGCCGGGACGCTGCTGCCCGACGGCGGCAAGGTCATCGAGATCAGCGGGTTGCCCGGTTCGACGCCGGCCGCCGAGCGCGCCCAGGGCTTCCGGGAGGGCATCGCCGGCAACCCGGAGATCGAGATCGTCGCCTCGCAGCCGGGAGACTGGCTGCGGGACAAGGGCCAGTCGGTGGCCGACGCACTGCTCAAGACCCATCCGGACGCCGCCGCCGTCTACGCCCACAACGACCCGATGGCCGAGGGCGCGTACCTGGCAGCCAAGGCGGCCGGGCTGCACACGACGGTGAAGTTCACCGGCATCGACGCGCTGCCGGTGCCCTCGGGTGGCATCAAGGCGGTCGAGCAGGGCCGGCTCGCCGCCACCTTCCAGTACGCCACGGGTGGCCGGGAGGCCGTCGACCTGGCCCGCCGGATCCTGGTCGACTGCAGCACCGACGTTCCGCGTACCACCACGCTCGGCACGATGCAGATCACCAGCGAGAACGCCGCCGAGACGTACGCCAGACTCGGCGGCGTCTCCTGAGCGCCGATCGGCGCGGCCCGCGGCGGGCCGCGAGCCGGAGCTGGAGATCGGGGGACCCGACATGACGGTGGCAGCGGTGCTCGGAATCGACATCGGCACGTCCAGCAGCAAGGGCGTCCTCGTCGACCTGTCGGGCCGGGTGCTGCACTCCCGTGTCCGCCAGCACCGGGTGGACCGGCCGCGACCCGGCTGGGTGGAGATGGACGGCCGAATCTGGTGGGAGGATTTCGTCGCCCTCACCCGCGACCTGCTCGCCGATGGCGACGCCCGACCGGTCGCGGTGGGCGTCAGCGGAATGGGGCCGTGCGTCCTGCTCACCGATGCCGACGGCACCCCGCTGCGACCGGCCATCCTGTACGGCGTGGACACCCGCTCCACCCCGCAGATCGCCCGGCTCACCGCGCGGTTCGGGGCGGACGAGATCCTGCGACGCTGCGGGTCGGCGCTCTCCACCCAGGCGGCGGGAGCGAAGATCGCCTGGGTAGCCGACACCGAGCCGGAGCTGTTCAGCCGGGCCCGGCGGCTGTTCATGCCGAGCTCCTGGCTGGTCTTCCAGCTGACCGGCGGCTACCTGCTGGACCAGCACTCGGCCAGCCAGTGCACGCCGCTGTACGACAGCGCTGCGCAGGACTGGTACCGGCCCTGGGCCGACGAGATCGCCCCCGGGCTGGACCTGCCCGACCTGCGGTGGCCCGGTGAGGTGGCCGGCGGGGTCACCGCGCGGGCCGCCGCCGCGACCGGGCTGCCGCCGGGTATCCCGGTCGTGACCGGGACGATCGACGCCTGGTCGGAGGCGGTCAGCGTGGGCGCCCAGCGCGTCGGCGACCTGATGCTCATGTACGGCACGACCATGTTCCTGCTGCACACGGTGCCGCAGCGGTTGACCAGCCCGTCGCTGTGGGGCACCGTCGGCGCCCTGCCGGGCACCCGCAACCTGGCGGGCGGCATGGCGACCTCCGGGGCGGTCACGGGCTGGCTGCGGGAGCTGTTCGACGCCGGAGACTACCCCGAGCTCCTGCGCCTGGCGGAGCGCTCCGGGCCGGGCGCGCGCGGCCTGCTGATGCTGCCGTTCTTCGCCGGCGAGCGCACCCCGATCCTCGACCCCGACGCCCGGGGCGTCATCGCCGGCCTGACCCTCTCCCACGGGCGTGGCGACATCTACCGGGCCGCGCTGGAGGCCACCGGGCTGGGGGTGCGCCACCACATCGAAGCGATCGAGGCGGCCGGTGGTGACATCCGGCGCGTCGTGGCGGTCGGCGGCGGAACCCAGGGCGAACTCTGGACGCAGATCGTCTCGGACATCACCGGCCGGCCGCAGCAGATCCCGTCGGTCACCATCGGCGCCAGCTACGGCGCTGCTTTCCTCGCCGCCGGCGCGGTGCAGCCGGTGGACATCGACCGGTGGAACCCAATCCGGGAGGTCCGCGAGCCGCGCCCGGCGCTCGCCGCCGACTACGACGAGCTGTACGGGCTGTACCGGCAGCTGTACGCGGGCTCGAAGGCCGTCGCTCACGCGTTGGCGGCCCGGCAGACCCGTTTCGCGACCGCGCCGGAGCCCGGTGCCGATGAACCAGTGGAGGAAGAGGAATCGTGAGCGACTACACCTTGCCGGCCCTGGTCGATCCGCCGGTCACCGCCCCCCGGACCGTCTACACCGTCGCCAGCGGAGACCTGCGGCTGAGCGCCAACGTCACCGGCTGGCCGACCCAGCAACGCCTGGAGGCGGACCTCGCCGCCGCGGTCGGCGCCCTGGGCTGGGACACCCGGCGGACCCATCCGGTGGACACCGTCGCGGGGCACGGCTTCATTGACAGCCAGCGAGCCGGCATCGAGGTGTTCCAGCAGATTCCGCGGGACGCCCCGCTGATGGTGGTGGAGGCGGTGTGGCAGTACAGCCATCACGTGCTGGCCGGGCTGCGGTCCCACCGCGGGCCGATCCTGCTCGTGGCGAACTGGAGCGGCCAGTTCCCCGGCCTGGTCGGCCTGCTGAACCTCGCCGGCAGCCTCACCAAGGCGGGCGTGCGCTACTCGGCGCTGTGGAGTGCGGACTTCACCGACGAGTGGGCCCGCAACGGACTGAAGTCATGGCTGGAGACCGGCGAGGTGCGCCACGACGAGAGTCACGTGCGGGACCTGCCGCCGCTGCCGTCGGACCCGGAGGTTGAGCTCGGGGTGGCGCTGGCCCGCCGGCTGCGGCTTCGGCCGGCCGTCATCGGCGTCTTCGACGAGGGCTGCATGGGCATGTACAACGCGATCATCGACGACGAACTGCTCAACCCGCTCGGCATATTCAAGGAGCGGCTGTCGCAGAGCGCGCTCGTGGCGGAGATGTCGCGGGTACCCGACGCGGAGGCGCAGGGGGTCCGGGCGTGGCTCGACGCCGCCGGGATGACTTTCCACACCGGCACGGACGAGGCCACCGAGTTGACCGACGCGCAACTGCTCAGCCAGTTCAAGATGTACATCGCGGCGCTGCGCATCGCCGACGACTTCGGGCTGGACGCGGTCGGCATCCAGTACCAGCAGGGTCTCAAGGACACGGTGCCGGCAAGTGACCTGGCCGAAGGGCTGCTGAACAACGTGGCCCGCCCGCCGGTGACCAGCCGCGACGCCTCGCGCGAGCTCTATCCGGGACGTGCCCTGCCCCATTTCAACGAGGTCGACGAGGGCGTCGCGGTGGACTCGCTGATCACCAACCGGATCTGGACCGCGATGGGCATGGACCCGGCGACGACGCTGCACGACATCCGCTGGGGGGAACGGTACGGGCCGGACTTCGTCTGGGTGTTCGAGATATCCGGTGCGGTACCGGCCTCGCACAACGGGGGCTACCACCGGTCGTACAGCATGCGGCAGCCGCCGATGTACTTCCCGCTCGGCGGCGGCACCCTCAGCGGCGTGTCCCGCCCCGGCGAGATTGTCTGGTCGCGGATCTTCATCATGGACGGGGTTCTCCACGCCGACCTGGGACGGGGCACCGTGGTGGAGCTGCCGGCCGCCGAGACGCAGCGCCGCCTGGCGGCGACCAACCCGCAGTGGCCCATCATGCACGCCGTGCTGCACGGCGTGGACCGGGATCAGCTGATGGCCCGGCACAAGGCCAACCACGCCAATGTGGCCTACGCCCCCGACGCCGGGGCCGCCGACCGGGCCCTGCGGGCCAAGGCCGCGATGCTCGACGCCCTCGGCGTACGCGTGCATCTCTGCGGTGACGTCACGCTGTGATCCGCGGCCGGTGTCCTCCGGTGCGGGTTCAGCCGGCCGGTGCAAACCCGTCAGCCTGCGTGTTCGTGCCGGGCTGGGGGAGGGTCCGGACCGAGCTCTCACGGACCCGCAGGGTCGTCCGCAGGGTGACGGTGGAGGGCGCACGCGTGGGGTCGGCGATCCGTTCGGTGAGCAGCGACGCGGCGGCCCGTCCCAGATCGTAGGTGGGCTGGGCGACGGTGCTCAGCGAGGGCCGCACCAGGTCAGCCCAGGGGATGTCGTCGAACCCGACCATGCCGCACCGGGTGGGAACCACTACGCCCCTGTCGACCAGGCACTCCATCGCGCCCACCGTCATCAGGTTGTTGGCGACGAAGACGGCGTCCGGCGGCTCGGGCGCGCTCAGCAGGGACGCCATGGCTCGGTAACCGCCCTCCTGGCGGTAGTCGGCGTAGCGGACCAGATCCGCTGTCACGCTCCGGCCGGCCGCGCGCATGGCCTGCTGGTAGCCCCGCAGCCGCTGCGCCGCGGTGGAGATCCGGCGGGGTCCGGTGATGCAGGCGATCCGGTGGTAGCCGCCGCCGATCAGATGGGTCGTGGCCGCCTCGGCGCCGTGGATGTTGTCCACCAGCACGGTGTCGACGGAGATCCCGCGGGGTTGCCGGTCGATGGCCACCACCGGCATCCCGGCCTCGGTCAGCTGGTTGATCAGAGCCGGTCGTCCCGACGGTGAGATGATCACACCGGCCATCCGCTGGGCCAGGGCGGCGGTCACGTACCGGGTCTCCTTCTCGGGGTCCTCG
>Ga0233372_1000889_pt1 | contig 12469 bp, 9 predicted proteins | sample ElkDunMinimDraft_4_FD_191538 | JGI IMG/M metagenome (GOLD analysis project Ga0233372, IMG submission 191538) | Fecal eukaryotic communites from dung pellets of Tule Elk in California, USA - Elk Dung D8 | ecosystem: Host-associated > Mammals > Digestive system > Large intestine > Fecal | place... | reverse complement strand
CGGCGACCGCCCGGAGCAGAGTGGGGTCGAGCAGCAGCGTGCGCACCTCGGCGAGGACCGGTTCGAGCTGTTCTGGCATACCCCCATCATGGCCCGTACGGCGTGACCACCTCGGCAGCGGGGCCAGGGCAGCAGGGCGGCGCGGTGGGGCCAGGGCGGCGCGGTGGGCGAGCGGCGCGCGGTGGGGCCAGGGCGGCGCGGTGGGCGAGCGGCGCGCGGGGGTACGAGGCGGCGCGGCGAGGGAGCGGCGGTACGAGGCGGCGCGGTAGCGGTGCGTAGCGGCGCGGCGCGAAGTATGCGTCGAGAGTTGTGTTACGCCAGGGTTGTAGTAGGCACTACATCCATGTAGTGCCCATCTCCAAGAAACATGCTTCCGTGCTCCGGTAACCGATCGACACGATGCAGCCTCTTGGCCGACGCAGCCTCTTGTTCGACGTCGCCCTGTTCGCCCCGCCCCGTCCGGCGCGGCCCTGTCCGGTGCACCCCCTGTTCGACGTCGCCGTCCGGCGTAGCCCGCGCCCGGGGTGCGGTGGATGTCCGGCCTTCGCAGACGTACGACGCCCCCGGCACCGTGACAGGTGCCGGGGGCATCGGGTGTCGCTTGGGTCAGTCGACGGTCGAATCGCCGGCCGTACCGGCGCTCTCGACGCCGGCGGGTGCGCCCCGACGACGGCGGCGACGGCGACGCGGCTTGCCCTCGCCCTCACCTTCGGCGTCAGAGGTCTGCGCGTCGGAGGTCTGCGCGGCGGAGGCCTGGACGGGGATGTCGGCCTGGGCCGGCGCGTCACTGCCGGTGGTCTCGGCCACGGCAGCGCCCGGCTCCTCGTTGACGCGCCGACGACGCCGCCGCGGCGTACGGGGGGTCTCGTCGCCGACCGGTGCGGTCGCAAGCTCGCCGTTGCCGGCGTCGGCTGCGACAGCGGGCTGGCGGGAACGACCACCGTCACGGCTGCCACCGTCACGGCTGCCACCGTCACGGCTGCCACCGTCACGGCGTCCGCCCTCGCGACCGCCTCCGTCACGGCGTCCGCCCTCGCGACCGCCTCCGTCACGGCGTCCGCTGTCGGAGCGGCCGCCGGAGCGGGGCCTGCCGCCGGAGCGGGAGGTGCCGCCGAGGTCCTCCTCGACCTCCGCGGAGAGCCCGGCGCGGGTCCGCTCGGCGGTCGGCAGGGTGCCCGAGACGTCGGTCGGGATGTCCAGGTCGGCGTAGACGTGCGGCGACGTGTGGTACGTCTCCGGCGGTTCGGGCATGTCGAGCCCGAGGGTCTTGTCGATGATCCGCCACCGGGGCATGTCGTCCCAGTCGACGAAGGTGATCGCCACGCCCGTGGCACCGGCGCGGCCGGTGCGGCCGATCCGGTGGGTGTAGGTGTCCTGGTCCTCGGGGCAGTCGTAGTTGATCACGTGGGTGACGCCGCTGACGTCGAGCCCGCGGGCCGCCACGTCGGTGGCGACCAGCGTGTCGATCTTGCCGGCGCGGAACGCGCGCAGCGCCCGCTCCCGGGCGCCCTGGCCGAGGTCACCGTGCACGGCGGCGACCGCGAAGCCACGGAAGTCGAGATCCTCGGCGACCCGGTCGGCGGCCCGCTTGGTACGGGTGAAGATGATCGTCAGCCCGCGTCCCTGCGCCTGCAGGATCCGGGCCAGCATCTCGAGTTTGTTCATCGAGTGCGTGCGGTAGACGATCTGCCGGGTCAGCGGCGACGGGCCGGTGGCGGCGGTGTGGCCGGCGTGGATCGTCATCGGCTGGTGCAGGAACCGTCGCGACAGCGCCACGATCGGATCCGGCATGGTCGCCGAGAAGAGCATCGTCTGCCGCTCCGACGGCAGCATCGCCAGGATCTTCTCGACGTCGTCGAGGAAGCCCAGGTCCAGCATCCGGTCGGCCTCGTCGAGGACGAGGGCGTGCACGCCGTCCAGCCGCAGGTGCTTCTGCTTGGCCAGGTCCATCAGCCGGCCGGGGGTGCCGACCAGGATCTCGACGCCGTTGCGCAGCGCCTCGATCTGCGGCTCGTACGCCACGCCACCGTAGATCGGCAGCACGCGTACGCCTCGGGTCGCGCCTGCGGCGGCGATGTCCTTGGCGACCTGGATGCCCAGCTCACGGGTGGGGACGACGACCAGTGCCTGCGGTACGCCGTCGCTGCCCTCGCCCGGGGCGAGGACCCGCTCGAGCAGCGGCACGCCGAAGCCCAGGGTCTTGCCGGTACCGGTGGGGGCCTGGCCGATCAGGTCCGTGCCGCGCATCGCGATCGGCAGGGTGTACTCCTGGATGGCGAAGGCGCGGGTGATGCCGACGGCGGCGAGCGCCTCGACGGTCTCGCGACGGGCACCGAGCTCGGTGAAGGTCGGTGCCAGCGGCTCGACGGGAATGATGGCGTCCGTGTCCGGCTCGATGATGGCGGCCGTGTCCGGTTCTGCCAGAGAGTTCTCGATCTGATCGCTCATGTGATTGTGGGGGTGCCCTCTCGTGGTGCGCCCCAGCTGTCCGAAGGGCGCGATCTGTATGGCGCGGGCCACACGGTCGGAAGGCGATCGCCTGACTCGACCGGGCCGCACGCGCGTCGCGGGAAGGGCCTTCGATGAGTCCGCCACCCACGGCAACTGTGCACATACTACCCGAGCCGGAATCGGCGCCGGAGTTGTCGGGCGCGCGAGGCGGACAGCGGGGTGCGCGAGTGTGGCTCAGAACACTTCACGGACCGGTGAAGGGCGCGACAGGGCGCCGTCGCCGGCAGACCCCGGGACCGGCCCGGGTGACTGCCGCGCGAACGGATGGATCAGCGGACGGTGAAACCGACCGCCCGGGGTGCGGCCTCGGCGATCTCCACGTAGGCGAGCTTGCTGACCGGCAGGATGATGCGCCGGCCCTTCTCGTCGGTCAGCGAGAGGGTGCCCTCGCTCTTGATCGCCTCGGTCACGGTCTGCTCGATCTCGGCCGGCGACTGCGCGCTCTCCAGGACCAGCTCGCGCGGCGCGAACTGCACGCCGATCTTGACCTCCACGTGGCCTCCTCATCCAGGGCGAAAAGTCCCGCCGCTGGGAAGGCTAGCCGATCCGGTGGTGAATGGTCAGGCTGACTCACCTTGCAGCGGAAAGCTGGCGATGCCGCGCCAGGACAGTGCCGAGAGCAGCGCCTCGGCCTCGGCCTTGGGCACCTGGCGCCCACCGGCCAGCCAGAACTGCGCCGCGGTCTCCGCCGCGCCGACCAGACCGGAGGCGAGCAGTTCGGCCTTGGCCCGGCTCACGCCGGTGTCGGAGATGATCGCGTCGGTGATCGCCGCGATGCAGCCCTGCTCCACCAGAGCCACCCGCTGGCGTACGGCCGGCTCGTTGCGCAGATCGGACTCGAAGACCAGCCGGAACGCCTGGCTCTCGTGGTCGATGAAGTCGAAGTACGCGTGCACCGCCCCGGTGATGCGGTCCTTGTTCTCGTCGGTGGCGCTCATCGCGTCGCGGACCTTGCCGACGATCGACTCGCAGTGGGTGTCCAGCAGGGCGAGGTAGAGGTCGAGCTTGCCCGGGAAGTGCTGGTAGAGCACGGGCTTGGAGACCCCCGCCCGCTCAGCGATGTCGTCCATGGCCGCCGCGTGATAGCCCTGCGCGACGAAGACATCCTGCGCTGCCGCCAGCAACTGCTTGCGCCGTGCCGACCGTGGCAGGCGCACGGGGCGGTTGGCCGTCTGTGCGCCGTTCCCCGCAGCTGTCATTGGTGCCTCCGCTGTATCTCATTTCGCGCATGTCGTCCCAGGTCGGGACCGTTGGCTCCGGTCCGCGGGCGGAATTGGCCCGCGGCTGAAACTTATCGTCGCCTGCCACACACGGTAGCCTCAGCGAGGGCTACCAAGGAGCGCGCGGTGCACGAAGCAGAGCAACCCGATGGCAGTACCCCGGGCCGGCGCGGCAACGGGGATGGACACCAGGACCGTCCCCACCCCGCGGGCGGTGACTGGGCGCCTCGGGAGGCCGACTGGGCCCGGATGACCCCGCCGCCCCACACCGAACGCCCGCCGGCCGGCTGGAACCAGGGCGGCTGGAACGCCGGTGAGGCCGCCGGCTGGTCCGTCGCCTCGCCGCGGCACGGCGATCTGCCGGCCCCGCCCGGCGTCCCGAACAGCACCCCGCACGGCGCCCCGGTCACCGCCCACAACGGCCATCACGCACGCAACGGCGTCACCCCGGCCGAGCCGGAGACCGTCCGTCCGCCGATGCAGTGGCAGGATCCGGAGCCCGCCCCGCCCGCGCGTCCGTCCGGGGAGGGACCGCCCGCGGAGCGGCTGATGGTGCCCGCGCAGCGGCCCGCGCCGGCCGGCGACCAGAGTGGTCCCGGAACCGAGCCGCCACGCGCCGCGCCCGAGGATGAGTCTGCGCGCCGTACCGGGGAAGCGGGCCCGCCGCCCGCCGTCCGGCCGCCGAACCGCTGGCGCGACGGACTCCGTGCCGACTCCGGGCCGTCGGCGGGCGAGCAGCCGGGCGACCGGGGACCGGCCGAACCCGGCGCCGCGCCACCCGAGCAGTCGCGGGCGGAGCCTGGTGAGCCGCCACGCTGGGCCGGTCCGCCCGCCCAGCGGCCGCAGCCCGGCATCGCCGCGCAGCCTGGCGGATTCGACGCGTCCCGTCCCCCGCAGTCGTACGCACCGGGGTATCCGGCGCCGGCCGATCCTGGCGTCGCGGCCGCGCCGCCTTCGCCGGCCGGTCACGCCGCCGGCGCCGAGCACGGCCCGGTGGATCCACCGGAGGTCTCGGGCGAGCCGACGCACGCCGGTCACAGCGGCCAGTGGGGACCCTCGTGGTCCGGCGGCGCCGAAGAACCCGCCTGGCGTGGGGAGGGGCGGCGACAGCGACACGAGGACGACCGGCCGCAGTGGCATGAGGATGCCCAGTCGCAGGCTTATGAGGATGCCCAGTCGCAGGGGTACGAGAACGACCAGTCGCAGTGGCGCGACAACGACCAGTCGCAGTGGCGTGAGAACGACCAGCAGCAATGGCACGACAACGATCAGTCGCAGTGGCCCGAGGACGGTCAGCCCCGGTGGCAGGAGAACGATCTTCCCCGGTGGGTCGCACAGTCGCAGCCCGAGCAGGACGAGCAGGTCTCGCAGCAGTGGCGTGACGAGGAACAGCCGCAGTGGCGGCCGGAACCGCACGCCCCGGAACGGCACGCCCCGGAACCGCGCGCCCCGGAACCGCGCGCCCCGGAACCGCACGTTCCGGAACGGCACGCCTCGGAGCAGCCGGCTCCGGCCGTGCAACCGGAGCCGCTCCGGGAGTCCGCACCGCTCCGGGAGTCCGCACCGCTCCGGGAGTCCGCGCCGGCCCGGGAGTCCGCGCCGGTCCGGCGGGAGTCCGAGCCGGCCGTGGAGCCTGTCTCCGCCGTGCCCGCTCCGGAGCAGCCACGACCGCCGTACAGCGGCCGGCGCTCCGTCCAGGAGGCAACGGCCGAGGTGACGCCGCCGGAGCAGCCGCCGGCCGGCGAGGCCCGGAACGGGCCGGCCTGGGCGAGTCTGCCGCAGCGCGTACCGGCGGAGCCGGACGTGCCGACCGTGCCGGAACCGGCGGCGGTGGAGCCGCCCGCCGAGACGCCGGAGCTGGCCCGGATCGCCACCCACCTGCGGCGTGAGGGTGAGGCGGCGCAGGTGGGCGGCGATCAGGACGGCTTCGATGTCCAGGAGATCCTCGCGGCGGTGCGGGAGGTGCCCGGCGTCCGGGACGCCGAGCTGCGCACGACGCCGGCCGGCGCCCACAGCCTCCGGCTGGACCTGGCCGACGGCGCCGACCCGGCCGACATCAGCCGGCAGGTCGCCCGCCTGCTCCAGGACCGGATGGGCCTCACCGGCGCCCCACAGCACCTCAATGCCCCACAGCACCTCGCCGCGTCGCAGTACGCCGCAGGTGGGCCTGCGGTGCCGGCGCCCCGCTCCGGCCCGCCCGCCATCACGCAGCCGATCTCCGCGGTCCCGGCGGGCGCAGCCGGCCCCGAACCGGCCGGCGTCGAGGAGTCTCCGCACCGTCGCGGACTGCACCGGGGCCGGGCGGTCGTCGACGGGCCGTCCCGGATGGACGCCGCCACTGAGCTCCACACCGAGCAGGGTGCCTCCGGTGGGCGGACTTCGTACTCCGGAACGCAGGCCACCGCGGCCGAGACCGCGCCGTCGCGGCCGCTCAATTCGGAAGGGCCGCCCGGACCCCGGGTGGTCATCGACCACGTGCAGATCAGCACCTTCGGGCTCGACGCCACCGTCGAGGTCCGGCTGCTCGCCGGCGGCGAGAAGGCCGTCGGTGTCACCACCGGACCGGCCGTCGACGGGTACGTCCTGCGGCTCTGCGCCGGCGCTGCGGCCGCTGCGATCGACGAGCTGCTGCGTACGCGCGAGCGGACCGCCGGCCGGGGACGGTGCTTCGTGGAACACGCCGCCGTGGTCCCCTTCGGCAACTGCGAGGTGGCCACGGCGATCGTGCTGCTGGTCTGTGACGGCTGGGTGGAGCAGCTGGCCGGTTCGGCGCTGGTCGCGGGAGATCCCCGGCAGGCCATCGTCCGGGCGACGATGGCGGCAGTGAACCGGCGGCTCGAGGCGCTGCTCGCCTGAGTGAGCGCCGCGGGTGGGCGACTGTCCGGGCGGGTGCGGGTGCGCGTGCCGGGCCGGCGCGGTAGGGCACACTGGACCGATGGGTGGCGCGGAGATCGACATGCCGGTGCGCGGCGGACGGCGGCGCCGTCGACGCCGGTGGCCGGCGTCGCTCACCGCGGTGCTGGTGCCGGTGCTGGTCGCGACCGGTGTGGTGCTGGTGCTGGAGGTCGCCTCGGCCGGTGACGACGCGGTCGCCCCGCAGTCCGGCAACGCCGGCGCACGGCCGATCACCGCCGCGCCATCGCCATCGCCATCGCCATCGACGTCGTGGTCAGGGTCGCAGGCCTCCGCCGCGCCGAGCCGGAGCGCAACGGCACAGACGAGCGGGACAGCCGGACTGCTGCAGCTGCCCGGGCCGGTGCCGAGCGAGGGAACGGGGCGCTTCGCGTACGCCGATGCCGGCGCGGAGCAGTTCGGCACCGCCGGGCCGCTGCGCCGCTACCGGGTTGCGGTCGAGCGGGGTGCGCAGGAGCACGTCGAGGATTTCGCCGCGGCGGTGGACCGTGCCCTCGGTGACGAGCAGAGCTGGACCGCCGGGGGCGCGCTGCGGCTGCGGCGGGTGGGCGGCGACGACCGGCACGATTTCACCGTCCACCTGGCGACGGCGGCCACCGCCGGCCGGATGTGTGCGCGCGGCGGCATCGACATCTCCGTCTCCGGCCGGCCGTACACCTCCTGCCGCCTGCCAGGGCAGGTCGTGATCAACCTGGACCGGTGGCGGCTCTCCGTTCCGGACTACATCGCCTGGGGAACGCCGCTGGACACCTACCGCACGTACGTCGTCAACCACGAGGTCGGCCACGAACTCGGGTACGGCCATGAGGCGTGCCCGGGCAAGGGCAGGGCGGCGCCGGTGATGATGCAGCAGACGCTCTTCCTGGACGGCTGCGTGCCGAGCCCCTGGTCCCACCTGGACGGGAAGCGGTACGCCGGCCCAGCGCTCTGATCACGGACGCACCGGGAATTATCCCCGATTTCGGGCGTGGCAAAAGGGGGAAATCCGACACAAGACTGGCACCCTGGGCGGATGAGTGTCCGCAGTGAGCAGGCGCGGCGCCGGCGCCGTCGGCGGCCACGTTGGATTGTCGTGCTCGCCGTGCTGCTGGTGGCGACGGTCCTGATCCGTGCCGACCTGCGCCGCGGTGAGGAGGTCGTCCGGGCCGCCGCGCTGCGTTCCGCCGAGACCCCGGCGAGCGAGGCGGCGCCGCCGCCCGGCCCGGCGCCCGTGGCGACCACCGATCCGGTCTGTCCCGGCGCGCCCGGCTGTCCCGATCCCACCGCCGGCCCGTACCCGGACCAGGCCGCCCACCCCGACCAGGCCGCCCACCCCGACCAGCCCGGCAGCGGCGGCGCGGGGCAGCCAGGGAACCCGCAGGCCGCGGTGCCGATCGTCGAGAACGGCTACCCGCAGGCCGGGCCGGCCACCTTCCGCTACGCCGACGGCAAAAGCGACGTCTTCGGCACCGGCGGCGAGGTGCTCACGTACCGGGTGGGGGTCGAGGACGGCGCCGGCGTCACCGAGGACGACTTCGCCGCCGCAGTGGACCTGGTGCTCGGCGACGAGCAGAGCTGGCCCGCCTCCGGCAAGCTCAGGCTGCAGCGGGTCCCCGGCGACGACAAGCGGGCCGGCTTCACCGTGTACCTCGCCACCGCCGCGACCTCCGAGCAGATGTGCGCCGAGGGCGGGCTGAAGACCGAGGGCTTCACCTCCTGCCGCCTCCCCGGCAAGGTGATCATCAACCTCTCCCGCTGGCAGGAGGCGGTGCCGGACTATGGCGCGCCGCTCTGGGCCTACCGGACATACGTGATCAACCACGAGGTCGGGCATGAACTCGGGCAGGGCCATCAGGGCTGCCCGGGCCGGGGGAAGCCGGCGCCGGTGATGCAGCAGCAGACGTACGGACTGCAGGGGTGTCTGCCGAACGCCTACCCCTACCCGCAGGGGAAGCGGTACGAGGGACCGCCCGTGGCGGGGTGAGCCGGACGTTATTCCCGCTCCCGGATATCGGACGAGTGTCACTCATCATGGCCGATCACGGTGACGGCGCGTAAGAATGGCCGGACTGTCACCAGCCGATTCCGGGGAGATCACCGTGTCGTTGCCCCCGCTCGTCGAACCCGCCGCCGAGCTCACCGTTGACGAGATCCGTCGCTACTCGCGCCACCTGATCATCCCGGACGTCGGGGTGGAGGGGCAGAAGCGGCTGAAGAACGCCAAGGTGCTCTGTGTCGGCGCCGGCGGCCTCGGCTCGCCCGGCCTGATGTACCTCGCCGCCGCCGGGGTCGGGACCCTCGGCATCATCGACTTCGACACCGTCGACGAGTCGAACCTCCAGCGCCAGATCATCCACGGCGTCTCCGACATCGGCCGCCCCAAGGCCGAGTCGGCGGCGGCGACCGTGCGGGAGATCAACCCGCTGGTCAACGTGCAGATCCACAACATCGCGCTGGACCGGGAGAACGTACGGGAGATCTTCTCCCAGTACGACCTGATCGTCGACGGCACCGACAACTTCGCCACCCGGTACATGGTCAACGACGCGGCGGTGCTGCTCGGCAAGCCGTACGTCTGGGGTTCGATCTACCGCTTCGACGGTCAGGCGTCGGTCTTCTGGGCCGAGCACGGCCCCTGCTACCGCTGCCTCTACCCGGAGCCGCCGCCACCGGGCATGGTCCCCTCCTGCGCCGAGGGCGGCGTGCTCGGCGTGCTCTGCGCCTCGGTCGGGTCTATCCAGGTCACCGAGGCGATCAAGCTGCTGACCGGCATCGGTGAGCCGCTGGTCGGCCGGCTGATGGTCTACGACGCCCTGGACATGGAGTACCGCAAGATCAAGGTCCGCAAGGACCCGAACTGCGTGCTCTGCGGCGAGAACCCGACCGTGACCGACCTGCTCGAGGATTACGAGGACTTCTGCGGCGCGGTCTCGCCCGAGGCGCAGGAGGCGACGGTCGACGCGACCATCACCGCCCGCGAGCTGAAGGAGTGGCAGGACGCCGGCAAGGACATCTTCCTGGTCGACGTCCGCGAGCCCGCCGAGTACGAGATCGTGCGGATCCCCGGCGCCACCCTGATCCCCAAGGGCGACATCGTCTCCGGGGCTGCGCTGGCGCAGTTCCCGCAGGACAAGCAGGTCGTGCTGCACTGCAAGTCCGGCATCCGCTCCGCCGAGGCGCTCGCCGCGCTGAAGGCGGCCGGTTTCCGCGACGCCGTGCACGTCCAGGGCGGCATCATCTCCTGGATCAAGCAGATCGACCCGTCGCTGCCCGAGTACTGACCGCCCCCGCCCGAAGGCCCTCGCCCGCGTACGCGCGCCGGGGGCCTTCGGCGTGTTGCGCGTACGTGCAGCTCAGACCGGCATTTCGGTGGAGGTCTTTTGATCGCCGCGCCGGTAGCCTCTCCTGCGTGGTGGACATTGAGGCCGCGATCGGATTCGTGGTGGCACGCGGTGACCGGGTGGACCGTGCGCGGCTGTCGTGGCTGCGCAACGGCACCGCGCCGCATCCGGGGCTGCTCGACGCGGTCGAGGCAGGCCAGACCCCCGACGGCGGCTGGCCGGCGATCCTCGACGACGCGGTGCCGTCGGTGGACGCCACCTGCTTCCGCTTGGGTGAGCTCGACGACCTGGGTGCGATCGGCCGCAGCGCCGGCCGCAAGGCGATGGACTGGCTGGCGGCACGGCAGCGCGCCGACGGCACGTGGGAGGAGGACTCCGCCCTCGCCGACGTGGCCCCGGAGTGGGCCCGCCCCGGTGACCCGGAGGCGCAGCTCTACCTGACCGCCAACGCCGCGTACTGGATCGCCGTGGCCGGGCTCGGCGCCCGTTCCTCCGGGCCGCTGGACGACCGCGTCGGCGGGGCGTACGCCGGGGTGGTGCAGGGCGCGGCCCAGGCGCTCGCCGCGGCGATCGAACCGGACGGCAGCTGGCCGTCGTACCTGGCGACCGGCTGGCTGAGCGCAGCGGTGCTGCACGGTCAGGGCATGTACCTGGAGTCGGCCCGCATCCAGGGGGTGCTCGGCGACCGGCTGCCCGAGATGGCGGCCGCCGACGCCGCCTGGCTGGCGGCGACCTTCTCCCGGGTGTCGATGGCTCCCGGCAACCGGGTGCTGCAGGCGGCACTGGACCGGCTCGGTGAGACCCAGCGCAGCGACGGCGGCTGGGACAGCGCCGACGGCGAACAGTTCGACGTGCACACCACCCTCGCCGCGATCCGGGCCTGCCTGCCGGCGCGCACGCCGGCAGGCTGACCGGTCCTGCTTCCGGCGCGCCCTTGCGGGGCGGGACGGGCGGTCAGCCGCGCAGGTGGCCGTCGCCGGTGACGACGTACTTGGTGCTGGTCAGCTCCGGCAGCCCCATCGGGCCGCGGGCGTGCAGTTTCTGGGTGGAGATGCCGATCTCCGCGCCGAAGCCGAACTCGCCGCCGTCGGTGAAGCGGGTCGAGGCGTTGACCATGACCGCGGCGGAGTCCACCCGGGCGACGAACTCGCGGGCCGCGCGCTGCGAGTCGGTGACGATCGCCTCGGTGTGCCCGGTGCCGTAGCGGCGGATGTGGGCGACCGCCTCGTCGAGGGAGGAGACCACCGCCACCGAGATGTCCGCCGAGAGGTACTCGGTGTCGAAGTCCTCCTCGGTGGCCGGGACGACCCGGTCGGAGAGGGCCGCCACCTCGGGCGTGCCGTGCACGGTCACGCCGGCGTCGTCGAAGGCGGCCAGCATCGCCGGCAGGAACGCCGCGGCGATGTCGGCGTGCACCAGCAGCGACTCGGCGGTGTTGCAGGTCGACAGGCGCTGGGTCTTGGAGTTCAGCGTCACCGCGAGCGCCTTCTCGACATCCGCGGCGGCGTCGACATAGACGTGGCAGTTGCCGGTGCCGGTCTCGATCACCGGCACCGTCGACTCCTCGACGACAGTACGGATCAGCGACGCCCCGCCGCGCGGGATGAGCACGTCCACCAGGCCGCGGGCCCGCATCAGCTCCTTGGCCGATTCGCGGCTGCTCGCGTCGAGCAGCTGCACCGCGTCGGCGGGCAGCCCGGCGCCGGTCAGCGCGTCGCGCAGCACCGCCACCAGCGCGGTGTTGGAGTGCAGCGCCGACGACGAGCCGCGCAGCAGCGCCGCGTTGCCGGACTTCAGGCAGATGCCGGCCGCGTCGACGGTCACGTTCGGGCGGGCCTCGTAGATGATGCCGACCACCCCGAACGGCACCCGGATCTGGCGCAGCTCCAGCCCGTTGGGCAGGGTCGAACCGCGGACCACCTCACCGACCGGGTCGGGCAGGGCCGCCATCTCGCGCAGCGCCTCGGCGATCGCGGCGATCCGCGCGTCGGTCAGCGCCAGCCGGTCCAGGATCGCCTCGCTCAGGCCGTTGGCCCGCCCGGCCGTCAGGTCCTCGGCGTTGGCGGCGACGATCTCCGGCGTACGGGCCACCAGCGCGTCGGCCATCGCGTGCAGCGCGGCGTCCTTGGTCGTACGCGTCGCCGTCGCGAGGCTCGTTGCCGCGTCCCGGGCCCGCCGGGCCTGCTCGGTGACGTTCATTCGTTGGCTCCTTGGTGATCCGGTTCGGGGGGTCAGAGCAGCACCAGGTCGTCGCGGTGGACGACCTCGCGCTCGTAGGCCGGTCCGAGGGTGGCGGCGAGTTCACCGGTGGTGTGGCCGAGCAGGTCGGGCAGCTCCACCGCGTCATAGTTCACCAGACCGCGCGCCACCGGCAGACCGGCCTCGTCGACCAGGTCGACCGGGTCGCCGGCGGAGAAGTTGCCGTCGACGGCGGTGATCCCGGCCGGCAGCAGCGACTTGCGCCGCCCGACGACGGCCTGCACCGCCCCGGGGTCAAGGTGCAGC
>Ga0233372_1000888_pt1 | contig 12469 bp, 11 predicted proteins | sample ElkDunMinimDraft_4_FD_191538 | JGI IMG/M metagenome (GOLD analysis project Ga0233372, IMG submission 191538) | Fecal eukaryotic communites from dung pellets of Tule Elk in California, USA - Elk Dung D8 | ecosystem: Host-associated > Mammals > Digestive system > Large intestine > Fecal | place... | reverse complement strand
AAAAAACAATACTTACAACTACAACCAAAAAACATATACTTTACCAAGGCATGGTTTTGCGCGAGATACAAATTTTAAATCTACACAATTAAGTAATACCGAAGCTTTATTCACTTTAACTGCTACACCTGAAACTTTAGAAGTATACCCATTTAACTTTAAATTACAAATTTGTTACAAACTTAAGGGTAGCTTACTACATTGTACATATACCGTTTTTAATCTTGGTAATATAAATATGCCCTTTAGTATTGGTGGACATCCTGCTTTTGCCTTGAAAGATGAAAATATATCCAACTACTCTTTAGAATTTAATGAAGATTGTATATTAAACTGTTTAGAATTAACAAGCGATGGCTTGATCAGTTCAAGTAAAAAAAGTATTTCTTTAGTTAACCAGCAACTGACTTTAGATAAGGAACTCTTTAATAAAGATGCACTTGTATTTAGAGATTTAAAAAGTAACCAAATCGCATTAAAAAATAAAACAAATACCCAAGGGATTATTATGACCTTTAATGATTTTTCGCATTTTGGTATTTGGAGCGCTCCTAATGCACCTTTTATTTGCTTAGAGCCATGGTGCGGCATTGCAGATGTTGAGAATCATACCCAAAATATTGAAGATAAAGAAGGTATTATTAATTTACAACCAAAAACTTCGATCAAAAAAAGTTGGCAAATCGAGATCTTATAAATAATCTAAAATAAAATTAGTTATGATATTTATCAGTTTACCTGATTATTAACAAGTCTTTAACTTCTTATATTTTCATATCTAATTTTGGCTCTATATTTTTGCAATCCTAATTCACTCCCCCCAAAAAAAATTTTAGCCATGAAAATTAAATTATTGATGCTTGTTATATTAATTAACACATCTATATATGCACAAAAATATCATTCTGTTTTTTTTAGCAACGGAAATACTAAAATTTCTAACGATAATTCAACACAAATAGTTAATTACTTAAACCAATTTGATCCTAAAAACTTAAAATCAATTACTCTAAATGTATACAATGATGATACAGGAAATGATAAAATTAATGCCATCTTGTCACAAAAGAGGGTAACCGGACTTAAACTTATCTTTAAAAAAAATAAAATAACTACTCCAATTATTGTTAATTATCAAGGTGTCGTAGACATTACAAATAATCATAAATATTCAAGCACAGAATTAGAAGATATTCGTAATAAAAATAGACGTATTGATGTTCATGTAGCAACTACAAATTATGTAATTACTGATAATAAAAAAAATATTAAAAACGAAGGTGCTCTTTTTACAGAAAAAGAAAATAAACATGCTGTTTTTTATGGTTCTGCTAGTAATACTGTACTTAATTTTCCAGACAGACAAGAAATTATTACTTCAATCAAAAAAATTGATACGGAAAAAGTTAAATCCATTTCATTAAATGTATATAACGATGATTCGGGTAATTACGAAAATGATAATCTAATATCAAAAAAACGTGCCGAGGAGTTAAAAAACATAATCAATACAAATTCTCCAAATATTGATGTTCATATTAATTATAGAGGGAACTTTAAAACAGAAATTAAAAAAGCTTATTTAGATCAACATGTTGAATATTTAAAAAATAAGAATCGCCGTATTGAACTTGTTGCTAACTATGGAGATCCTGTAACTGATATCAGTTCTCTAAATTTAGTACATACTTTTTCACAAGAAAGTCGTGCTGGTGACAGGATTCATTTAAAACATGGTGTCTTTACAGATAACAAAAGTATTCTTACTAAAGAAATGGCTAATGAATTAGATAGAGTTGTTATGCAACTTAATAAATATTCTAAGCTTCATGTTGAAATTCAAGGTCATATTTGTTGCACAAATGGTGGCCATGAAGCTATTGATAAAGACACAGGGAAACTTGAATTGTCAATAAATAGAGCTAAAGTAGTTTATAGCTACCTAATTAAAAAAGGTGTAGATGCTAAAAGACTTCGATTTAAAGGTTATGGTAACCAAAAACCACTTGGATTTGATGAGGAGCTTAATAAGCGAATTGAATTATATATACTTCGCTCATAAATCTTACCCTTTGTACCTAAAATATTTATTTCTCAATTCTTACAATCCATGCTAAACATAGCGGCGTAGGATACTTATAATAAATTAAAGTTAACCTCAAATATATTGCTTATATATTTGAGGTTTTTATATTTAAACAACCGTAATAAAATGTTAAATATTTTTTAATACCACAATTAATTAACAAAAATATTGATATTTATCATTTTTTATGTTAAAAAATATCTATATTAGCAAATGTTAGTTATATTTTAACAATATTGTTATGAGACATTATTTTTTACTGTTTTTTATCAGTAGCCTAACCTACAGTTCTAAAGCACAACTATCGGATGCATTTCCAATATATTTTGAAAATGATGTTACCGCTGTTAGTTACTTAAATCAACAACACTTAATCAATAAGTTTAAAACAATCGACACCTCTATGGTAGAATCGATTACCTTTGTTGCCTATAATGATGATACTGGGTCTCCAAAATATAATATTAACTTATCTGAAAAACGGAGTAAGGAAATATTATCCATTTTAAACGAGAACCAACTATTTTTTAAAATAGATATTTTAATTAAGGGCATTATAAAAACCGAAATAAAAAAAATTTACTCAGAAGAATATATAAAACACTTAAGAAATAAAGACCGTAGAATAGATGTTACAATAAATTATAAAGGAAGACCAACTTATGCTGAACTAGCTAATGCAAAAATTAATTTTAAAATTGAGGAAGGAATTAGAGCCGGTGATAGAATTTACTTAGATAAAATTGTATTTCCAATTGACAGAAGTGTATTAACCAAAGAAATATCAGAAGCTCTAAATTTAGTAGCATTACAGCTAATAAAATTTGTAAATCTTCAAGTCGAAATCCAAGGTCATATCTGTTGCACGGATAATGTTAATGACGCAGTAGATCTAGATACTGGAAAAACAGAACTATCTATAAACAGAGCCAAAGCAGTGTATCACTATTTAATAAAAAAAGGGGTTAACCCTAAACGACTGCGATATAAAGGCTATGGTAATAAAAAACCTTTAGGATTTGATCCTGAATTTGATAAAAGAGTCGAGTTTTATGTAATTAAATCTTAACATATAGTATTTCAACACTTTAACTGTTTTAAATAACAGTTCATCGTATTTATTTCACATAGGTAAATAAAGCTCATATCTTAGATTTTAGATTAAAACCTAGATTCAAAGCATATGAAATTTATAATCCTATTAGTCTTTATTTTATGTCAAAACATTGTTTTTTCACAAAACAATCATTCCATTTATTTTGACATAAACAACACAACAATCAACCAACAAGAATCTAATAATCTTATTTCTTATTTAAAAACTTTTGATTCAAGTAAAATCTACTCTTTTGTAATTTATGTATATCATGATGATACAGGAAATGATATTATAAATTCACAACTTTCGAAAAAAAGAGCTGAAGAGTTAGTTAATTTATTAACTAAAAATGGTTATAAGCAGCAAACTGAAATTATTTATAAAGGATACATAAAGGATTCTTTAACAAATAATACTTTAAAAGAAAATATACAAGATCAAAACAGACGAATTGATATTGTAGTCAATCAAGATAATAAAAGCACTAGCTCCGAACCTAAGGCAACTCAAAAAAACATCTCTAAATCAAATCTATACTCCATATATTATAGTGGAGAAGACACAATAGTTAACCAACAAGATATTAAAAACCTAGGACAATTTGTTAACAATATTGATGTTACCGAAGTGAAATCTGTAGTATTAAATGTTTATAATGCTGAAGCTGTTAATAAAACAAAAAACAAACAGACTTCTAAAGAAAGAGCTGACCGTGTAAAAAATATTATTTCAAAAAACAACCCCAATATAAAAATTTTAATTGTCTATATTGATGATATAAAAACACCTATCAAAACTGGTATGTCGGATACTCATATTGAATTTTTGAAAAATAAAAATAGAAGAATTGACGTTATTGCAAATTATTCTACCATTACCCCTAGTAAAGCTAAAACTAGTGAGACAATAGTTCAAGCACCAACAAAACAACATAATTTTTCAGAAAAGCAAAACACTTTTTCAATTTATTATGACTCAGAAAATAGTAGTACACCAAATAAATTGGAACTAGATAATCTTTTAAATGCATTATTGAATATCGACACTAGTAAAGTTAAGTTGATAACGCTAAAAGTATATAATGATGACTCGGGTAATAAGACTAAGGACTATCAAGTTTCTAAAAAAAGAGCTGAAGAATTAAAAAAAATTATGTCCAAAAACTCAAAAGTAGCATTAAATATTGATTATCAAGATACAAGAAAAACGGAGATTAAAGAAGTTTACTCACCTAAACATATCGAATATCTAAAAAATAAAAATAGAAGAATTGATGTTCTAGCTGTATATCCTAACACAGGAAAACAACTTGATATTAATTCGTTAGGTATTGGTTTTGCTTTTTCTGGGCAAAGTCGAACTGGAGATCGAATTATGCTAAGAAACGGTGTCTTTGATAACGACAGAAGTCGTATAACAAGTGATATAGCCAAAGACTTAGATATTATTGCGATGCAGTTGAAAAAATATACTCATTTACAAATTGAAGTACAGGGACATGTTTGTTGTACTAAAGGAGGATATGAAGCTGTAGATAAAGATACTGGAAAATTAGAACTTTCTAGTAATAGAGCAAAGGCAACTTATCAATACCTTGTTAAAAAAAGTATAGATCCGAAACGACTACGCTTCAAAGGATATGGAAATCAAAATTCATTAGGAAAGGATGATGAATTAAATAAAAAAATATTACTACAAGTTTACAGATCCTAATTTCAAGAATACTAAATAAAGGTATAATTAGATTAAGTTTTCAATAAAATCACTACTTTCTTGGATAAAAACATAAATTTTTATTATATTCATTATAATAAACAAATTACGAATGAATATAATAGAAACTATTGATTTAAACTTCTTACAAGAAAAGCATTCTATCGGTGCATTTCTTGTGAGAACTTCTTTGGGGCCAATACTTATTGAAACAGGACCAATGACAACTTTTCAAAATCTTGAAACTTCCATAAATGAATTAGGGTATACTATAAAAGATATAAAACATGTTTTTTTAACACATATACATTTTGATCATGCTGGTGCTGCTTGGAAATTTGCAGAAAACGGAGCTTGTATTTACGTACATCCTATTGGAATTCCTCACTTACAAAATCCTGAAAAACTTTGGAATTCGGCAAAGCAAATTTACCAAGATAAAATGGAATATTTATGGGGAGAAATGAAGCCTATCCCTGAAAATCAATTAATAGCTGCAAATGATTCAGATGAATATACATTTGGAAATACAGTAATTAAAGTTCATTATACACCAGGTCACGCAATACATCATAACTCTTATCAGATAGATGATGTAATTTTTACGGGTGATGTTGCAGGGGTACAAATTGATAACGGTCCTGTCGTACCTCCTTGTCCTCCACCCGATATTAATATTGAACTTTGGAAAGAATCAATCTCTAAATTAAAAAAACTTAAACCCCAAAAGTTATATTTAACACACTTTGATTGCAAAGAAAATCCAGATCAAACACTTAATGAACTTGAAAAAACACTTGATCTTTGGGCAAATTTTATAAAACTTCATTTTGAAAACAGAACCAATGTTGATGAAATAGTTACCAATTTTATGGAATTTACTTCACAAAATTTTAAAAACTACGGACTTACTGAGGGTGAAATTCAGACCTATGAATATGCAAATCCATCCTGGATGTCAGTTAATGGATTATTAAGATATTGGAAACTAAAAAACGAAGGCCGATTATAATCAATGTTAGTCAGATTGAGCTATTTCTTTTGCCTAACTGCGTATTATTTTTTTTAATTCTCCTTAAATTTTAACTACTTAATTATCTCATTTTTCATGATTTTTTTAATTTTAAAATGTCATGTTACAGAATATTTAAGGTTTACATTTAAAATTGGTTTAAATCATTTATATTTAAAGTAAATGGTTACACTATAGATTATTCTTTTAATCTATTGCCATAGTTTTAATAAAAAAGCCCCAAAAGTTTTTATCTTTTTGGGGCTTTTTTAACATATATATTTTATTATTTAACTAAACTAGAAACTAAAGTGTTTAACACACTGTTTTGGCTCGTTGTAGTTGCATTTTGTTGTTTATACTCAGCTAAATTTGATAAAATTTGAGCATATTGATTTTCAGAAACTGTTTCTTTTACGGACCCAATTGCTTCAGAAGCATAATCTGTAAGTTTTGTTGTATAACTAGCTTTATCTGTAGTTGCTAAGTTAGAGATGCTATTATAGTTAGAAACATATTTAGTAACAGTAGATAATAACGAAGATTTTTGATCTGATGATAAATTTGTGTTTGCTCCTAAAATTCCAGAAATTTGAGAAACTGCCGAGGCAATTTGTGCAACTCTATCTATTGTTGATGAACTTGTAGTTTGTGTTGCAGGTGCAGCTGTATTTGTAGAGCCACAACTAGCAACTAAAATACCTAGAGTTGCTACTGATAATAAAATTTTTTTCATTCTTATTTTTAATTATTTTATTTTTCAAATTTACTAAAAAAGATAAGTCATTTTAAATATGACTTATTAAAATTAAGTATTAGTTAACATTAAATGTTAAAAATCTTACTTGTTTAATAAAAAATTCAATACATTTTTTTCTATTCTGGCTTCGATATTCTCAACGGCAGCTTTTTGAAATTTTTCTGCAGTAATTTTTTCATATAACTCAATATATCTCTCTGAAACGGTTGTTATATATTCATAAGTCATCTCGGGAATTTGTTGTCCTTCTTTGCCCTGAAAATTATTAGCAATTAACCATTGACGAACAAACTCTTTAGACAGTTGCTTCTGTACTTCACCGTCATCTTGGCGTTGCTGATATCCATCTGAATAAAAATATCGAGAAGAATCTGGTGTATGAATTTCATCAATTAAAACAATTTTACCGTCTTTAGTCTTACCAAATTCATATTTAGTATCAACCAAAATTAACCCCCTTGATGCAGCAATTTCTGTTCCTCTTTGATACAAATCACGCGTATACTTTTCTAAAACTAAGTAATCTTGTTCAGAGACAATCCCTTTGGCTATAATATCTTCACGAGAAATATCTTCATCATGTTCGCCATTATCCGCTTTGGTTGATGGAGTAATTATTGGATTTGGAAATTTATCATTTTCTTTTAATCCGTCTGGCATTTGTACGCCACATAAGGTTCTTTTTCCTAAAGCATATTCACGAGCTGCATGACCTGAAAGGTATCCACGAATTACCATTTCTACCTTAAAAGGAGAACATAAATGTCCAACAGCCACGTTAGGATCTGGAGTAGCAATTAACCAATTAGGCACAATATCTTGCGTTAACTGCATAAATTTAGTAGCTATTTGATTAAGTATTTGTCCTTTGTATGGAATACCTTTTGGCAATACTACATCGAAGGCCGATAAGCGATCCGTAGCAATCATTACTAACAAATCGTCATTAATATTGTAAACTTCTCTTACCTTTCCTTTATAAACATTTTTTTGTCCAGGAAAATTAAAATTTGTTGTTGTTATAGTTTGCATAATCGTTGTGTTGTTTTCGATACCAAATATACAAACTCCTTATTTAAATTTATAATTAAAGTTTTAAGTTATTTTAAAGCTTCATAGGCTGTAAGTACTAAATTATAGTAGCCTATAAAATCGTCATCATGAATATCTTTAAGTATTAATATGGCATTTTGATATGATTTTTTTGCATTCAAATCGTCCGAACTGACATGATAACATAGTCCCAGGTAATACAATAAAACACCGTAAATATCTGTATGTACTTCCTTTATATTTTCCTTACTAAGAATACAATTTATTTCAGTAAAAATAAAATTGAAATTTTGATTTTTTTCGATTGAAAGTGTAAAAAAATCAAATCCCATATTTACAAATACTTCAATATAATCTCCATTTTTTATTTTTTGATTGTCAAATATTTTTTTTGTTGCTAAATATAAACTCGTCATTTTTTTTAGCTCGCCACTTTTAAGTAATTTATAATTTATGCGGTAAATAGCTTTTAAAGACTCTAAAGATATTGTTAATTTTGATTCAATATTAGCCAATTGATTTACATAAAAAATAAACAAATCTGTATTATTAGATTCGAAGGCTGCTTCTATTGCAAGCTCTAAATTATCTGCATTTAAATTGTATTTAAAACCATCAAAATAAACAGATGAAGCAGATACCAACAATATTTTAGTTTGATCTAAATCTGTTGAATTCTTTGCAAAACTAGACAATATTTTTCCATATAAATTACAGATATAATCATAGTGATTTAATGAGTTACAATACAAATCGCCAGTATTATATTTTAAATAAGCATTCATTATATCGTAAGAATGCTTTACATAATGTTCGGATAATTTTAAGTATTGAATGTCTTTTGTTTCTAAGTAAATAGTAAACAAATCGTTAGCCATATGGTAATAACTAAATAAATTTTTAGTTTTGAAATCGCCCGGCTTTTTATTCAGTAATTTTACAATAAAATCACATTTTTTTTCGAGACTAGAATAAATACGAGTAACATACGATTGAAAAAAAGGATCGTCGCCAGCAAGCATTTTTTTGTAATGTTTTAGTGCTTTTTTATTATCGTTAAAATCTAAATAATAAGTATTTGCTAAAACAACACGGAGTTTAGAATTTGTAGGGAATTTTATAATTTCACAGCGTAATTTATCGCCAAATAATTTATAAAAATCTGTAAGCAATGAACAACCAAAGGATGATTTATTACTTCTAATAATATGATATAAAAGTGCAATTAAATTTGGATAATTTTCTAGCTTATCATTTTCATACAATGTATTTAGAATAACACCGTATTTCATTATTTCATTTTTCGAAGTATGGTTTCCCCATAAAAAATGCGCCCATAAATAAATTTCAGCTTTTGCAAATTGTCCTTTTTTTAACATATGTAAGCCTAAATACAAATTTCTTGTACTTAAATATGGATTACACGTGTAAGAAAGTTCTAGTAACTCATAAGCATAAATTTCATTTTCAGCCTCGAAATAAGCTTTAGCTAAATCATAGTACGTTTCAGCTAAAATTTTATTTAACTGATAATCTTGCTGATAAATTAAGTGGATGTCAATTAGTTTATTTTCAAGAATAGCAATTTTTTCTAATGTTGTTCCTGTTTTTTCATTAATTATCAGCAACCATTTATAACCAAATAGCTTTTGATGGGTAAAGGTTGGATTGCTTATAATATATTGAGCATCTGTAATAATAAGTTCGTAATTACTAAAAAGCCAATCCGAATTTAATTTAATTCGGTTGCAGCGCAAGTCAAAATCTGTCGGATTTTCATTAATCAAATCATTCAATAAACGCAAAGCATGATTACCAAGCTGTAAAAGCCTTGGATCGGTAATTATATTTTTTGAATGAATTTTTTCTAATTCAACCAAACAACTATTTAGTTGATCGATTCTTGTGGTAACTATCATAAGAAAATATCTTAGTAAAACATACTGTTTTAACTCATCTTTTCTTACTTTATTGTATTATAGTTAATATTTCACATTATTCTGTTAAATATTCTTAATAAGAATGATTTTCCGTCTCTTTTTTCTTTAGGTAATTCACTTATTATTAAATCATTATCTTTTATTTCTAATAAATAGCTAAATGCAAATTGCGGGTTTAATGAATCTTTTTTTAATAGTCCAAATCGTAAATCATTAAATATAATACTATCTTGTTTTTTTTGTAAAGTAAACCATCCTTCAGAAATATTTTCTAAATTTTTGAAACTTTTAAAATTTTTATAACTTTCGACTAACTCTAAATTACGATTATAGAATTCGAAGTTAATAGGATCTTTATCAAATAGGGAAAAATCGCTTAATAAGAAGCTATTTTCAGTCATTACGTTTGCATTCCATAAAATAATATTGCTAAAGCTAGGTTTTACAATAATTTCAGAATATGAAATATTTTGTTTTATCAACGCCGTTTCAAATTTATTCGTTACAAAAACCTTTAGCATCAAACCAATAAGCAAATAAGCAGTAGTACAATAAAAACCAATTTTAAGCCATTTACGTCTTACTAAATATTCTTTATTTTTAAAAACAAAAAATAAACAAATTAACCACGGGATGGTATAAAAAATATCAATCACAAAAATTGATTTTAAAGCAACACGATAAGGCAGTGGCCAAAATATTTGCGTACCCCAAGTGGTAAAAGCATCAATAATTGAATGTGTTAATAATATAAAAAAGCATGCAGAAATTGCTTGAAATAATTTAACTCTTGATTGCTCAATTTTAAATAATAATACACCCAAGGGAATAGATGCCAATAAATAAAAAATTATAGAATGGCTAAAACTCCGATGAATTGCAATTGCGGTAATTGGGTCAAATAACTTACCAAAATAGATATCTAAATCTGGTATAGTTGCAATAACAGCCCCATAAATAAAAGTTCTGTTTTTTAGTTGTTTTCCTAAAAATAACTCAGCGGTTGCAATTCCAACAGCAATTTGTGTTAACGAATCCATTTTATTTATTTTCGTTTAATTCGTTTTTAATTTTTTTGGTTAAACTTTCATAAACCAGTTCATAAGAATCTTGTATCCAATTAAAAAATAATTTGGATTGATTAAATTTTGACATATTAACAGTTATCCAATGCTTTTTATTCATATGGTAAGCTGGCTCAACAAAATCATAATCACATAAATATTTTTCAACATTTTCTGGTAACGCTTTAATATTAATTTTTGGACACTTTATATCCCATAGTTCAATATTGGTTAGTAAAAATATTTTACCACCAATTCTAAAAACTAAGGTTTTATTATCAAAAGGTGTGTCGTAAGTTATCGGGCCAAGCTCGGATAATTTATCTATAAAATCCACTAAAGTCATCGTTTCAAAATAAAAAACCCTCAAAAAAGAGGGTACTATTTATTATTTCATACTAATTATTTTATCTACAATATATGCCGAGTTACCACGCCATGGAATTGCATTATGATATTCTTTGTAATGAAGATCAAAAACTTTTCCACTATTCAACTCTAATTGCTCAAAAATTTTTGGGTCTTCGACTGAAAATTCGAATTCATAACTAGAAAATGTTCCACTTTTAGTTCCACCAAAACCTTCTTGAATTAATTTACCCTCGTAAGTTTTAAAAACATTTCCTTTTCTAACAGCGTAATTTAAATAACCTGATTTAACACCTTCTCCAAAAACAAAATAATATTTATAATATACAACTCCCGATAGAGCTAAAATTATAATTAAAAACAAAGGAATCAAAAATTTTTTCATGTAATATATTTTATAATGATTTTAAAACTCTTTTCTAACCGATTTTTTGATTCTTTTTAGCAATAAAACTCTCGTAAAATTTTTTAAATCCATGTTGCTTAATTAAGTACCAATATTTAGGAAACAAACGGTTTAGTTCGTACTTTAATTGTAATATAAAGCTCGATTTACGTAAATCACGATTAACTTGTATTTGAGTTTCTATACCAGAAATTTCAACAATTGTTGGTAACAAATTGTAAATAACTAAATCATATTCCCATGGGTGTTGTAAATCACAATCAATAGGTCTAGTTATTACAGGTAAAGGAGTACATACCTTATTTATAAATTTTTGCGCTGCAACACGAGTCCAAATTGCGGCAATCCCCATAATCGGAACACTTGTTCCACAGGCGCCAATAACAAATTCATTATCTAAATTTTTAACCTCAATATGACGTCTTTTCTTGTTATAGAGCTTTAATATATCCCATTTTTCATATTCCGAAGATGAAAAATAGTCTAACATAGCTTTCTCGGTTATATACTTATAATTCTCCGCTAAAATAGCATCGTCTTCTAATATCACGGCAAATTGATTGTCTGAAGCTAAAAATGTTTGTAGCGCTTTTACATGACTTAAATAACAGCCTATTTCACCAGGTACTAAATCACGATCATACTTATTATCAATTTTATATGAGTTAGAATCTAACGTTTTAGCATCAATAGCAGAAATTCTTTGATACTCAACTTTTTTACTATCAAATTCTTTATTCATAAATGCTAATCGTTCTTGTGCTCGATCCAGATTTATCAAATATGTTTGATATTTATAACTACTTTCCATCTAAAGATTAATATTTAGCATTTAAAATTAAAAAAAAAAACTAATAAACTTAAAAAACTACACTTTTATATATAAAAAAGGTCGTTTTTTATATAAAACGACCTTTAAATATTTTTATGTAATCAAATTATACATGTAATGCTCTATTTTCAGTTG
>Ga0233372_1000886_pt1 | contig 12496 bp, 15 predicted proteins | sample ElkDunMinimDraft_4_FD_191538 | JGI IMG/M metagenome (GOLD analysis project Ga0233372, IMG submission 191538) | Fecal eukaryotic communites from dung pellets of Tule Elk in California, USA - Elk Dung D8 | ecosystem: Host-associated > Mammals > Digestive system > Large intestine > Fecal | place... | reverse complement strand
GCAGCAGCGCCGCGTCGCGCCCGAGCGTGGTCGCCGTGCAATCCACCAGCGTGCGGCAGCCCAGTTGCTGGATCGCCCGCAGGTGCGGAAGCACGACCCGGAAAACATCGTCGACATCCGGCGCGAGCGGGATCTCCACCTGCTCGGCATGGGGCCGCAGGTCCGCGAACAGGTGTTCATGCGCCAGCGTGATGCCCAGCGTGGACGCATCCACCGGGCCGGCCACCGTCATCACCTGACCGGGCGCACTGCCGGCGTCACCGGCGCGTGCCACGCCCGGCAGGGCGGTGGCAACGGGGAGCGCCGCCAGCGCCGCGATCAGTTCCCTGCGCTGCATCGGCGATGCCTTGGGTGAGGGGCCGCGACGATCCTAGCACCGCGGATGGACGCCGCCGCGTGCCGCTGGGGGCTGCCGGGCCTGCCGGCCGGTGCGCCGGGGACGCTGCGCCGGACGCGGAACCGGGGCCGTGCATCCGCTCGCCTTGCATCCACGCGCCGTGCCCTGCGCTCACCGCATGGTGTAGGTCGCGTTGCCCAGGCCGGTGCCGATGGTCAGCACCGCCCAGCGCCTGGAGCCGGCCATGCGACCGAGTTCGCTCAGGCCCTGGACGACCGCATCGTTGTGCATCACCACGGTGGGGACGCGCCCGTCGATGGCATCCAGTCGCGCGGCCAGCGCCTCCGGCAGGCTGAAGGGTCGCTCCCAGTTGCCGGGCAGGTTCTGGGCGCCGCTCGAGAGCGTGCCGTCCGGCTCGATGCTGCCGGGGCAGGCGATGCCCACGAACGGCGCCAGTTTCAGCCCCAGGGTGCGTGCGAAGGCGGCCAGGCCGTTGAGCATGGCGGCCATGCGCGCAACCGCCTGGCCGCGTCGCGGCCTGTCGTCGGCATGGCGCCACACCAGGCTTTCGATCACGCGGCCCTGGCCGCCGGACGGGTCGCGCTGCGCGCGGTGCTCGACGATCCCGCAGCGCAGCTTGGTGCCGCCGACATCCACCGCGAGGAAGGCGTCATAGGCCAGGGCCGCGTCCGGCAGCAGGGGCGACCAGCCCAGCAGGCCGCCTTCGTCCGGATCATGGCGCAGCGGCAGCAGCGCCACGCCGGTGTCGGCCAGTTCCAGCAGCCGCATCGCGCGGCGCAGCGCCAGGCCCCCGGTCTCGTGCTCGGGGAAGCCGCCGCCCAGCACGATGCGCTCCACGCCGGCCCACTCGGGCCGGGCCAGGAACGACTGCACGACGAAGCACAGCTGCCGTGCGTACTCCTCCACGGCCAGGTGCACGGCGTGCGACGCATCCGGGGCGCCGCCGACCAGGACCAGGTCGATCCGTTCCTTGGCCAGGTTGCGCGATTGGGCGCGCCCGAACGGGTCGCGTCCGTGCAGGTGCTGTTCGCGGGCGGTGTCGAGCAGGGTGCGGAACGCGGTCTGGCTGGCGCGGTCGCCAAGGAAGCCGTCGCCTCCCGGATCGGGCACGCGCAGGCTGTAGCCGTCGATGCGCAGCTGTGGAAGCCGCGTCGCGGCATGGCGGCCGCGGTCGTCGGCGGTGGGATCGTGGGGCATGGGCATCGGCCGGAGCAGGGACGGGCCATGCTGGGGCCGCACCGGTGAGGCCGCGGTCGAGATCGCGGCGGCGATCAGGCCGGCGCAGGCACCTGGGCGGCCAGCGCCCTGGGCGCCTTGCGCGCCCAGGCCTGGTGCACCAGGCCGCGCACGAACGCGGGCCTGGCCTTGGCCAGCGCGATGCGCACGCCGATCGTCTTGCTGCCCCAGTGCAGCGCTTCGACCACGGCGGGATAGAGCGCAAGGGCCCGCTCCCGCTGCGTGTCGTCGACGAACACGTGCGCGAACCCGCCATCCGGCGGCGTGGTGACGAAGATCCGCCCCTTGACGCGGAACGCGCCGGAATCGAAATGCGCCTGCTCGCTGGTTCCGGGGAGCGACAGGGCATAGGCCCTCAACTGCTCCAGTCGCATGGCATGCACTCCCTGATGACGCTGTGGCACCGGCGCGGTGGGCTGCGGCTACGGCATGGTGGTCGCCGGAACCCGGCGCGCGCCGGAGCGGCCCGCTGCGGGCTCAGGCCGCCGGCGCGATGCCGTGGCCACCCACCGGCCGGGTTTCGATGTGCTGGTCGAAGCTTGCGATCAGCGGTTTGCCACGCGAGATCGCCTCCCTGACCGAGGGCAGCGACAGCGACGCACGATGGCTGGCCTGGTCGTCCCAGACCTCGGTCACCCAGATCGCGTCGGCGTCGCCAGGATCGCGCGCGACCACGTAGCCCAGGCAGCCGGGCATGTCCGACACCCCCGCGAGCAGGATCTCGATCAGCGCATCGCGCTGGCCCGGGACTGCCCGCATCCGACCAATCAAGCCGTACATCCGATCGCTCCTTCTGCAGCACTGACAGCCTGCAAGCATCGCAGCGGCCCGGGTCGCCGTCCATCGGATATTCGCCGCGGGCAAGGGACAGGCCCGCCTCGGGGCCGTGGCCGCGCGGGCCGGTGCGGCCGCTCGCGGCGGCAGGCCTTGCCCCCGCCCGCCGCGAGACCGCGCGGTGCCGGGACCGGCCCGCCATGCTTGAATATGTCCCTGGCCGGCTGACCCCGGCGATACCCGATGAGACGACCGTGCCGACGTTGTGGATTGCTGGCGTGGCCGCCGTGGCGGTACTCGGTGCGACGGCCTGGATGCTCCTGCGCGGGCGCGCTGCGCGCGTGGCGGCGTCGGCCCCGCTCGCGCGGGATGCGGCCGCGTCCGGTCGCGCCCGCGACGGGGCGATGCCCCGGCGGGCCGAGGCCGCGGCAACCGGTGCCGACAGCGTGCCCGCCACCGCCGTGCCGGAGCCGGAACCGGAACTGGAACCGGAGGCGGCCATCCTGCTGCGCCTGTGCGCGCGCGCCTGCGCCGGGCAGCCGGCGTCGCCGGAGGGCGCGCCGGCCGAGACGCGGGCCGACATCGAAGCGGCCGCCGTCGAGGTGCTGGCACGCATCGATGCGCATCCGCGCTACACGCCACGCCGTCCGCAACTGTTGCCGCAACTCACGCGCGCCATCAACGATCCCACCGCGAGCGCGCAATCGATCACCGCGATCCTGGCGCAGGATCCGGCGTTGGCGGGCAACCTGCTGCGCATCGCCAACAGTGCGCTCTACCGTCGCCATGCCGTGCCCATCGAGCATCTGGAGCGGGCGGTCACCCTGCTTGGCAGCGATGGCCTGCGCCAGATCGTGATGGCGGCCCTGCTGCAGCCGGTGATCGCCGACGACGGCAGCGCCCTGGCCCGCTGCGCCGCCCTCCTGTGGGAACACACCCTGCTGTCGGCCAGCCTCGCCCCGCGCGCGGCGCCCGGGGCCACGCGCGACGAAGTGCATGCCACGCAACTGCTGGCGCTGCTCTACGGGCTGGGTTCGGTGGTGGTGGTGCAGGTGCTGCGCGATACCTGGAGCCGGGGCGCCGCAGGCGATCCGGATCCGCAGTTGCTGGTATCGCTGCTCGATACCTGGTCGGTCCGTTGCGCGCGCTCGATTTCGGCGGACTGGGGCCTGTCGGCTCGCGTGCAGCGCGCACTGGACGAACTGGCGGCCGACGCGGGGGCAGGGGCCCAGGGCGAACTCGGGCGTTCGCTGCGCAAGGCCCGCGCAGCCGCCGCCACCGACGTGCTGGGAGCCGCAGGCCCGGAGCCGGCTGCCGCGTAGTGACGGGCGCGGGGCGGCGCCGCGGTTCGAGTCCGCTGCGAAAACGCTGGCAACGACGACCGCCGATCGTGGCGCAGGCCACGAGCCGGCAAGCCGCGCGTTTCATCCCGACGGCAGCCTAGCCCGACGATGGGTCAGCCCGACCGGTCCGGCCACTGCCAGCCCGGCCGCTGTCCGGCCTCCCCGATCCAGCGGACGATGTCGGGCGCGCGCGCTTCCTCCAGCGTCCTGATCTTGACGTAGCGCGAGCCTTCGCCGAGCGGAGGCGGGGGATCGAACTGCGCGCCGGCGAAGAAGACGATGTTCACCGACACGCCGTAGGCCACCAGTTCGATGATCCAGCCGTGCCCGGGCAGGCCGTCGTAGGCCTTCTTCCATTTCAGAAGGTGCCTCGGTCCGCGCAGCGTCTTCCTGATCTGGCCGTCCAGGTGGCCGAGGAGGGGTTGCAGGTCCGGCATCGCGCTTTTGATCCAGCGCAAGCTCGGCATGGTCGTTCGATGGCTCGGGTGTGCGGGAACGATCCCCGCCGGCAGCCGCGACGGGCCGGGCACCTGCCGCGCCAGCTAGCCGGTGCCGGGCCCGCGACCGGCGCCGAGCTGGCGGGCGGCGGCATCGGCCGTGTCTTCGGGCCTGGTGTTGAATGCGATCGCCGCGGCGGGTGCGGCCCTGTGGACGATGTTCACCACCTGCTCGAACAGGACCAGCCCCTTTGGCGGCACCCGCAGGCCACCGCCGATGACCACGCAGTCGTAGGCCGCACCGGCCAGCGCCTGTTCGAGCATGGCGCGGCCTGCCGCGTCGGGCGTGATCATGCAGGGGTCGACGTGCCATCCACGCGCCTGGATATCCCGCACGGCCGCGGCGATGCCGGCATGGACCACCCTGGCGTCCAGTCCCGGTGGCAGCGACGGGTCGGAGAAGTCGACCGATTCGGGCTGCTGGCCGACGAAGAGAATGCGGGTCATCGGTGGCTCCTCGTGCAGGGGTGTTGGTGCGGGGCAGGCATGTCCGGCGTCACGGCCCGTTGCGCCACTTGCGAACGTGCGCCGGCGCCTGCACTGAAGACCGGCGGCCATCCGTTCCCCCCACACTGGAGACGCAGCATGAAGGTCCTGATCGTCCTGACCTCGCACGACCGGCTCGGCGACACCGGCCGCAAGACCGGCTTCTGGCTGGAGGAACTGGCCGCACCGTACTACGCCTTCAAGGATGCCGGCGCCGAGATCGTTCTCGCTTCGCCCCGGGGCGGGCAGCCGCCGCTGGATCCGGCCAGCAACAAGCCCGCGTCCCAGACCGACGATACCCGTCGCTTCGAAGCCGATGCCGAGGCGACGGCGCAACTGGCCGCGACCAGGCGGCTGGGCGAGGTGCGGCAGGACGGGTTCGACGCGGTGTTCTATCCGGGCGGCCACGGTCCGCTCTGGGACCTGGCCGAGGACAAGGCGTCAATTGCGCTGATCGAGTCCTTCCTCGCCGCCGGCAAGCCCGTCGCGCTGGTATGCCATGCGCCCGGGGTGCTGCGCCATGTCAGGACGCCCGAGGGCCGCCCGCTGGTGGAGGGGCGCAAGGTCACCGGCTTCACCAACACCGAGGAAGCGGCCGTCGGCCTGACCAAGGTGGTGCCGTTCCTGGTGGAGGACGAACTCAAGGCCAAGGGCGGGCTGTATTCGAAGGGCCCGGACTGGGCGCCCTACGTGGTGGACGACGGCCTGCTGATCACTGGCCAGAACCCGGCGTCCTCGGCGCCGGCGGCGCGGCGGCTGCTCGAGCGTACCGCCGCTGGCTGACGCGCGACAGCCACCGGCGGGCGACGCGAACCGCCCGTCAGGACATCGTCATCCGCTCGCGTCCCGCCGGCAGCAACTGCGGCTGGTCGGCGTGCGCCGCCACACTGCGCTCGTCTCGCCACGGGCCGATGCGGCCGGCGGCAAGCCCGGGCGCGGATGCGTCAGCGCATCCCGCCCGGTCGCGGGATCCGGCGCAGCGTCCCGCGGCGTGGCGCCGCAGGCAGAACCCGGGCGGGCGCCCTCAGGTCGGCGCGAAAGCCTTGGGACTGTTCTTGTCGCGCTTCTCGGCCCGCTTCTCCTTCATGGTCTTGGCCGGCTTCTTCTTCTGTTCCTTCTTCTGGTTCAGACCCTTGGACATTGGCTCCTCCTCGCGCGTTGGCGCTGCACTGCGGTTGCAGTAGACGCGGGGAGTATGCGCCCGCGCCCGGCTGATGAGGCCACCAGCTTCCGCGCCGGCCCGTGGCAGGCGCTGTGTTCCGCCGCGAGAGCGGCGTCCCTGGAGTTCCCTGCATGCACGCGCGTCACCGCCCGCGTGAGGGCGTGGCGGGCGGCCAGCGGCGGCGGGGCGCTTTCCGGGATGACCCTGCAACCTTCACCTACCATCCATATGGATGGTGTTAGGCTGTCCCACACCATCCGTAAGCACCCCGACCCATGTCCGATCCGCGCCCCCGTGCCATTGCCGACAGCGAGAAGATCACCATCAACCTCGGCGTCGTCGACCTGGGGCAGATCGATCTGCTCGTCCAGGAAGGCTTCTATTCCAACCGCACGGACCTGATCCGGACGGCCATCCGCAACCAGCTGGCCACCCATGGCGAAACGCTGCGCCACACCGTCGCGCGCCGCACCCTGGTCATGGGCCTGCAGGACTACGGGCGCCGCGAACTGGAGGCGGTGCGCGAGGCCGGCGAGCGCTTGCGCATCCAGGCCCTGGGCCTGGTGCGCATCGGCGAGGACGTCCCGCCTGAGCTGGCGCGGGAGACGATCGAATCCATCGTCGTGCTGGGGGCGCTCCACGCAAGTCCGCAGGTCAAGGCCGCGCTCGCCGGCCGCATCCACTGAGAACAGGATTCCCATGACACCCCGTCACGACTATCTCCGCCAGGCGATGCGCCTGATGCAGGGCGGCGACCTGCAGGCCGCCACGCGCACCCTCCAGGAGGCGCTGGGCGGGGTGAATGCGCCCGCCTCCACGTCCGCGGCGCAGACGCCGACAGGCGCAGCCGCGCCGGCAGCGCCATACATCGAGGGCGAGTTCAGTGTGGTCGGCGAGGACCAGACCCGCTCCGAGGCGAGGACAGCCACCCGCGCCGGCGTCGATGGTCGACAGCGCTTCTCCTGTGCGGCAGGCGAACTCGAATACCTGCTGCACCTGCCGCCGGGCGTCGATCCGGCGGGCGCGCCGCTGCTGGTGATGCTGCATGGCTGCACGCAGACGCCCGAGGATTTCGCCCGCGGCACCCGCATGAACCAGCTCGCGCAGGCCATGGGGTGGGTGGTGGCCTGGCCCGCGCAGTCGACCGAGCGCAACCCCAACCGCTGCTGGAACTGGTTCCGCGGCAGCGACCAGCAGCGTGGCGCGGGCGAGCCGGCGCTGATCGCGGCGCTGACCCGGCACCTGGTGGACACCTATCGGCTCGATCCCGATCGCGTGTATGTCGCGGGCCTGTCGGCGGGCGGGGCGATGGCGGCGGTGCTCGCCAGCACCCATCCGGACATCTACGCGGCCATCGGCGTGCACTCCGGCCTGCCGATCGGGCTGGCCCACGACGTGCCCTCGGCGTTCGCCGCCATGCGCAAGGGCGGCAAGCGGCGCCGACAGCCGGTGCCGGCCAGCGCCGATCCCGTTCCAGCGATCGTGTTCCATGGCGACAGCGACGCGACCGTACACCCGGGCAACGCCCAGGGCGTGGTCGAGCAGAGCCTGGGCGCGGACAGTGGTTCGGCCGCGGTGTCCAGCGTCGAGCAGGGCGTCGGGGCGGGCATTCGCAGCGCAACACGCACCGTGCACCGCATGCCGGATGGTCGCGTTGCGGCCGAGCACTGGCTCATCCACGGCGCCGGGCACGCCTGGTCGGGCGGCGACGCGTCCGGCAGCTACACCGATCCGCGGGGCCCCGACGCCTCGGCGCAGATGCTGCGCTTCTTCGCCAATTGCAGGCGCCGCTGAGCGGCGAGGGCGCGCCGCGCGTCCAGCGCGCCCGACGCCGTGGCAGGGAGCAGCCGCGTCTTTGGCCTGGCCGCGGCCGTGATCGCCCCGGCCGGCGTTCAACGGGCCGAACACGATTCCATGCGGCCTCGCCAGCCTGTCCGGCGCTGAACCCGGCCTCGGGTCGACCCCCGCTTGACCCTGGTCAAGGAGGCTGCCGGGACCTTTTTCTATCGTCCTGCGCTCCCGGGTCCAGTGGACCCGAAACAGTGAGGGTGTGTTAAATGCCGAGAAAAGTGGGGCGCGTGGCGGCCATCGGTCTGATTACCGCGGTTTCGACGCTGGCGCTGGATGCGTCGGCGTGCTCGCGCATATTGTCGAATACCAATGGCCAGGCCACCGTCGTGGGCCGGACCATGGACCTGGACCGCTCGGATCATGGGCGGCTGGTGGTCATTCCGCGCGGCATCGAGCGCGTCTCGGAGACGGGCGAGAAGACGCCGCTGCGCTGGACCTCCAAGTACGGCAGCGTTGCGGTCACCTCGAGAGGCAACGCTACCGACGGAATGAACGAGAAGGGTCTGGTCGTCAACCTGCTCTATCTGGGCGACACCAGCTACGGGTCCCATGACCGGCGCCCGGCGCTGGCGAACCTGCATTGGGCCCAGTACGTGCTCGACAACTTCGGCACCGTCCAGGAGGCGGTGGACGGGCTCGCGTCGGTGCGGATCGTGCCGGTGGCGGACGAAGGGGTGCAGTGGCCGCTGCACCTGTCGATCTCGGATGCCTCCGGCGATTCGGCCATCTTCGAGTATGTCGACGGCAAGCAGGTGGTCCATCACGGCAGGGAGTTCACCGTGATGACCAATGAGCCGCCGCTGGATATCCAGCTGCGCAACCTGCGCAACTACCGGCTGTTCGGCGGCACCCGGGCGATGCCGGGCGATATCGACCCCGGCAGCCGCTTCGTCCGCGCCGCTTCCTACCTCAAGACGCTGCCGCCTGCCCGGGACGTGGAGCAGGCCATCGCCGACGTGCAGGCGATCGCACGCAACGTCGCCACTCCGCGTGGTGCGAAGGACACGTCCGGGAGCGAGGCCGCCGATGCCTGGCCGACGCTGTGGTCCACGCTGGGCGATTCGACCAACCGGCGCTACTTCTTCCATTCGGCCGACTCTCCCTACATGTACTGGGTCGATCTGGACAGGATCGACTTCGGCGACAGCGGCAGTGCGCGCACCATCGACGCCTACGACCGCTCCTTGCGGGGCGACATCACCGGCCAGTTGCTGGGCGGCGCCAGCTGACATCGGGCGCGGCGCAAGGCCGCACCGGTGCGCGACGCACGATGGAGGCCGGGACTGCGTCCCGGCCGGTCTTCGACGCCTTCGACCTGTCCACCGGCCAGAACAACCTGTTCGGGCACGGCACCACCCGCGCGCGACACTTCACCCTGTACAGCCTGCGCAAGGCCAGCGGCGGCGCGCCCGCCCAGCTGGATGCGGACCTCCCGCCCACGCTCAGGCAGATGAACCCGATGCCGTTCCTGCTCGAGGGGAATCCCGGGCGGGCCAGGCACTGGTGGCTGCACGTGGGCACCCGCGACACCGACACCTCGCTGTCCGTCCTGGCCAATCTCGCCGCCACCGCCCGGGCGCACGGCGGGCAGGTGGATGCGGCGATGTACTGGGATGCCGGCCACGGCGCCAACGAGGATGCGGACGCCTTCATCGCCTGGATCGGAGAGATCGCCGGTCTCGACACCGGGCCCGCGCCAGCGCCGAAGCGGCAGCTGGCCGGTCAACCCTGTTGCGGCGCCCAGTCGGACGGGGGCACGGTGTTCACCATCCAGGGCACGCCGAACCTGTCGACCAGGGCGCCGAAGCCGGGCGACCAGAAGGTCTCCGCAAAGGGCATGGTCTGCGTGCCGCCCTCCGACAGCTGCTCGTACCAGCGCCGGCCCTCGCTGATGTCATCGGTGTGCAGGGTGACGTCGAAGCCGTTCTTGGGCTTGTCGACGTTGGGCGCCCAGTCCACGTCCATGTCGGCGCCCATCAGGGCCTGGTCGCCGACTTCGAGCCAGCAGTGCATGAGCCATGTGCTGTATTTCCCGTCGGTGACCGGCAGCCCCGGCGGCGCATCGCCATAGGGGATTGCGGCGGTGATGCTGCCCCCGAGCACCCTGGCGTAGAACTCGAACGCTTCGCGGCATTGGCCCTGGAAACTCAGGCTGGTCACGATCTTCATGGCTTCTCCTGCGTGGTGGGTGTGATGAGACGGCGGCGTGCGCGCGGCGGAGCCCATGACGGGGCCGGCTGTGGCCGGCACCGTGCGGATCATCCGCGGCGCGCGGCCTCGATCGCGGCGATGTCGATCCTGCGCATCGTCATCATCGCGTCGAACACGCGCCGGGCCGCGGCGCGGTCGGTGCCGGTGTAGGCGTCGGTCAGCACGCGCGGCGTGATCTGCCACGACACGCCCCACCTGTCCTTGCACCAGCCGCATGCGCTTTCCTGGCCGCCATTGCCGACGATGGCATCCCAGTAGCGGTCGGTCTCGGCCTGGTCGTCGGTGGCGATCTGGAAGGAGAACGCTTCGCTGTGCGCGAATGTGCTGCCGCCGTTGAGGCCGACGCAGGGAATGCCGAGCACGGTGAACTCGACGGTGAGCACGTCGCCCGCCTTGCCCGACGGAAAGTCCCCCGGCGCATGGGTGATGCGGCCGACGGCGCTGTCGGGGAAGGTCCTGGCATAGAAGCTCGCCGCGTCCAGCGCATCGTGGTCGAACCACAGGCAGATCGTGTTCTTGGGGATCATCTCGGTCTCCGGCCATCGGGGGGGCGATGCGGGCGGCTGCTGCGCACCACATCGGCATTCCATCAGGCGACGAACGGGGACGTGCCGGATCGACAGGACGCGGCGCGCGGATCGCTGCGCCCGCTAGCGGTCCGCGCGCGGCTGTCCATCGCCGTCGTAGGCACGCCGGGACGCTTCGATGTGCGGCAGGTTGTCCCGCACCCAGTGATGGATGCCCGCCAGGGCCGCCACCATGCCGGCGCATCCTGGTCTTCGGCACATCGGCCATCCTGATCGCGCGATGGGTGGGCCGGGACTATTACGACGTCATCTGCCCCGAATGCGGAGCCCGTTGCGGGCGCACCGGGCTCGGGATCGAGAAGTGCCCGAAGTGCGGCCTGCTGTTCATGCATCCCGGCCGCTAGCGTCGCGGCCGCGCGGCGGCCGTGCCGGCTGCGCAAGGGCATGCGGCCACACCGCGTCCAGGCAGCGCTCGAAGACGGCGAGCGCACCGCCGATCTCGGCGACGGTCAACGCGGCATAGCCCATCAACAGCTCCGCCCGGTCCGGCGGCGAGAGGTAGTAGGCCGTGGTCGTATACAGCCCCAGGCCCTGCGTATGCGCCAGGGCCACGAGGGCGGTGGCGTCCGCCCGGCGCGCACCGCGCAGGCGCACCACCAGGTGCATGCCGGCATGGGCGTCGGCCAGTTGCAGGCGGCCACGGCTGCAGCGATGCAGCCCATCGACCAGGGCCGCGCGCCGCCGCCGCAGTTCCACGCCGGTGCGGCGCAGATGCCGCTCGAAGGCGCCGCTGGTGATGAAGCCGGCCAGCGCCGCCTGTTCGATGGCCGGCGAGCCGAAATCGGCCATCCACTTGGCCGCGACGAAGTCGCGGCGCAGGCGCGCGGGCAGGACCATGTAGCCCAGGCGAAGCGCGGGAAACAGGGTCTTCGAGAAGCTGCCGACATAGAGCACGCGGCCATCGCGATCGAGCGCGTGCAGGGCCGCCTGGGGCACGCCGTCGTGACGGAATTCGCCGTCGTAATCGTCCTCCCAGATCCAGGCGCCGGCACTGGCGGCCCAGTCGAGCAGGGCCTCGCGGCGCCGCATCGACATCACCACGCCGGTCGGGAACTGGTGCGACGGGGTGACGCAGACCAGCCGCGCGCCGGTGGCGGGCAGGGCCTCGACGAGCAGACCTTCGGCATCGACGGGCAGGGCGTGCACCCGGGCACCGTGGGCCTGCAGCCCGACGCGGATCGCGTTGTAGTGGGGCTCCTCGATCGCCGCGGCATCGCCGGCTTCGAGCAGGACCCGCGCCGACAGCGACAGCGCCTGCTGCGTGCCCGCCACCACCAGCACGTCCTCGGGCGAGGCACGTACGCCCCGGCGCCGGGCCAGGTAGTCGCAGATCGCCGCCCGCAGCGCGGGCTGGCCCTGGACATTGCCGTAGACCGGGCGGGTGTAGCGCGCCGCGCGCGACAGCGCCCGTGCCCAGGCGTCGACCAGGCCCGGATGCGTCATCGGCGCGCCGTACTGGAACGCGAAGCGCAGGCCCTGCAGCATGCGGCCGGGCTGGTCGTGCACATCGAAGCACTCGCGGGCGCGACGCGCGTACGCGCTGGGCGCGGCGATGGCCGCCTCGTCCGGCGCAGCCGTCCCCCCGGTCGCGGCCGCCGGCGAGGGAGATTGCCCCGGCCGTGCCGATGCGGGCGCAGGCGGGGCGACGAAGCTGCCCGCGCCCACCCGCGCGACCACCCGGTCCTCCGCGCGCAGCTGCTCGTAGACGGCCAGGACGGTGTTGCGGGAGATTCCCAGTTCGCGCGCCAGCTCGCGGCTCGGCGGCAGGCGCGCGCCGGGAGTCAGGTCGCCGCCGGCCATCGCCGCCTTCAGGGAGCGAAGCAGCTGGGACTGCAGGGTGCCGGCGCCGTCGAGGTTCATGAGCATCATCGCCCGTGGAATGGCTCCATCACAGCGGACAAGGATGGCACCTTGCCAGCGCCATTGCCGTCCACGCCGGCGGGGCCAATGGGCCCGGGCGGCCGCACCGCCAGGTCGGGGGATTGGCTCCA
>Ga0233372_1000883_pt1 | contig 12533 bp, 3 predicted proteins | sample ElkDunMinimDraft_4_FD_191538 | JGI IMG/M metagenome (GOLD analysis project Ga0233372, IMG submission 191538) | Fecal eukaryotic communites from dung pellets of Tule Elk in California, USA - Elk Dung D8 | ecosystem: Host-associated > Mammals > Digestive system > Large intestine > Fecal | place... | reverse complement strand
CGGCCAATAAGCGATACCCACTGGCGGCCAGAAGATCGAAGGCACCCGGAAGCGGCTGTGCAGCTTGCCGCTGTTGACCGTCTGTGACTGCTGATCGACCAGCCGGTAAGGAATCCCACCGGCCGCGCCCCAGGAAAACGGACGGCTGCGCACCAGACCTTCATCGAAGCTCGTGGGTCTCTCGTCGACCACCAGGCGGGTGTCTTCGGGCAATTTGAACCAGGCGCCGGTCGAGCAGCCAGCCATCAACAGCGTGAGAGGAAACAGCAGAGTCAAGCGAGTGTTCATTGGTAGTCCTTTACGTTGGAACGGGTCTGATTCGGGGGCGAATGCTCGCGGATAAGGCTGTGATATTCAATCGCCATCAGCCGCAGACTGCGTGATGTCTCTCACAGCAGACCTATTGGCACCAAATGCTCGCCACGTCTCTGGAGGCAGCGCCTTGGACAAGGCAAAAAGGCGTTGATGACTTAACGCCGAAGCAGCCCAAACTTCATTAGCGAATTTCAAAAGCGAGTAGATTCATTTATTGGCAATCTCATTTAAAAAATAATCTGCCCCCTTTTTCATAGACCTTGACCCTGAATGCATCTTTCAACTCGCGACATCATTAATTAGCGCTAATAGTCATTTTTACTCGCCTACAATTCTCAAGCCTTTAGGAAAGTCCATTAAGTGCACATCTATCACTCGACCCAATACCGGATCGTTACGAATACCGACTCCGTTCTGCTCGCTGTAAGAGGGTGGAACCCTGTACCACTCACCAGCATAGGAACCAGTAGCCCTATAGATCTCTACCAGAACATTACCATCTCGTGACAGTCGAGAAGATCGGATTTCTGGGCGCTCACCCGGCTTGAGTTGCAAGGACATTAATTTGGCCTCCAGCTCGGCAAACTGCACATTATTTACTTTGCGCAGCGTTCGCTCTCCATCGGCTCTACCAATCAATTTCCCATTGGGCCTCAAAAGCTCAGCCCAACTTCCCGGACCGACCGGATCGGGCATTTGATAACCGCACTCGCGCAAGAAAAGGGTAGTGCGCTGACGATTGGGACTGTCGCGAAATCTGCGCATAGCTGTCTTATTATCGTAACTCTCCTTCAACCCCTTACAAAAATCAGCACGATAACTGTCCCACAGAGCTAAACGCTCCTCTGGAACAGGGTTGATCTGTAAGCTCGCCAATACTGGCTCGATAAAATCCTTATCCAGGTTGGTTGGTACATGGCCTGGTGGTAATTTTTCGCTAGCACCAATATGGATGGGAAAGCTCGAACCACTAACAGACTCCCAGCAGAAATAGTCGAGTACTCGGCGCAAGAAAAGACCGGTATCGTTATCCGAGTAAAAACGCGCACAACGCCCACCCTGCCAGTCCACCCAATCAGCCGAAACCAAGCGGGAAATAGAACTGTGCTCACTGAGGTATTCTTTGTAATCCTCAAAAAATTCCTTAGGCGGCAGATAATATTCTGTGCGTGCATGACCTGAACGAAAGAGCATGGAGTAAACACCGCCAATGGACATTTTCGACTCGTTGGCTATAGTGCCAGGGATTGACACATAGAGGCTATCGGTTGGGGAGTGATAGCTATAGTCAGGATAGTTATGACAGGGCGTCTGCTTGAATAACGGTGGCAGCTCGAAGCTGATACGCCGCATATCGGTTATGCGCTCTTTGGCCCTTTCGCATAAGGGATAGAAAACACTGCCATTTTCCACTACACCATATTCCATCTGGTATCTTCCGCAGCCGCCCAATAGCGTCAGCAGAAAGCACAGGGGCAACAAACACCTACTCATTCCAGCCTCCCAGCAGTACCCTGGCTACCAATCAGCGTTGGCTTGATTACGATGTCACGGATTTGCGCATCGACACTGCCCGGCGCTGAAGGCTTACAGGTGACGCACGCATAATTGCTGTGCGGACTACCCTCGCCAAACAGACTAAGCGTAGTAAATAAGGCACCCAATGTACGTTCCACTGGATCATCCGAATATTTCGCATTTCCACCTAAAAATAGCGGTAAATCCGAAACCGTATCGGTTTTAGGCAGAAGACCGAAGAACACTGTCTCATCCGGGCGATTGACCTGGAAAGTGTGCTGATCATCGAACTTGAACCCAGCGGTCTCGGCATCCTTGTGGAATTGAACAGCGTCAACCGGCGCCCCGGAGAGCTGGATGGTGTTCAGCGTTGCAGTAGGACTTCCTCCGTTGGAAAAATCTAAGCCCTTGATAGCGACCCAAGTCAGCAAACCACCTTGACTATGTCCATAAATATGTAAACTATCCGGCCCGGCATCAATGCCCTGCTGAAACAGACCATTCAGGTTTCTCGCTGTGCCAGAATGGACATCCCCCTGCAAAGTCTTATCGAAGGCGGACTCGATCAAATCCCCAATCAAACCGTGAGTTGGATTGTAGGCCAGGACGAAACTGACGTCTCCATTACCGCTGCCGCTTTGCATTAAGCCGTTGGCCAGAGCCTCTATCATGCTATTCATAATACCGTTGGTGAAGATTCTATCTTCTTCCTCGTTAAAACCTGCAAACTGCTGCACTTGCAGGTTTTCCGAATCTAAAACCGGCTTACCTTCTTCCAGTACTAGCTTACCCTCCGTATCCGTTTTAAATGTTCCTGTCACCCGCAAAGGATGCAAGTCACCGGTGACCAATACCGGCAATTGTGTAATCAGCCCCCCATGATTGGCTGCTCCAGGGAATATGCCTAGTGTCGGCGTTCCCATTGCATCCATAGCATCGACTAACAGTTCTGGTGCCCATGCTAGAGCAGCAACCAACTTATCGTGTTCAGCGGCAGAGCGTGCATGCTCTTTCAATGCCCCGAGGTTGGTAAATGCCTCAACCGAATTACGTCCATAATTTTCAGCACCATTCTTCCACTGTTCCAGCGCTACTACCGGATCCGATACCGCATCCACTGACGACTTACTGACATAAAGATCAGTACGCTCTTCCTTGTCCTTGGTGACCTCATAGGCTTTGCTGACATCGCGATTCAGCCCCGCCGTCGCGTCACGACCAGTGTCTACATCGCTGCGAACCACGATCTCGCCTCCCCCCACTGTGGCCCGCACGATCTGCTCGCGTTCCTTGCGATAGTCGTAGCCACTCAGGTTCCAGTTGTTCGAGCCGTCCTTGTTCTGCTGGCTAGGATCCACCACTGCACCTGTTGCGGCAGCATTCCCGTCTGCCGGCTGCCCACCAGTACCACCGTCACCACCCCAACTGTAGGTACCACCCGCATTGATATACCAGGCATGCTCGCGGTCATGCCCCTCGATATCGCGGAAACCCAAAGTGCCGGTACCCAACTTGAGATTGCCGTTATCCGAAGCCAGCAGGGCACCGTCGAGCTGGGTGTGATTTTCCGTGCGGATGTCGAGCCGATCACGGGCGACGATGCCCGTCTGATTCTCGACCCAGTTGGTGGAGCCGTTGGTTTTGCCTACACCGACCGAGCCACTGACGCTTACGCTGCCATACAGACCTACGCTGACAGTCAAACTTGCGTCCAACTCCTTTCCGCTAACCTTACCAGTGTCCGGTAGCGAGGAGACCAGCAGGTCGCGACCGACCTTGCCAACAACATCCTGCCCTTCCAGGCGAGCACCGGCGACCGTGGTGTCGCGCCCACTTTCGAAGCTCAGTTGCTTGCCGGCATAGAGGTAGGCTTCCTGCTGTTTTCCTGCTTCACGATCCAGGCGGCCCTTGCCGATATCGACACTGGCATAGACAGAGATGAAGTCTTGGCCACCCAGGGCAACCCCGACTTCGCCGCCGCCGCTCTTGCGCCGCATCTCATGCTCGGAATCGTTCTGCGCAGCACGAATATCAATGTCGTTTCCAGCGACGAGGCTGATATCTCGTCCTGCTTCAGCCCGAGTGCCAATCAGTTCAAGATCCCGGCTGGCATCCAGGTGAATGTCACGCCCCGCCTGCATTTGAGCCGCAAGCGCTGTACCTTGCGTCCCCTTCTCGGTATGAACACCGTGACTGCCACCAACCCCGGCCCTGGCGCTGTTAAAGGTACTACCGCCATTGATACCGCTCTGACTGATGACTTGCTTGGTACTGCTCGTCTGCTGACCACGGGCAACATCCAGAGTGATGTCTCGCCCGGACATGTTGATATTGCGCTCGGCCTGAATCTGGCTTCCCTTGGCACTGATGTCATTACCTGCCTGCAGGTTGACGTCTCTGCCCGCATCCATAGTCGTCGGCCGATTACTGAGGACACCATCGGTCGTAGTAGTCTGCTGGCGAGTAGTGCCAAGGTGATTCGCCGTGGTTGGCCCGGAGACGAACTGCGTTACCGCGTCAGCGGCCTTGAGAACACCTGAGACCTGACTAACAAGATTCTCGCCCTGGCCAATCCCTTTGATGGCGTCGACTGTATTGCCGAAGTTGTGGCTGACGTTCACGGTCAGGCCGTTACGCTGGTGTATTTCTTGCCGTTCCTGAAAGTGGCGCTCCGTAGCCTCATCAAGGTTGATATCGCGCTCAGCGACCACGTTGATATCACGCCCCGCTGAGAAGTCGGAACCCGAAAGGTTGGCGTCACGCCCGGCCCTCACATCAAGGTCGTTTCCGGCCTCCAGAGCGCTGGCGGCAGCGATCTGCCGAATGTTCAATCCCTTCTCGATCTGCACGTCGTTGCCGACGAAAGCAGTGAAACCGTTACGGTCGCTATCCAGGCCGATACCGGTTCGCCGCTCACGCTCCCACGCGGTACTACCCTGTTGATTCTGAGCAGCAGCAACGTTGACGTCACGCCCAGCGTCGAGGAGGAGGTTACGCCCGGCGCTCACCGAACTGCCAATCACGTTGATATCACGCTCGGCCAGCAGGCTGGCATCCCGTTCAGCCGCGACATGGCTACCAACACTGGTACCGCTGCGCGCTTCCTGCCCTGCCTTCTTGGCAGAAGAGACAGACAGCATGCCGCCAGAAACCGACAGCCCCGTCTTCTTCTTGTACTGCTCCGTCAGGCTGTAAGCCGTGTCATTGGCCGACACCAAGTTGATGTCGCCAGTGTCATTCACCAGTCCGGCACGCAGCTCGAGATCTTTGCCTGCCGTAGTTTCACTGGCGCGCAGACGAATATCGTTACCCGCCGCGATTACCACGTCGTTACCGGCATCCAGCTCGCTGGCAACCTGAGTCGCGCTGGTCTTTAGCTGGCTCTTGCCGCTCTTCGACATGCCGAGGAAACCGGACTTGGTCTTCTTGCTGTAGGAGCCATGCTCCTCAACGCCGGACAGAACCGCCACATCGCCAGTAGCGCCGACCAGCAGATCGTTGCCTGCGTTGAGCTGACTGCCGATAACCGTTACGTCACGACCACCGTCGATGCTCACTCCACCGCTATCAGTCTTGCTGGTATTGATGGAGAGATCGTTGCCCGCATCGATTAGCGAGGCGATATTGGTACTGTGATAGCTCTCCTGCTGCTTGCTGCTGCTACGCCCGAGCGAGCTCTTCTTCTTCTTGAAGTAGTAGGAAGCGCTCTCGTCCATGGCCGAGAGAATCTGTACGTCCTCTCCAGCATCAATATCTACATCATTGCCGGCCTGTATCTTGCTGGCGAGCACTGTCAGGTTCTTGCCTGCCGCAAGGCTGATGTCATTTCCAGCCTGAATCTCACTCGACCGCTGGGTAACTAGGTCACGGCTTTGCGTGACTTTCTTACTACGCGATAGAAAATGGCTTTCATTGGCCGCCGAGCTTATCAGCAGGTCACTACCCGCTTGCATATCGAGACTACCACCAGCGCTGACGCGGCTGGCAATGACACTGAGGTCTCTATCAGCATCGATAGATAGATCGCCCCCCGCGCGGTTCTCGCTGCCATGCTGGGTAATGCGTTCATTGTGGTAGTGACTTCCTTGAGTCTGGCGCTGCACAGTCCTCACCGAACTCAACTCAACATCGCGGCCAGCCACCAAAGCCATATCCCCTGAACTGAAAAGCACACCACCACGATTCAATACATCGCGACCTGCAATTAGCTCCAATTCATTTACTGCCTCGAATCTAGCAGCGTTATCAACATAGTCATGTTGCCACCGCTGGCCTCCCCAGCTTCCAGTATTTGTCGAAGCGGTACGCTCATTCAGGACATCCCCCGTCAATGCAATAGCACTGATATTGCGACCAGCAATAATTCCGCCTTGAGCATTACGAATGCTTTCAGTAGCCATGATTCGCAAGGTTTCAGCAGCCCCCATAAGGCCACTATTGGAAACGTTACCGGCATCAAGATTCAGGTCTTGAGCCCGCAAAGTGCCTTGATTGGTTAGCTGCCCCCCAGTAATCAGCGCGACGTCTTGGCCTTGAATCAAAGCGCCGGTTGGCCCTAAGCGGCCGTTTGCCTGGGCCAGATACAGAACAGGAACCAGAACCTTATGGCCAGCAACTTCACGCTCTTCCATCCAAACGATATCGTGCGTCAGCGCAGCTACTTGCTCCGCAGATAAAGCCACGCCTACAGAAAGATTAAGCGCCTCCTTACTGACGATTGCGTTATCCATCAGATATCGGAATTGCTCCTCATCGCTGTTTATCCCTGCTAAAAAGCGCTGCCCAGTCCGGGAAATCACTGCGTCACGAACAAGTTTCTGCTCATAGAAACCATCGCCCAGACGCTTTTGCATCTGGTCAACCCCGACACCTAGCAAGCCGAACATGTAATCTGAACTGAGGAATCTCCCAAGATCGGCGAAGCTAGAATTGGTTTCCACCAAGAATGGATGATCAGTGTTGGCATTAAGATTAAATAGCCCGTTCTGTCCTGACGGCAAGGAGAAGCTGGGCAGGCCTATTGGGTCAACTGCTCGCTGGGCCAGATCAGACGGCAACTGAGAGTTGAACGCTATAGGCTGATTAACATTTTGGCCCACGCTGGTTTCAACGAACTGTTGCCGACCCTCAGTAAATGTCACATTATCGCGAGTCACACCGTTTTCAAGACGACTACTCGCAATAATTCGCACATTACCGCCAGCCTGTATCACTGCATCGGCGGCCACACCAATATTAGTGGATTGCTCGCTTGAGCTAGCCAGCGAGTACCCCAATATTCTCGACGGCACCTCATAACCTGCAGCAGGATTGAAGTTTGGATTAGATCTATTAGTAACTTGCTGATTGGACGAGTAATAATAAACATACCCATCGGGATCGCTATCATAGTACTGATGTACATATAAAGAGTTATATTTATTATAATTAAATACCGCTCCACCCTCACCAACTAACTCATAGAACACATTACTCCGCTCAGAATCATCCGGATTACGGAACGTACGCGTCCTGACGACGCGTTCTTGGGAGGCACCTTGACTGATAAATGTATCAGCAGCAATATCGATGTTGCCTGCCGCCGACAAAACGCTTTGCTGATTATCAAAGCTTACGCCGGCATAGCTGAAATTTCCGCCGACAGTAATAACAGAGGCCGCCGAGTCGGACGTGACGACACGTTCCAGATTCTCTGTCACATAGTAGTAAAGGTCGTAGTGGCGTCCTTTACAATCGATACATTGGTAACGGATATCGCCTGACACCAAACGTTCCGAAACCGAAAAATTATCTCTTCTATTCACGAGCGCAGCTGCATTCAAGCTCATGTCCTGAACGCTTTCTATTTCCGCTGAAATATTTTCCAGCAACTGAGCTCTAGATGCTCCCGATCCAGTAAGACGCAATTGCCCCGTGCTGTAAATATTGGCAAAGCGGTTTGTCAAACGATCAACACGCAAAAGAAGGTCATCACCACTGAAAATCAAACCATTCTCGTTACGAACACTCTCCGAGACGAGCAAGAGTTCGCCGCCTGCCCCTATAGTTCCGTGGTTTTCCAACGATTTGCTAGCTATCTCCAGCCAGGTGCCAGCGGTCATTTTCCCGTGACTCACAAGCTCCCCCAGCACAGCTAACCGAGACCTACCTCCGCTCTGCAAACGAGCCTGATCGCCCAATTCGGCGTTCTCCGCCTCCAGCTCGAGATGCCCCTTGGTAATCAGCGTGCCGTTGCCACGGTAATTGCCACTGAGGACTAGACTAAGATCGCCGTCGGTCTCGATCCGACCATCGTTTATCCAGCTATCTGCCTGGACAGCAAGGCCAGCGACAGACAACAGCCCACCGGTCGCGGTCTGGGTGAGACTTTGAACGTTGAGTTCAATGGACGCAGCCTGCAACAGGCTGCGGTTGACCCACTCTTCGGCACTCAGGCTCACCGCGCTGTTGGTGATGAATTCACCACCCGCCTGGCCGAGCAGCTGCATGTCGAGGCCCAGCCCACCGCGGCCAAGGTGACGCACGACGCCGCCCTGATTGCTGAGCGACTCGGTATCTAAGGTCAGCACTGCGCTGCCCACCTCCAGGACACCCTCATCGTTGTTCAGGCGGGTACCGATGGCGAAGCGACTCTCACCACCGCTGCTAAGGGCTCGCAGGTGGCCATCGGCATTGCTCAGACTGTCGGCTTCGACATCGAGATGCCCACCGGCTTCCACCAGGCCACCGTCGTTGTTCAGTGCATGGCTGACACGCGCCTCGATTGCACTACCGGCTGCCAATATGCCAGCGCGGTTATCCACGCCCCCAACCTCTATGGCCAAGCCATTACCAGCTAGAGCGCTGCCGGTGTGGTTGTCCAGCGTGTCAGCGTCAAGGCTCAGGTTGCCTTGGGCGACGATCTGTCCATCCTGGTTATCAATCACTTCAGCCTTGAGCTTGGCACTGCCCGCAGTGACGATTCTTCCGCCCGCGTTATCCAGCGCTTGCAGGTCGGTGGCCATGCTGCCATGGCTGGTCATCTGACCGGCATTACGCACCTTGCCGCCATCGAGCTGCAGATGGCCGGCGCTGCTGACACTGCCATTGGCGCGCACACCCGCCTCGATAACGCCGGCGTTGTTCAGTTGCCCGGCCTGCACGGCCAAGCGCTGGCCAGCGGCCAAGCTTACTTGTACATCGACCTGCTGCGCCTCGATATCGGCGTTGCGGCCTGCGTAGGTATCAGCGTTGAGGGCGATGGTGTTGGCTGTAAGTGAGACATCGCCACTGGCGGCCACACGATTGAGGCTCAATTTGCCATTGGCATCAATCTGAATATCCCCTGCACTGGCCGCCATGTCGCCAGCAAGCTTCACGCCCACGCCCGCTTCGGTGCCAACCAGGCGGATGGCACCGGCGTACATGCCACCGAGCGCCGAGCTGTCGATGGCCAGCAGCGGCTGGTCGCTGTCATCCGGCGTTTTGGCTGCCACGCTCAGGTCGCCTGCCTTGACCTCGTTGCGGCCAGTAATGATGTTCAGTTTATTGGCATGCAGCTCGGCGTTGATCTTCGCGCTGCGGGTGATGAGGTCGAACTGGTCGACGTTGCTGGCGTTGAGTCCCAGCCCTTCGATGGCGATGCTGCCGCCGTTGACGTCGAAGCGATCGAGACGTCCGTTTTCGATCACCGGGGTGCCGGTGCTCAGGGTGACCCGCGGGGTATTGATGAAGCCACAGCCATCGCAGGTGATGCCGTGCGGGTTGGCCACCACGACATGGGCGGACTTGCCAGCCACTTCGGTATAGCCCTGCAGGCGGCTGGCATTGGCGCCGGTGACCTCGTTGAGGATCAGGCCGGCTGCCCTGCCCTTGAGATTCGGGTTGCCAAGAATGATGCCGCCCAGTTGAGTGGCCTGGGTGTTATTGGTCGCGTTGTTGAGAATCAACCCCTGCTGACCAACGTTGTAGTCCTTGAACTTGTTGTGCGACAGCCCGCTGCCGTTGGGTGCGGCGATATTGACGACCGGCACGCCATTGCGCGCCTGGTCTACCGTGGCGCCACTTCCGGGCGCAACCGTAAGGTCTGCTGCCGCGCTGACGATGGGATTGAGGAACATCACGCCGACCAGCACGGTGGCGACGTTCTGGAACAGGGGGCTGCGTACGTCCATGTCTTAAGCTCCGGCGTTGCTTGACTCAAATGTGTAGTGGGAAGGAGCTCCGCTCATTCCGGCCCGCCACGCATGGGCGGCAAACAAATTCAGAAAAACAGGTCAACTCGGAAGTACACCGGACGCTCACGCTCGGTGAGCACGTCGGGACGTTCCAGCGAGTGCGCAAAGGTCACGGAGGCGGCAAGGTGTTCGCCCCGTGCGCTCAATTCCACGCCATGGCCCGATAGCCGGCCGCGAAGGTCCGGGTTGTACCGTCCGCCATGGATGACCCCAACGTCATAGGCGTAGGCCAGGCCATATTCCTGCAGGAAGGGCCGCAGCGGCTCCCAGCCAACGGGCCGGCGCCAGCGCAGCTGGTTGCGCCAGTAACCGCCGGTATCGCCAGTCAGCGACTGCTCCTTGAAGCCACGGACCGAAGCCAATCCGCCGATGCTGATGCGCTGTGGGCTGTAGAGCACGTCTTCGCTTTTCTGGGCGTTAAGCAGTGAGTCGAAGCTGAAGGACTCACCCCAGAACTGGAACGGCTGCAAGGCGCTCAGGGTCAGGCTGTATTTGTGATAGCGGGCGTCCGGCTCGCCGTAACGTGGGTCTCCTCGGTGCTGGGCGTCGAAGGCGCCGGTGCCGTGCTGCCAGCCAAGATCAACGTTGAGGAAGCCCGAGCCGACGCGGCGGCCATGGTTCAAGCCAAGCTGCGCTTCGGATAGCCGCTGACTCGACACGTCCAGCAGGCTGTTTTCGATGTAGTTGCGGGTTCGGAGGTGGCCAATACCGAGACTGAACGCGGTCTTGCTCACAGCATCACGGTGCAGCACGCGCTCTGCGCTGAACTGATGACTTTTGCTCTCCCCGTCCATCTCGAAGAGAAAGCCAGACGCTTCGCCCTGCGTGCGGTAATAGCTCTGGTTGTAGCTGTAACTGACGGTCCACCAGCCATACGGCAGGCTGTAGAACAGGCCTTGGTTGGCGGAGTGACGATACTCGTCGCTGACCGCATCGCCGCCGCCATACAGCCTGAGCTGGTCTGCCAGCCCCAACGGACTGTCCCAATCGAGGCTGGCGCTCCATTGCTGCTCGCCGGTACTTTTCTCACCGTTGTTGTGGCGGCTCAGTCCGACTCGCCAAGGTTTGAGCGGATCGCCCTTGAGGCTGACCCGACTCCCGCCGACCTGCTCGCCCGGCACCAATTCCAGCTGTGCCGGGCGCGACGGCAAGCGACTCAACTGGTCGACCAGTTGCTCCAATTCCCGCAGGTCGACCACGTCTCCCGTTCGGCCTGGGAAGGCCATCGCCAGCTCAAGGTCATCGGCCACAGCCGACTGGTCGAGGCCCTCCAGGCGTCCTTCCACGATGATGACTTCCAGCTCGCCATCGGCCATGTCCTGCTGCGGCAGGTAGGCGCGCGAGGTGACATAGCCACGGTCGATATAGAACTGGGTGATCGCCTTCAGCAGCGCGTTGAGCTGGTGGGCGCCGAGGCACTTGCCTTCATAGGGCTGTACCAGCGCCGCCTGCTGCTGCGCTGAAACGAGAGTGACGCCCTTGAGACTGATGGTATGAATGTCGAAACAGCGATCATCCTCTGGAACGGACTCCGGCGTGGAGATGTCCCGCCCGGGCAATTGCTGAAGCTCTTCCAGACGCCGCCGTTGCTCTTCCAGCAGCCGCTCCTGGCGATCGCGGATGAGCTCGCGCTCCCCCGGCAACAGCGTACCGGCAGGTGGAACCTGGGCGAGAGCGGATGCAGCCGCGAGCAAAAGTATTGGGGCAAGAGAAACAAGCAGCGTGCGCATCGTAACCATCCTTGGTTTCGTAAAGCGGACGGCGCGATAATGGGCGTTGTGCCATCACTGGACAACGGCCATTGGTCTCAAACGAAGATCGAAAGCGCGAACTGGATCGCATTTGTCGAAAAAGCTGGAACCAAGAAGGAACTCACGAAAAACCAAGCTATTGATCGCTGCCAAGCGCCTGCGCCGCTTTGCCTGGCAACAAATCCTTCGCTTGCAGGCAAATTTGAGAACACATCGCTTCGTTTTTGCGCCTGCCCCCTTAGTCATCCCGCAATCGCCGCGGCCCCTCGGCTAGCTCAGGTACGGCTTTCTGGCGCCCATTTCTCAGCTCGATCACCCAACGCATCCATCAATCCGCTGCGCCTCGCCACCTGACGCTGCACGGCTTCGTCGAAAATCCCAGGGCGGGTTTCGATCAGGCTGAACCAGTGACGGGCGCGGGTGATGCCGGTGTAGAGCAGTTCCTTGGTCATCACCGGGTTCAAGGTGTCGGGCAGGATCAGCGCGGTGTGGGCGAATTCCGAGCCCTGGGATTTGTGCACCGTCATGGCGAACACGGTTTCCACCGCGTTCAGCCGGCTGGGCAGGATCAAGCGCAGTTCGCCCGAGCCGTCGTTGCGCGGGAAGGCCACGCGCAGCACCTGCCGCGGAGCGGCTTCGGCTTCTTCGGCCGGTTCGGGCAGGCGCAGGGCGATGCCGATGTCGCCGTTCATCAGGCCCAGGCTGTAGTCGTTGCGTACCACCAGCACCGGAC
>Ga0233372_1000878_pt1 | contig 12577 bp, 8 predicted proteins | sample ElkDunMinimDraft_4_FD_191538 | JGI IMG/M metagenome (GOLD analysis project Ga0233372, IMG submission 191538) | Fecal eukaryotic communites from dung pellets of Tule Elk in California, USA - Elk Dung D8 | ecosystem: Host-associated > Mammals > Digestive system > Large intestine > Fecal | place... | reverse complement strand
CCCTTTAGCATAAGTTTCTTCACCTAAAAGAAGATCTAAGTTATAAATAAACGATGGATTATATACATCATTGGTAATTTTAACAATATGAGTAATCCCTTGTGTATTATCTACATTAACAATTTGAAAAATTGCTCCATTGTTATCCATATACATGGTTGGAACATTTTCGCCTGAAGTAAACCCAACCATAGGTGTTGGAAAATTAGACGAAATATAATAAGGATTTTGTAAACTTGGATAATCAACAACAAGTGTTTCTACAGGTGCATAATTAGTTCCTTGCGTTTTTTTAACTCCTAAATAAATTTTATTATTTTTTACTAATGCAGAATTTACTTCTACTAAATCACCAGGAATTGTACTTACAGGTAAGTTCAACTCTTCGTTAAAAGAAATAGCAAAAGATTCAAGATTAACTAACGCAATTCTAAGTTTATTAGGTCCAACTAAATTAGTCAATAAAGCTTGCTGATCATTAACTTTAATAACATTTGGAGAATTTGAAGCTAATGCAAAAGTAATATTCAAACTTGCCTCTAATGTATATGTATTAGTACCTGTGCTTTTATATTTATAGAAAGTACCATTTGAACTGTTTAAACTATAAACATATGCACCACTTGCAGATGTTAAAACTTTACCATCAATAGAATTTTGAATTTGAAAGGCTGAGTTACTAAAAGAAAAAGAAGCCGATGGATTTTGTAGTTGTTCAATATCTGATGATAAAATATAGGTTGTATTTGCTGAAGCTCCAATAATATGAAATTTTTTATTTTCAGCATAAACTACTTCATCGTCAAAATTATCAGCCATTCCTTCAACGTATTCATCTTCCGTACAAGAAAGTACAGATAAAGCCATAACAAAGCTAAAAGAATAAGCTACTGAATTAAATAAAATTTTTTTAATGTTCATCTTGATTTGGAGTTGTTGTTTTTGGGGATTTTATACTAAACTTTTTTTTATAGCATTAAACCACCCTATAAAATAGAGTGGTTTATATTAAGCATCAATTTTTGCGTAAACTGCATTTTGTTCGATAAATTCACGACGTGGCGGAACTTCATCTCCCATCAACATTGAAAAAACTTTATCAGCCTCTGCCATGTTATCAATAGTTACTTTACGTAAAGTTCTATGTTCAGGATTTAATGTAGTCTCCCATAACTGCTCAGCGTTCATTTCTCCAAGTCCTTTATATCTTTGTACAGTTGCACCCGGCATTTTTTCTGTTAAAGCAATACGCTCGTCATCATTCCAAGCATATTCTTTTTTATTTCCTTTTTTTACTAAATATAAAGGCGGTGTTGCAATATATACAAATCCACGCTCTATTAATTCACGCATATATCTAAATAAAAATGTTAAAATAAGCGTTGCAATGTGAGAACCATCGACATCGGCATCGGTCATAATCACAACTTTATGATAACGTAATTTTGCTAAATTTAGTGCCTTAGAATCTTCCTCGGTACCAATAGTTACTCCTAAAGCTGTAAAAATATTTCTAATTTCTTCACTTTCAAAAACTTTATGATGCATTGCTTTCTCAACATTCAAAATTTTACCACGTAATGGCATGATTGCCTGAAAGTTACGATCACGACCTTGTTTAGCAGTTCCACCCGCCGAGTCACCCTCGACAAAGAAAATTTCACATTTTTCAGGATTTTGTTCCGAACAATCTGAAAGTTTTCCAGGTAAACCTCCGCCAACCATAACGGTTTTACGCTGTACCATTTCACGTGCTTTTTTCGCAGCATGACGAGCTTGAGCAGCTAATATAACTTTTTGTACAATTATTTTTGCATCGTTAGGATTCTCTTCTAAATATGCTTCTAACATATCAGCAACTGCTTGAGAAACTGGAGAAACTACCTCACGGTTACCAAGCTTAGTTTTTGTTTGACCTTCGAATTGAGGCTCAGCAACTTTAACAGAGACAATGGCTGTTAACCCTTCGCGAAAATCATCACCAGAAATTTCGAATTTTAATTTATCCAATAATCCCGAAGCATCTGCATATTTTTTTAACGTACGAGTTAACCCCATACGGAAACCTTGTAAATGCGTACCTCCTTCGTGAGTATTAATATTATTTACATATGAATATATATTTTCAGTATACGAATCGTTATAAATTAAAGCAACCTCAACAGGAACTTCACCTTTTTCAGATTCCATTGCTATTACATGTCCAATAATTGGTGTACGTGCTTGGTCTAAATACTTTACAAACTCTGTTAGTCCTAATTCAGAATGAAAAATTTCGGTTTTAAAATCACCAGATTCCGTAACTACTCGTTTATCTACTAAAGTAATTGTTATACCTTTGTTCAAAAAAGAAAGTTCACGCATACGCGCAGCGATGGTATCGTAATTAAACTCCGTAATTTGAGTAAATATAGATCTGTCTGGTAAAAAAGTAACTGTTGTACCACGCTTGTCTGTTTCGCCAATTTGACGTACAGGATAAACAACTTTACCACGTTCGTATTCTTGTTCGTATATTTTACCGTCTTTATAAACGATTGCGTGTAAATGATCTGACAACGCATTAACACATGAAACCCCTACTCCGTGTAAACCCCCAGAAACTTTATAAGAATCTTTATCGAATTTACCACCGGCTCCAATTTTAGTCATTACAACTTGTAGCGCAGAAACTCCTTCTTTTTTATGGATATCAACAGGAATACCTCGACCATTATCTTCAACTGTAATCGAATTATTCTCATTAATTAACACAACTATACGATCACAATGACCTGCCAAAGCTTCGTCAATAGAGTTATCAACCACCTCATAAACTAAATGGTGTAATCCTCTAACCCCTATATCTCCAATGTACATTGAAGGACGCATACGTACGTGCTCTAATCCTTCAAGAGCTTGGATACTATCTGCCGAATAGTTATTCTTTTTTGTTTCTTCGCTCATATCTTTTTATATCACAATTATTTTGTAATTATTATATTACAATTATTGATTTTTTTTTCAACCTTTTTTCTAGTCTAGAAGCTTATAAAAATAAGCTTTTTTATTTTAAAAATAACGTATTTCACTATTTTTACAACAAGCAAATATAAGAAATTTTAACCTATAAACTACTATTTTTCACTTTCTAAAATAAGATTATTTTTTAAAAAATATAAACATTAAATTCAAATATAAAATTATTAAACTATTGTTTTAATGTGAATTAGTTTGTTGTTAAACTGAAAGGAATCACCTGCTTTTTTTCCTTTCAATTCTATATAAATTGGTGCTTGAGTGGAAAGAGGAAATATCATTTTTTTATGATAGATAAAATGTGGTAAAGCTTCGGATACAAAAAAAATAGCAGTTTCTACATCAATTAAACTTCCCATAGAAATAACCCGATGTGCTTTATCTATCGATATACTTCTAATATTTTGTAATTGTGTAATAACTTCTTTTAGCTTCGTAGAAAGTTTTTCTTGCTCTAAGTGCATCATAGCCAATCCGGTTTCATGTTTATCACCCGCTGAACCTTTGGCATCATTTTGAGCATCGGTAGTTAAATCAGTAATTTGTTGTTTTAACGCATTAATTTTTTCTGAAAGACTAATTTCTAATTGAATTAGTATCTCTTTTTTATCGTTTATTGTCATCTGAATTTAAATCTAATGGAAACATATCACTTCACTTTTTTTTAAACAGTTCTCCTCTAAAAACACTGCTGTATGAAATTGTGAATTCCAAATTTATCAATAATAATTTCTTTGTAGTTAAAAAAAAAATTGATTGTTCTTAGTTATTATATATTATATTAAAGGTTTCGTTTTTTTTTGAATTCAATATCTTTTCAGAAAAAAAATTCTAACGCACATATTTTCTTGTGTGTAGTTACGATAAATAGCAATGAAAAAATAATCTCTTATACATAAAAAAGGTGCCTGTTAAGCACCTAATTTAATATTTATTATCAAAATTAAAAATCGAAATTATAACTCGCTCCAACTAAAACTTGAAAACCTTGCACTGGAAAATTAGTATATCTCATATAGTTTTGCCCGGTAACATTATTCAATTTAATAAAACCCGAAAGTTGCTTGTTGTGTTTGTATAACACATTAAAATTTAAATCGAAATAGCTATCTAGTGTTATTTTATTTTGCTGTAATACTGTATTTTGAGTAGTCGTATCTGTTATCAAAACATTTTCTAAACCATAACGCTCTCCAACAAAAAACAAACGAGCCCCGGCAAACCATTTGTCAGTTACTTTAAAATTAGTTTCGGCTCCAATTTTAAATGTGGGCAAATTCCATGCTTCTGCTTGGCTGGATGAATACGAATTAACTTCTGCTAACATTCCAACATGAGATTCTTTTGTAATATCATACTGTATATTTCCGCTTAAGTGAATCGTTTTTAAATCATCATAAAGCACACTAAATGAATTACCATATTCGTATGGTTGATAATTATTTAAGCTAACATTTGGAGACTGAACCAGATTGTTTATAAAAAAAGTGTAATTCTTTTGTTGTTTATACCCCACCTTTGCATTAAAAGATACTTTACTAGCCATCTTACCATTAAAACCAGCATACAAATCGTAGGCATTGGCAGTAGGTTTAATAAATTGTGTTGGCGATAAAAACGGATTATTCTCAATTAATGAAGCGAATGAATTTTGCTGTAAACCACCTTCTAAACCTGCAAAAGCCATTAAAACCCCATCTACAATAGTATACGATGCAGTTACTTGCGGAAAAATATACAATTTGTTATTCGATTCGTCATTATTTTTTCCGTTTGAGTAAAATAATCCCAAACCTGCTTTTAAATGTAAATCATCAGTAACATCATATTTTACGCGAGGCTGCACACCAATATTAAAATATGTATACTCTTGTTTAATCGGATTTATAAAATTTTGATACCCTCTAGCAAACGAACCGCTTAAGTAATCAACCACTAAATCGGCTTCTAAATCAAATCCGTTTACATCAAAACTTGCTGTAGGCTTTATATAAAAATGATTTTCTTGTGAATCTTTTTTATCCGAAAAACGCTTAAAAAAGAATTCTCCACTATCAATCACATTGTTCGTAGCTCTAATTTGTCCGTCTAACACCACTGTACTGTATACATTTTGAACGTTTAACCCTTCAAAAACCTGCGGACTAACCCAGGTATCTATGTCTTTAGACAAACCGTACCAATTGTACATATTGCGTTGATAACCTAAGCCAACTTTCCAATCCAAATCACGTGTTTTACTTCCGTAATACGCTTTAGCGTTTGTAAACGAATATTTATCGCTAAGTTTTAAATCTTTAATTCCACCCGCAGACGAACGGTGATTAACAAATAAAGCAACATAATCGTTACGATTTAAAGCATAACTTAAAGCCGCTTCTCCATCAATAGTTCCATAATTCCCTCCTCCTAAACGAACATAATTTTGAAAATAAGTTTCTTTATAGGCCGGGTCAATTGTTTGGGCTACACCTTTTGTTGGTGTAAATGTTGACGCAACTGGAAAAGAAAAAATGTTATATTCAATTGTTTGTTTTTTAGTATTTACGTCATCTTCGATCACAGGAACCTCTTTAGCTTTAAAAGCGTCAGATATTGTTGGTGAATATGGTTTTACAATGTTTACTACCTCAACTCCAATATTTTCATCTTTTTTTTGAGCAAAAAACTGAGTAGAAGTTAGTAGTAATAATCCAAAAATTTTATATGATTTCATTATTTGTTTCGGCTTTAAATTAATTGGTAATTGATGAATTGGTTTTAGCCGCTTCCTCTTTAATTACAGCTAATTCTTTTTTAGCTTCTTCTACAACTTCTGTATAAGAACTAAAGTTTTTAATAACACTTTCTAAAATATAAGTAGCTTGAAAAGTATCGCCTGTTGCAAAAAAGTTTTTTGCCATAATAATTAATCCTTTAGAACCAAAATATTTGTAGCCAGAATAATCTTTGGCTAATTTTTGAATCACCTCAGTTGATTGGGCATATTTTTTTTCTAAATTTTTAAAATAAGCATCATAATACAAAGCTTCGGCAGCTAATTCGCCTGTTGCAATTTTTTGTAATTTACTATACGATTCTTGAGCCTTAGATAAATTATTTGTTTTTATAGCAGATCGAGCAATTATAATTTGTGCGTCAGATTTTATTTTGTCTTCCATTTTAGTATTTACTAAAACTTTGTTCGCATAAATTTCGGCATTTTTATAATCTGCTGTTTCGTAATACACTTTCATTAAATTAGCTTGAGCATAATTTACATTTTGTGGAAAATCGGCCTCAGATTCAATACGAATAAAAGTAGCTAAAGCTTTTTCATTATTTTTTTCTTTATTATAAATTTCACTTAATCTAACCAAAGACTGCTCAGTAAATTCATTTCGAATACGCTCAACCACATTTTCATAATATTGAGCCGCATTATTATACAAACCGTCTGCAAAATACATCTCGGCTAAATAAAAATTAGCTTTTAAAAGATGTAAGCCATTTGGAAATTGAGCTAAATAATTTGTAAAACCATTAATTGCTTGCTTTACATTATTTTGTTGATATTGTTTCTCGGCCGAATTGTAACTGTCGTTATCAAGTTCAGCTGAAGAAATTTCGACAAAATCAAGTGTTTTTACCCAAGCAGCAAACTCATCTACTTTTCCTAAATCTATATAAATTAATCTAGACGTTTCAACAGCTTGTAAAGCTTCTTCAGTATTTGGATGTTCGGCAACTACTTTTTTAAACTTAACCAAAGCTTTTTCGTTTTGATTTGTATTATAATAAGCCAAACCTTGACGCAAAATAGCTTTTGCGACCAATAAACTGTTTGGGAATTTTTCAATCAAATTATCGTAAGCTTTAATTGCCTCGTTAACTTTATTTTCATTAACATACGTATTTCCAAGCTCGTACATTGCATCGGCTGTATATGTCGAATTTGGATATGTTTTAATAAAGTTTGTTAAATCTTGAATTTTACGTTCGTTTTTAGAAACAAAACCATAAGAAATAGCTTTTTGATACGCTGCATAATCTGCATCAATACTTCCTAATTCTATAGCCATATTATAAGCTTCCATTGCTGGCCAGTATTTTGAAGTTACAAAGTAACTATCTGCCATGCGTAAGTATGCATCGTTATAGCGGGTGTTGTCATCTTTTTTATAATTATCAATATATTTTTGAAAATATTTTGCCGCATTATCGTAGTCTTTTACTTTAAAATACGCATACGCCATATTGTAATTAAAATTTTTGTTTTCTCGAACAGTACTAGCATCTGATAACGTTTCAAATAACCTGAAACTTTGCAACGCATCATTGTATTTGGTTAAAGTATATTCTGTTTCTCCTTTCCAAAAAATAGCTCTAGCTGTATATTTCGGGTCTTTAGCTTCATCAATAACTTTATTAAAAAAAATATACGCATTGGCATAATCACCGTCTGTATAAAGTTCTAATCCACGATAAAACGCTACTTTTTGATAAATAATTCTGTTTTGAGCCGAACGATTATTCTCTAATAAAACTAAAGCTTCTTTGTAGTTTTTAGACGAGATATAAGAGTCTATCAATAATTGCTCTAATTCTGGTTTTTGAGCACTATTTGGATATTTTTTTATATAACTAATTAAAATTTCTGGAACAGATTGGTACGGATTTCCAATGTCGTAACTTATTTTAGCGTAGTTTAAATAAGCATCTTCTTGAATTTTTGGATCAAAAGTCATTTCAGAAGCAATTTTAAAAGCATTTAAAGCCTGTAATTTCTGATTTTGCTTTAAGTAACTTTCTCCTAAATGATAATACGCATTTTGTGCTACATAATCTTGTCCTTCTAAAATTTTATTAAATTGAGAAATAGCATTTTCATAATCCGCCTGCATATAATAAACATATCCAAGTTGGTAAAAATCAATGTTAGTCCACTTACCATTTTTACCCATATATTGAGATAAATACGGTAAAGCTTCCTTATAATTTTTAAGATTAAAATACGACTCACCTATAATTTTATTTAAGTCCGATTGTTCGTTAGATTTAGCTTTTGTTAGCTGTGACTTTCCTAGTCCAATAGCTTTATCAAAGTTTCCTAATTTAAAATTCATATCGGCTTGAAAGTACCCCATAGAATCTTGGTATTTATCTTTTACTTTATCACTACCAAATAGTTCTGTTGCCTGTTTGTAATTATCAACCTCGTAAGCCATGTATCCTAAATAATACTTTGCTTGAGCGCCAAAAGTTTCAGAATTGGATATTTTAGTAAAATATCTTTCGGCTTCTTTTTTATTTTTAGCAACAAAAAAACAGTACGCTTTTTGAAAATAAAATTGTTCTCTTTCAGTACTCGATAAATTGTTTTCGTTTACTTTATCAAAATATTTTAAAGCTTGCGGGTACGAATTTTGGTTAAAATAATAAGTAGCAACTTCAAAAAAAGCTTGGGCTTGTTTTGATGATGTAGGATAATTAACAACAAAATCTTCCATTAAAATATCGGCACCATATTGATCTAATCTAATAGCACATTGCGCGCTATAATAAGCACAATCTCCTTTTAAATCAATAGGTAAATCTTGTTTTTTTACTTCGTCAAATAAAATCTGAGCTTGTAAAAATTGTTTATTATTATATAAATTTAAAGCATTATCAAAATTTACTAGTTTATATGTTAAGATACTAGACTCTTGAGCATGCAAAGCCGAAACAGCAAGGCAGAATGAAGTAAATAAAATTTTATTATGGCTAATCATAATTATTTAATTTGAGTTTCAAATATATAGAATTTAAAACATAAAATATTTTATATCCTATATATTTACTGCTTTTTAAACATTTTTTAGCAAAAAAATAAAACAAGTTGCTTGTATTAGCTTTTTAACTTATTACATTTACAAAAAATTACAACATAATTATGCAACCATCTATTTTATCGTTAAGAAACGTATTTATATATCAGGATAAAACTTTAATTCTTAAAGATGTTAACTTAGAAGTAAAAAAAGGCGATTTTATTTATATGATTGGAAAAACGGGGTCTGGAAAAAGTTCGTTTTTAAAAACTTTATATGCCGATTTACCTTTAGTTGAAGGAGATGCTACTATTGTTGATTTTGATTTAAAAAAATTAAAAGAAAAAGATATTCCTTTTTTAAGACGTAATATTGGAGTAGTTTTTCAGGATTTTAAATTACTGCCTGATAGAAACGTTTTTAAAAATCTAGACTTTGTTTTACAAGCTACAGGTTGGAAAAAACTTGAAGAACGCAAAGAAAAAATTAACGAAGTTTTACAAAAAGTTGGTATGGTACACTGCATTGAAAAAATGCCGCATCAACTTTCTGGTGGAGAACAACAACGTGTTGCTATCGCTAGAGCTTTATTAAACAACCCAGATATTATCTTAGCAGACGAACCAACCGGAAATTTAGATCCGCATACAAGTGTAGAAATTATGGAGGTTTTACGTGGTATAAATAAACTTGGTAAAACCATTTTTATGGTAACACACGATTATGCAATTTTATTAAAATATCCATCGAAAACACTTAAGTGTGAAGATCAAACTATTTTTGAGGTTGTACAAAGATCATAAATATTATATATTTTAAATAATTGATAAACATAAAAAAGGATTTAAATAAACTAAGTTTATTTAAATCCTTTTTTATGTTTATTAAATGATATTATTTTTCCGGAGAAAAATGAGGTAAACTCCATTTATATTTAATCGATAAAAAACGAATTGAAATTATTATAAGGGTTGTTATTATAAAATTTAATTGCATTGGAAAATTAAAACTAGTCATTATAAAAAAGGTAATCCCACCAATAATACATGCAGTGGCGTATATTTCTTCTTTAAATAAAACCGGAATTTCATTACATAAAATATCTCGAATTACTCCTCCAAATGTAGCTGTCATAGTACCTAATGCCACACAAATTACAGGATGTAAATTGAAGGATAACCCTCTTTCTAAACCTATCAGAGTAAAAATACCCAAACCCACGGTATCAAAAAAAAGCATCGATTTGCGTAATTTATCTAGATATTTTCTAAAAATAATTGTTAGTAAAAAAGTAACCATAACACAATAAACATAACTTAAATCAAGCATCCACATAACCGGAGTTTTACCAATTAAAACATCTCTAAGCGTACCACCTCCAAGTGCGGTTGCAAAACAGATAATAAAAACTCCAAAAATATCTAAGCGTTTATTCATTCCTACTAAAGCACCTGAAACGGCAAAAGCAACTGTTCCGGAATAATCTAAAAATTCAAAAAGGGTTAATTGCATAAATTAATTGTACTGCGTGTAATAATTGTAATCATTAATAATAGTTGTTATAAATTCAGTATCATTTTCATACGGATTTTTAATTTTGAGCACTGTTGTTATTTTGTCGCTCAATTTATTAAAAAGTGCTTTATCTTTATTTTTAAGGGCAATGGTAAAATTTTCTTTAATAATTCTCATGTCATTATCTGATAATATAATAACTTGAGAAAAAACAGGTTTATAATTAATGTCTAATTCTGTAAAAATTGTATCATTAATTTTAGCGTCTCTTTTTAAGCTAACAGTAGCAGAACCCGAAGCGATTTCGCCAATTCGCTGGCTTTTTTTAGAAATTAATATGCTGATAAAAGCAACAAAACCATAAGACGAATATATATCTATTAATCTAAACAACCAACGCACAAAATAGTCTAAAAAAGACATTTGAAAACCATCTATTTTTATAACTTTAATTTTCATAATTGCTTTTCCAAGGGTTTGTCCGTTCATAAAAAATTCGAAGAGAAAAGAATAAAAAACAACTGGCAAAAAAACTATAAGTATAAATAGAATTTCTACTAAATCGGATAAATTTACAGAACCTGAAAGATTATCAATAAAATTAATTGAATTAGAATTCCAACTGATAATTCTTAAAAAAATTAATAAAGTATATATGTATAAACAGATAATGATAATATCAATAAAAAAGGCAGCAATTCTCTCAAAAACATTAGCTAATCGAAATTCGATAGAAACATTTTGAGAAGAATTAATCTTTACATATTCCATATTATTTAAGAGATTTACTTATTATGAGAGAAATTGCGTTTATAAAACAAAATAAAGAAAAATGGCAGAATTTTGAACAAATTATAGTTAATAAAATAGATAAAGATCCAGATATATTAGCAGATATTTATTTAAAATTAACGAATGATTTATCTTTTGCACAAACATACTACCCAAAAAGCAAAATTACTAAATATCTAAACAATCTTACAGCGTTACTTTTTTTACGCATCTACAAGAAAAAACGTAATGACAGCAAAGATATTTTAACTTTTTTTAAAACTGATATTCCACTATTAGCTTTTCGCTATCGAAAATATATTTATTTTACATTTAGTTTATATATTTTATTTATGGCAATTGGTGCCATTTCTGCTATTTATAATGATGAGTTTTTACATTATATTTTAGGCTCAGAATATGTTAATATGACCATTAGAAATATTGAAGAAGGAAATCCAGTTGCAGTATACAAAAGTGGTAGTGAAGTTTTTTCGAGTTTTGCCATAACAACAAATAACTTAATTGTTGGTGCTAAAATGTATTTATACGGTTTTTTTTTAGGAATTGGAACTTTGTATGTACTTTTTTATAACTCAATAATGGTTGGCGCATTTCAAACATTTTTTTACAAATACGATGTTTTTTTAGAAAGTGTTCGCGGAATTTGGTTGCACGGAAGTATGGAAATTTTTGCTATGGTTATTGAAGCCAGCGCAGGCTTTGTAATGGCCGGAAGTATTTTATTTCCTGAAACATATTCTAGATTAGAGAGTTTAAAAAAAGGTTTAGTAAACAGTTTTAAAATATATCTAAGTACACTACCTTTTACCATTTTGGCTGGATTAATAGAGGGTTTTGTAACGCGTTGGGCTAAAGAAATGCCCGATATTTTAAATTATCTTATAATAGCAGTAACCTTTGGATTTATAAGTTTTTACTATCTAATATATCCATACCTTGTGGCTAAATCATGTCAAATTAACAAAATATGAGTGTTTATAAAATATCGTTACTACTAATTTGCTTTTTATTTGGGTCACAGTTTTATGGTTTTAATTCGAACGATAGTTTATACAACGCAGTTCAAACTACAGAATATGCCAATAAATACGCTGATTTTAAATATGATGCGTATCCAGAACCAATACTAAATAATACAGAATCTGAATTTGAAGAACCAACTGAAAGCTCATTTCCTTGGTATACAAATTTAGTATCTAAAGAGTTAGCTTGGTCAATGTTTATAATACTAATTATTGTGCTTATTTATTTCATTGTCACTTCTCGTCGTTTTGCTTTATTCAGTTTTAAAAATAAAGTCGATCCGGATAAAATTTTTGAAGCTGAAAAATATGTAGATGAATTAGATTTTGATTTCCTGCTCACAAAGGCTTTACAAACAAATGATAAGGCAGCCGTAATTCGTTTTTACTTTTTAAAATTTTTAAAGAACATTGCCGCTAAAAATCATATAAAAT